>Ga0209791_1000238_pt1 | contig 24984 bp, 16 predicted proteins | sample WorMetTyACAVOLI1_FD_187422 | JGI IMG/M metagenome (GOLD analysis project Ga0209791, IMG submission 187422) | Marine gutless worms symbiont microbial communities from Max Planck institute for Marine Microbiology, Germany - Olavius algarvensis... ... | reverse complement strand
GTTGCGCGTTGCGCGATTCAAGTTGTTGTATCCTACTGCGTAAAATAAAGTTTTACGCGTCGATTCGTCGCATTCTGAGCAAGTTTTGCGAATTATTCGATAATAAATAATTTTCGGAGAAAGTGTCGACGTACCGGAAGTAGTAAACTTCCGGCAACAGTCAGCGACCAAGTCCAGGTGGACTTGCAGTTGCGCCGTCGCGTGTAATTGTACGATGAGCTAAAATGGCGGCTTGTGTTGACGTGTCGTCGAGCGTCGTGCTTAATTCGCTGTTATGTTTCGTTAGAACAAAGTTTAAGACGCTGGAAATCAGTCGTATTAAAAGTACTATTGTGGATTTCTTTAGTGCTGAGGATATTTGCTCTGCAAAGAGGACTTTGTTGGAGTCAGTATCGAATCTAGTCGTGGATAAGCCTCTGCCTCGATATCCAGAACGGCAGGGCAGCAGTCGTATTGTTAAAGAAACAGACGATATCATGGACATCCTACAACAAATTGACGAGCGCAAGTTGCTTGATGCGTTACCGAAATTTGTTGTCGACAATTCAGATAGCGTGCCGTCACCACGTATGGATGAAGGTGAGCTGCGTATGATTATGCAGAAAATGAGCAAGTTGGAGGCCATTTTGTTTGGTGTTCAGACTGCGGTTCACAATGTGCAATCAACAGTGACCGACATTGTACGTGCTGTCAATCACCTGAGTTCGACGGCCTCCGCCTTGCAGTCTACACCTGTAGTAACCAGCGGTACAGCTTCAACCAGAGTTGGGTCACTGAATACTCTGGGAAATTCCGTGGTTGTGGCTGCTGCTAACGTAAACAACGACGATCGTCAACAACAACAGTCATCGTCATCAAATACTCAACCCAAGACGTTATGGTCTGAGACTTTGTTCTACGCCGAGCAACCATCTGCATCAGACACCGGTTCAATAGTCGGTGAGTCGAGCGACGGCTTCAGTTATGCTGAGAGCCGCAAACAACGTCGCAAGAGGAGACGACGACAACAGTCTGAACATCAGATCAGTCAACCATCCGAGACTGGGGCTGCACAGCAACGAACGGCACCACCGAGTACATCTCAAGTTGGTCAACCACAGCCAGCTACCGCGACGTCTAATCGTCAGCGTTCCAACGCGTTCCGTCAGCCGTTGATTGTCGGTAAAAGCTCATGTGTCTCGAGCGACAGTTATAATGTTACAGCTGCTAGACCGTACAAATCTGTGTATTGTATTGACAATGTTGATAGGTCGGTCAGCACGGATAGCTTGACTAGATTTGTTTCTAGTTTAGGAGTACGCGTTCTGTCATGTTTCGAGGTTAAGCCGCGTATGTCTGCACGTCAGCGTTTGCGGGGGGCACAAGCTATTAAAAAAACATTCAGATTATGTATAAACAGAGCTGATAACAAGATATTGCTTAATGCAGAGTCCTGGCCATCTGACGTGTCAATATTTAGGTGGTTCTTTAAGCACGCTTCTGCAACAGACAATAATGTCAGAGATCCTTCTATGACAGAACGTCTTGATGATGTAGCATTGCATACTGGAAACACTGATGCTAGTGATGTTGAAGATATGGACGCCACTGTTTTACACTCCTATGAGGAGCCATCCATTAGCGAAAATGTCACAGATACTGTGAATTAATACTGTTGATATGGCTGGCTCTCATAGCGCGTTTAGCAGTACAACCGCTACTATAGACCAAACTGAAGTTTATGTTATCTCGTACAACATGCATGGTTATAACCAGGGAGTCACAGCACTCAAGCTCCTTATTGAATCTAAACACCCGGATGTGATCATGTTGCAAGAACATTGGCTAACACCTACTAACTTATATAAATTTAGCCAGGACTTTAGTGGATATACGCCGTTTGGTTGTTCTGCTATGGACAACGTTGTTTCCTCAGGGCCCCTTATAGGTCGACCGTTCGGTGGAGTGATGTTGTTACTGAAGAATGAGTTAATGTATGTCAGCGAATGTATTCATACCTCAGAACGTTTTATTGTCTTTAAAGTTGGTGATTTGTTATTATTCAATGTTTATTTACCGTGTGTCGGAACTGATGATAGATCACTGATTTGTAGTAATATTTTGATGGAAATTAGCTCGTGGCGACAGCAATATCCACTATGTGGTTGTGTCATCGGTGGTGATTTCAATACTGATCTAGACTTTGGATGTAACATTTCCAACATGATCAACAGGTTCTTAGTCGATAATCAGTTTTTACGCTGTGCGTCAACGGACTGCTTGCCATACACCTTCAATAATGAAGCACGGAATTACTTTAGTAATATTGATTATTTTGTGTATAATAACGTTTCGGTGAGGAATTTTACTGTCATAGAACCTGATATTAATTTCTCTGATCATTTGCCGATTTCTATTGTCTGTACTGTTAGTATCACCATTCCAAATCAAGGTCGACACAGGCAAAATGAGTCAGTTGAACACTTGCGCTGGGATCGTGCAGATCTGTTGGTATACTATAATATTACACAAGGCTATTTGCAGCCTATTTTAGATGAATTATTAGAGTTAGAAAGATCGTCGTTCGATGCCGCTGACATGAAGATTGTTGATCTAATTTATGAACGTGTCGTTGCGCTATTGAAGCAATGTGCAGATAATTGTGTCCCAAAACAGAAAAAGAATTTCTTTAAGTTTTGGTGGTCACAGGAACTAGACTGTCTAAAGGCGCAAGCTATTGACTCTAATAATTTGTGGCAGGCAGCGGGCCGACCTAGGTCGGGTGCTATATACTCTAAACGCAACAGCGACAGACGAGCATACAGACTGGCCATACGGCGAGCTGAGGCTAACACAAAAGATAGATACTCAAATGAACTACACGACTTACTATTAGCCAAAGATGGTACAAAGTTCTGGAAATGTTGGAATGCGAAATTTGAGAAAAAAATGGGTGCACCCACTAAGGTTAACGGGTTTTTGGATCCAGATTTGATAGCTGACAGTTTTGTACGCCATTTTAAAGCTGTATGTACTGATGAGAGGAATGAAGTGTCTAGTAACTTACGTACTATGTACAATAATCGACGGCACAATTACGTTGGAGCGCCGTTTGATAATACGTATTTGGTTGATGCCGAATTGGTTGAACAAATGATTGGTAACATGCACCGTGGTAAAGCTGCTGGCCTAGATGGTTTAACTGCAGAACATTTGATCTTTTGTCACTCTCTATTACCATGCATCCTAGCAAAATTATTTAACCTGTTTATACGCTATGGCCACGTTCCTGCAGCATTTGGCATAAGCTATACAGTCCCTTTATTAAAAGGTTCATCAAACAGTTACAGTAAAAACTTAACGACTGATGATTTTAGAGGTATCTCAATTAGTCCAGTAATATCGAAACTATTCGAACACTGTGTGCTTCGGCGATTTGAGTCGTACTTTGTTACCTCAGACAATCAATTTGGGTTCAAGAAGCAGACTGGCTGTTCGCATGCTATTTTTACTGTTAGGTCGGTAATAAATCATTATACAGCGCATGGTAGCACTGTGAATCTGTGCGCTGTAGATATTTCTAAAGCCTTTGATCGCATGAATCATTTTGGTTTATTCTGTACATTAATGGACCGTTTACTACCGGTAAACATTTTGCAATTGCTAGAAGACTGGTTTGCCAAATGTTTCACATGTGTGAAATGGAATTCAGTAACATCATGTTTCTTTCAGTTGACACGAGGAATCCGGCAGGGTGGCGTGCTATCGCCATACTTGTTTGCGGTATATGTTGACAACGTAATAACAACTGTTGAACATAAACGCCTTGGATGTTTATACAAGTCCGTTTGTGTTAGTATTATCATGTATGCAGATGACATTGTTTTGCTGTCGCCATCAGTTACAGCTTTACAAGAATTGTTACATGTCTGCGAAGGAGTACTTCAAAACTTAGATCTTTTTATCAATCCTAAGAAGTCCGTCTGTATGCGCATAGGTCCTCGTTATAACGTGTCATGTTATGATATAGTTAGCTCTAATGGATGTGCTCTGCAGTGGGTGGAGTCTGTTAGATATCTAGGAGTGTATTTTGTTAAAGCTAGACAATTTAAGTGTCGATATGATCGTGCTACAGCGTCATTTTATCGTGCATTTAATGCAGTTTTTGGTAAAATAGGTAGATCCTCTTCTGAAGAGGTAGTTCTGCAGTTAATTAATTCTAAGTGTATGCCGTGTTTATTGTATGCACTTGAAGCTTGTCCAATTAATAAAACGCAAGAAAAATCATTGGAATTTACTATAAACAGAGTTTTAATGAAAATTTTTCGTACTGTGTCAGTAGATGTGATAAGAGAGTGTAGACTGTGGTTTGGTATACCGGACATAAAGGTGTTGGTTGTTAACCGCAAAAAGAAATTTCTAATGAAATATGCTAACTCTGCAAACGGACTCTGTCAGTTGTTTGGCATTGGTGCTTTGTCAGAGTATTATAGTTAAGTGTATTTTTCTTTTTTACTTATTGCTTGTTTTAGGGGCCTAATTGGCTGTAGCGAGTTGCAAGAACCCCCCAAAAAACGGAAAAAAAACTAACACGTTTTGGTGCGCAAAGTCACGCATGCGCGGAAACGAAACCCTTGGGCGGATCGTGACGAACTTTTGCACAGGTGTAGGGGTCCACGACGTAATCATTTCTGCCAACTTTTATGACTGTCGCTTATGGGGTTTGAGCGTGGTGGGGGGTCAAATTTGGGCTTTCTCCATTGACTTGCGTCGTCGCCCTTACAACACTCTGCATGTCACGCTCTGCATGTGTGATCTGCAGTCAGTGCTCAATGCGGCTGCAAGATTGGTGTATAACGGTCGTAAATATCACCACTTCTGCGCGACTTGTGGGACGGAACGGTCCGGAACGGCGTTCCGCCTGCTCGCTGAATTCTGGGGTAGCGTACCGCCTGCTAATGTTTGATGGAAATGCGGCGGAACGTCTCATTGGTTAGCTTTAAATGGTCGGCGGTTGCATTACCGGACAAGTAGGCTGAACCGTGGACGTCAGTATAAATAGGCTTAATAGCATCTATTATACAGACGTCCATGGATGGACTAAGTTTGTAGAGTTGTACCGCGGACTGCTTAATGACCCAGATTGTAACATAGTTTGTAACAAACATAAACATTGTAACATATAACATAACCGGACCTATTATGCTCATTATTTTATTTTTAGTTTCACATTCTAATTTTTTGTTTGTTCCGTGTGGTAGACTTAGCTGGCTACCCGTCAGCTTTTTACTGCACGTTAAATACCCACTATCGTATCGTATCGTATAAACAGACGGATAGCAGCAGCTCGACAATTTGAGCAGGAGTGCGAGTCCGTTGGCAGCTGCTGGAGTCAAAATGCACTAATCCTACTCCCCAAATGTCGCCGCCACTGCCAGTCACGTTGTCGCAGTCTCGCAGAGCACATTACACTGTTTCTTATTAGGCACGAAAATCCTTAGTTAGGCCTATGTGTCGTTTAAAGTGCGTGCGAATGTGACGTAGCGGAAATTACGTCATCGAAAGTTTTGTGTGAGCGTAAGTCATTAGTTACTCAGTTTGTCACATCATGATGAATGCTGGACGGCCACTCAAACGTCTGAAAGTCTCAACGTATTGTGTGCGCAGCTGACGCGCGATCTGTTTGCGACAGCTAAGTTATTCCATACCAAACGTCATGGCAATATTCCGACGGCAACCACCAATGGCGGCGTCGGATGCAGGCGTCGTATTCTAAAATTTCGATTCTCAACGAATATCTGGCTTTGCGATCGTTAATTGCTGCACCGTGATTAGTTTATCGCACGTAACGGCCGGGTTTTTGTGGACTGCGAGTATGGGACGACCAAGCGCCACGCGCTGTAACAGCAGTCAGCGCGAGATCCACTATTGCAAGCGCGGTCTTGCGCTTTTCACAGTCACGGTCGTCCGTGAATTGTGCTTATGACAGCAAACGCTCGACGTTACGCCGAAGACAACAGAACATAGTCGTTTAGTCGAATTCTACGCACTGGTAAATCTGAAGCCGAAATAACTAACAATTAAAGACTGCTCGACGTTTCGTAACTACAGACAGATAGAAGCATCGCGCGCCCTCTTCGCGACAGCAAAGCTACGGTAGTTGTACACTTTGTATTTTAGCTTCAGTCTACTTTTTGCATTGGATTTATTGGGCGTAGGCAGCACCGACACCCTTGCTTATCGTGCAAAAATTTTGCAAGTCACTCAACTTCGTTCAAGGTCATTGCAAAATAGAGCCAATCGATGGACCATAGGCTATAGGTCTGCCGTTGTCTAGGCTACCTGTATCTTGTCAAAGTTCAACCCTGTGGCTAGGTCACAAGACAACGTTGCAGACAGACAGACGACAGTATTACAGTACGTCCCGTGCCGTAAGGCGAACGTAACGTAGTAGGCCTAACGCGTTCGCCTAAAAAGGTACGTAACTGGTAACTACACGGTGGAGCATAATTACCGGACCACTAGCTTTCAACAGCATATCAGTGTACAATTAGTTTACATGAAAATTTCAGACAGTATAGCTTACATTTTTAGACATGGCTATTAACGCCAGAAAATCGTCATGTATGCGCTTTGGACCGGGACACAAAAGCTGTTGCGCTGATGTCTCAGTGTCGGGTTTTGTAATTAGTTGGACAACGTCGTCTAGGTATCTAGGTGTTTACCTAGAGAGCTCTGTTAAGTTCAAATGCTCTTTTACTAAGAACAAAGCTGGCTTTTATAAGGCCTTCAACAGCATTTTTGGAAAAATTGGACGCAACGCTTCAGAGGAAGTTCTTTTTGCATTGATTAAATCAAAATGTTTACCAGTTCTCTTCTATGGCACTGAAGCATGTCCAGTAACCTCAGCAGATACCGGTAAGCATTCACTAGAATTCACCATGAACAAAGTATTGTACAAAATATTTGGGGCTATGTCCAAGGACTCCTGTGGTGAAATTTGTAAATATTTTGGTATTGATAAGGTAGAAGAATCAATTAGTCATCGTCAGGAAAAATGTGTTACGAGATATTCTGGATACAGTAACTCGTTATGTCACTCGATATCCGCTAGGCTGTGACATGTTAAATTACTAATTTTGTATTATTGTTTGTATTATTGTTTGTGTGTGTTTTTACTTAATTTACGATATTTTCTTTGCTACCATGTGATGGTGAATAAAGTTGTATATATAGCCGAGGGAATGCCGAGTCTGCAAATCTGAAAATAATTTGTCTTTTGATTAAATATTCTGTGCTAGCAGCAGTTTAAAGAGACATTAGTAAAAGTGCTGCTCGATCACTAGTCTGACGCCCTGCCATTACATTAGGTTACATATATATACGGTCCTCCTAAGGCCGAATATATGAACATTTCTCAGTGTCCACCTAATGACCAGATTTTGCCCACGGTGCACCTAAGGTCGGATTCGTATCTTCATATATACGGTCTTCCTAAGGCCGAATATATTGATATTTCTCACTGTCCACCTAATGACCAGAATTTGGACACGGTGCACCTAACGTCGGATTAATATCTTTATATATAGCACGGTCCTCCTAAGGTGGAATTTTCGAAAGTCATTTCCGCGGTATAATATACCGATATTAAGTAGGCATGTGTTGGAGCCAACTGCTGACAGACACAAAGCATCGCGCGGCCGCTGTGCGACAATGAGCTTCTTGTCAAAAAAATTCCCCGCCTCATGGGTCTGTTAGGGTCAGGACCCACGTACTGGGTCGGTTAGGGTCAGAAATATGGGTTGTCAATGTTCAAAAACTTACTCAATGTGTGGGTCGGTTATGGTAAGAAGTATGGGTAGGTGCCAGACTGCCAGTTTTCAATTTTTTTAACACCAGAAAAATGGCCGGGTGGGGGAATGTTTGGGGACTATCTGGGGGTATGTTCAGGGGTTAATGCACTGCACTCATAGGCAAGATATTTTAACTTTATTTACCCGTGGTATGTGACTATCATTACGTGTTATAGGGCAATGATTCATGGAGCGTAGGACATTTCTATTTGGACATTTCCCAGCTTGAAGTTCGGACATATTCCCCGGGTCATTTCCCCCACCCGGACACTTCCCTCTCCCTTTTTACATGGTGTGGAACATTTCCCCCTACCACCACCACCATGCACCAATCTATATTGGTGCATGGTGGTGGTGGCAGGGGAAATGTTCTACACCATGTAAATTGAAGCTCATTGGTGCGATAAAGCGATAAAGATAAATAAAGCGATAAAGCGACAGATAAAGCGATCTACTGCAACTGCAAACTGGCACTAGCCCGCACTCCTAACCCTAACCGACCCACGGGGCGGGAATTATCTGAAAACTGTCACTAACCCGCATTCCTGACCATAACCGACCCACGACGTGGGGTCCTGACCCTAACCCTAAACCTAATCCTAAGCGACCCACACGGGACATGGAATTTTCTGAAAACTAGCACTAACCCACATTCCTGACCCTAATTAACCGACCCAAGACGTGGGGTTTTAACCCTAACTGATCCGTAAGGCGGGGAAATGTTTAGAAAACTGACACTAACCCATATTCCTGACCCTAACCGCTATCAATTTTGTACACGTTAACGGTAGATCGCTTTATATAGATTGGCGCATGGTGGTGGTAGTGGTAGGGGGGAATGTCCTACACCACATAAAAAAGGGGGATTGCCCGGGCGGGGAAATGTCCGGGGAATGTCCCAGGGAGATGTCCAGGGGAAATATTCGGATGCCGATTCATGTTAACCTCCAATGTTAGCCTGCAGCTAGCTTTTCATTGTGTCACCATCATCGACACCATGTAAGGTCTACATTACATGTATTAATTTATCTGAAGTCCACAACATTACGCAAATTGATGATATTAATAATAATGGTGATGCTGTGCCTGCAGGGACTTTTCCATATTATAATAAAAAACAAGTGCGTCAGTAGAACTGAAACCTGCCATTCGCATTTCAAATAGCTTTTCCACGAAGCACAGATTTCACGGGGTTTCTACAGGGAGGGTCAAAAAGCTATATACGCTGCTTGTAAGCCTCGATTTTTAGTGGTTGCTGAGATATAGGGGACGTAAAGGCTAGAAATGGTCAAAAATTCGAATTTTTTTCGAACTTTTGGCCCACCCTGTAGAAACCCCTTGGCCAAAGTGGATGGCTCTGTGCCAGGATGTGCGCAGGTCCGTGGCCTACATACGCGACCGCACTTGGCGACGCTAAGGAAAACAGAAACTGCAGACGGCTGAGTTGGTGTAGGCGTAAGCCGCAAAACTGGTCTTACGTCACTCACTTTTGGCTCACCTTGTAGAACCCCGTGAGCGATGGGTCATACGATACGATACGATAGTGTGTATTTAACGTGCAGTAAAAACCTGACGGGTAGCCAGCTTAGTCCACCACACGGAACAAACAAAATTAAAATGTGAAACTAAAAATAAAACGATGAGCATGATAGATCCGGTCCAGTCCCGTTGTCATGAAGGCAGTCCGGTAGGTGAAAGAAGTCTAAGGTGGGAAAAATTTGTTGAAAATGTACGTTTTGAGCCTGGAGTGAAAGAGTGAAGGATGATGAGAGGGGTGATGATAATAGAAATAAATGTAAAAAAAACTGTGGTATATACACTAGTTAAAGGCGCATTACACATCGAAAACTGCAAAAATTACAAAAAGGTGTTTTCCCACCAGCACATCGCCTAAGTGTCAATGTGCTGTTGAGTAATAGCACCTTTTTGTAATTTTTGCAGTTTTCGATGTGTAATGCGCCGTTAACTCGTGTATAAACCACATTTTTTAACATTTACATTTGCAGTTTTATTACGTTTCTGTAGCTGTAGTGTTACCCTATTCAGGGTACGTAGTATGTGGTACGGTGTACGTGGTCCGCATCATTTTTGAGGTGCTCCCGTAGCCCAACAGCCACTACCTACCAAATTTGGTATTAAAGTTGTTACTGCAACTTACTATAGTTCAGACTGTAAGAACAGCTTGTACTACCGTACAAGCCGTGATCAACCGTACACGGCGTACAAGCTGTTGTATAAGCTAATGTCCAGTGCATTAGTCCGTAAAATTTGATGCATATATCTTCATCCAGTCCGGAGCTACTGACATTTTTTTATTTCACATAACCTAAAAATCCAAAATGGCGGCAGCTGGCATCTTGTATTTTGAGGTTGTGAATTTGACCATTCCGGCGTGTAGACAGTGTGAAATTTGAGATCTGTACCAAATTTGGTTCAAATATCTGTTATAGTAACTGAGATGCTTAAGACGTTCATTTGATGACGTCACGGGAATTAACTTCCGGTTTCGACCTTTGGTCACGTGGTCATCTCCGCATGGCCGTGATGCATCTTCACATAAAATTTAGTGCAGGTATCTTTATCCAGTCCGGAGTTATTGCCACTTTTCCGAAATTCAAGATGGCGGCCGCCGCCATCTTGGATTTTCAGGTTATGAGAATTTGGCCATTCCGACGTGTTGATAGTGTGGCATTTGTGTTCTGTACCAAATTGGGTTAAAATATATGCAATGGTTACTGGGATCGACGCACTTATACTTCAGACGTTCATTTGATGACGTCACGCGAATTAACTTCCGGTTTCGACTTTTGGTCGCATGGTCATCTGCGCATGGCCGTGATGCATCTTCATGTAAAATTTGGTGCAGATAACTTTATCCAGTCCGGAGTTATTGACATTTTTCCGAAATTCAAGATGGCGGCCGCCGCCATCTTGGATTTTCAGATTATGTGAATTTGTCTATTCGGTTGTGTTGACGGTGCGGTATTTGTGTTCTGTACCAAAGTGGGTTAAAATATACGCACTGGTTACTGAGATCGACGCACTTATGCTTCAGACGTTCATTTGATGACGTCACGCGAATTAACTTCCGGTTTCGACTTTTGGTCACGTGGTCATATGCGCATGGCCGAGATGCATCTTCACATAAAATTTGGTGCAGATAACTTTATCCAGTCCGGAGTTATTGACATTTTTCCGAAATTCAAGATGGCGGCCGCCGCCATCTTGGATTTTTAGATTATGTGAATTTGGCTATTTGGGTGTGTTGACAGTGTGGTATTTGTGTTCTGTGCCAAATTTGGTTCAAATATCTGTTATAGTAACTGAGATTGATGCACTTATGCTTCAGACGTTCATTTAATGACGTCACGCGAAATAACTTCCGGTTTCGACTTTTTGTCACGTGGTCATCTGCGCTTGGCCGTGATGCATCTTCCTGTGAAATTTGGTGCAGATATCTTTATCCAATGCGGAGTTATTGACATTTTGCCGAAATTAAAGATGGCGGCCGCCGCCATCTTGGATTTGTTGGGGAGCCATGGGACCACCCACGAAGGCACACTCGTGGTGCGTACTCCCTGTTAAAATTTCGTCATGATCGGATCAGTAGTTTTCAAGTTATAAGGGTTTGAAATTTTTGTCGTTTAGGCTTAAAAGTCCTATTGACCGTATATAATTCACGCCCCCAAAATTTGAGTTTTTGAGGAGTTTTACCCCCCAAATTTAGGGGCACATCATTCAGACCCCCAAAAGGCACATCCTTGCGTGATTTCACGTCTAATGAGCTATCGCGCGTAAAAATCCATCAACCGGTCTGACCAGTATGCGAGTCTCAGAAAAAAAGGTATAAATAAAAAAGGCACAAAAACTTTATATTTCACCCATATGCCCAGAAGCCCCCAGTGGATAGATTTGTACCAAATTTGGTTTAGGGGGTCCTCTCGCGGACTTAATCAATTGTGCGGAATTTTGTTGCAGTCGGCTCATGGGTTTCGATTCTATGAGGGGTCAAAATTCGCCATCTCCCATTGACTTGGCCGGTCGCCGTTAACACAGTGCTGGCGCTACCGCGCAGCCAGTGATGAGCTGACAAGTGAATGAGAGGAGGTGAGTCAAGACATGACTGGCGAAGCTGACGGAATGAATCAGGGAGTTGATTCCAGAGTCGGGGTGATCCAATTCTGAATGAGCGATCTGTGAATTTCAATGTGGAGATGGCTGGTGGGCGAGAAAGGGTGACAACTAATGAGGAGCGGGTGCTGCGAGGGGGTTGAACAGAGATTAGATTGTTAAGATAGCTAGGTTGACTGGTTGTAAGAACTTTGTATGTAAGAGAAAGAAGTTTATATCCAATGCGTTCCTTGACCATAGAGAGATTTGAGAATGGGAGTGATATGTGAGGATTTAGGAGCCTTAACAACAGCACGAGCAAGAGAGTTCTGGATCTGTTGGAGCCGGTTAAGTTGATGGTTTAAAAGGTTGTGATAGAGATAGTTACAGTAATCAAGTTTAGAATGGACAATGGAGGTGGCAATGGTGCTGGCTGTTTTGAAGTCGAGATATGGGCGAATACAGCGAAGTTCACGAAGGTGATTGTAGCAGGATTTAGAAAGTGCAGAGATTTGGTCGGAGAAAGTAAGGTGTTCATCACACACTCGCACGGTAGTGCGAGAGTGTTGTAAGGGCGACGAAGCAAGTCAATGGAGAAAGCCAAAATTTGACCCCCCGCCACGCCCAAATCCCGTAAGCGATCGTAATACAAATCGGCACACGTGATTACGTCGTGGACCCCTACACCTGTGCACAAGTTAGTCACGATCCGCCCAGGCGTTTCGTCTCTGCGCATGCGTGACTTTGCGCACCAAAAACGTGTTAGTTTTTCCGGTTTTTTTTTGGAGGGGGGGTTCTTGCAACTCGCTATACAGCCAAGGGCCCTGGACGGATTTTGACGCAAAATACGACAAAACACGTCGTTCCGCCCAAGGATGTGCCTTTTTGGGGTCGCGAACATAAAACCTATCATCTTGACCCCCATTTCCCCGAATTAGTGCCATTTGGGGGGCCATTTTTGACGGGACTGAAAATTTTCGCCTAAAAATCGCTTAACAATGGGGATGCTCCCCTTAGAACACCTCTTAATCGTCATCGTAGACGCATAAAAGTGGCATAGTGAATAGGCAAATAGGGGTCAAAAAGTTCATACGAGTGGTTATTTTGGACCCCCCGACTACGGGTCACGTGACACAGCGCATGCGCAACCCCAAAATTGCCATGGTCCGTTATGTACAGCCAAAAAGGCTGTCTTACGATATTGCAGGTATCTCTGAAACTACATCGCCGATCGACAAGAAATTTTAGGACAATATTCGGACAATGAAAATGTGTTCGGCGATGCAGTATTGTGACGTCATAACAAATCCAAGATGGCGGACGGCCGCCATTTTAAAAATCGCTAAATCACCATATCTCAGTGAAAAATCATCCGATTTTGATAAAATTTGGTACACTACAGCAGATAATGAACCCGATGACAGTCACGTGACCAAAAATTGAAATTTTTAAAATTCAAGATGGCGGCGGCCGCCATCTTTAAAATCGGTTTTTTGGCCATAATTCATCGATCGATTGTCCGATTTCAGCAAAGTTTTGTATGAGGAAGCAGAACGGCATGTCGATACGGGCTGCATGACAAAAACTGCAAATTTTTAAAATCCAAGATGGCGGACGGCCGCCATTTTGAAAATGGTTAAGACTTAAATCGCCATATCTCAGTGAAAAATTGTCCGATTTTGTTGAAACTTGGCACACTGCATCAGATATATAACCCGATGATAGTCACGTGACCAAAAATTGAAATTTTTAAAATTTAAGATGGCGGCGGCCGCCATCTTGAAAATCGGTTTTTTTGGCCATAATTCATCGACCAATTGTCCGATTTCAGCGAAATTTTGTACGAGGAAGCAGAACGGCATGTCGATACGGGCTGCATGACAAAAACTGCAAATTTTTAAAATCCAAGATGGCGGACGGCCGCCATTTTGAAAATGGTTAAGACTTAAATCGACATATCTCAGTGAAAAATCGTCCAATTTTGATGAAACTTGGTATACTGCATCATATATTGCACTCGATGACAGCCTCGTGACCAAAAATTGAAATTTTTATAATTTAAAGATGGCGGCGGCCGCCATCTTGAAAATCGCTTTTTCGGCCATAACTCATCGATCGATTGTCCGATTTCAGCGAAATTTTTTATGAGGAAGCAGAACGGCATGTCGATACGGGCTGCATGACAAAAACTGCAAATTTTTTAAAATCCAAGATGGCAGACGGCCGCCATTTTGAAAATGGTTAAATCGCCATATCTCAGTGAAAAATCGTCCGATTTTGATGAAACTTGGTACATTACATCAGATATTGAACCTGATGACAGTCAAGTGACGAAAAATTGAATTTTTTAAAATTCAAGATGGTGGCGTCCGCCATCTTGAAAATCGCTTTTCTGGCCATTACTCATCAACCGATTGTCCGATTTCAGCGAAATTTTGTATGAGCAAGCAGAACGGCATGTTGGTAAGGGCTACGGGACAAAAAAATGCAAATTTTTAAAATCCAACATGGCGGACAGTCGCCATTTTGAAAATCGTCAAATCGCCATATCTCAGTGAAAAATTATCCAATTTCGATGAAATTCGATACATTACAGCAAATGTTGAACCCGATTGCAGTCACGTAACCAAAAATTAAACGTTTTAAAATTCAAGACAGCGGCGACCGCCATCTTGAAAATCGTGATATCACCATATCTCCGTGAAACTGTTATTGGATTTTGACAAAATTTGGTGTACTACAGCATATATTAAACCTAATGAGGTTTTTATAAGGTAAAGATAAACGAGTAAAAAACAGCAAATATTAATGGAAAAAAACAACAGTTTAAAACGGTGTGTAAGGACGACAGTCATTACCTCGCAGAACTAAAACAGCAAAAATCAAAAAGGCTAATATTACTTAGGAGCACATTGACGTTATGGCAATGTGCTGCAAAATAATATCAGCCTTTTTGATTTTTGCTGTTTTAGTTCTGCGAGGTAATGACTGTCGTCCTTACACACCGTTTTAAACTGTTAAGTTTTTTTTTCATTAATCATAGATAAAGCCAAGGTTTCGAGCAGAGTGGGTTGTAGTGAGAGAAGTGTCGTGAATTTTAGAAAGCTATTGTTTAAGTCCAATAAGAAGAAACTCAGTTTTAGATGAGTTGAGAGTAAGAAGGTTTGCAGTCATCCAGGAAGAGATCTGTTGTAGAGCATTTTGCAAGTGAGTGATATCAGAGTTGAATTCTGATGGATGAAAGGAGAGGAAGAGTTGTGTGTCGTCAGCATAAAAGTGGTGATTTAAGGACATAGATGAGATGAGAGTACTGAGTGGGGTTGTATACATGACAAAGAGTAGATGGCCAAAAATTGAGCTTTTGGGGACACCACAGAGACAAGTGTGTAGAGAGATGTTGTTATTGCATTGGACACAAAAACAACGAGAGGACAGATAGGACCTAAACCAGTTTAGAACTTTTTGGTCGTACACATGCGACAGTTGAATAGGGGAGAGATAAAGCTTTTTTCCGTACGCTGCTTATATGAGACTATTTTTAATAGTTTCTGAGATATAGAGACGTAAAGTCTCGAAATGGTGAAAATTCGAAATTTTTTCGAACTTTTTGGTCCACCGTGTAGAAATGCCTTGGCCGACCTTAACGGTTCTACACCAGACTGTGCGCTGGTCTGTGCCCTACATATTGAACCATATTTGGCAACGCTGAGAAAAATAGAAATGGTAGCTGTCCGCAGCACGAATGAGACCACCCCCCATTTACGAGTTTTTAACTCCCCCTCCCCCCGCCCCTCAGGCACCGATGGACGCCAGAGGGGGAGGGGCACATCGGCAGACATTGTCCCTACACAAAAATAAAATTTGGTGTGGATCCGTCCACGCGTTGCTGAGATATCGCTCAAAAACCACCAAAATGCAAAAATTCCTTATTGACTCCTATAGTAACGAAAATATTATTTACCCCTTTTTCCGCCCCCCCCCCGGATGCCGCTAACCCCCAATCCGGAACCAGAGTACGCCCGCATGCAAACTTTGGCGTGAATCGGCCCGCGGGTTGTCGAGAAATCGTTGACCTAACAAAAAAAACATACAAAACAAAAAAAAACATACAGTAAAACAAATACCTCGCCCTTCGCTCTAACGAGCGAATGGCGGGTAAAAATCTTTGCATTCTAATTGCACCACGAAGTCGCCATCAGTTGCAAGACAATGGAATGTATACAGGTGCGCATGCCCGGTCACGTGCCAGCTAGACCGCTGAGAGCAGTGACTACAGGCCAGCGAACGAGCATCGGCAAACATTACGTAATCGCGCGAATATGCATACCACCTGTACTGACCTGTACTGAAGATTATGGACACAGGCTACTGCCTCTATGTCCACATCTTTATGAAAAAAAATTAAGTCACTTAAACCCTTTAATTTTAACAATTCTAATCATCTCATGCCAGACCTCCGGTTTCAGCAGAGTCGGCGCGATAATTAAATACAATATCATGCATTTTCCAATGCTTATCAAGAGGGTTCTTAAACTGGTTTACATTATCTGCAAGAATCACATTATCTGGTGAACTATTCCACATGTTAACAATTCGGTTAGTAAAACAATACTTTCTTAAGTCAAATCTACATCTCGTAACTGTTAGTTTCCGGCTATTACCTCTCGTATGATGTTGTCCTATGGTAGCCATATCCAACTGAAGTGTAACCTGCTTATCGTATAATCCAGATAGCAGCTTATAAGTTACGATGTCTCCCCTATTCCTTCGGTAAGCCAAAGTCGGGAGCTCTAATTGCCTCAGTCTCTCTGGGTACTTAAAATTCCCCATTCCTTGTATCATTTTTGTAGCCCTCTTTTGCACTTTCTCGAGCTTATCTATATCGGATTTCCTGTAAGGTGCCCAGACAGAGTTATTGTATTCCAAATGTGATCTCACTAGATGCTTATATATCAAAACAAATACAATACAATACAATACAATATAAAAACTTATAAAGCGCCATATGTAACAAAAAAAAGTTATTCGTAGGCGCTGGGGTGACATGTGACTAGGCAATATAGGCAATGCTAAAAAGATGACTTTTAAGTTTACGCTTAAAAACGCTAACAGAGCTACAGTCTCTAATGTCATACGGTAAATAGTTCCAGTTAATAGCTGCAGAGTGTTTGTAACAACGCGAAATGCCGTAGGGCCTATGTTTCGGAAATTCCTTCTTATCAGCCACAGCATATTGATTCTCTCAGAGATGTGCTGACTAAAATTTAATTTGTCATCAACTACTCCGAGATCTTTAGCGCACGCATCACGTTGCAATTCTACTATACAATTATTTGTACCATGACAAATTTATTACATTATTCGCAAACCAAGTAAAAAGCCATCGCTAACAGGTCGCGCTCAGCATCACATACCTGTCCTTCCGGTCGAATATGATAGCAGATATAATTGCTATAATTGACTTGAGATACATTGTTGAGAATTTGAGATACATTAATATATTCATTATGAAATGGTACACAAGGTACACAATAAAAAGAAAATGAAAAAAAGACAAGGAAAAAATAAAACACAGAATAAAAACACATTTAAAACTACACTAAACTACTACATTAGATTATCAGAATACAGTTAAGCAGTGCACAACGCATCAATCATAGTCTGAATGTCTGTGTCAGCAAAGTCTTTACTGAAAATGACCCTGATCGAACAAAAACAAGTTCAAGCAATGAGTAAGCTAAGTGCACATATTCACTGTCAACTTTCGAAATACAGAAATCATATACAAAACGGGGAGTAACATAAAGTAACTTGTCCAGAAGAACATCAAACCGATGGCAGCAATGGAATGCATTTCTACCCACTGGAGAGGACATACGGCCAAACCAGACTGCATGCCGTGTGACAAAACTAACAAGATCACTTTCACTTAGTAAGCAACTCTGAATAAAGGTCAGCATGCGCTTCCGTATCTCATCATATAAAGACAATCAGAGGTATCAACACATTTTGAGTATTAAGCGGAAAGCCCCAAACACGACGCACTCCAGCTCTCCAATCGCTACAGACTTTTTCAACATGAGCACTGGTAATATCCCAGATAACGCACCCGTATAAACTATAACAATATGATATGAGCAATCTCATTTTGGTAACACTATCAAGCGTTCTAAATGAAACCGTTTACAGTACCTAAAGTGACCACAATGTCATCCTTCATTATAGATACAAAGACCGGAAAATGAGGTTACACTTATTTTCGGACAAAGTCGCCGAAATTATTTTTGAAAATGGACCGTATGATTCGATATTGTGTATTTAACATGCAGTAAAAAGCTGACATGTAGCCAGCTTAGTCCACCACACGGGACAAACAAAAAATATTACAAAAAACGAACTAAAAATAAATCGAGAAGCATGATAAGTCCGGTCCGGTCACATGATCGTGAAGGCAGTACAGGTTAGAAGAAGTATTAAGGTGGGAAGGACTTGTCTAAAAGGTAGGTTTTGAGCCTTGAGTGAAAGAGTGAAGAAGTAATGGGTGATGAGAGTGGTGATGATGACAGAGATGAGCTGACACGTAACTGACGAGGTGAGTCGAGACATGACTGGCGATGCTGACGCAATGAACCAGGGAGTTGATTCCAGAGACGGGGTGATGCATATCTGAATGAGCGATCTGTGATTTTCAATGATGAGATGGTTGGTGGGCGAGAAAGAGTGACAACGAATGCGGAGTTGGTACTGCGAGGGGGTTGAACAGAGATAAAATTGTTAAGATAGCTAGGTCCATGACACATCAGTTTTTGCGTTAACGTGGCAGTCTTGTCATATGAAAAATGTTCAATTACCACGGCAGCTTCCGATTGACAAGTTTTGACCAGTTTTTACCGCGTGACGTGTATGCATAGCGTGGACGCAAGGTGTCTGTCAGTACGTCATGTCTGTCATCTGTTCGCCCGTCACACGACAATATTGTATCGTGGCATCTAAATGTATCGTCACAATTCTATCATTCTGGGTTTTTTCGTGGCAAACATTATGGCAATATTTCGACGGGAACTCCCTAAACGGGTCATCAAATTCAGGTAGGATATAAAAAAATCGTGATTTTGAGTTATTTTTATTATTATTATTATTATTATTATTATTAATATTAAGAATGAATGTCATAGCAACGTTGTAGTCGATAGACTTCAAGGTTACGTTGAGTTTGTACTAGAGTACATTATGTTAGTACTTGTTTGGCGCACGAAATGATAGAAGATAGGGCCATATGACACGCCAATAGGAACTCATAGACGATACCTCTAATGGTGTCATTTCAATGACCTTCAGACTTCAGTGACCCCTAACCGAGATTTCAAGGGCGTGCCAGTATTCAAAGTTGAATATCTCAGAAACGGTAAGAGATAGAGACATCGTTACAGTGAAATACTAACAGAATGGCCTTGAGCGATTTTGGGTGACAGCAAGATTTTCAATGACACGGAGCGTCGCGCGGCCTCTTTGCAGCAGCTGAGCTTCTTGTAAAACATAAGTTACTGTGTCATTGCATGGCGAATCCATAGCTCGGGTTATGGGGGTCCGGCCGCCCTTTTCACTGGTATAATTTTTTACGTCCGATTCGTATATCTGACGTAGCTTTTTCGCTTCGGGTTTTCCACGCGATGCTATGCAAGCGCGGCCCGCGACGTCATGCATGCGGTGTCTGTCCATCTGTCTGGGTATCTCACGTTCCTGTATTCTGTCGAAACGAATAAACATATCTTCCAAATTTTTTCAGCGTCGGGTAACCACACCATTCTAGTTTTTCTACGTCAAATATTATGGCAATATTTCGACGGGGACCTAACATTTCGACGGGGACCTCCTAATGGGGCGTCGAATGCAGGTGGGGTAGGCAAAAATCGGGATTATCGACGAATATCTGGCTATGGGATTGATGACTGCTGCATTGCGAACGACAAATGCGACGGTCCACCGTGCACTTTACCGCACAGACCACCACGTATCAGTAAATCTTGTTTATCACAGCCAGCATGGGTGACCACGACAAGAAAAAGAGAACAGAACAGATTTGAATTGTACCGGTACACAGCGGTAAATCTGAAGCGGAACTTGCGCTCGAGCTTGGACGTGTTGTAATATTGAAGCTACTGACTGAGACACGAAACATCGCGCGGCCTCTCTGCGCCAGCAGGGCTACTTGTAGAACATAGCAGCACAGCAACTTTACTTGGACAAATCGCGTGGGCTGGGCTGGATTATGGGTTAGTTTTGACGCGAAATGAACTGGATATGAAGAATGAAGTCTCCGGATAGTACTTATGCCTAACGTGGCAAACTGCAATACACACTGAAGTGCAAATAATGTTGATTGGTTAAACACAGGCTCTTAATTCATGACTTTTCAAATATGCCTACAGGCACCTTTTTATGTGTCACAAAAGTGCTCTGAGATCGTTGGTTGGTCATGTTTGTAAAACTGTTGGTTAAACAGTGTGTCGTAAAGCCTATAGTTAGTATTAAAAATCAAGAGAAAGCCTAACCCTAAATTTAAATGGCACTTTTTCAACCACTTAGCGTGACCCCTAACCTCGGATTTGAGCCCCCACTTTTGGAACCCCCTGCTGTCTCCGAAATAGATAGGAAGTCAAAGTTACAGTCAACGTGGATCTGCATTATCATCAACCTAAAATGCACCAAAACCTGTTTTCTGTCGGGGCTCCGCCGCTGTGGGAGCGTACGTCGCTACCCCAGACCCCCAATGGCTGGGGAGGGGTGGGAAGGGGACATCCCATCCCTTTCTCTCCCCTTTCGACGCCTCGATCTCCGCGCGTATACGGCGCCTCGCTTTACACCTGACTTGGACTCCCTACTTCGTAAATCCTAGATTTGCCGCTTTAAATTGGTTCATTTACCGGGACTTAAGATTCTTTGGTCAGAACCTCTTTGCTCAGCACCTTCACTGACGAAAAGTTAGCGCCGGCCCTGGGACAATCAAGCAAGCTATACGCATTTTCATGCGGTGAGGCGAAAATTTGTTGGAAAAATGCTTCCACTGAGGGAAAATGCTTATAACTTGGTTGTTTGTTCCCCGAAAGCGACCAAACTAAAAACTTAATAGCTACCTATAAGACGCATACAAACGCTGAGAATTTCGTTAAAAAATACTGCAAACGAGTTGCCCCTGAGGGTGTCGCCCCTGCAAGGCGAAAAAAAACATTTTGAACCACTGACTAAAACAATACCGGCCGGTAGGCCCTAATTACCGATTTTGGCGCCTGTAAGCCCACAGGGGAATCTGCCATACTTTCAAATATGTTGCACTTGTGGCGACGTTAATACATCTATCTTTGAAGTATATAACTTTTAAACGATGCAAGATAGAGGCATAGGCTACCACGATACATATTAACGTCGGATAGGTCACCACGCTTGTTTTTGATGAGCAGTAGGTGTGAAAACAAGCTGTCACTGAATATTTTGCTAAGTCACTCAAGATCACTCAAGGTGATACGAAATGATAATTGTCGAAATCTTTTAATGCGGTTTCCCATTCGCATTTTATAGTAACTATGGTCCTATCTTACGTCATTTTCCAGATAAAGCTTGACAATTTTCGAAAATCGCGACTTTTCCATACCTAACTATAGGCGATTTCGCGGGTAGTATAAGCCCACATTTCTAAAGCAAGAACGGTATTGGCACCAGGGTGCGGACCTGGGACTTCCTCCCCATGCCAAATTTTGTTATTTTAAAAATCGCTCAATTGGATTCGCCCGTTAGAGGGTAGTTTATAGTAAGCCCATATTTCTGTACCTATAATGTTTAAATTTGGCTAAAAGATGAACCTCTAGGAACCATCAAAAACACAAAATTTTATAAGATTTCAACTTTTCAAGGGATTGCAAGTCCTGACTGTATTGCATTGCCTCGTGGATAGGCCTACTGATTTCAAGTCATAGGCTATTATTCAGTTTATGAATGACAGAAATTCAGCTTACGGGCTTAGACCTATTGAGTACAACGTTGGCCTACATGCATTTGGTGTGCGGAGTTGTGTGTAACCATAGTAACTATGGCTATCAGCAGTCAGCATCTCTGCGATCTGCATACTAGCAGGCTGACGTGGCTGTCGCCTGCATGCGAAATGCATTCAGGCGTGACAATCACCAGCTCCGCTGTGCTGCAATGACTTCAATGGCGTATTCAGGGGGCGATAGTGCAACCGCCACCTTGGTCTCATCGTGAATGTTTGGATGATTTTGGCACTGTTTATGTATAAGCTTTGTAATTTCGCGATTGAACTGTAAAATCCGTGTACCATGGCTTCCGTGTTTTCTGCCTGTTAAAAATTGCGGAATAATGCGCCCAAACTTATCATTTTGGGGAAAAAATGTTTTTTTTTCTGGGGAGCTGCCCAGCCCCCTCCACCACACCCCTCCCCTTGACGCCAACGGCGCATCGCCTTCTCTTTACTGAAATCCTATAATTACGCCACTGGTTGACTTCTCGCGCCACTATGCTAAATGTTAATCCTAAAGGCCCGTTTATAGCGACACAACTCAACTCGACTCAACTGATCCAGTTGAAACGTACAGCCAATCAGCGCGAAGCAAGTCAGTCGTGCTTTTTCATGACGTCTTAAACGGACCGTTGAGTTCAGTTGAGTTGTGTCGCTATAAACACCCCTTAAGAGAATAATGGCAACATGTCTGTCTGTCCATCTGTCCGTCCGTCTGTCTGATGTCTGTCTGTCTGTCTGTCTGTCATACGCCGGTATTCTGACGAAACATATCCTCAAACTATGCGACAGCTAAGCTTCTTGTTTTCCCAGTTTTTCCGTACCAAACACTATGTTGCACTGGAACATCCTAACGGGGTATGAACAAGAAGCTCGGCTATCGCAGAGAGACAACACGACGCTTCATGTCATTAAATATTTCGCTAACTCACTCTAGATCACTCACGGTTATTTGAAATGACACCCTAGAGTAGGGCGTGTTTAAGACCCTAGTAGTATTCCGTTTATGCTATATCTGTATCTCGTACCGTTTCGGAGATATTCAGCATCAAATAATGGCACGACTTGAAGTCGGGGGTAAGGGTCGTTCAAGGTCGCTGAATACGGCACCGTTCGATAGATCATTATGCGACTTACTGTTGGTTTGCCATCGTAAGTATCTCTATCTTGTACCATTTTCGAGTTATTTGGCATTGAGAAATGTTGTGACCTTGAAATATAGGTTTTTAGGGGTAACTAATTGTCATGGACATGGCATGCACAGTTTGAAAGCTTGGCTACGGTTTCATATTCGCCTTCCATAGTAACTGTGGCTCTAACTGGCATCATTTCCGAGATAAAGCCATATATTGGTAAAAAATCGCGATCGCTTCACCCAGTTTTCAAGGTCACGCTATACTTTGACGCTGAATATCAGATGTCATAAACTGTTAAAGATACGGCCATAGTTACTATGGAAGGCAAATAGGAAACCGCATGAATGGTATCAGTTTGAATGACCTTCAGTGACCTCTAATTTAGATTTCTAGGTCACGATATTTTTTCAACGTCCAGTATAGCTCAAAATCAGTACCAGATAGAGCTATATATACAATAGCGGACCAATAAAAAGTCGTATGGTCTATCGAACGACGCCATTTCCAATGATCTTTAAAGACCGCTACTCCGAGTTTCAAGGTCACGCCAGAAACGGTACGAGATACAGACTTAGTTTCAATGAAATACTACACTGTGTTCCAAAAAAACATGTGACCATGCACGTCTTCGACGATAAGTTAAACTGGAATTGTCCGTTTACAACAATTTTTGGCACACTTATTACCAAGAGTGTAGGCCGTCGACAGATATTTTTATTTTCCTACCTCACCTATTTTGTGCACCTACTTTACTTTGGGAAACTGTCAAGACCTAAATATCAGTAAAAATTAAACGAAATCATGAAAATTTCACAGGAACATGCGATTCTGATTACAAATCTCTATCTGTCAAAGCAGTATGATGCACAAAGACTAAGGACTGTTGAATGAATTGGCAGACAGGAGTTGGAAACTTGGAAGCATCGACAGTCTGCTGGAGAAAATCCGCAATCTGGTAACCAGGCAGCGGAAGACCGCGTTCGTCGCGTAGCAGTGGAGGACATTGTGCTGAGTCAGGTGGACAAGCCAAAAAAGCACCTATCAGCCCGTGAGATTTCGTATGAAACTGCCATTCTCTGTTAAAGTGTGTACAGGATAATTCAAGGTGATCTCCAGCTCAAATGCTTTACACGACGTCGTGCTCAGCTGTTGTCTGAAGCCAATCGCATCTCCCGTCTCCCGTCTCACTCACTAATAAACAACCTTACCATCTGCAATAAATCTGGTTATTATTATGGGCGCCCGCTCAGCGTAAGCGGGCGACCATGTTATATTTTGCCAATGTTTATTTATTTTTTTATGGCCGCCTTATTCTCCGGCCCTGGTGAACGGAGGTTCGCGAAAGTTTTACACGTGGTGGACCTTGAGTGTCATTGAAGAAGTTACTACTTGGATTTTTTCCTGGTCATCCTTAAACTACAGGGTGGGCCAAAAAGTGACGAAATTTCGCATATTTTCAGACCCCGCCCGCAAACTTTCTGCTCTCACGCCCGAACGCGGCAGAATATTGTAATTCTGAAAAAAACTTGTTAAGCACAGATGGTTTCTCTACAACGTATGCCACGTTTGGTGAACTTTGGCCTACAAACCCCTGAGATCCACGCGCCCCAAAATTCTTAAAAAATGACACGCGTGAATAGCCTGCGACATGTCTTATTTCCGTTTGCTAGATGCCAGCACGACCACGCCGGAACCCCTTAACCTTAACCCCTTGGCCCCTTAACCTTAACCCCTTAATCTCAACCCCTTAACCCCTTAACTTTAACCCCTTAACCCCAATCCCTTAAGCCCGTAACCCCGAAAGTTGAAATTTGGTATGCTGGCAGGCATTTGCAGGTACTATGGCTACATATAAAAATTTGACCGCTAGGGGGTA
>Ga0209791_1000236_pt1 | contig 25229 bp, 18 predicted proteins | sample WorMetTyACAVOLI1_FD_187422 | JGI IMG/M metagenome (GOLD analysis project Ga0209791, IMG submission 187422) | Marine gutless worms symbiont microbial communities from Max Planck institute for Marine Microbiology, Germany - Olavius algarvensis... ... | reverse complement strand
CTCGAAACAGCTATTGATCGCTTCGGATAATTGGACTTGACAAACGCTGAAAAATGAAACAGGAAAGCAGCAGATAACCCACCTTAATCAATAGAAAAATCAGACCTCATTACGTCTAGCTTGCCACAGTGTGCGCTTTTACGAGGGCAAACAAAAAGCGCAGACTAATAAACATTGTCCGCTATAACGCTGTCAACGTGGCCAGCCCCATTGCTTTGTTTGGTGGCGTAGCCATCGTTGCCTTATAAAGCCAGACACAATTCATGATTGCTCTTGTCCGTTATATGAACTGTCGTATGCGCCCATGTAGTAAAAGATGAAAAGAGGCCAAAACAGCAACATGAGTGAGAACCAGGCCCACTTTCCGCGTCCAGCAGCGTTTACGAGAGCCTTGATATATGCGATGAACCCGATGATTATCAGGAGGCAAATCATCAAGAACACCACGATGAGCACCACTCCTTCCACGTCGCCCTCCTAACCTCTATCTGATTTGCGAAACTTCTATTGTTTTATAAGTCTCTATCCCCAGATCCCATTTCTAATACACCATCAAAACCGCATTGATAAACATTTTCTGATCGTATTCTCTAAGGACAAGTATGACATCCGCTTGCGTTGTGAAGGACGCCAATTGTTTATGTTCATTCTCATAAAAAAACCGAGCTACCCATTCGGCAACCCGGCTATCTCTCGCTACATGGATCTGTAGCTTTCGCCCCTGAGAGACCCGCAGTTTTCCGTCCCACCTTTGCAGGTGGTTTGGCTTTGTCTGAAATTTGTTTAGATCAAATGCAAATAGCGTGCTGACAGAAAATTTATAGATTATTATGTGTTTACAGATAGTTAAGTATTTATAGAATCTATCGGCTCATAGGTAATTGGGTAAACTATGTATCATTTAGTGGAATAGCTCATGTACAAAAACGAAAAATCTTGATTTCAGATGAAATATTGAGGGGACAGAGGGCAGAGGGCGGAGGTCCGTTATTAGCCGCAGACGCACGCTGACAAGGACGGACGTTTACCACCCGTTCGCTACGCTCACTCGAGACGCAGAGCGCGCGGAGAGGATATGTTTTTATGAATTTCGTTGAGAAGAACGAAATTCATAAATAGCTCGGCCCTGCGGGCGGCTAATGTCAGCCGGGTCCAAGCACAGGCAGACCCAAGAATTCATTCAAAATGAGGGTGAAGAATGGGGTCAGGTCTTGCATTTAAGCATTCTGGATCAGTTATTGGGAATATGTCTCTCACAGAGCGCGCAGAGAGCACAGAGAAAGAGTTAGATATGCCCTGCCGGCGGGTGGCAAAAACTAAACATAGGTCGGGAACGGGGTCAGGGCTTGCATTATAACCTATAGACTACGAATCCAGAATACCGTTTTCTCGATAGGGATAAACCAATAGGCGCAGAAAATTTTAGAAATTCTGCGCCTTATGTTTCAAGTTAACAGGCGCAAATAGATAGCCGTTTTCAACGCTAACGATGAACTTAAGAATGTTGACAATTCTATACTTGATCTTCAAATAAAGGTAATTGATCGTGTTTAGGAACAATCCGGTTTTGATATTTTCTTACTCTAGAGCATATTTCTGCTTGCCACTCATGTCCAAGATGTTGCCACCATACCTTCTTATGTGATCCAGGTGTGAAATGTTCAGGAAGTAGAGGCTCGTTTTTAGTGGGATGCCACTGCTTTGCCAAATCAGGAAATAAAAAACTGATTGAGTTTTCAAAAACAACATTATTTCTTTCAGTTTGTAACTTCTCAAAATGATCAGATGCAATCCAATCTTTACATTTTAGATACTTATGTATCCTGTCTAAAACTTCTGAGGATTCAATTTGTCGGTTTTTCAAGATAAATCGTAGTGTTCTTTTTATTAATGCAACTGAGATATTTTCAGTTTTTAATTCAATGTCCGTATCTGATAACTTAGGTAATCCTTTTTCTCTTATTCTTAAAAGCAAGATTTCAGATTGCAAGGCTAAATTCTTTTCTTTATCTCTTTGTATCTTATCTTTATGCCAGTATTTTCCGTCATATTCTATTCCAAGATTCAATTCTGGTATATGAATATCAACTTCATTGCCTGCTATAATTGTTCTATGTTGTGTAGAGGGAAATATTGATTTTAATTCACAAAAAATTCTCAATTCTGGAGCAGAAGTAGGATAATTACATTTAGGACAACCGGTTCCATTGGTTCGATCACTAACAGAAGCTTTCCATATGTGTTCATCGTATCTTGAACATTTCCACCAAATTTTTTTTAGTGAACCCGGTCTTACATTATAAGGAGTTAAGTCCCCATTCTTTGTCGGATGCCACTGTTTGGCTAACTCTGGATTAAGCGTCGCCAAACTATTTGACCTTACAACTTTACGACCAATACATATGGGACAACCTTTTGTTTTTTTTCGATCGTTAATAGTTGTTTTCCATACATGATCTTCACCTTCTGGACATTTCCACCAAACAACCTGTCCAGAACCTGCTCCAACATTATATGGGGTCAATTTACCGTTTTTTGTAGAGTGCCATTGTTTAGCTAATTCGGGATTTGTTGTTGCTAAACAATTAGACAAAACAACTTTCTGATTAGAACAAATAGGACAACCTAGTCCAGTACTTCTATGATGAACAGTCTGTTCCCACTCATGATCTACTCCTTTGGGGCACTTCCACCAAACTTTCTTAGATGAATTAGGACCTAAAACATTAGGAGTTAGGTTGCCATTTTTAGTAGGATGCCATTCATTGGCTAGTTCGGGATTTAGTGTTGCCAAACAATTTGAATTAACTACTTTATGGCCACTGCATATTGGACAACCTCTACCACCCGTTCTACTATTAATTAAAGCTTCCCATTCATGATCATCTCCATTGGGACACTTCCACCAGACTTTCTTTGTTGAGCCAGGATGCACCCTTTCTGGAGTAAGTTCTCCATTCTTTGTTGGATGCCATTCTTTGGCTAATTGGGGATTTAGTGTTGATAGGCAATTTGACTTAACTACTTTACAATTTGAACAAACTGCACAGCCACTTCCATTATTTCTATCTGCAACAATAGCATCCCATTCATGGTCAGCCCCCTTTGGACACTTCCACCAAACTTTTTTTTGTGAACCAGGTCTTACATTATAAGGAGTTAAGTCCCCATTTTTGGTCGGATGCCATTGTTTGGCTAGTTCAGGATTCAATGTTGCCAAACAATTCGACCGAACAACCTTTCTCCCAGAACAGATGGGGCAAGCCCATCCAGCACTTCTATTGTGTACAGAAACTTTCCACTCATGATCTACTCCTTTGGGGCACTTCCACCATATCTTCTTTGAGGAGTGAGGTGTAACATCATATGGAGACAGATTGCCATTTCTTGTAGGATGCCATTGTTTAGCTAGTTCAGGATTTATTTCAGCTAAACTTTCTCCAGGATTTGGCTTTTGGGGTTTCATAGAGTTTTATTTTTAATCCAAGAGAAGGTAGAAAAATTATATACAACTTTTATTGAGATTATTAATTGAGCGCTCCAATTTTAAGAACATAACGATAAGGCTCAGGCGCGCGAGCACCGAGTCGCCTGCAGCCAGTGGTTAGGACTCACTGTCATCCGTTAACGATACCTCTCCATACAAAGCGCAACCACCTGACGCCCCAGCTTTGAACTGTCTTCGTCAAACATGCGAATCAACTTTCGAAGCGAAGTTTCGCCTCGGGGCATAAGCATGAGATTGCCAAATGTCGCCCGCAGGCCGCATCTCCTCAGAACCGCGTCCATGATTGACCCTGGAAGTGGCAACTGGAACCAACCGAGAGATTTGCGGGACGAGAGATTTGCGGGACGTCTATTGTTTTATAAGTCTCTACCCTCAGATCCCATTTCTAATACACCATCAAAACCGCATTGATAAACATTTTCTGATCGTAATCTCTAAGGACAATTATTTCACATCCGCTTGCGATGTGAAGGGCGCCCATCGTTTATGTTCATTCTCATAAAAAAACCGGGTTACCCAATCGGCAACCCGGCTATCTCCGGCTACATGGATCTGTAGCTTTCGCCCCTGAGAGACCCGTAGTTTTCCGTCCCACCTTCGCAGGTGGTTTGGCTTTGTCTGAAATTTGTTTAGATCGAATGCAAATAGCGTGCTGACAGAAAAATTTATAAATTATTGTGTGTTTACAAATATTTAAATTTTGATGAGGTCTGTCGACCGATAGGTTATTGGGTAAACCATGTATCATTTAATGGAATAGGTCACGTACAAAAACGAAAAATCTTGATTTCAGATGAAATATTGAGGGGACAGAGGGCAGAGGACAGAGGGCAGAATACAGATGTCAGATGACAGAGGGCAGAAGACAGAGGGCAGATGTCAGATGTCGGATGTCGGAGGTCCGTTATTAGCCGCAGACGCACGCTGACAAGGACGGACGTTTACCACCCGTTCGCTTCGCTCACTCGAGACGCAGAGCGCGCGGAGAGGATATGTTTTTATGAATTTCGTTGAGAAGGACGAAATTCATAAATAGCTCGGCCCTGCGGGCGGCTAGCTTCAGTCGGGGTCCAGGCACAGTCGAAACTCCAAAGGGGGGGGTTGCGTTGTTGCATTTGTAAACGTTCGGCGAATATTATCTCACGGAGTTCACGGAGGGCGGAGGGCAGATGACAGATATCAGGTGTCGGGTTTCAGGTTTCAGGAATCAGAGGGCTGAGAGCTGTCTTTAGCCGGCCGATTTTATAATCCCGCAGCCGGGGCTTGGCCTGCTATTTGACTCGAGGCCCTTCGGGCAATTCCAGAATCCTATTTCGCGAAGCGATGACTTGTTTGAGCCGAGCACGTCGCTCGGCTCAAATGTCTGTGTCTGTCTGCGTGTGTCCGCGGCTAATATCATTTTTTTCAAAGAAAATAAGTAGCCGACTCAAATGGGGTCAGGTCTTGCATTTAAGCATTCTGGATCAGTTATTGGGGACAGGTCTCTCACAGAGGTCAGATGTCGGAGGGCAGATGGCAGAGGGACAGGCCCCTCGGCTATGCTCGGGACAGGCGGGACACGTCCTTCGGCTGTGCTCTGGATAAACGGACGGCTAAATGCCAAGCAAAACGACCATCGCGTATAATCGACGGCCGACGAATAGATCATAACATAAGCGCCTGAAATGACGCGAATGTCATAATGCAAGACCAGAACCAATAGAGATCTCCTCTCCATATTCAAAAAGCATGTGATCGGAAAAAAGAGGCAAGGGTCGCATCTTTTGTATTTGATTTCGAGTAGTTACTGCTCGCTATCCTTTTTAATAGTTGACGAAAGGTAACATATGTGTTACCGCACTAAACAATGATCACAATCAAGGAGTATATCGATTCCCAAAACCAAAGCCCTTTCGCCAAGTGGTTCAATCGCCTAAATGCTCCGGCAGCAGCGAGAGTTGTCACCGCTTTGGTTCGAATGGAGCAGGGCAACTTTTCGAATACCAAGCGTATTGGGGGAGGTGTCCTGGAATGTCGGATCGATTTTGGACCTGGATACCGAATCTATTTTGGACGTGATGGAGATAGTATTGTGATTTTGCTCGGTGGTGGTACGAAGAAACGCCAGCAGAATGACATAGAGGCCGCAAAGGCACTTTGGAAAGAATACAAAAGACGAAAACGTCAGGAGAGCTGAACATGGCACTCACTAAAGACTTTAAGGACACTGTTAAAAGTCGGATGGAACGCGATCCAGCTTTTCGGGAAGAGTTACTCAAGGAAGGAATTGAATGCCTTTTAACCGGTGACGTGGATACCGGAAAGGCTATTTTACGCGATTACATAAACGCCACAATCGGATTTGATGCCCTCGGTTCAGCCACCGCCAAGTCGCCTAAAAGCCTCATGCGCATGTTCGGTCCTAAAGGAAACCCACAAGCTCGAAATCTTTTTGAAATCATTGCTCATCTTCAAAAAAAAGAAGGGTTCCACTTCAGGGTTCAAGCGGTACGCTGAGCAAAAGTTGTATTTCTCTTCAAATTGGGGTCGAACCAGGGTAACTATATGATTTATATTAATATGTGCTAGAAACAGCTCCAATTTTAGGCCTTAAAGTTATGTTTTAAGGCCAAACTGAATAGTTTAAGAAATAACCAAGCCCTGGAACTGATTCAATCTCATTTGCCTTAAACGCAACTTTTCGATAGCAAAATTGGCATCCTAAGACTAAAAAGCGGCAAATAAACTAAAGCCGATGATATCAGGATACCACCGTGGTCCGACCCTCGTGTATTAATTATTTTTACAAAGAGTAGAGGATGTCCATCACCACCTTCCAGGTATTTTTAGCTACTGCGCGCCTGCACCACGGGCTGCTGGTGGATCTGTGTGCTGAGCCGGGGCTGATCAGCCGCGCCAAACTGCTCACCTATATGGAGCGGCACGGCATTTCGCCCGCAGACAAGGACCGGCTCATAGAGCGCTACTGCCGAACATCGATTCTGTATGAAGAGGCAGATTTCGAATACAGCGTTAACCCGGTAGTGGCCGGCCTGGTCAATTTTTACGAGCGGCGGGGCCGGCTGACCCATGCAGGATTCCTGAGGGATCAGATCTTCGAAATTGGGAAACTCACCGACACTTTGCAGCAGTTTCTGTATGCCGAAACGCCGGAAATGGACGTTATAATCGATACGGTGGACAAACTCTATCTGGTGGTCCGGGAGGTGCGGGAAAGCGGCTACCAGCATTACCAGGCTTGCATGCGCGCCTTCGGAGACATGAAGCGAAACAGCGCAGAAAAGCCCATCGATGTGCGCATCGAGGAGCTTAAAACCGTCCACCGGCGTTATATCGAGCCGCTCAGGGAACTGATCGATCCCAGCGCAGAGCCGGTCCAGAAGATGGCATTGCTTCGCCGTCGCATGGCCGATCTCGGTGTGGCTTCCGGACTTCTTTCCGAATCCGTGGAGCTTGAAACCCGTCGGGCCCGGCTTGCTACCGATATTCAGTACATCGACCATACCCTGATTCGCCATTTTGAGACCCTGATCGATACCAGCCGGGCGCTTCTGAACTCCCTTTTGGAGGAAAAAAGCATCAAGGATGCGCTGGCAGCCTGTCTTGGAGACCTCGACGGCATCTGGGAAAACTTAGCGGCAGACACCATCGTGCTGACCGGTTTTAAGTCAAACCGGGCGGCCGGCATGGACCGGCAGGGCGCTTTTTTCAATGACGTGGTTCACGGGAAGTTCGTTCCTCGACCAAGACCCCTTACCATCACTCCGCCGAAAGAGGAGCGGGCCGATCACCTGCTTCTTTTCGATGACCTTCTGCTCTCGCGGATGGAAAAAGATAGGCTCATTGAAGGCTGGCCGGGGTTTGTGATTCGAGAATATGCCGCCTACCCCGCCGGTGAGCGGCTAAAGGCAATTGCCCTGCCGCTCATCATGGCGAATCCACCGTTTTCCGTACGGATGAGAGACCGGACATTTTCGGGGGATTTGACAGAGTTTACAGTAGAGCTCACCGATTTCGATATTGTTTGGGAGGGTGCCCATGGGCGATAGCACGCCGGAAGAGACGGCCAGAATCATTCAGATCCTGCTGCGGGGCTACCAGTTCAGTGATGCGGATCTTTTCAAGCCCGACTATGAGCGCTGGTACAATATCCTGGACCGACATTTCGACTGGTTCCGGGAGCATCTGGGGTTGAGCGGCTTTGCGCTCAGCCGGGACCATTCGGTTATTTTTATTGAAAAGGAAAACAAGCTCCTTAGCCAGGAGGAAAAGCAGGCCGTGGTGGTCCTTTTTTTGCTTACCGATCTGTGGCTGGAAAAGGGAACGAGCTTCGGAGATCTGTTCCAGCTCAGCGTCCCGTGGTCGGAGCTGGACTGGTTCCGGGACGGCTATGGCCGCGAATATCTGAGCCAGGTGGGCATTGAATCGGGTGACGACGACGCCTTGGAACAGCTCTTCAGACGGCTTTCAAATAAAGGATTTCTGGAGTACAGCGCAGAGTCGCGAACCCTGACCCTTCGAAGGCCCGCGGAACGGCTGATCAATATGGCCCGGCGGCTGCACAGGCAGATCCAGGAGGCGGGAGATGGCGCCCTGATGGAGGAAGCCCCGGATCATGAGTGATTATACCGCCAGTATCCGTCGAATCGGCATGATTAACAGCGGTATGTTCGATACCCTGTCTCTCAATTTCGACGTCAAAGCCGTTCACTTGGTGGGGGCCAACAATGTGGGGAAAACGAGCCTGATCGCTGTGATTCAGTTCCTATTCTTTCCGAATTTCAACGAAATGACCTTCATCAAATCTTCCGGTGAATCCATGGCATTTTATTTCCGGCCCGAGGGCTCCTACCTTCTGTTCGAGGTGCGCACCATCACCAGAAATATCCGGACCGTCGGCATTTATGGTACCGGAGAGTCGGACAGCCGGGTCAATTTCGTTTTCAACGGCGGGTTCGATCTTAAGGAATTCTTAAGCGAAGACAACACGCCGAAGTCGCTTCAGGATGTTCAGGACACGTTTTTCAGACGGGATTTCCGGCGGTTCAAACAGTTCCAGGGTTATGAGGAAGCACTTCTAGGCCTGCACACCCATGGCGAATACAATGTGCCTATGTTCGATCTTTCCAAGACCAATTTCAGGCTCCTTCGGAAGCTCATGCAGGGACTGCTTCGGCTCGATCGCATTGATGCGGCGGAGGTTCAGGATCTTCTGGTCCGCATCGTGGAGCGGGGCGCGGTGAAGACCCGGTTCAACCTGCTCCAGGATTTCGAGCAGAAATACCGACATATCAATCAGCTCCGGATCGAGCTTCGGGAACTGGAGGCACTGAAGCCGGTGATGGCCCGGTACCAGAAGATACGTGCCCGAATAACAGAGACCGAGGAAAAGAGAAAATCCCATGCTGAACGGCTGTTTCATCTTTCCACGGTCTACGGGGCCCGGCTCGAGGGTGAGAAAGAGACTCTTTCCCGGGAGTTCAATGCCCAGGAGACTCGACTTGAAACCCTCGATGAGCAGATCAAGGCCCGGATGAAGCACATCGCGGATGCGGAGACCACTCTGAGGGAGGTCAAGACGGCAAAAAAACGCCTGGAAGCTTTGGCGGAAATCTCCAAGCAGTACTCGCAGCCCCTCGTCCTCAGGGAACGCGACGAACTCGTCCATACCAAGGTGGCGCTTGAAAACGCCCTCAACGCTGCCAGACCCCAAAACATTCCGGATCTCAAGCGGCAGCTGACATCGCTCAAGCGGGAACTTGCGGGGGTAAAGAGGCGACTGGAAGCCAAAACCCTGCAACAGGTCTGGATGGATGCCGGTTTCGATGAGGCGCACCGGGCACTTCTTTCGTTTCTGGTGTCAAACGATCTGGCAAGCCTCAAGGTTTCCGATTGCATGCAGGACCGGCAGGCCTTTATCGACGCCTCACAGCGCGCGACAACCTATCTGGATGCTGAGGACAACTTCAAGGGGTTTGGTCTCAGCGTCTCCCGGTCGATCTGGTTTGTCCCCGAAAAGGAGCAGGAACCCCTCACAGCGCAACGTGACCGGCTTGAAGAAAACATGGAGAAAATTCTTGCCGAGATCGATGTCGCCGAAAACCAGGAAAAGAAAAGAAGGGAACTGGCATCGCTCACTGCGGATATTCGGGCCAGGGAGACCCTGCTTGGTCAGTTTGCAGAATTGGATAGCCTAACCGAAAAATGGGAAAGCCTGGAAAATATCGAAGCTAAGCGAGTCAAACAAGAGAACGAAGTCAAACGGCTCAAAGATGCCGTCTCTGCCAAGGACGAGGAGAAACAGTCACTGCGCCAAGCCCAACACCGGACCCACAGCGCCCTCAACGCAGCGGAAGGCCGGTGGCGGCAGGTCTACCGAGAGCATGAAGGGCTGGAAGCATTTGAGTCCGATTTGCCGGAGTCCTTGGAGAAGCTTACCCTGGAAGCATTACGGGATGAATACACACTGGTTCGCGGGGAGCTCTCCGAGATCGAGAAATCCTTGGCCAGGTATCAGAGAGATCTTGACGAACCGAGGGACGAACTGGAGGCCCGCTATGAAAAATCGGGGGTGGATGCGAGCTTTGAAAAATGGCTGGCGCTCAAAACGAACCTTGCGGGGGAAATCACTGGGCTGGAGGCGCAGCTGACCCGTGAGTACGATGGAATTTTTACCGTGGTCCGGGCTAAACTCTCCAAAATCACCCAAGCTTATGAAAGTGTTGAGGCCCAGGTGGCAGCGCTGAATAAGGGCATTCGAAACGTTCGGATTTCCAATATCGAACAGATCGGAATCGCCCTGGAAAAAACCGCCCTGCTGGATGCCATCGACAAGAGCGTTCCCGGTCAGATGGATCTGTTTGCCGCCCGGTCCAGCAGTGGATCCCTGGAGGAGGCCCACGCCGTAGTGGAAAACTATTTCAACCATATCAAACAGTACGGCAACGAAATCAGTCTGAAGGACATGTTCCGGCTCAAGTTTTCCGTCAAGTTCAACCATCAGGCCCAGCCGGTTGAGCGATACGAGATCCACCGGTTCGAGTCCAACGGCACCGAGACCGGTGTGAAAATCGTAATTTATCTCGGTCTGATCGGACTTCTCCAGGAGCGGAAAAATGTTGTTGCCACACGAATGCCTTTCTTTTTAGACGAGGTTGGGAGCATCGACTCGGAGAATTTGAAACAGCTAATTGCCTACTGCAGTCGCAACAACTTCCTGCCGATTTTCGCCAGTCCCGAAATCCGCAAGGATATCTCCTGTAATTATCTTTTCAGACGAAACGGAAGCCGGTCTCTCCTGGAAAATGTGGTCAAAATCTCTGAAAGAAAACCGGCAATGGGTGGCACATGAAGCGTCCATCCTGGCTCACCACACTGGTGGATAGAGGAGCGGTGGCCCACTCCGCCGCGAACCCGAAAATACTCGCCGAGCTTATCACCCTGGGGATCGTGGCCATCAAAACCGCCGGCATTCGCCGGTCGGTCATTTCCGCCAACCCGGAACAACTCCGAAAATGGCTTGACGCACGCTATCCGGATCACGGCATGGTCCCTGATGCAGCCCATGTCCGGGAGGGGAATATTGTCCGCAGCGGCGGCAGCAAAGCTGGCGATAGCGCCCATGGCGTGTTCTCTTTTCAGTTCAAGTGGTTCGGCAAGGAGGACGATCTGTGGACACAAATGACCAGAACGTATGGGGTGGCGGCGGTTCTGACCGACCGGCTGGCAGATTTCACGCTGCCGGCCAGATGGCGGCTTTTAACGATTGAAAACTGGGAGCCTTTTTTCCGAACGGATTATTCTGGAGCACCGGTCCCGGTCATGGCGGCATATCTGGGCGGGAATGCGCCCGGGAGCGTGCTGGAGGCGCTTAAAACATTTTCGACCCCGCCTGAATCTGTCCTTCATTTCGGAGATTACGACTGGGAAGGGCTGTATATTTTTCAGCGCCTACAGAAAGTGCTGCCGCAGGCCAGGCTTTATATCCCGGACAACATCGAGGCACTATTCAGACAGTTCGGCAAGCGGAATTTGATTGATAAGCAGAAGCGAAAAGCTCTATTTGATGAAAAGAACACCAACTGTATTCCGGTGATCCAACTCATCGAGCAGCACAACGCTGGCCTGGAGCAGGAAATCGTCGGATTGCCGGAGTGGACACACATTTCATCCTAAGACATGGGAATGGGGTCAGGGCTTGAAAACTTGGAAATGGTGTCAGGTCTTGCATTTAAGCATTCTGGAGCAGTTATTGGGGCAGGTCATTATGTTGCTCTTTGCATGATTCCAATAGTTTGAGCTGTGGGTCTGAATGAACAGTTCCGCATCTTTCATTTAAATAGATATAATCATATATTCATATAACCTCAGAAACGACACCACCGCTAAAAAATATGCTTATAGATCCATAGTGCCAGAGGTCTCCCAATAACTCTACACCATCTGGTTTTCCAAGAAGGTTCTTTACGTCCTCTTTTTTCATCCCTCTAATTATATACTTTTTTGCTTTTTTCGATCTTTCAACAACTCTATTTTTGATTTCTTGGAACAGTCTTTCGATTTCCTCTTCTTGAGTATTATATTCGCTTCTTTTCTGCTTAATTCTTTTAATCGTAATTTGACGGTTACTGATTTTTTCTTCAATGATGCGATAGAGATTTTCTAAATCCTGTTGCTTCTGGATTGCATCGTTTTTTATTTCTTGAAGTTCACGTACAGCATCTTTGCCTTCTTGAGCGAGCATAGCAATTTCTTTTTGCTTTGACACATAATCTGCTGTCAGTGCTTTGTTTACAACAAGCATTTTGTCCAGTTCTTTGATTCTTGCCTGAGTAGTTGTCTGTTGTTTTTTTTGAGCATTTAAAAGTTTCTTAACATCAGTTTTCAGCAATCTGTAAACGTTGTATGTCCTATCCTTATTTCGTTCTTCATAGGTCATTTGGGTTTCTATAGTGATACCGGCACCATCCAAATTTGCTATTTGGGCATAGTTCATTACTTCCATTCTACCCTTTTGAAATGCCTTTTCTCTTCCATCCTCTATGGTTTTACTTTTTGAAGCGACACCAACGGCATATAAAGCATCACCTTCAATGAATGTAGATTTCTCTGTCCAGAATGGACGCTCGTCGGCACAAACCATGTTTGAAGATAATATTATTGCAGCAATGATCCCTGATATCAGCTTTTTCATGTTTACTCCCTGATAATCTGATTTATCCTTTTTAACAGAAACATAGGGGTCACATCTAAATTTTCTATCAATCTATACTATCGGTTTTCCGTCGTTTGATTGGAGCGAGCAATAAATAAAAAACCCACGCGAACCACGATATGAAAATCACGGCTAACACCCACGCCAATTTTTCACTTCCCGTCGTCTTGTCTGAACTAATTATTATTAAAATCGGCAATAGCCACGCAAACCCTATTATTGCTAATATTATCAATAAACTAAGATCGGAACCTTCCATTAATCACCCTTCACATTGAACTTGTCTTTCTAACTTAACTAGTGAGTAGCGGGAATTAACTCTCTTTATTCCGAATGAGAAAACTGCCTACAGGTATATCGGTATCATTGTTTCCCGAATATTGTGGTTGTTTGCAATGGAGATTTGCTGGACGTCAATTGGTTTATAAGTTTCTGGCGCCGACACCCGATTTTAGCCTTTACAATACACCATCAAAAACACATCGCTATCTATTTCTCTGATCGCAGTCTGATAGGCTGTTTATTTCACCCGTGTTTCCGGGTCTTGGAGATGCCCAATGTTGATGTTCATTCTCATAAAAAAACCGAGTTACCCAATCGGCAACCCGGCTATCTCCGGCTACATGGATCTGTAGCTTTCGCCCCTGGGAGACCCGCAGCTTTCCGTCCCACCTTTGCAGATGGTTTGGCTTTGTCTGAAATTTATTTAGATCGAATGCAAATAGTGTGCTGACAGAAAAATTTATAAATTATTATGTGTTTACAGATAGTTAAGTTTTAATAGGATCTATCGGCTCATAGGTTATTGGGTAAACTATGTATCATTTAATGGAATAGGTCACGTACAAAAACGAAAAATCTTGATTTCAGATGAAATTTGAGGGGACAGAGGGCAGATGTCGGATGTCAGATGTCAGATGTCGGAGGACAGAAGACAGATGTCAGATGACAGAGGGCAGAAGACAGAGGGCGGAAGACAGAGGGCGGAAGACAGAGGGCGGAAGACAGAGGGCGGAAGACAGAGGGCGGAGGTCCGTTATTAGCCGCAGACGCACGCTGACAAGGACGGACGTTTACCACCCGTTCGCTACGCTCACTCGAGACACAGAGGACGCGGAGAGGATATGTTTTTATGAATTTCGTTGAGAAGGACGAAATTCATAAATAGCTCGGCCCTGCGGGCGGCTAATGTCAGCCGGGTCCAAGCACAGGCAGACCCAAGAATTCATTCAAAATTAGGGGGAAGAATGGGGTCAGGTCTTGCATTTAAGCATTCTGGATCAGTTATTGTGGACAGGTCTCTCACAGAGCTCACGGAGTGCACGGAGAAAGATTTTCACCGCCCGTTCGCTACGCTCACTCGAGCCGCAGAGTTCGCGGAGTGAGATGATAGTTTTTTTCATTTGTCAGTGAGACGCCGGCAAATGAAAATAGGCTCAGCCCTGCGGGCAGCTAGTGTCAGCCGGGTTCCAAGCACAGGCTAGACTGAAAATCTGAGTGACTTCCATTAGTTTACAAGAACACAATATGAGGGAAGTAGTTTACAAGAACACAATATGAGGGAAGGCGAATTTATGGGACGCCCATAAAATTATAAGTCTCTATTGCCATTGTCTTGGCCAAAATCATTATGTACGCAAGACCCTCACAGAGCTCACCAGGCTTCGCATAAAGCTTCGACCCGGCAGGCAGAGTACGCAGCGAATGATTTGGACATGCCCTGCCACCTCGACTCCGCTCGGGACAAGCGGGCGGCTGCAAAGATTAAATAAACAGGGGGACGGTAGAGGGCAGATGTCAGAGGGCAGTTAGGACAAGCAGGATAAACACTCCGGGCGTAAAAAGTGTCTGATCTCCAGGTCTGAGCCAGGAAGTTCGAAATACGGTCAGCTGGTTTTAATTATTTCTTTCAAGGGTTTCACTAAGGACGGGAGATCGTTGGTTAAAGTTTCCCAGACGATCTTGTCGCTGATCCTAAAATATTCGTGAACGACAAAATTTCGCATATCCCGCATGTCGATCCAAGGAATCTCGGGATGACGTTCACACACTTTCTCCGGTACACGAGCTGCCGCCTCACCGATTACGATGAGGTTTCGAATAACAGCATCAACGGTTTTACGGTCTGAAACGAACTCTTCGAATCCAAGCCCTGATGTATAGTCAATTATGGCCTGGATCGAGTTGAGAATGTCGGTGATTCTAAACTTCCAATCTTCAGGCGACATGGACTGACTCCGATAAAATTCGATCCTTTAGGGCCGGATGGAGGGAATCCCGGGTGGCAAGGTCGATTTTGCATTGCAGCCGTTCGCTTAGCAGCCGATTCAACCTGGTAAGACTGAAAAGCCCGATGCGCGCGTCCGGGGAAAAGTCAACCAATAGATCCAAATCACTCTCAGCACCGGCCTCATCCCGAACCGCGGAACCAAAAAGGAAGACCGCATCCACACCCAGAAGGCGTAACTCGTCCTGCATGTCCTTTAGTTTGCGAGCAACTTCATCTCGATTCATCTTCTTCACCGGCGATATATTTTTTTGATACCAAATTTTGCCAATCGGTATAATAAGATACACAAAAAAGGATAGTTTCCGCAAGGATGAACAAAGAGCACGAGGGGAACAAACAGGGGACGAGGATGGCAGATGACAGAGGACAGAGGACGGAGGACAGATGTCCCGCCGTCGCTCTCTGAGCTTCCGTCTTCGCCAAGGCTACGACGGACAAGATGGCGATCAGGCAGAGGGCGGATGTCCGTTATTAGCCGCAGACGTGCGCTGACAAGGGCGGACGTTTACCGCCCGTTCCCTTCGGCTTAGCTCAGGACAAGCGCTATGCTCACTCGAGACGCAGAGGTCGCGGAGAGGATGTATTTTTATGAATTTCGTTGAGAAGGACGAAATTCATAAATAGCTCGGCCCTGCCCTTCGACAAGCTCAGGACAAGCGGGCAGCTGGCTTCAGCCGGGTTCCAGGCACAGTCAAGCCTGAGAAGAAACATCTGGTTCGCATTTTAATTATTGAATATTCATTTGGCATTCCGAACATTTAAGACCTGTCCCGATCTTTGCTTTATTAATATGCTTCATTAGATTACAAAAGATATTTTGGTCCGCCTGTACAAGCTGAGGCTGGAAACCGGAGGCGGCCCCCGGTGCGAATCCACCTGTTATAAACGACCGAGGAGTATCAACATCATGACCACCGAAACCAGTCGAAAAACTATGGCCAAGCGTCTGTTCATCGTGGTGCCCATAGCGATTGCCATCCTGATCGTGGCGGTGCTGGTAGGCTCTAAAAAGGCGCCTGAAAAACGCCCGCTGGAGGAAACCGCGCGTCAGGTCCGCGTGCTGAAAATGGTGCCAATGGATGTGATGCCACGCGCCATCGGATACGGCCAGGTCGCCCCGGCCCGGGTATGGCAGGTAGTGCCCGAGGTGAGCGGCCGGCTCGTCGAAGTCAGCCCTGAGTTCAAAAAGGGAAGTCTCGTCAAAAAGGGGAGTGTCCTGCTACGCATCGACACCGTTGATTTCGAGCTGGCCATCCGTCAGATGACGGCCAACATCGCTAAAATTGAATCCCAGCTGGCCGAACTGGAACGGCAGGAAAAAAACTACCGGTCCACCCTGGAGATCCAGCGCACCCTTCTGGATCTCAGCCGGAAGGAGCTTAAACGGAATGAGGCGGCGAGAAAGAGCCGCTCTATTTCGGACAGCGCATTGGAAAAGGTCCAGATGAGCTATCAGGGTCAGCTCAATCAGGTTCAGGAGATCGAAAACGCACTGGCGCTGATACCGGCCTCCCGCAAGGCATTGGAAGCGGAGCTGGATTTCAACAGTGCCCGGCTGGAAGAAGCCGGGCTGGATCTGGCACGCACGGAAATCGCCGCTCCCTATGACTGCCGAATCACCAGCACGAACGCTGAAATCGGTCAGTATGTCCAGCGAGGGCAGACCATTGCCTCCGCAGACGGCATCGGCCAGGCGGAGATAACCGCCCAGCTTCCCCTCACCGCCATGCGCAAACTATTTGCCGGCGCGGATCCCAAGGCGCTGTCCATCGGTTCGATGACCACGGATCGCCTGCGTATGGACAACCTGAGATCATTGTTCGGTCTCTCGGTCACGGTTCGCCTGGCAAATGCCGGATTCGATGCCGGCTGGGATGCCCGATTCGCCCGAGCCGACGCGACCATTGACCCCCAGACGCGCACGGTCGGTGTTATCGTGGTGGTCGACCGCCCCTATGAGCAGATAATTATCGGCAAACGCCCTCCCCTGGTGCGAAACATGTTCTGCGAGGTGGAAATCACCGGCCGTCCAGTCGAGAATAAGATGGTGATTCCCCGATCGGCGCTGCACGATGGCTATGTTCACGTGGTGGATGCAAACAACCGGCTGGCCCGGAAAAACGTAACGGTGGCGTTTTCCCAGGGCGACTTTCTGGTGCTGGCCGATGGCCTGGCAGAAGGTGATGTGGTGGTGGTCTCCGATCTGGCGCCGGCCATCGAAGGGATGCGGCTCGACAGTATTCCGGACGACGACCTGCAGAAACGGCTGCTGACCCTGTCTGACAGACCGTCGATCAACGAATAGCAGGAGGCCGACATGATCCGATATTTCGCCAAACATGCCACCGCGGCCAATCTGCTCATGATCCTATTTGTCGTCCTCGGGATCATGAGCCTGTCATCCCTGCGCCGGGAAACGCTTCCCGACTTCTCCAAAGATATGGTGAAAATCAGCGTCGTTTATCCGGGCGCCACGGCCGAAGATATCGAGGACGCCATCAACCGGCGGATCGAAGATGCGGTGGACGGGGTCAGTTATGTCCGGGAAACCACCTCCGAGGCCAGAGAAGGCATCGGTACGGTTATTGTGGAAATGGCACCCGGCGGGGATATGCGGACGTTCCTTCAGGACATCAAATCAGAGGTGGACGCCATCAACGATTTCCCGACCCAAGCCGAAGACCCGGTGGTCGGGGAGCTGAATCAGACGGACCGGGTCGTCTCTATCGCGGTGTCCGGCCCCATGAGCGTCACGGATCTCAAGCATTACACGGAAGATTTGAAGGACCGGCTGCAGATGTTGACCAAGAATGGTTTGCAAGGATTGCTGCTGGTGTTTCTGACCATGTGGCTGTTTTTCAATTTCCGCCTCTCGTTCTGGGTGGCCCTGGGACTGCCGGTCTCGTTCCTCGGCGCCTTTTTCATCATGCCCCAGATCGGCTACTCCCTGAACATGTTGACCATGGTGGGTCTGCTGATCGGATTGGGGCTGCTCATGGACGATGCGATTGTCATTGCCGAGAACGTGGCCACCCACCTGGCGCGGGGAAAACCCGCCCTGGAAGCGGTCATCGATGGTGTGAGCGAGGTTAAAAACGGCGTTCTGGCCTCGTTTTTGACTACCATCTTCGTGTTCGGCCCCATCGCCTTTCTCGAAGGAGACATGGGCAAAGTACTCAAGGTGATGCCGGTGGTCCTCATCCTGGTACTGGCGGTGAGCCTGATCGAGGCATTCCTGATCCTTCCCAACCACCTGGCACACTCCCTGAAACACCATGACCCCAACCGTGTGAGCCGCTTTCGACGGCGGTTTGAAGAACGCCTGGAACGTATACGGGAAAATGTCCTGGGACGGATGGTGGATCTCGTCATCCAATGGCGGTATGCATTCGTTGGCATCGTCATCGGGATATTCATTCTCTCCGTCGGCATGCTGGCCGCCGGAATACTCAAATTCAAACCGTTTCCCGATGTGGACGGGGACCTGGTGCAGGCCCGCATCCTCCTGCCCCAGGGAACGCCGTTGACCAAAACAGAAGCCCTTGTCGGGCGCATCGTCGATGCGATCTACCAGGTCGGCGAGGAGTTTGCACCGGCTCAACCCCAGGGAAAACGTCTTATCCAGAACGTATCCGTCCAATACAGCGTCAACGCAGATGCCTATGAAGTCGGGGCCCACGTCGCCACGGTATCGGCAGACCTGCTGTCGGCCGAAGTTCGGAATGCCCGCGTGGACGACATCCTGAACCGGTGGCGGGAACTCACCGGTCGGGTCCCGGATGTGATCGCCATCAAGTTCGCCGAACCGAGTTTGGGGCCGGCCGGTCGTCCCATCGATATTCGTCTGCGAGGCACCGATCTCGCCGAACTGAAAAGCGCCTCCCTGGCCTTGCAGGCATGGTTGAACCAGTTTGACGGTGTGTTCGACGTTTCCGATGACCTGAGACCGGGCAAACCCGAAGTTCGACTTCGCATGCGGGAAGGCGCCAAGGCGCTCGGTCTGGATGCCCAAACCGTGGCGTCTCAGCTGCGCAGCGCCTATTATGGACGGACGGCGCGCGAGATACAGGTCGGGCGGGATTCGTTTGAAATCGACGTCCGGCTGCGCGATGAAGATAAAAGCAGCCTGGCCGACCTGACGGCCTTTCACGTTACCCTGCCCGACGGCAAACAGGCCCCTCTTGAATCTGTGGCCGAATGGACAAGTGATCGCGGCTATGCCCGCATCGCCGCTGTCGACGGCATGCGTACGGTGACCGTTCAAGGGGATGTCGATTCACGCATCGCCAACACCCAACAGATTATCTCCTTGATGAAACAGGAATTCCTGCCCCAGCTCCGGCAGTCCCACCCGAGTGTGCGCACTTCCCTGGAGGGTGAAGCACGGGAGTCGGCAGCAACGGGTGCGTCCCTGGCCCGAGGATTTGCGATCGGGCTGGTGGGGATCTTTCTCCTGCTCAGTTTTCAGTTTCGCAGCTACCTCGAACCGGTCACCGTGATGGTGGCCATCCCATTGGCCTTCATCGGGGTCGTCTGGGGACATCTGTTGATGGGGCTGAATTTAACGATGCCGAGCATGATGGGCGCTGTTTCACTTGCCGGCATCGTGGTCAACGACTCGATCCTTCTGGTGGAATTCATCAAGATCCGTCGCCGCGGCGGCCAGTCCATCGCCGATGCCGCCCGCCATGCCAGCCGGGAACGGTTCCGGGCGGTGCTGATCACGTCACTGACGACAATTGCCGGACTGCTGCCGCTGCTGTCCGAAAGAAGCCTGCAAGCCCAGATTCTGATCCCCCTTGCCGCCAGTATTGTGTTTGGAATGATCGCCTCCACATTTCTGGTACTGCTGGTCGTTCCGTCCCTGTACACCATTCTGGGAGACCTGGGGCTGACATCGGTCCAGAAGGTTGACGACGATCAAACCACAGATTCAAAGTTATCCGTATTAACCCGGAGCAGTAAAGAGACGTGAACGCCAATTCGCTGACAATAACCACCCGTTACCTTCGGCTATGCTGCCGACTTCGCCTTCCAGGCTACGACGGACTGGCAGGGCAGGCCCTTCGGCAGGCTAAGGACAAGCGGGACAGGCAGGACAAGTGAGGCGCCAGGCTTCGTCCCTGTAGAATGGGACTTCGACCCGGTAAACTTCATCCGCGGAGAGTATCTATTTTTATGGATTTCGTTGCCCTTCGAGAGTGCTTCCGTCTTCGCCAAGGCTACGCCGGACAAGCCCTTCGGCTGCGTTTCCTTCGACTTTGCTCAGAATATACAGAAAAAGTAGAACAGGCAGGATAAACGGGCAGCTAGTGTCATGCGGGTTCCAGGCACAGGCAAACCCAAGAATTCATTCAAAATTTGGGGCAGGAATGGGGTTCGGTCTACGCTCCTTCGGAGCTTCCGACTTCGCTCTTCGAGCTTGGGGCTTCGCTTTAGTAAAGCTTCGACCCCACAAGTCGACCCTTTCGGCTAGGCTCAGGGCAAGCGGGACAAGACGACCCGGCAAGTCAATGTTGTCAAAGTTGAATCTAAGGGATCGCAATGAGACGAAAGCCAATAGTATTCAGGCCCTTATGATCACGCGGGCTACCAGAACGATCTGAACAACCACAGCTTCTTACAGGACTTCTCCAACCACCCCCTCGAATCACGCGGTCTGATCCTACACCTGTATATACAGGATCATACAGTTGGTGTGCCCTGTAGGCACGATAGACATGTATGTCCTCACACCACTCCCTCACGTTGCCATGCATATCATAAAGACCCCAAGCGTTCGGGGGATAGCTCCTCACTGGCGCTGAAGAACGAGGAGATATATCATAGGGACGTTTTGAGTGTATGTAATCAAGACAGATTCCGTTCACATCCTTGGTGGGAATCCAATCATCATCATGTTCTTCATCAGCTTCATAAAGAGGGATCTCTTGGATTTCATTTTCGCACATCATTTTACTGCAGTCAGGTTCATCGCCCCAATAGTATTCTGTGGTACTCCTGGCTCGGCACGCATATTCCCATTCTGCTTCCGTGGGCAATCGATACTTATTATCAGCTCCCTCTTTTTGATTAAGGATTCGGATGAACTCTTGAACGGCATTCCAAGACACATTTACCACAGGGCAATCCATATGACGGCACAGATTTATTACAGATAGTTTTCCCCAATATGGCGTCTCATGCCTTGGGAAGTAATTTCCCATAACCTCTTTCCACTGCCCCTGGGTCACCTCGGTCGTTTGAATATAAAATCCCTTTGTCAATATGACATCGTGCTTTTTTTCAAAGGGATCTTCATCATTTCCCATCACAAAGGTGCCTGGAGGAGCGTAAATGAACTCCATGCCGATGGTGTTAACGTATACTTTGTCGTCTTCAGCAGGAGTTATGGGCGGAAAATGGAAAAGACATGTTAAAATAAGAATTAGGTATTTAACGACGTTTTTCATTTTTAGCTCATTTGCTTACCATTAATTCGGGCACAAAAGAGGCACGGTGTTGCATTGTTGCGTTTCTTTTTGTTGAGCCCCAGACCAAACGTAGATTCTAATACCCGCTTTCTTCTGGTGAAGATGCACCCGAATTCTACTATACCAAAACGCGTTAGCACCTGCTGATCGTTCCGCCCTATTCACCTGGATCCTGTTCCACTAACGTTCGTTGATGCTTCTCTAATGCCAATTCCGCAGTGGCACGAACCCAAGTCGAATGGTCATGATTCATGGCGCGGATCAACGCACTCTCCGCTCCTGTGCCCCACACCTTTCCCAAGGCCAACGCCGCCTGTCGCCTGCTGGAATAATTCTTGTCATTCATAAGTGTCGAAATCAGCGGGTTCGTGGCACGGCGATCTTTAAGCTCGCCCAGGTTGAATGCCGCACGCTCCCGAACCCCGTGCGCATCTTGATGCAACAATGTCTCGATCAACGGGTCAACGGCATTATGGGGATCGATTTCAACAAGCGCCGTCATCACACTTCCTTTAGTATTACTATCGTAGTCCGCGCGTAAAACGTTGACCAGTGGAGCAAACGCCCGTTTATCCTTTATGTTTATAAGAGCAATGGCGGCATTACATCTGACTATCCAGTCTGTGTCCTGTTCAATAACCGCAACCAGGGGCATCACAGCACGTTTATCCTTTAAGTCTCCGAGGGCAGAGGCCGCTAACCGGCGGTACCATTCGTTCGGGTGGCTTAGTGCGTTAATCAATGGTTGAAGTGCGCGTTCATCCCCAAGCTTGCCGAGAGCACATGCCGCATAAATCCCCGTAGAAGGAGATTCTATAAATTCTGCCAGTGTATCGGCTGCACGCGGATTTCCGATCCTTCCGAGGGCTTCTGCCGCACTGTTCCGAATACGGTAATGAGAATACCTGTCTTTGAGAACATCGATTAGTGGCTCTACTGCTCGAGGATCTCCGATTCTGCCTAATGCCTCGGCTGCTCTGCTGCGGGCGGGACCTGTGCTATCGCTTAATATTTCAATTAAAGGCTTTACCGCACGCGCATCGCCGATCCACCCCAGTGCCCAGCACACCGCACTGCTTTCTTCTGTCTGAGCAACTGAAATCAAAGGGTCTACTGCGCGCTTATCGCCAATGCCTGCGAGTGCTCTCGTCGCCCAGCCTTCTAGTTTTATATTTTCATCTGTTAGCATCGCAATAAGGGGCTCGACCATATCCGGATTATTTTCTATTCTCCTGAGGGCCTTCCGGATGTCCTGCTGGAGATGACCGGTATGCTGGTGTTCAGCTAAAACCAGTGCTCTGAAAGCTCGTGGGTCGGATATATTGCTCAGGGCAATGGTCGCCGCACCGTTTTTATCATTATTCATTGCCAGCACCAGCGTTTCTATAATTTTCGTATCACCGGCAATCTTTAAATCGCGAGCCGCCGCGTAACGAACCCCCTTGTCACTATCGTTCACCGCCGAAAGGAGCGGATCGGTTACCCGGCAGTCGTCTATCGATCCGAGTATGGCCGCCGCATATTTTCTCACCTGTGAGTCCGCATCGTTTTCAAGCAAATGAATCACATGATTCAAATCCGATGTATTCCGCACTGCCGAACGCTTCCAGCTCGTTTTTATTTCAAAGACGGCGTAGTTCTGTTTTTTCAGTTCCTCAACAAAAGAGGGGAGTCCTACTTTATGCTCAGCCACTATCGCATTCAACGCACCGGCAGCGGCGGATCGAACGCTGCCGTCATGGTCGGTGATGCTTGCGATTAATTGTTTTGCTGCCCGTCTGTCTTTTATTCTGCCAAGTGTTTTCGCTGCCTGAAGCCTTACAGATGTATTTGGGTCATTTTTCAGGGTTTCATTCAATGGCTCGACTGAACGGCGGTCACCGAGATTTCGCAGGGAGGCGACCGCAATGAGGCGAAGGCTTGCATCCTCATCCTCCAATGCCGTGGTGAGATAATGGATCTTTCGATCATCCTGTTGTTTTATGATCCCTTCAATTGCTGCCTCTCGAACATGTCTATCGCTATCATCCAGCGCTTTGCCCAAAACGTCCAACGTTCCCTCAAACTCGGAAAGTGCCCGAACTATTTGAAGTCGAGTAGCCGGATCATCGTGTTTCAGAGCCGGTTTCAGTGTCTCAGGCAGCCCCCTGTCCTGATGACCCGTCTCACTGCCATGAACAATAATATCGTGCAGCGCAATGGACGCCCTTTTGTTCAATTTCGGGCGTCTATCCGACAGGGCATTAATCAATGCGTCGATTGCCAGGGTATTTCCCATCTGTCCAAGGGAATCGGCTGCGGCTATGCGGACATGTATGATCTCCCGCTTATTCTCCAGAACTGAAATCATCGGCTCAACAGCCTGCTCAGCTTTCATTTTTCCCAGTGCTGACGCTGCTTTGACCCGGATCTGATAGATTTCCGTCCGATCCTTTAAAACACTTATCAATGCTTCGACAGAACGCCTGTCCGGTATCCTGCCAAGGGCTTCAACCGCCTGGTCCCGCAGTTCCCAGTTCTGATCCCTAGCCGCTTTTGACAGGGATTCGATTCCGTCCGGGTCTTTCAGTACTCCGAGAGCGGCCGCAGCTTTGCTGCGGATATATGATGACTCCCGATTGTCTGCCAGAATCTCTATGATGGGTTGAGCAGCCCGGTGATCACCAATCGAACCGAGCGATTCTATACTCTGCTCCCGTATCATTGGATTCTCGTCACCAAGCATGTCGATGAGCGGCACGACGGCACGCTTGTCGCCTATCCGGCCGAGCATCTTTAAGGCTTCCATTTTCAAATGGTTATGTTCGGTAGACAACCAATTTATTAACACATCAACGATGCGTGGATCACCTGTCTCTTCCAGTGCCGCGGCCGCCAGACTGCGGCCGCGCCAATCCTCTCCCCCGTGTTCCATCAGGGCAATTAGCGGTTCCACCGCATCCTCGGCCCCGATGCGTTTCAAGGCTGATGCGGCCGACGTTCGAACCGAATAGGAATTGTTCTTATCTATCAAGATCCCCACAAGCGGTTTCACGGCTCTATTGTCTCCCAGTTGTGCTAAAGACAGACAAGCCCTTTCCCGAACCCTGGGATTATCATCATTAAGGCTCTCGATGAGCGGATCTACTGCGGTTTTGTCTCCTATTTTAGCTAATGCTTTTACTGCCTGCCATCGAACCGAACTGTCATCATCTTTCAAAGCGTCAATCAAAGGGCCGATTGCCAGTTCGTACTCGTTGTGTCCGAATTTTTTGGTTGCCCAGACTCTAAATTGTTTATCGTTGAGGATTCCAAGTGCACCGGCAGCCTGGGCCCTGATCCTTTTGTCATTGTCTTTCAACAGGATAATCAACGGTTTCACCCCTCTCGGATCATGGAACCAACCGATTTTGGCAATTGCCTTGCTTCGAACGTTATAGTCCTGGTGATTTAGGTCTCTAATCAGCATTTCCACCCGCTCATCTTCAGCGCTGCCCAGGCAGGGCAGGATAAAGAAAAAGGAGAACAAAAATGCTGGAACCCAGTACCGATACATCCTGAATAATTTCAATGTGGTTGACCTGTGTTTACTTATTTCTATCGACAAGTAAAGTCTAGAGAATGGGGTCAGGTCTTGCCGGGCTGTTGCCCAAATAGCCATTGAATCGCATGGTTTTAGTTGCTAGGTGTTCATAAACCACTCGAGCACTGAGGTAACCGATTATGATGGGGCGTGTTAAACAGAATCAAGGCAAACTGTTTTAT
>Ga0209791_1000235_pt1 | contig 25360 bp, 29 predicted proteins | sample WorMetTyACAVOLI1_FD_187422 | JGI IMG/M metagenome (GOLD analysis project Ga0209791, IMG submission 187422) | Marine gutless worms symbiont microbial communities from Max Planck institute for Marine Microbiology, Germany - Olavius algarvensis... ... | reverse complement strand
GCCCTTGCTTATTAAAATAAAAAAGGCCTCAAATTTGAGACCCATTTATTCCGATAATCACTTACTGCTTGTCAATTGATTCTAAAAATACTCCTTCATTTAAAAACATTCAATCCGCATACCTACACCCACCGTTTCAGGGAACCGATCCCCATAACACTGTCAATAGTGTCGCTGTGGCTGTATTCATCATTCAGTTGCACGTGCCCTAAAGCAACGTGGCCCAACCCATGCAGAACTATTTCTGAAATGTTGTGAGAAGCTTTTTCGAAATTAATTCCAAATACAATTCGGTCTTTTTCAGGCGCCAATAAAAGAATGGTCCCCTCTTGTGGTGTTGCCATAAATTGGGCATGTTCAATTGACTGGATTTCCTTAATTTCTATATTTCCAAAAGGGGAATTAAACTTATTCAGAACAGTCTGGAAGGCAAGTATGTCTCTCGGATCAGATTGGGCAACAATAGCCAGTTGATTTCGTAAGTCTTGCCAAAGGGTTTCAGGTTGATCAGGCTCATACTTGTTTTCGTACCAAAGCTGAATTTCCTTGATTTCACCATGGTCTCCATGGACAGGGAGCCACAGGCTTTCATTGGATACACTTACGACAGGGGAGATCGATTCCTTTGAGACATCTGAAGGTTTTTGAGGATACCACCGGGCAACTAAAGATTCATCACGCTTGTTTTTAGCTGAATAGAGTTCTGCACTATCAAATTGTCCAAATTTATTCGCCAGTCCTACAAGACCGTTCAAGGCCCAGGCGTGAATATTTGAGTGGCTGTGCGGCAGGGCGATAGTCCTGAATGGTGATAGATAATCTTGATCAGCATCCATCCACCACAATGCAACTGGGAATTGACTCATGGTCCCTGAGCCATCTGGGTCACCTGGAAATTTAAAATTGACCTTCTGGGTACCGCCGTCGTTGTCAGTTTCCTTGATTTCAACGCACAGACGCCAATTAGAATTTTTTCTTTCTCGAAGAAATTCTGGATTAAAGATCAATTCAGCTTCGTTCTGCTCTCTCAGGACTCCGACACATTCTTCGAGATTTAGACCTTCAATATAAATGTCATTTGACAAATGAACGGTGGCTATCTGTCTGGAATCAAATAAGTGGCTGATCAACGCACACGCAAAGTCAGCCGCAGGTCTTTTTTCAGACTCGCCTTTCCAAATCAGACGCAAATTTAAACTATCTGACAAAAAATAAATCTCCCCATTGAGTTATAGAATTCTGTCGTTTGTTGAGTTTCTATCTCGCCTATTCAACTTACTTTTGCTTGGAATTCAGTTAATTGGATATAGAAATAGAAAGAACGTACGCTCGTCAGACCTTGAAAGGCAATATCTGGCGAGATATAAGTCTTTTTCATTCAAGGCTAAATTTGCGTTCAATGCAACGTCTCTACAAAAATTGTTAACTTTCCGGATTTGGATATAGTATCTCTTTTAAAATCCTATCTATATCAATTCCTCTGCGCTGCGCCTCTATGACCAGTTCGAGTGTTTTAGGCGGAATTATCATTCTTTTGAAAAAAATTCTTGCCCGGTCTGGCAGCTCATCTATATTTCGCCCAGCTAGAATCTGGCGAGCTTCCATTATGCCACTATCAATAAATTTCGCTAAATAGTAAGGTGTAATTCGCTTTTTGTATTCGCCATTTTCGTTTTTGGTGATCATTTCCGTCAAGCGAGATTGATGAAAACCGAGTTGCCTGGCGATTGATGACAGCTGCCTTTTATCCCTGAAGTCACGCAGTATCTCCCTGATCTTAGGGGCAAATTCATCCAGGGCACCAATCTGGGCTTGGTCTTCAATGTAAGCGGAGTGATCTTTATCAGCCATTTTATTAGCCATATCCCTAACTTAACAGCTAAACATTCATCCTGTCAAAAAAATGTTGCATTTTATGCAAAAATCTCTGTTGATGCTTAAAATATGCCCGCAGGGTCCATTAACTGTCCATTTTGGCCGGCAAGAGGGATTCACAATCTTTCAGTAAATTAAGATAATTGTTACAAAATTCAGGAAACCATTTTTTCTATCATCTTAGCGACGCTCCCTGAATGTTGTGAAATAAGGGACCGGATAGAGGGTGTGCGGATTAGTTCCTCAATGTCTTCAGGTTTGCAGGCATTATATTTTGACATTATCCAGATGAACTCGACGGTGTAATCTGATTTCATTTTAAACAGGGAGCGACGTGCTTCGCTGATTTCCGAGCGGTCTGTGGGATTCCATTTTGCACCATGTTTGGCCAAGATATGGATCATTTTTATTTTTTCTCGTGACTCTTCATTATCCATGTTCCTTTTGTTAGACCGATCCGTTTTCCAGATATCCCAGTGCTTAAAATCGAAATACCAGCTCATGCTGGTAAGTAAGGTCTGTATCAAAGGTGTACCGCTGTTTTCATATTCGCCTAGTTTGAATCCTATTTTAAGAAGCTTTTCAAGAAAGTTAGAATTTTTGGCATGGCATGCCTCTAATAATATTCCTTTCAACTCGGGCTTCGTCGGATCCAAGCGGATTTTCTTTAAATTGAAAATTTCAAAATGTTCATAACCAGCCGCCAATTCCAAGGCGTTTTGGTCATTCTCCGTATCAGGATCTTCATGCCAGGAGTCAGGTCCTTTAGCATAAGGATCTGCGCCGGCCCATAATGTGAGCGACACCCATTTGAGATTCCCCTTTATACAATGGTATCTGAGGGCTATATTGACTTGTTCCTGGAAGCTGGGAAAGCGGTCCCTGTAGTTTTTGAATACACCCAAAGCTGTCCGAATTCGGTTACATAAAGCGTATGCCAAGGGATTATCCGTTTCGACATCAGCACCCTGCTCAATAAACCAATTCATAATATCCGGCTGCCATGTTTCAAAAACTGATGACATAGAGACGGAATGGATGTCGGCACCGTGATCGACGAGCAGCTTAACCAGGTCCAGTCGGCGTTTATAAAGTGCATGGTCCAGCGGCCAATACCGGGATTCATCTATATTGGCCCCGCCATCGAGCAGCACCTTAATCAGACTGTGAAACCCCAGGTCCATGGCAATTTCCAGGGGGCTTTTCCTTTTGTATCCTGAATTTGATGGCGGAGGATTGACCGGCTTGCCGGATGCAATCCATTCCTGCACCTCAAACAGCTTCCCTGCCTTACATAAATCGATCAGAGGTTTGATTTCTTCATATGTCTCAGTATGTTTCATAAAGTAACCACGGATTACCATCGAGGATGATAATATTCATTCCTATTTTCTTCCTCTGGGCACTCCTCATCGAGGATCGACGACGGGCTGGGGCTCATCGGATCCAAGCGGTCCGCCTGGTCTTGAGCCCATTTCAGCCAATCAGCCAGGGGCTTTTCAAGGTTAAGAGATAGTTCACCGGCAGTTGAAAGTCTTTCTATTTCTGCAATGTATTCCCGCAGAATTTGGCTCAATTTCCAGTTCTCGGCTTCGGAGATTAATTTTTTGACCCTGGCTTCCTCCTCAAGATATTTACGTCTGAGTTCAGCTCGTTTCTGTCGTTCCTCCTCAAATTGCCTTTGTCGCTCAATTCTTCGGCGTTCTTCCTCTTCTTTTTCTTTATCACGCTCAATTTTCGCAAGGGCAACTGTCACCAGGCCACTAATGAAACTGTTTATTCGGTTCTCAAGTTTAGATTTTTTCCCATCATTCCAGTTTTGCTGGCAGCCATAGATATAAAAATCCCCTGCATCATGGATAGTGAGACAGAGATCCCCGGAAGGCACACGTTCCTCTACAAACCTGCTGTGCCCGAAATGGTATCGCCCATTCAAATCATGCTCTTCGGGTCTTTTTTTCTTGGTCGCCAGCTTCTCGCTTATTCCGAAACTGATAGGAACTTCTTGAATTTTCGTCTTAGTGCGTCCTTCAGAGAGGTACACTGTGTAATCCCGTTTTTCGAGAACTTTAAGAATCGTGTCTATAATGCGTAACGCGCGCTTTAGGCTTCCCTTTGACACTGCAATATCAAGGCATCCCTTTTTTGGTGGATTTATAAGTCCGACATCATTTGGTTGCCGGCCATTTAGGATTTCCGAAGATTGCTTGATCAAGGGATGAGGACTCGACAACCTGCCAGGAACAACAATAGGCTCTTCCTCCGATTGAATAGAGGGCGGCATTTTCGCCGTGAGTTCCCTGTTCTTGTTAGCAATACGACTGTAAGGATTTGGTGTGATGGCGATGGTTACATTCTCCCCAGCGGGTAGGGGCAACCGTTTCACCTTATACCCGGCAGCCTTTCTGGCCCAATAACCCCTGGGAGGGCGCGGTATACTGTGTTTTTTACAGATTTTCGCCAGCCCCACATCAGACAAACCATACTTTTTAGAAAGCTTGGTAATTGCAACAGTCCAAACCTCCTTGTACAGCTCAGACCGGCTAATCTTTACAGTACTATCATCCATTGTTCATTCCCTTTCCTCTAAATTACGATCATGATGATTTTATTGCCCCGGCTTTCTAATGGATCAAGTGCATATGATATGCAGATACACTGATTGATTACGAACTCATTACTTATACGAACACCTATGCCGATGAATCAAGCAAAGGATAGAGATTGAGCAATTTTCAATTCATATTTTTGGCCATTTCTATATAGAATCTTTCTCTTTTTTTCTCTTGATCAGTTTGAGCCGGCATTTGATACGCATCAATTTTGGTGATCAGATTTTTTAGAGTCTTTCCAAATACGGATGAAAATATCCAGTATCCATTTCTTTTTCGGATCAATCCTATTCGACTCATTTTTATCCGGGCCTTGGTGACTGACGACTGGCCGAGAACATATTCCTTTGAAATATGATCCGTTGTGTCCAGTTTCTGGTCTTTTGCATTTTTGATTTCAAATAAAATCGCCAAAAAGGCGGCCCTTTTCTGGTGAGCGTTCTTTGCGGGGAAAAATATTTCCGCCAGCTGGATAGGATCCGAAATTCGGTAAATTTTATCTTTGTTGGCTTCGATTTTGTCGGATACCGCTGTTTTGGTCAGCCTTTTCATGCAAAATCACCTGTCTGATTCATAGTGCCCAACCGCACAAAATGTCCAAAAGCCTGCATCCCCTTACCGGGCAAATTTGGTATTTCCAAAAACCGGGAAAAACGCCGGTTTGGTACTCACCAATGCAGATTCATGGACAAATATTTCATTTTTATTGTGTTTGTATAGGATTGCCGACGATGGGCGAATTAAGATGGATTGCACATAAAAAATTTATGTAATCATAATGGGTTATTCCAGCTCAGCCAGTTCCTGAGCATATGACTTAATTTTGCCGTTTTCCGTCTTTTCAGCGGCATCGGCAGCTTCCCCTTCAATTATTGGCTCTCGTTTGACCTTGACCTGAGCATACTCATCCATAACGATCTGCTGCAGGATTTCGACCGGGTCCGCAATGGACTGGCTATTAGTTGTAAACAGCTGGTTAATAAGGGCCAATGTAAATGTGGCTTTCTTGGCTTTTAACATGATGTTGTTCCATTCAGATTCAAAGAGGCGAGCCTCTCTGTTTCGGGCCTCTGTGACGCCATATTGCCGCCTCAGCCGGGCGATCTCCTCATCCCTGGATTTATCCAATATGTCGGAATTGTGCGCTAATTCCGCCTTTATTTGGCCCGAACGGGGCTTGAATCCGATTTTTGGAATTTTGCCGAATTGTTTTGTGTGTTTTATACTGAACTCATAGGACTCGTTTGTTATGATATCCGAGTTTGGGTCGTTGATAGCTCTGATTTTCTCCCGCACAGCTTCGAGCAAGCGGATTTGCCGGTCAGTGAAAGGATTCAAATTTCTCATTGTTTTGTTTGCAGATAATTCTGTTCGCTTTAATGTCAGCGATAATCTTATTTTTTTGATTATCGCCTAAATCTTTCCAGTCGAATTCGTAACTTAGCCCGTGGCGGTCTTTAATATATACGATTTCGTCCTGGTCCGTTTCCAATGGTTCGATGAGTATCTCTCCCAAATGCCGTTCCTGAGTGAGCAAGATTTGACCGTCAGTTCCCATCTGTAGCAAGTGGATCAGCTTTGATACGGTGTCTTTTTTCCTGTCTTCAGCGTAATAGGCATTAAGCTCCGCAAATTTCCTCGTTTGATTTAATTGACTCAGGATTAAAAGCTTCCACGGTAGCTGGTCAGGAATTGATTGCGAAAAGGCCTGGTTAAATTGCTGACGCGTTTCTGCTCCCTGTTGTTCCTTTGGGCTGAATGGAGAAATGATAGGGTTCAGGAAATTATCTTGTAAATTTGTGGGATTGTGTAATTGGGCATCTGTGGTTTTGCGGTTTTGCGTAGGTGTGAAGATAATTTTTGATAATTCTTTGCGGAAATTGCGTTTTCTCCTCATTTCCTTCCCATAAAGTTTAAGGCGTTCAGCGGCAAGAATTTTTTGCTGTTTAGTCCGCTGGCGTTGATTTTGTTTATACCGCACCCAATTCGGAATTTGATCTCCGTTGTGGTTTTGAAACTTGTCCAGGAAACAAGGATCACTGAGCCACCGGCTCATAGGTTCAAGAAGTTCCTTGTTTACCGCCTGATTCAGCATTATGGCCTTATCCAGAATCAGGTTGCCGACCGCTTTCAAGTCGAGTTCGGAAATCTCCATTTCAGTCAGCTCCGAGCAAAGTAACTCCTGGAATTTTGATGGATCGGCGCGGGATATACCAAGGAAATTCATTTTTCAGGGTTCATGAACTGCGAAATATTTTTCAAGGGCCTCTTCGACTATTGCCCGTTGGGTTGCCTCTTTTCTTTTATTGCCTTTATTTTTTTGATCTCTTTTTCTCTTGAAAACCGCCTCATACAGCTTATCAGCCAAGTCTTTTCTTATCTGGAGATGAAACCGTTCCGTTTCCTCCTTTCGGGCATTTGTGCTTATGTTTATTTGATCAAACGCATCGTTTCGGGTTTGGAAATTGATGGATTTTTGCAATTGGGGATTGGAATTTTCGATCAATCCTGCATCTGATGATTTACACAATTCATTATCAATTCCTGATTGATTTTGATTCGATTTTCCAGGTAAAGGCCTATCTTCCAGAAAATCCTTCATACTGCCTGGGTGCCGCTGGTTTTTTAAAATATCCGCACCTTTTGATTTGAATTTACCTTTTTTTACCGCCATTTTTTTCTCCACGATATTCCAATGATTTGATTCTTATTAGTATTTCTTCTGCAAGGGCTTTGAACTCCTTTGAAGACCGCCCTTTTGGATCGTAATCTGTAATAGGTTTTTGAAATGCAGGACTTTCTTCGATCTTGACTCTTTTATTTATCTTGTTCTTAAAAACCAGCGTTCCGTAAGTTTCCCTTAGAGCTTCCTCCATCTCTTTTTCCAGAACCAAATTTCTGCCGTCAAACTGATTGATGACAATACCAAGGATTTTAAGATCCGGATTAAAATATTTTTTGGCCTTCTCTATGGTTTCGAACAGGTCTTTCAATCCTGCAAGTGCATAAGGCGCCGGCTTAACCGGGATCAATACATAATCTGCAGCATTGAGCGCAGCTAAATGAAGATGGCCGAATGATGGCAGACAATCAATTATGCAATAGTCAAATGCAGATCCTCTCTTTAGTGATTCAAGAAACTCTTTCAATTTAAATATTATTTGGAAATCCCGTTCAGCGACCGGGGCAAGCTTGATGTTTGAACCAAGCAAGGAGAGGCTTTTGGTAACTGGTTCCGGACCAACCGGTTTACCATCATAGGCATGTAATATATTTGCTGCCAATTCAGTCGAATTTTCAATGAATGAAGATGTCAGGTTTCCTTGAGGATCATTATCGATAGCAAGCACTTTGGTAGAACGTTTGCCGGCAAGGATTTGTGCCAGGTTAAATGCAATGGTGGTCTTGCCAACCCCTCCTTTTTGGTTTGCCACAGAAATTTTTATCATTTTCTCCGTAAAAAATGGTTAATCGACTCTAATTTAAAAACTTTTGCCTAAATGTGTGCTTGTGTATTGGCGCCGGCATACAATTCTAATTCTCAAACAACTATTTGAAATCATTTGGTCCTGCCACGATATCATCCGAACCTCATAATCGAAATCAAGAGAAATAGTCGAAAAAAATCATCTGCGGGATTAAAGAATTCTTTTTTTATCAATCATATTAGAAGTGTTGGTTTCGTAAAAAGTCATAATCATTAATATTAAACCATTACGAAAGGAGGTGATTAAAATGCAAGATGGATTTATGTATGGGGTTTCGGGGAAGTGGAGCCTAATGATTATTTTTTTCTGGAGTCTTGTAGGGCTTATAGTTTTTTGCTTCGAAGCCGCCGAATATTTCCTTCCTATTTTCTCGGTTTGGTCATGACATGCTCGAAATCCGCGTTCTTTCTTTGAGCAGCGCTTCTTCTGAACGACGCAAGCTGCTCCTGGTCTTCAGTGCCCGGCGTATCGACCTCGATGATCTTCACAGCCTTGCCTTTTGTGGCGAGAATATCTGGTGTGTGGCCTCTCTTGCCGATCCCATCAGGCGTCTCAAATCCATCAATATCTGCCTCGACTTTATAGCCCTGTCTCTTCAATTCATTCGCCAACTGTCGGACCTTCCTGTCATGTGTTCCCTTGGACATGATCTTTCTCCTTTTCTTCTAATTGGTCACAAGCTGAGATTAACTGCAATGCGTATGCCTCTGAAGTCACACGAATCCATTCTGGCTTGATATGGAATATCCAGACTGATAGAAACGATATGTCCAATACCAAGGCGACCCATGCAACCGGTTTTATGCCGCTAAAATCTTCCCAATACGGGATCACTTGGGTAAGAACCATGCAAACGGAAAGAACTGTGAAGGTCAATGCGTAAGGCTTCATCCCCCATAGGTTTCGGCGGAATCCATAATTGACATTTTCCGCGAATATAAGCCCGAATCCTTCCTTATCTCTTGTTCTGGATTTCAGAAACGAGATGCATGATCTATAGATATTGTCCGATCTTTCCGGATCTGATTGCTCATCCTCGGCGGAAGGGATGTCTATTCCGATAAGGCCTGATAATATCCTGTGGTATCTTTTCAAGGTGACAGGGTCGAGATCGGAGCCGTGATGGCTAAGCATCAAGGCCGCCGGATTTCCTCCCCATAGCGAAAATAGATAAGATTGTTTGGACCTTCCTTTGTCCCTTGCAAGCTGTTCAAGGAAAACCGCCATGCCAGAGGAGGTGCCAAGCCAGACAATAAGATCCCATCCATGGAACTTTTGAGGGAACAGGCTCGCAAGGGACAGCCCGATAGGAAGAACGACGATAAGTGCTGGGATAAGTCTTGCATTTACGGAATATTTATCGAATCCCGGGAAAGCCATCATCAACCTCTCGATACATAAAAGTGTGTAACATGGTTTCAGTCCTCCCAGCCGCACGCCACATGACACCCTATATCCGCTGAATCGCCTAGGATCAATAAGGTACCGGGCAATCCGACCTCAAGCATGAGCTCGGAGATCTTTTCCATGCTTCTGATATCTTCGCCGCTTTGCTCTGTTGACGAATGCGGGGGATGGGCATGCCATTCTCCGACATAATACAGATCGCCCTTTGTTGCCTCATTGATACTTTGAACCAGTTCGTATAATCCCTTTTTCCCCCTCTGGAAATAATAAGGTCTTTCGATGCTGTCCGGCGGGGCAGGTAGTGCTATGCCCACATACACGATTCTCTTGAAGCTGTTTATCCATCCGATCAATACGCCCCCTGTCTCATTCGGTGACTTTTCGTCCCTGCATCTGACCATCTCATCAAGCACATCATGGCTCATCCGGAATTGCCATCCGCCAGATTCTCGGACAATGACCTCTGAAGGGACAAAACTTTCGCATTGGACGCCGAATCCGTCCTCCAGTATCAGGTTTATGAATGCCCTGGCCTCACTTCCCTCGGTTATCTTTTTTATCTGCCTCGATATTATGCCGGCATGGATCGCGACAAGGTCCTGGGCAATGACTGTCGTCGAGCTATTGCAGGATGTCGAATAGACGGGCTGATTCTTATCCCCGGTCCTATAGATATTTTTTATTATTGGGCTCTCAAGCCCTCTGACCTTGAGTTGAAGGTCTATGTCATCAAGGCGGGCTTTCCTTTCCGAATCCTCACATATCAAGACAGAGGTATAACCCTTGCCGCAATAATATGCGCTTAAAGTCTGTGACGCCGGGCGTGCCCTATACGCAAGGTCCAAAAGAACGGAATATGACGCGCTGCAATCAAGGATGATATCCGTGTTGAATATCTTTTCGATTTTATTGTCGATAAAACCCACAAACCTGGCATCATATGCCTTGGCTTTCGCTTCTTCTAAAGTCCGGTTTATCTCGTCTCCCAATGCGACTGCTTTCGAGACTCCACGAAAATATCCGCTTAGGGCATGCCGCGCGAAATTGTGCGGCAAGAGGGTGTCATCATCAACCAATGTCCAATCAGAGATGCCCTGCCGGGATAGGTTGAGGACCACCTGCGAACCAAGAGCGCCAAGACCAATGACAGAAAATGATGTGCTGGCTACTTTTTCACAGATGCCCGCCATGTCCATCGCGAGTCTCTTGGTGAACGGCCTGATCACCTTGAAAGGATCGACTTTGGCCTTTGTCAATTCATCCTCTTTTCTTTCGAAGTATTCCTGCAGGACATATATGTTTTCCTTCCTCTTTGTTAGTTTGCGAAGACAACCGATAGCCAGTGATATTTCGAGCAATTTTTCGCGGAGACCGAAGACAACTATCTCGGGTATCGTTGGTTCGCCTTTCAGGTTCAAACGGGGAATGCATAGCACCAAGATCAAGTATTTTTTAAGATATGCCTTGCCCTTGTCCTTGTCTCGGTAACAGTTCCGTATGAATTGGAATATTTCCCTGTCCAGGTCGATGGAAAGTTTCTGCTGAATCAGATCATGCAGCTCCGAGTAGTTAAAGGGCGTATGACTGATACATTGACTTGAACAGGGTCCGGTTTTGATGCAGAGTATGGCAAAAGGATTTTTCCCTGCAACCTTCTTTTTTGAGCCAACCTCAATATATAATTGAGATGTAGGTCCATCAGATTGGATGACATGTGTGGGGAATATCTCAAAGCCTGATTCGCCTTTGATGATCCGATCATATGTCGTCTTGTCCAGGACAAAATCGCCCGCGGAAGACAGCAGGAATGGCTCCATTGGCTGTTCTTCCAGATGAAGCTTGCCAACAGCGGCCCGATCAAGCCAATCCTTAACCCGCAGGACGAATTCGATAAAATTCTGATTGTAGACCTGATCCATGAAACGAACATCGAACAGGCAGAGTTCGCGGGGCTTGCTTTTGGGTGTCAGGTGAAGATGGGGTAGGTCCGGGAAATCCTTCCGAAGGGCGCATGCCTTAAGCGAAGGCAGACCATGATCGAGATAGCAGATTGCTATTCTTTCAATGTCCAATATTCCATACGGGCACCTGCTGGGTACAGACACCCTTATAGAGAGGACAATCGCCTCAACTCTCTCCAAAAACCCTTCGGATTCATATTTGATCCAATCCCCAAAAGCCTCCCGGCGCTTCATGAGGGCGGATTTGATGATAAACAAGGGGAAAGAGAGTTGGTGGCCCTTTTCGAATTCCGTTACCTGGAAATACCCCATCATCCGAACCGCTCAGGCTTTTTGGTGACTTTCCCCGCACCGAGTGATGCGCCAGCAGCCAAAAGGACGAGCCTGGGGCCGAATCTTGTGATCTCAACGATGACCGGATTCCTGCTGTTGGCTCCCATCGGCTGTTCCATCGTTACCTCGAAATCACCGCCCTTATCGCCGACAAGCTCCCGGTAATATTCGGCAGCCTGGAAGTGCGGCGGCCCCGGTTCGTTTCTTTTGTCCTTGGACGGTATCTTTTTGCATGAGGCGATAAGCTTGCACTTATTCTGTCCCTGATCCTCGAACAGCTTCTTTACGTTCTCGATGGGGTCTGTGTTCAGGTCGCCCTTTTCGTCCTTGTTCAGGGCTGTGTGGCTGCAATGATGGGAGATCTTGAATACGTCGAATTCCAGCCGGTCAAGGTTGCCGTTGTTCTCACTCGATGAATAGATGTTGCTCCATGCATCGGATTCGGCGTCGCTGCCGAATATCACCTTTGCCACCGATAAATTGTCAATCCGGAAATCAGCCCGGACAACGATGCATTTGTTGTTCTTGTTCTCATCATCCTCCGTCTTCCATGAATGCGGGGAATGGATGAAAAGCTCAAATCCGCTGAAATGGTTGATGACATCGCCGGGCCTAAAAATGAGGTGTTTGACATCTTCATATCTGGCTTTTCCGCTATCCTCGATGTATTCTTTCAGCGAATCGGATTCGCCGAAGATCTTTATTCCGCTACGCTTATCCAGGAGGCGGTACCGGGCTTCGCTCCGGAGGATTTTCCCCTCACCGTTGGCACCAGTCTCCCAAATCATCGCGTCAGGCACCCATAGCTCGGTGAATTTCCGGCGGTCATCGCCCTGGTATTTTTGGGCGTGTTCTAGCCAGTAATAGTCTGAAAAGCCTCCATAATGATCCTCATGCGAATGCGTGATCATCAGGACATCCAGATCCTTGTCCTTGAGCCTTTCATCAAGTTCATCTTCCAGGTTGATCCTTTCGTCACCGTCATCCTTAGCTTCAGCAGGGCAATTGTAGTCGATCAGCAGATGCCTGCCATCCTCATTCTCGATCAACGACGAATCGCCATTGCCCACGGGATAGAATCTGATTTTCATCTCCGACATCGAATTCTCCTATCTAATTGAAATCTAGACTTATAGTCCCATGACAGACCTATAATTTATCGCTTGACTTTCTTTAACACAGAACTTAGATTCCTAAATAGCGAAACTAGTCTAATATACCGAACCAAAGTTCGATATACAATATAAATTCGATATTTCGGATGTCAAGCGTGATAGTTGCATTTTTTTGAAAATAATAATATGTATTATATAATCAGATTGTTATTAGATTGGAGGAAACGATGGCCTTGGGTGATAGGATCAAGGAGATAAGGATGTCGTTAGGATGGACGCAGGACCAATTGGCAAAAGAGGCGCAAATCAGCAAGAGTTTCTTAAGCGAGGTCGAGAACAATAAGTCGAACGTCAGCGGGGAAAGGCTGCTAAAGATCGCTGAGGCCTTGCATGCTTCGCTTGATTACCTTATGAAAGGTGCGCCGGCGTCAAGCGATACGGCGGCCAAACCAGTCGAGATCCCAGCGGAACTATCGGAATTAGCCGAGGAGCTGGGCCTTTCTTTTCGGCACACACGCACGGTTCTTTCCACGCACCAGTCACTGTTGGCAAGGAGAAGCAGCAAGGATGAAACACCGATGACAAAAGAAGGATGGAGAAGGTTGTACGAATCGCTTAAACCCTACATGGAATAGTATGAAGCTTAAAGACTCGCCAGTATTAATGAAGATGGCAAGGGGGATCGGACTCCGGAGGTTTTCCGATGCCGAGAGGGCGATAAGGGACTATTGCCTGCGAAGAGTGCAGGGGATCATCGAATCATTCGGTGAAATAAAGGACTTGAACCAGCTGCTGGACGTGGTCAGTTCCAGCCTCAGGATGACATTCGAGGAGGTCCATGATGACTCCCAGATAGCTGAAATCTCCGGCAGATACCTGGCGAAGGGCGAGCTCATTTTCGCCAATCTTCACAGGGAAATGGATGAAAAGACCGATGGCATGCTCATAAGGCTCAAAAATGCCAAGCCCTGGGAACCGATATTCGTCGCGATCATCGATTGCCGGGGGTACAAGGCGTGGAGGGCATATTTCTCAAAATGGCATGAGATCGGGCATGTCCTCACTCTGAAACCCACGCAGATGACTTTCCAATTCCGCCGTATTCCAGTCCAGAAAAAGGCCCCTGAGGAGCAGATCGTCGATAGGGTAGCTGGTGATCTGGCTTTCTTCAGTTCGCTGTTCATGCCGTTCTTGATCGAGGCTGTGGGGGAGACGAAAAGACTGACGTTCGATGCGGTTGAGCAGCTGAGATCGACAGTATGTGTAGGTGCCAGCAGGGAAGCGACCCTAAGAGGGGCGGTCAGGCAGGCACTGTTGCCCCAGCTTCTTGTCATCGCTGGCATGGGGCTGAAGAAAGGCGAGCAAAAGCTCCTGAATTCTCCGCAAAAAAGACTCTTTAAAGAAAAAATCGAACCAAAACTAAGGGCCTTGGAGGTCATGGGCAATGATAAAGCCGCAAGAATAGGCCTTCGCATCCATCCGAATATGAGGGTGCCCATGGATTCAGTCATATCCGAAGCCTATGAGACCGCAGGAATGATGTCGGGATACGAGGATCTATCCATGTGGGAACATTCCAAAGGCTGGCTGGAAGGCATGCCGATCTGGGTTGAGGCCAGAGCATCCGGAGACAGGGTTTTTGCCTTGATATCCCCGGCGTCATAATTGTGATCGGCGCTGCATTTCACAGCTTGGTTCTTGTATATGACCCCGGCAGCGCATCGATTCAGAAATGGCTATCACCGGCACCCTCTGATACTGGCCCAAGCCTCGCATATAAAACCCGATCCTTCCCCTTGTTCTTGCCGGTAATGGTCGCGACCTGTTTCCCGGGCGTACCGTTTTCCAGTTCATATATATAATGGATATAGGGTCTCATGATAGGTCCTTTCATGTTTGATGGCCGTCATTCAATTTACCGCCAGTCCAGCTATCATCTCATTGAATCTGTTGATTTTTTCATCGTCGGACGCCATCAGCGTAAGCGGCCTAAGCCTCCTTTCCGTGAAATGTTTCAGGATTCCAGGCTTATCCGTATTCAGCAGGTAATCCGTTATCTGCTCCGGCAGCCGATTGCACAGGGCCAGCATCTGGCATACCCTGGCCTTGCTGACCCCGAACACCTCGGCGACATCATCATATTTTGAACCTGGATTGTCATTGAGATACTGAATGAACTGGGTACCGATTTTTATCGGATTGGCCTTTTTCGGCTTGAGGGATCGTTCCCATTCCCGCTTCGTGATGGGCTTATTCGTGGGGAAAGCGGCGGGTTTTTCACCCCTGAGAAAGACCCTCTGCTTGGAATTATATATGAAAAAACAGACTATTAGCTCTGATACTGACCTTGTTCGCTGAGTGGATGAATCGGGGAGCCAAACAAAAATGCCCGGTCAATATTGACCGGGTTTCTTTTTATATCAACAGGTTATTTATCCAATAATATTTCAGCATCAAAAATACCAATTCATCCACTAAGCGAACCAATTCAGTCCATTAACCATCAGCCACCTCCATCTTTCATCAATAGGGGCAAAGCAAAGCGGTCGTTGTTGACTTCGATCTCCTTCTCAGTGTTATCTGAAATATACTTATGATTACATCGCATTATCACAGGTAAGGAAATTGACGAATTATTTCTTTGCACGTGCTATCATATGTGTCATAATATCTCACAATGTAAAAGAGGCAGCCCATCGAGCTGTTGCTATTTTTCAGAACCCGTTAACTATTTGTTTATATTGCAAGTAGACAGCCAAAAAATTATCTGCTACCGCGTATCGTTGATGGACACCGTGGTAGTTCAATCCTATCTTTATAATGATGGCTCCTGATCGCAAATAGAAAATGATTCTATTTCTTGGTATGGTAGAGGAGTACGATAATTGGCATTTGAAATTATTGAACAGATTTCTGAACCGGAAACCATCGCAGTAGATAAATCAATTCGCGAAATAAAGCGGCTTAAAAAAGTTTACGGTGACGGTAGATGGCGTAAAATGAAGGGCATTTTTATCATTCGGTTTCAATCAGGGGATATCTGCAGAGCGGAGATTCATTGGTATGAAGCTCATGGCAAAGGAAAAAAGGAACAAAAAATAAAACGATTTTGGCAAAAATAGGTCAAATAATGAAAGAATTTATTATCTGTATTAAAAATAGAGGATATGAGGCTTCATTAGAACTCTGGAAGGTTTACATGACCGTTCCAGATGATCTGGCGAAAAGACAGAACTTGTTGCGAGTCATTGATGAATCCGGCGAAGACTATCTTTTCCCTTCTGAGTATTTTGTTCCGTTAACATTACCAAAAGTTGTCCGAGATGCTATGATGCGGGATTCGCTTTGAAATTAAATCAACGAGGATTTTGTGTCTGAAGTCATCAGTTCGTTAAACGCCTCCATTTTCTCCCTCTCAGTTTTCATCAATGTTATTGGTCTAAGTTTCCTTTCTGTGATGTGCTGTAATTTGTCTGCATAATTGATATCGGAAAAAACGGCAACTTCGGAGACTGTAAGCAGATCGGTAAAGAGCTTTACGAACTTCGTTTTTTCTTCGGACCAGGCTACAGAGTTTACTACACAATCAAAAGCAACTCAGTCATTATTTTGCTTGCTGGCGGGGATAAATCCAACCAGACCAAAAACATAGCGAAAGCAAAAATGATTTTAGACGAATTGGAGGAATAAAACATGTCTGTAAAAACTAAAAAATTCGATATTGCTGAGCATTTGAATACGACCGACGATATCCGGGATTTTCTGAACGAGGTTGCCGCCACTGGTGACGAGTCGGATTTTATCCATGCACTGAATACCGCCGCAAGAGCCATGGGTATGGCTGAAGTGGCGAAAAGGCCGGTGTAACCCGTGCAAGCCTATACAAGTCTCTTTCAGAGAACGGCAACCCTGGTTTTATAACAATCAGCAAAGTCACCAAGGCGCTTGGTTGCCGGTTGAACGTGGCGTGATTCAACCCATCTACGGCCTTTTGTTTCATAAAGTTACCCAATCTCAACGGCACTGCTCAAAAAAACGACCGATCCACCATACACCAGCGAACATTATTTACCGGTTATGTCACTTCTATGCTTTTCATCAACTCATTTGCGATATTAGCGCTATCAATGCGCATGATGCTTTCCTGGGCACTGCCGTAGCGCAACAGATTGATACTGCCATACCACACAACCTTTTGATCCATGACTGCAAATTTTTGGTGGATATTGGATTTGAAAACAACACTAACTCCGCTATCTGTCAACAGGTCCAATGGGTGCGTCTTTTTCTAACAAATGGGCTTACGATCACAATCTCCTTCATAGCAGTAAGGATATCCTGATTGAAAACAGGCAAAAAATTATCTTTATTGAAAATGATATCCAAGGGCGCATCCATGGCCTCCTCGCCTTTGACTTTATATCCCATTGAAGCGTATCCGTTGAGCCGTTTTTGATACATTCGCTCCAGCATTTTTACCTGGATATCTACATAGTCATAGATCCGCACTTCTTTTTTCGTTTTGAACAGTCGGTGGAGCCGCCCTGCATATTGCTGCAGTGTGCCTTTCCAGGATATAGGCATGGCCAAGAAGAGGGTATCGAGACGTGGCTCGTCGAAACCTTCCCCAATGAAATGACCGGTTGCCACCAAAATGACATTTTTGTCAGCAGGAACATCGGCGAGTCGCTGAAAGGCCTGTTGCGTAGGTTTTTTTCCCATGCCACCCATCAACGTAAATACATCCGGAACCCCTGCTTTTAATTTTTTAGCAAGCAATTCAACACGGGCGGTTCGCAACGATAAAACAATGCAATTTCTACCTTGGTGATAATTATTCAGCACATCATCGATAATCTGCTGATTCCTAAAGTCGTTATCCACGATGTCGGCATATAATTCCTGAATGGACACATCCTTTTCATCGCTATCCAAAGGAACCCTCATAGATGTGAAACGCGGAACAATATAGTGGTCAAATGGCCTGTTCTCCGCCTGCTTTTTGGGATTGTCCCGATATCGAATGGGGCCGCAATGCATGAACAGAATTGGATGATGCCCATCCTTTCTTGTCGGTGTGGCAGTAAGACCATAAATATATTTTGCATTGGTGGTTTTCAGAATTTGTTCATAGGTAAATGCCGAAGCATGGTGGCACTCATCGGCAATGAGCATCCCGTAATTTTTTACACATTCCTTAACCTCTCCTTTTCGGCTTATCGATTGCATCACGGCAATATCCACAATGCCGCTTAAGGAATTTTTACCTGCACCCAATTGGCCGATCACACCAATTTTCTTCTTTCGCCCCCTTTTCTTGGCTGCAGTGGGAGGCTGCTCCGGCAGTGGCTCATTCACAGCCAGGAATTCCGACAACTTCTCTTTCCATTGGGACAGCAGGCTGATTTTGTCAACCAGGATGAGCGCATTCACTTTTTTCTCGGCAATCAACTTAATCGCCACTATGGTTTTACCGAAGGCTGTTGTGCCTGAAAGTATCCCAAAATCGTGATGCAATAGGTGTTCGAGGGCCAAAGACTGTTCACCTCTAAGATGACCATTGAATTCCACATCAATTTTTTTACCACTATGGGTTTCATTGATAAACTTGATATCAATTCCGAGTTCTTCTAGTTCACTGGACAACTCAGATTGGCATCCTCTTGGCAAACACAGGTACTCTTGTGTTTCATCCGCACAGGAAATGACTCTTGGGTGTCCATAGGTCGGCAAACGCATGGCTTGTTGCTTATGGAACATTGGATTTTTAAATGACGCCAGGCGTTTTAACCGATTCAACGCCTTTTGCGAGATACCTGCCTTTGGAATAAACAGCATATTGGCTTTGACGATTTCGAGTCGCTTCGGAAAATCATTTTTCTGCAGCCTAACTTTGTTTTTGAAGGTTTCCCACGGTTTTTCATTTTCCTCTTCTTCATCCTTTTTCAATACGCCCAGTTCATGTCCCTCACTAAGTTCCGAAATGAAATTTTCAAGACGAGTTTCGGAAATTTTTTGGATTGTTGATAAGAATGCCCATTGGTCATCATAGGACTCAAAATGCTCATCGACAAATTCACTGTTGGTATTTTTTCTCGCTGCTTTTTGAAACGGTAATGCAATCAAATTGCCTAAACCACCTTTGGGCATGGTATCCTGACTGGGAAATAGCCGGTCATATGACTTAAATTGTATTTCATGCCTCCTGTTCATGGAAACAGTGAGCAGAGCCGTTCCAAATTTACGCGCCAACGCAGCAGGCAATCGGTTTTCGAAGAAAAACCATACATGACCGCCTTTTCCGGATCGTGAACGCTCAATTGCGACAGGAACACTGAAGTCATTGCAAACAGCTCTAAGTACTGATACATCGCTTTGCCAGTCTGCTTCGTCAAAATCCATTGCCAAAAAGCAGCACGTTTCATCCTGCAGCATCGGATAGATGCCGAGGACGATATTCCCTCTTAGATGGTTTTCGATGACATCTTCATTTAAAGGGGCATATAATTTGTTTTCACATTTGGAGCAGGTGATTTGGGGCATGCCACACACCCCTGCCTTCCATAGATTCAGACTTCGTTTATCATGTCAACGAAAAGAATTTAACACCTCTCTCATCTCATAAAATTTCTTGATTTTATCCTCGTCAGACGCCACTAGGGTCAAAGGCCTGAGTTTCCTTTCTGTGAAATGTTTCAGGATCTCAGGTTCATCTGTATTGATCAGGTATTCGGTGATCTCAGGGGGAAGCCGCTTGCAGAGGGCTATCATTTGACATACCCTTGCCTTTGTAATTCCGGCGTCTAATGATAGGTCATCATAAGTGGCGTTCGGATTTTTTGCTCAGATATTCAACAAACTCGAAACCGATCCGAACAGGGTTTTTCAGTTTCCGTTTTTGACGTATTGATCGTTTCCAATCCTTCTGTGTGATGGCCTTATTTGCGGGAAAATTGGCAGGTTTTTGGCCCTTTGAAAGGGCTTGTTTTTTGTGATTGTATATGTAATAGTAAGGGATCATCTCTGCTACGGTGTTTGTTCGCTGAGTGGATGACTTGGGGAGCCAAATTAAATCAAGGGCTTACGAGAAATCGTAAGCCCTTTTTTGTTACATGAAGTATGAATTCCAACCGCATTCCCAACCATTCAGAGAAATATAAAAAAAGCTGCTGAAGCCGGCGGTATTATTTTTTAGTTGCATTCCCTAAGTCGTGGAAACTGCAGCTCTTAAGCATCCGGCATCAAGCTTGCTGATGACCGGCACTATGGAGCCATTCGATGATCGGGGTAATGGAGCCAGATGATGATCGGTGTATAAAGGAGCTCAATAAAGCAATGCCTAAACATTCAATTTTGATACTGCGACAAACAAGTTGAGTTAGTCAACTTAGTCAACATCGTCCCCGAGTTACCTATGAGCTATGAACTGGCATCGAAGATGCTCATGATTGTGGTTAACATTATACCAATAAATAACGCTTGACGTTAAACGATTCGCGTTATATAAATTTGCACATGATAAGGTCATTTAAATGTAAAGAAACGGAGAAGATATTTCAACGCCGTTTCTCAAGCAAGCTACCTCAAAATATGCAACGAGTTGCCTTGAGAAAATTAAGAATGCTAAACAGATCAATTAAATTAAATGATTTAAAAGTGCCACCCGGAAATCGATTGGAAGGGTTAAAAGGTGAGCGCAGAGGTCAGCACAGTATTCGTATCAATGATCAGTATCGCATATGTTTCGTTTGGAAAAATAACGATGCCTACGATGTTGAAATCGTCGATTATCACTAAAATAAAGGTTGAATGATGAACGCAAAAAAAATTGATCCAATCCATCCTGGTGAAATTCTATTCGAGGAATTTCTTAAGCCGATGAATCTAAGCCAGAACCGATTAGCAATGGACATCCGTGTACCCGCGCGCAGGATCAATGAGATCGTGCACGGTAAACGTCGAATTTCAGCAGATACTGCATTGCGCTTAGGTCGCTTTTTTGACAATTCACCGCAATTTTGGCTGGGTTTACAAATGGACTACGACCTCGACGTAGCAGAAGATAAGCTCAGTGACCGCCTTGATCAGGAAATACAGCCGTATGCAGCCTGAATAGGTGAGCTAGTGTACCTCTTTACAATTAGTCCTCTAAAAGATCGGCGGAGCTGAGACCTTCAGCTTTTAATTCGCTCCAACTGCCATTGCCAGCCCGCAGTCTTAAACGCCGGAGTGTGAGCAACTGACGCTTCGGGATTTTAGAATTGCCGCTGGGTCTTGTCGCGGCGAAGCCACGCGAAGAAACATTCGGTTTCAAATCTTGATTAGTGATTATACAGTATTGAAAAACAGAGGTTCAAAGCATGAGCACATCATAGGATCGCCTCTTGATTTTTGATTGTATAGGCCCGACTAATCACTGATCAACGGGCTGTTGCCCAAACCGGTGACCAAGCTAGATTTCCGGGACGCCCTTTCAATTATACTTTTTTCCCTGTAACTACTACGAATATTATAATTTTATAGGATGTTCCCTATATTTCCTATTAAGAATTATTCCTAAGGGGCCGAAAAAGAATTTTGGAATCACTTAATTAGATTCAGAGAAATAGGATGGTGCGATATTTTTGTACATGAAATTGATTCAGAATTAAGGGCAATATGTCAGATTATATATTTATAGATTATTTGGATTATATTTTTCCTTATTCCTTTCTCATATCGATAGTTGTTTTTATCATCTGCTTAATTTATAAGAGCACACATGGTAAAAATAAAGTAGTATCAGGCATTCTTTTTTTTTCTGTTCTGACTTTTTTGTTAGGTATTATTTATGCCAGCTACCAATACAATTTTTTAGGTTTTAACTACCCCTTTTCTAAAGCCAGAATGCGAGGCCCCCACTATAGGTGCAATGCCAAAATTGAATGGGAAGCAAAAAGTATCGCTGCGGCAATAGCAAATTATTTTTCAGAACCAGACAGGAAACAAATTCCAAGTTTTAATGAATTGGTAAAATCGGGAGAGTATCCATTAATACCTATTGATTTAAAACGTAAAGAGAAATTATTTAAAGAATCGGAATTTTCTGTTGATATTTGGGATGACGAATCTGATGGCATCATAATAGCGCTTTCTTCTAAGGAGGGGAAGTGCCCTTTTTACAGGTGGAAATGTCCTCGACGGTTTAAAGGAAAATTTTATGTGCTGAAAATGAGAGATGGCGATAGCGGGGTATGGCTCGATAGCTATGAGGATATTTGAATCTTAGAACTGGGATCGACCACGGTGAACGCCTGAAAATAGGCGTCACGTCTTGACGGGCTGTTGCCCAAACCGAGTTGTTAGCAACAAACCCACGATATTGGGGACGCCCACACGATTAACGATTAGGGACGCCCATAAAATTATAACTTCCATTACTTTGAACACTATGATATAAGCACTTTATGCCACGCAAAGCTCGCATAGATGCGCCCGGCGCTTTACACCACATTATTATACGTGGAATTAAGCGCCAGCGAATTTTCTCAGATGATCAGGACCGGGATAATTTCGTTGAACGATTAGGTGATATCGTGACCGAGACGCAAACTTTTTGTTTTGCTTGGGCGCTGATCCCTAACCATGCCCATATTTTATTACGAACCGGCCATACTCCGCTTGCGACGGTTATGAGACGTCTATTAACCGGCTATGCGGTATCGTTTAATCGTCGGCACCGACGACATGGGCATTTGTTTCAAAATCGCTATAAATCGATTTTGTGTCAGGAAGACACCTATCTGCTAGAGTTGGTTCGTTATATACACCTGAACCCGCTGCGCGCCAAACTTGTTAAAAGCCTTTCAGAATCCGATAATTATCCTTATAGCGGCCATAGTGCGCTGATGAAAAAGGTAGAAAGAGAATTTCAGGACACAAACTATGTAGTACGGCTGTTTGGGGAAAAAGTTTCCGCAGCACGTAAAGCATACCGGGCCTATGTCGAAAAGGGTATTCGCCAGGGGCGCCGGCCGGAATTGGTTGGAGGCGGTTTGATTCGCAGTGCCGGTGGATGGTCGATGGTCAAAGCGATGCGCCGAGCGCAGGATCATATGAAAAGTGATGAACGTATTTTAGGAGACGGCGAATTTACGCTGTCCGTATTAGATGAGGCGAAAGAACAGTTGGAGGAGCGCTATCAACTTCAAGCTCAGGGCTATGACTTAAACAAACTAACAAATCGGGTGGCGTCTGAATTTGGCATAGATCCGGAGCAGGTGTGGAGCTACGGCAAACAGCGGCTCACAGTTAAAGCACGCAGTTTATTATATTATTGGGCGGTTAGAAAGTTGGGTTTCAGTGCCACAGAGCTATCTAAGCGGCTTAGAGTCTCACAGCCATCGGTGAGCATTTCGGTAAAGCGTGGTGAAGAGATAGCAAAAGCCGAACAGTTAAAGCTAGTAAAAGATTAAAAAGTTATAACTTTATGGGCGTCCCCAAAATCCAAAATCCGTCCCCAAAATCCACATCGCCGTCATTGTCAAAATCGCCTTTAAGTCCAAGAGCAAAAACTGTTGTTGCAAGGACAAACGCGACGGCTAAAGTCATAACAAAAATTGAGAGCTTTTTCATTTCATCGCCCTCCTTTCTCAGCTTATCCAAGCTACTGTGACTGCAAAAACTGCCGCAAATAGAAAGATCTATTTTTGCTGAGGGAGCGGCTTGCAGTCGCGACAAACGCCTTAGGAAGAATAGGTCAATCGCGGCTAAAAGCCGCTCCCACGGTTCATAACCAGGCGACTTCTATGAAATATGTGAATCTGCGGATTATTAACCTCATGCGGATTTCTCGACGTAAACCTTCATGAGGATTTGCCCCCATCCTCCTTTCTCTAAACCCACATCAGGACATTGAACTATATCTATTGACTCGAAGTTCGGATCGGATTTATTAACCAGTCTTTCAGATATTGCCGGCAGGACTTTGCTTATTTCAGATATAGCGGAGATGCACATATTCCTGGGGCTTTCATCCTCAATCAGTTGCCCGCCAGGGGTCATTACGAACCTGTCTCCAACCTGGTGTTTCGCATGGCATCCATGGGATTCAACCACTTCGGCTACAACCCGGCATTTTACAAATTCAGGGGTTTGGGTGACCATTTTTACCTTGAGGGGATCGGACTTAAAGATCTGCATCTCTTCATCCGTATATTCCATGTGCTTTTGAAAGCGCTGCCAGATTTCTGCAACGTCCATGATTTCCTCCTTTGATAAAGCTACTCCGTAATATAAAATTTATGATCTGAATGCAACCCATATAAATTTGGATCATCTCCAAAAAAGTTGGAGTAAAAAACAGCAGCACACCGTGATTTGCGATAAAATCTTTGATAAATAAGCCGCAGACAAGCGCAGACGGTCGCAGACATTCAGCCCGGCCGACCTGGCCGGACTAAAGTTAGCATCGCTTCGCGATTGATAATTTAAAATGAATAAGGAATAAAGCTGAAATAAAACCAATGGATTTAGATTTGCTCGAAGGGCAACGGGAATAATATCCGGCCACGTCGGCCGGATATTGTCTGCGTCAGTCGAAGGAATGAAGCCAGAGGGCGGCTATTAAATATAATTGAATCAAAACTCATATCTATCTATTGGATCAAATTACACCAATATATTTGCATGGTGTTTCAGGGTGAGATTCATAGCCGAAACATGTATTTCAGCCTTAAGAACTGGAATTGATGATATCACAGGTTTTTAGAAGCCGGCTGTCACATAGACCACCGGCCCTGGAAGTGTAAAGTCGTACGTTTCTTTCTTATTCCCGGGGTCATAGTCTACATCTGCGTCAAGATACCTGTATCCTACCCCGAATCCGGCGTATCGAAAGGGCCAGTATTCAACAAAGGCATTGACAAAGAACAATGATCCATCCCAGTCACCGTAACTCAAGCTCATCCCCCCGGCCCCGCCTCTTGCTAAAAACCTATCCGTGAAAGAATATGCACCCGTTACATAAAGATTTGGAAGGGGTGCCAGCAGATCTGCGCCGCCGCTGCCTAAATCTACCTCTGTTGGACCAACTATGGCTTTGCCGGAAATTTCTAGATCGATGTCGGCGGCATGCACACCAAGCCCCACACCCAGCCTAGCCCGCTCGGAATGAATAAAGTTGTAGGAAAGATTGGCCACATAAACGTCCAAGTCGAGACTGCTGTCAACACGAGCGCCGAGGGGAAAGTGGACATCATCGAAGTCAAAACTAAAGTCTGCCGTTGCTTTTCCATCGTCGTGATACCCGAAGTAATCAAGACGCAGGGTCCATTTCCTGCCAAAATTAATAATCCCTCCAACGATCGGGCTAACCTCATTTTCATTCAGACCAATGTCATCCAGGTCAACCTTAATATCGGGCTGCCCTTCCTTGATATAGCCGAATTTACCGTCTGCCTGATAGAACTGGGCACCGCCGTAAAAAGTAAAGCGATAATCCAGCACGTTATTGGCGGTTTCCTCATCCGCCCATGCGCCCGTAAAACCCAACCAGCAAACAAATACCATGCAAATGCTTATTACTTTCA
>Ga0209791_1000232_pt1:10000-25539 | contig 25539 bp, 20 predicted proteins | sample WorMetTyACAVOLI1_FD_187422 | JGI IMG/M metagenome (GOLD analysis project Ga0209791, IMG submission 187422) | Marine gutless worms symbiont microbial communities from Max Planck institute for Marine Microbiology, Germany - Olavius algarvensis... ... | reverse complement strand
CCCTTGTTATGTTTATCGCTCCGATGCTGTTCAACGCAGCGTTTGAAAGTATTTTTAGGAAGGACTTTCAAAAGTTCGCCAAATCGGGTATTTGTATACATGTTGCAGTGTCCTGAAATTAAGTTGTTGCTTATGGTTTTATTCGTAAAACCCGGGCACTGCAACACTTTCAAATACACCAACTTAATTTATTCCGGACAGCAGTGCGCGCAAGCGGGGATCTCGCAACCACGGCGCGTTATAAGATTCCGCACCCTAGAGTCATCCCCGCGCAAGCGGGGATCTCGTACAGACGGCGCGTTATAAGATTCCGATACGTCGGACCGCCGCCTACGCGGGAATGACTATTAATCAGCGAGGATCTCGCAAGGGCTCCGTGGTTCCTAGATTCCGATACGTCGGACCGCCGCCTACGCGGGAATGACGATTAATCAGCAGGGATCTCGCACAGACGGCCGTTACAAGATTCCGATACGTCGGACCGCCGTTTACGCGGGAATGACTGCGTCGGTTCTCCCCTTTATCGCGAAGCGATAAAGGGGCCTGCCGGGATCAAAACCTGCCGCGTTGGTAATCGCTGAAAGCCTGGCGTATTTCGTCCGCAGTGTTCATGACGAACGGCCCACCGCGGGCAATCGGCTCTTGCAGCGGTTTACCGGCAACCAGCAGGAATCTTGCGCCGTTAGCGCTCGCATGCACCCGCACCGAGTCTCCCGGTCCAAGCACCGCCAGTTGTCCAGGTTCGAGTTCCAGCGGCTCATCGCCGCCGTCTGCCGGAGACAAGCGGCCTTCGATAATGTACAGAAACGCATTGTGCCCGCTGGCTAGCTCTTCGATTAACTCGGCACCTGGCTCGAGCGCTACGTCAATAAACAACGGGTCGGTTAGCGGTTGACTGACCGGTCCCCGGGTGCCGGCGGAGGTTTCGCCGGTGATTACCTTGACTAGCGCTCCATTCCTGGATTCGCAGGGAATACTCGCCGCATCGAACTCCTGGTATTGCGGCGCGACCATCTTGTGCGTGGCCGGCAGGTTGATCCAGAGCTGGAATCCCTCGAGTAGACCATCCTGCTGCTCCGGCATTTCGGAATGCACGATGCCCTTGCCGGCGGTCATCCACTGGATTCCGCCGGATTCGATTACGCCCTCGTTACCGGCATTGTCCTTGTGGCGCATGCGTCCATTGAGGATATAGGTCACGGTCTCGAAACCGCGATGCGGATGCGGCGGAAAGCCGGCGATATAATCTTCGGGCTCGTCCGAGCGGAATGCGTCCAGCAGCAGGAAGGGGTCCAGATCCATGAGTGTGGGTTGACCGATGACCCGCAGCAGTTCGACGCCGGCGCCATCGGTAGCCGCCTGGCCGCGGATTACCTGTGTGACCTGACGCGTATTCATGCCATCTCCTGGGTCGCCGCGGCCGGATAGGTTTGATCGATTTGCGCTTGCGCCCTGGCAATACTCGACTGCGCGTCACGGTTCATCTGGTCGGCGCCGAAAATGTTAGTTGCGTCGATACCGATGAAGGCAAACACCTGCTTCAGGTAGCCGCTGACAAAATCGACCGCGCTCCCCAGAGGGGCGCCGCCGGTAGTGATGACGATATCGGCGCTCTTGCCGGCGAGTAAACCCTCGGGTCCGTTTTCGGTGTAGCGAAAGGTAACACCGGCACGGCACACCTGATCGATCCAGGCCTTGAGTGTTGCCGGAACCCCGAAATTATACATGGGTGTGGCCAACACGATATGATCGGCCCAGTTAAGCTCCCCGATCAGTCGGTCCGACAGTCCGAGAACCTGGTTTTGAGTCGCACTGCGATCGTCGGCGGCAGTGAAGTTGGCCTCGATCCAGCTGCCGTCGATAAAGGGCGCGGCAAGATTCAAATCACGGCTGCGGACTTCGATTTCCTGCCCGCGTAGCCGGATTTGCCGTATCAGTTTATCGGCCAGCTTGCTGCTGTCGGAAGCCCCGGTATTAGCGCTGGCATCGAGTCTCAGAATACGAGTTTTTGGTTTTGTCGTTAAGCCGCGATTGGCTTTGTTTGAATTCATTGAAGTTGTCTCTTAGTTAGCGTTACGGTTATTATTATTGTTCTGAAATAATTATAAATATGTTATTTATGATTAAACTGTTGCTAAATTAAGAACAATATGAATCGCCTTGAAGAGTTGGAAGCCTTCGTCGCCGTGGTCGACTACCGGGGATTCGGCAATGCCGGTGAAAAACTGGGTGTCGCCAAATCGATGGTGAGTCGACGCGTCAGCGAACTGGAGCGCCGGCTGGGGGTGCAATTGTTACAACGGACCACTCGCCGACAATCTTTGACCGATAGCGGCCGGGTGTTTTATCAACGAGCCACGCAGATACTGGCTGATTTGAATGAGGCCGAGCAGTATGTCACCGATGTGCAATGCCAGGTTTCGGGTCGCATCAGGTTGGCTCTGCCGCTCGGTTTTGGCGTCAGCCAAATGGTGGCGCCGATTAGCGACTTCTTGGCTGAGCACCCCGATATCAAAATAGATGTCGATTTGAACGATCGCCAGGTAAACCTGATCGAGGAAAATATCGACCTGGCCATTCGAATCGGCGAACTGGAAGATTCGAACCTGATTGCGCGCCGGCTCGCCAGCGTATCCTTCGCCACCTGCGCCAGTCCGGGTTATCTCGCGCGCTACGGTGAACCGCTGCATCCCGCCGAGCTGTCGGATCACGAAGTGCTGGTTTACAGTAATGTTGCCGCCGGCCGGCAATGGTCTTTCGAGGAGGGCGGCAATGCGGTTAGCCCGCGGGTTAAATATCGGCTCACGGCGAACAATGGGGAATTCCTCGCCGCTTTTGCCTGTCAGGGGAGCGCCATCGTTAACGGACCGCTAGCTCTCCTGCGACGGCACATCGATGATGGCGACCTGGTGCCGATACTAGAGCAACATACGCGCGCCGCAGTCGGCATGTACGCCGTCTATCCTCCGGGCCGGTTGATATCGAGGCGGGTAAAGGTTTTCAGTGATGCATTGTTTGCTCATTTTCACGCGCGCGGGCTCTAAGCTATCTCACCGCTTTCCTGTTGCGGGCGCCACGGCGTCTTGGCAATACCCCCGCGACCTAAAACGGTGGAATAAGCGGTCTAGCTAGCTTTGCGGGGGCTGAATTCAGCCGCAGGGAAGTATTTTTTCAACAGGCGAGCGAGCTGCTTTTTAACAAAGGGTTTGGCGATGAAGTCGTTCATGCCAGTGTTGATACAGGCTTCGCGGTCGCTATCCTGTGTATTTGCCGTAATTGCCACGATCGGGATGCTGCCTTTTCCGACCCCCAAGGAGCGAATTTGGCGGGTGGCTTCGAAACCATCCATGTCCGGCATTTGAATATCCATTAAAATCATATCGTAGTGGCGGGCTTTAACCGCCTCAACGGCATCATTGCCATTGGTCGCCGAATCGGCCAGGTAACCCAGGCTCTCGAGCATTTTTCCGACCACGAGGAGATTCACTAGCACGTCGTCCACCACCAGAATCCGCAGCTGAGCCCCGGTTTGATCGGTCATGAATTGCTGTCCCGGCAAGATCGTGATGGTGTCGTCATCTTCTCTATCCAGAGCATTCGGGTCGGTTAGCGGCAGTTCGACCTCGAACCAGAAAGTGCTGCCTTCGCCCTCGACACTGTCCACCCCGATCTCACCGCCCATAGCTCCGATGAGCTTACCACAGATGGCGAGCCCAAGTCCGGTACCGCCGAAGCGGCGTGAGGTGGAGGCGTCGACCTGGGTGAAACTGGTAAACAGGCTGTCGATGGATTCGACCGGAATGCCGATGCCGGTATCGACAATATCGGTGCGCAACCGGGGACGGTTTGCGTCACCACCGATGCGCTCGATGTTTATCGTGATCGAACCCTGTTGAGTGAATTTGATGGCATTACCCACCAGGTTGACCATGATTTGCCGCAATCGTCCATAGTCGCCGAGATAGCTCGCGTGCGTGTCGGGGGCGATATGGTAAATAATTTCGATACCCTTTTCGCGCGCCTGCGGCATCAGGATGTTGACCACGCCTGTTACTAGGCTGGCGTATTTGAATTCCGTCTGCTCCAGGGTTATCTGGCGCGCCTCCAGCCGGGACAGATCCAGGATGTCGTTGATTATCCGCATCAGCGCGGTTCCCGATTCCTGGATGATTGCCGCATAATGCCGTTGGTTTTGATCCAGCTTGCAATCCATCAGCAAGTCCGTTATGCCGATAATACCGTTCATCGGGGTGCGAATCTCGTGACTCATGATCGCGAGAAACTCCGACTTGGCGCGATTGCCCTGCTCCGCCGCTTCCTTGGCTTCGATCAGATTCTGTTGCGCCTGGTAAAGTTCGGTAAAATCCGAGCCGGTGCCCCGGTAGCCAATGAATCGTCGATGGATGCCAGCTAAAGGTTTTGTCAGACAGGCGACGTAAAAATACAGGCCGGCGCCGGCGACGATGCAAATCAGCAGCGTCAGGCTTGAAATTCGTAACAGGAAGGCATCGAGTTCGCGCCAGATTGGGGTTGCGTCCATGCGCAATAGAACATCAATGGCGGCACCTGTTTTTACCGCGGGCAGATAGATGTCGTAATGACTGTTGCCATCGAACAGGCCGGTCTGGAAAGCTTCCGTCGAGGTCGGTTGCAGTGCAGGAGTTTTGCCGTGACTCGCAAAAATCCTGCCCGAGGAATCGATTGCGGATGCCCCGATTATGCGTGCATCGGCAGCCAATATAAGTGCCAGCCGGTTATTCGCGTGCAGTTCGGGGTTTTGGCCGATTCGCCAGCGCTACGCTTGCCGCGACCCGGGCGAGTTCGAGATAGTTGGCGAGGAGTGCGGATTTTGCGTTTTGATACGATGGGTAGGCGATAGCGAGCTCGAGCCCCGGGATGGCGCCGGACACGACCAGGAGCAAGCGTCGTGCAAGGCGGAATCGCAACATTTGATGGGAAATGATCGCCGGTCGCAATTGCGGGATATCGGTCGAAGTTTGTTTGGCCACATTGGTATTATCGGCAAAACTTGCGAATGCCTTAGGGTGAATGGCGGGCTTGCAGAGGTAGGCATGAGGCGAAATTGTCGCGCGGCCGGGCGGTTGCGATTCGACATCGACGGCTGTACCCGTGAACAGATATACTGCGCATTTTTCAGGGTGGCCTGTGAGTATCAAATCTGATCGATGGATCCGCCGCATGGCGGAAACCGAGCGCATGATCGAACCTTTCGAAGCGGGACAGGTGCGCGAGTCGGCCAACGGCCGCATTATCTCCTACGGCACTTCGAGTTATGGCTATGACGTACGTTGCGCCAACGAATTCAAGATTTTCACTAATATCAATTCTGCGATTGTCGATCCGAAGAATTTTGACGATGAGAGTTTTGTCGATATTCGATCCGACGTCTGCATTATTCCGCCCAATTCGTTTGCGCTGGCCCGCACCGTCGAATATTTTCGCATACCGCGCAGCGTGCTGACGATATGCCTCGGGAAATCCACTTACGCGCGTTGCGGCATCATTGTCAATGTGACCCCGCTGGAACCCGAATGGGAAGGGCACGTGACCCTCGAATTCTCCAACACCACGCCGCTGCCGGCTAAGATTTATGCCAACGAGGGTGTGGCGCAGATGCTGTTTTACGAATCGGACGAAGTCTGTGAAATCTCGTACAAGGATCGCGGCGGCAAGTATCAAGGGCAACAGGGGGTTACTCTCCCCAAGGCTTGAAGTTCCGGCGAGGCGGGATCAGAACTGTGCCGACTGACACCCCGGTCGGACTTATCGCAGGTCGATGACCTTCCAGTTGCGGGTCTCGGCGATCGATTTTAGCTGGTCGTCGGGGTGAACCACGATGGGATTGTCCACCTCTTCCAGCAGCGCCAGATCATTGATCGAGTCGCTATAAAAGTAACTGCCCGCGAGCTTGTGGTCGGTGGCTGCCAGCCACTCGCGTAGTACGGTTACCTTGCCTTCCTGATAGGTCGGTGTGCCGAGGTAGCGACCGGTATAGCGATTGCCGACCATTTCCGGCTCGGTGGAAAGAATGGTCGGCACCTGCAGTAATTCGGCTATCGGCGCGGTGATAAACAGGTTGGTGGCGCTGATAATCAGCAGCTCGTGGTTTTTCCGCCGATGCTGCTCGAGCAGCGCCGGCGCACCCCGCAGGATGATCGGTTTTATCCAGTTTTCGATGTAATCGTCCCGCCAGGCATACAACTCCTCAACGGGGTAGCGCGTCAGTGGCGCCAGGGCAAATTCGAGGTAAGTATCGTTATCCAGCCTTCCGCGCTGGTAATCCTCGTAAAAGATCTGGTTTCGCTGGCGATATTCCTGCTCATCGACAATCTGGTTTTTTACCATGTATTCGCCCCACAGGTAGTCGCTGTCACCCGCTAGCAGGGTGTGATCGAGATCGAAAATGGCAAGTGTCATGAATAGCTTTCCCGGTATTGGCTTGATGGGTTCTTGGCGTCTATGTCAGAATGAGCGGCTCAGATTCTAAACGATTAGTGGTAATCAGCGAAATGATCGACGCAGATGGCTACCGTGCAAATGTTGGCATAATACTGTGCAACGCCACGTCCCAGGTGATGTGGGCACGTCGCATCGGACAGGATGCCTGGCAGTTTCCGCAGGGGGGGATCGGCGCGGACGAAGATCCGAGAGATGCGATGTATCGCGAACTCTGGGAGGAGACGGGGTTGAGGCCGGGCCATGTCTCTGAGCTGGGGGCCACGGAAAGCTGGTTACGCTACAAGCTGCCCAAAAGACTGATGCGCCGCTCCGAACCCCGTTGCATCGGGCAGAAACAGATGTGGTTTCTGCTGCGACTGGAGTCGGACGAAGAGAGTTTCGATTTAAGCGTATCGAAGACGCCCGAGTTCGATCACTGGAAGTGGGTCGACTACTGGTATCCGGTTGAAAACGTGGTGTTCTTCAAGCGTCGAGTATACCAATGTGCCCTGGCGCAGCTGGAATCGAACCTGCCGTCGCCAGATCCGAGTCAGGCCAACTGACATTTTCCCCAGTAGGAGACATCTACTGTGGCATCGATGATCCACAGGCTGCAGCGAATCGTTCAGGAGGTCAATCGAGCTCCCGGTATCGATGGCGCGCTGGTGTTAATCACCAAAAGCCTGACGCGCGATCTCGCCGCCGATGCCTGTACTATCTTTCTTGCCAGCAAAGATAACCCCGAGGTAATGATACTCAAGGCCTGTAGCGGCTTGAATCCGGATATCATCGGCCGGGTCGAGCGCAGCATGGGTCAAGGCCTGATTGGCACCATCGCCGCGCGCGCGGAAGCCTTGAATCTGACCAATGCGCCCGAGCACAAAAAGTTTTTACTGGTGCCCGATTCCGGTGAAGTCGATTTCCCCATCATGTTGGGGGTGCCGATTATTGCTCACCGCCATGTGCTCGGGGTGATTTCGGTTCAACGCGCCGAAAATGCCTTCAACGAGGATGAAGAAGCTTTTCTAACGACACTGGCCGTACAGCTGGCGACCTCGATCGAGCGCGCTGAAAGTCAGGGACGATTCAGCACCCCGCAACAAACCCACTTGGTCAAGGGTGTGGCCGGCGCGCCCGGCATGGCAATAGGCGTGGCAATGGTGTTGAACCGTGGGGTCAAATTAGAATCGGTGCCGGACAAGAAAACCACCGATATCGACGCTGAGCTCTCCAGCTTCCAGGAAGCGGTGAGCACGGTTTGCAGTGAATTGATCGAGCAAGCGGAAAAGATGCGAGTCGCCTTGCCGGAAGAGGAATGCGCTTTGTTTTTGGCATATGCGCAAATGCTGAGCGGCGGGTCACTGATCGATGACACTGTAAAGAATATCGCTGCGGGAAACTGGGCGCCTTCGAGCTGGCGCGATACGGTGGAACAGCATGCCCACGTATTTTCGCAGATGGAAGACCCTTATCTGGCCGAACGCGCCAATGACATTAGGGATCTCGGTCTGCGGGTGTTGCGCAAGCTAATGCTCGGACAGGGCGCATTTCTGGACTTTCCGGATCAGACTATCCTGGTCGGAGACGATGTGACCGCCACCGATCTGGCGGATGTGCCAACCGACTGCCTTAGCGGCATCATTTCGGCGCACGGCAGCAGCTCTTCGCATGTGGCGATTTTGGCGCATGCCCTGGGTATCCCCGCGGTCATGGGTGTGCCGAACCTGCCGGTCAAACAATTGGATGGCGTCAAGCTGGTGGTGGATGGCTATAACGGCTCGGCGTTTATCAACCCGGACAAATTGGTTCTCGACGAATATAATCAGTATCTCAAGGAAGAGGCCGCGATCGAGCAGGATTTGATCGGGCTAAAAAATGAGCCCACGATTACCACCGACAAACACCCCGTTTCGCTGATGGTTAACTCGGGCCTGATGTCGGGTCACACGCCCTCGCTGCGCAGCGGCGCCGAAGGCGTGGGTTTGTATCGTACCGAAATTCCATTCCAGATACGGGACCGTTTCCCGAGCGAGGAAGAGCAGTTCCAGATATATCGCAACGTGCTCGAGACGTTCAAGGGGATGCCGGTAGTGCTGCGCACGCTCGATGTCGGGGGCGATAAACCCTTGAGTTACTTCCCGATTCATGAGGCCAACCCATTTCTCGGTTGGCGCGGTGTGAGAATCACGCTGGATCATCCCGAGATATTCGTCACCCAGGTGCGCGCCATGATTCGCGCCAACCGGGGACTCAACAATCTGGAGATACTGTTGCCGATGATCAGCGGCAAGGCCGAACTAGACGACTCGCTGATTTTGATCAACCGGGTGCGCGATGAAATCGAGGAAGAATACGGCGAACAAATCAGGTTGCCCAAGATAGGCGCGATGATTGAAGTGCCTTCCGCGGTTTATCAAATCGAGCATATTTGCGAGCTGGTTGACTTTGTATCCATAGGCACCAACGACTTGACGCAATATCTGCTCGCGGTTGACCGCAATAATGAAAATGTCGCCGAATTGTATTCTTCGATGCATCCGGCGGTGCTCAAGGCGATCTATCAGATAGTCGAGGGCGCAGCGAAGAATGAAACACCGGTAAGCGTTTGCGGCGAGCTGGCCGGTGATCCGCTCGGCGTAATGGCGTTACTCGGGATGGGTATCGACAATCTGTCGATGAGCGTTGGCAGCTTGCTGCGTGCAAAGAAGGTTATCATTTCATTTAGCCACGCCGAATTGATCGAAATGCTGCAACGGGCGCTGGAAATGCCCGATGCCTTCCTGATACGAGAAATGTACGCCTGCAAGCTGGATGAACGCGGTCTCGGAGGTTTGATCCGCGCCGGCAAATGACCTGAGGCGAGAAATCAGGTATCTACCTGATTTCTCGCCTCAGGTCATCCCGGAAGTTGCGACAGCAACTATCCGGGATCTCGAGCGGCACCGTCGATTCCACCCGCGTCTCGGTTACGCAGGCCTGGTTCCATGCAGGTCATCGCGGAAACGCGCATGCTGATAATCTTGTTGATTGAGATTGTCTTTAGTCGCTTCGAGGGGGACAGAGCTGAAGGTCTGTCCCCTTCGAAGCGAGCAAAGCATTTCAACTCCACTCAATTTCCGGCGAACCCGGAGCTGGACTATCCGCGTTAAAACGGCTTCACTACCGCCAGAATAACCACGGCGAACAACACCAGTACCGGCAGTTCGTTAAACCATCTATACCAAACGTGAGAATGCCGGTTGCGGTCGTTGGCGAAGTCGCCTACCAGCTTACCGCAGTAAAAGTGATAAACGACCAGGGCCGCAACCAGCGCCAGTTTTACATGCAGCCACAACATGTGCGAATAAGCGGCCCAGGCGTAATCGAACAGCAGCCAGAAACCGAAAACCAGAGTCAGCAGCATCCAGGGGGTGATGAACCGATAAAGCTTGCGTTCCATTAACTTCAGACGGTCTCTGACCGCGTCCTCTGCGGCCATTGCATGGTTGACAAAAAGGCGCGGCAGATAGAACAGTCCGGCAAACCAGGCGACCATGAAGATTATGTGAAATGCTTTAATCCAAATCATTATAGATTCTCTTAGAGAGCTGTGCTAAACCACTGTAGATTATTACTTTTTAATGGTCTCGATATTTGAGCAATGTATAATGCTGCGTCCATTTTAGCGGCTCCGAACAGACATTAGAATGATTAAGCTTGGAATAATAGGCGGCACCGGTTACACTGGTGTTGAATTGATGCGGTTACTGGCACTGCATCCCGTTGCGCGCGTGGAAGTGATTACTTCTCGTTCGGAAGCCGGGAAACCGGTCGCTGAATTATTTCCGAATCTGCGGGGCCTGGTCGACCTGGTTTTCGTCGAGCCCGCGATCGACACTTACCGCGACTGCGATCTGGTTTTTTTCGCCACACCCAACACCACGGCGATGTCCCAGGCAGAGGCCTTGCTCGCCGCCGGAATCAAGGTGATCGACCTGGCCGCCGATTTTAGAATCAAGGACATACCGACCTGGGAGCAATGGTATGGCGCGACCCATGCCTGTCCGGCGTTGGTCGAGGACGCCGTGTACGGATTGCCGGAAATGAATCGGGCAGCGATAGGTAAAGCCCGCCTGGTCGCCAATCCGGGCTGCTATCCAACCTCGGTGATTCTGGCTTTGCTGCCTTTACTGGCAAACGACTTAATCGATCCGGCGTCGATCATCGCCGATTGCAAATCCGGCAGCAGCGGGGCCGGCCGTAAGGCCAGCCTGGGCACCGCGTTTGGCGAGGTAACCGAATCGGTGAAGGCCTATGCTGTGGACGGCCATCGTCACCTGCCCGAAATACGCGAAGTGCTGCGTTCGCTCAATGCTGACGCCGATCTGGTATTTACGCCGCACCTGATGCCTATGGTGCGCGGCATCCACGCCACCGTATATGCCACCGCGAGCGGCCCGGCGGATCGGGTTCAGACGGTTTATGAGGATTATTATCGTGACGAGCCATTCGTAGACGTCATGCCCGCGGGATCGCATCCGGAAACCCGCAGCGTGCGCGGCGCCAATGTCTGTCGCATTGCCGTACATTATCTGCCGGCGGCCAACAGATATGTGGTGCTGTCGGTCGAGGATAATCTGGTCAAGGGCGCGGCCGGACAAGCGATCCAGAACATGAACTTGATGTTTGGCCTGGATGAAACCACGGGCCTGGAAGCCCCGGGGATCATGCCTTGAGCGACCTGCACCGAGGGTTTCAAGTCCGACAGTACAAGCCATGGAAAGTCTGGCTTGGTATCTGCCTGTTGATCGCGCTGATGGCCCTGTCCTTTTACTTCGGTAAAGATTACCAGTCCTATCAGCTTAACCGCCTTCAGCTGGAGCGAGAAGCCCTGGTGAGTCGCATCGACGAACTCGAAACCAGGAATCGTAATCTGGTTAAAAAAAATGCCCACCTCGCGGGCAGCAGCAAAATCGAACGCGACGCTTACGAGTTGGCGAACCAGGAGCTGGCCCGGTTACAACAGGAAATGTTGGCGCAGAAAGAAGAGCTGGTGTTTTATCGTGGCATTGTCTCGCCCAAGGATGCCGCCCTGGGCGTGAACTTGCAGTCTTTTGTCGTGCGTAAAAAGAACATCCAAAATCTTTATAGTTACAAAATGATCTTGACTAAGAGCGGAAAAAGCACCAAAAAGATACGCGGTGGCGCCAAAGTCGTCATCCGTGGCGAGAATGGCGGCAGCGTCAGCGAATTGAAAATGACCGACCTAGTGCTTGAAAATCCGGGTAAAGCAACCAAGTTTTCGTTCAGATATTTTCAGGTTTTTGAGGGCGATATCGCAATACCGGAAGGTTTTGAGCCTTTCGAGGTGGAAATAGGCATCAAACCTACTACAAAGAAGGTAGAGTCTTTCACAGAAACCATTTCGTGGACGAGAGTATTGTCCGAGGGTGTATAAATGTTTGGTAAAAAAAAGGGGTTTAGCGCGGCCCGTATTGACACATTGGTAGGTCAGGGAACTGAAATCAATGGCGACCTGGTATTTTCCGGCGGTCTTCACGTAGACGGAAAGATAAACGGTAACGTAGTCGCCGAAGAGGGTAGCACCGCACTTCTTATTCTGAGCGAATTCGGGCGTATCGAGGGCGAAGTCAAGGTGCCCAATATGGTGCTTAACGGGAAAATCGTCGGCGATGTCTATGGCTCGACCCGCGTAGAGCTGGCGCCCAAGTCCAGAATCAAAGGCAGTGTTTACTACAACCTGATCGAAATGGCGATTGGCGCTGAAGTTAACGGCGGGCTGGTGCATCAACCGACCGGCGCCCAACAGCCCAAGCGACTGGAAGATAAGTCCAACAATCGTAGCGGCACAACTGCCGAGCCGGTGACGGAAAGCTGATTGGCGTGTTATCCTTGTCTGCCTGAGTCGAAAACGTAACGAGTAATGTCATGGAAGTAATCATCGATGCCAATTTTGGTATGGCACTGGGCCCCAGCTCCGGTGAAGTCCTGCTTGAGTTTTCCGATTCCGCGGTACGCAAGCTGAAATCGTTGCGGCAGGAGGAAGACAATCCAAACCTGATGTTGCGGGTGTCGGTATATGGCGGCGGCTGTTCCGGGTTTCAGTACACCTTTTCCCTCGATGAAGAGATTAAACCGACCGACAAGATTGTCGAAAAAGAAGGCGCGACCCTGATCATCGATCAGATGAGCTATCAATATCTGGCGGGATCGGAAGTGGATTTCTCCGAAGGCTTGGAAGGTGCTATGTTCGTCGTCAATAATCCGAATGCAACCTCGACTTGCGGTTGCGGGGCGTCTTTCTCGGTCTAGCTTTGCGGTCTCCGCGGTAGGATATCGGTGAGTTATGCGGGCTAGAAGTTGAAATAGCCGTTCAGGAAAATGCCGTCGTATTCCAGGTTTTTGTCGAGGTTTTCGACTTCATCCAGTTCCAGCGAAAAAGACTTGAAACCCCCCCCTCGACGCCAAGTCCGCTACCGGAGTCATAGCCAAGCATGATGGTGGAATCCTGGGCACTGCTTTCGCTGAGACCCAGATCGATGAAATTGGCGTTGATGTTAGCGCCTACATAGAAACCGCTATTCGGCAAATCGTAGCGCGCCGACAGGTAGAACAGCGGTATCGTTTCGTCGACTTCCACGCTGGCGCTGGTATCGCCGTCGAGTGAAATTTCACCATCGAAGCTTTTCAGTTCAACTCCCAGATCCAGATTGAGCCGATTGTTGAGCAATTGGTAGTAGAGCACGATGTCGTTGTGCGACAGGTCGTAAGTCGAAGTTACTGTATTGCCCGAAGAAAAAGTCTGGCCATTGAAGTTGATATTCGAATCCAGGGTAACGCGATTCGATGAGTCCAGCTCGTAACTGCGGTACTTGATGTTCGGCAGCGCCTTGATCGGATGTTCCAGGATAAGCACCATCGAAGGCCGCGACGGATCTTCAAGCTGCAGATCGTCAACCAGGTCGATACTTCTGGAAGCAGAGTAGGTATTGCCATGGTTGAGCCCGGGCGGCCAGTGGCTGGCGCCGATGTCGAGGCCGATGAATTCTGCATTGGCTGTGCCGCTCGCCAGCCATGAAATGGCTGTTAATGCGATAACACTGCGCATGCTGTTCATCGAATTCCTCCCTGGCAAGCTGATACTGAGTCTAGCATCATTCGTTTGACTAAGACATGATGTAACCGTCCGGGTTCAGTGAATTTGATAACTATGTCACATAACGGCCGGCGATTAATCGGCCAGGTATACTCCGCCGAGGACCGCTGCGCGCGTCGCGTGCGTAACCGCGGGTATGTTGCCGGTTCGCGAATTAATGCGTTCCCGCGCCAGCCAGGCAAAGGCTGCGGCTTCGACATAGTCCGGGTCGAGCCCCAGAGCGGAGGTTGTCTGCACGCCGCATTTGGGGATAGCCGATGCAATGCGTTCGAGCAAATAGCGATTGTGAGCCCCCCCGCCGCAAACATAACAATTTGTCGGCATCGCGGGTAACCCGCGAATTGCTTCGCCAAGCGTGATTGCGGTGAGTTCTACCAGCGTGGCCTGCACGTCTTCGGCTGCATGGTTGTCGCTCAGGAAGGCTGCCAGCCAGTTGGGGTTGAAATACTCGGTTCCGGTTGACTTGGGGGCGGCTAAGACAAAATAGGGCTCGCCGGTCAACATCTGGTTGAGCAGACTATCGATTGGCTTGCCGCTGCGGGCCCAATTGCCGTCATGGTCGAATTTTGTGCCCAGATTGCGCTCACTCCAGAGGTCGAGCAGGGTGTTGCCGGGTCCGGTGTCGAAACCGAGGATTGCCGTCTCGGGCTTGGCCGGCAAATGAGTGATATTGGCTATTCCACCGATATTGATTATGACGCGCTCCTCGGTTTCCGAGCGAAACAGGTATTGATGAAATGCCGGTGCCAGCGGCGCCGCCTGGCCGCCGAGGGCGACATCCTTGCGTCTGAAATCGGTCACCGTGGTTATTCCGCAAAGCGCGGCCAGCCGGTTAGGATCGCCAATCTGAGCGCTATAGGCGATCGTCGTGTCGGGGCTATGGCGAATCGTCTGACCATGGCAGCCCACGGCCACAATGTCGTCGCGACTGAGTGCTGCAGCTTTCAAGGCAGAGTTCACCTCGGCCGCATAGTGCTCGCCCAGTTGCGCATCGAGCGTGTAGAGGGCATCGAGCGAAGTTGATTGCGATTGGCACAGTTCCCGTAACGTCTGACGCATCCCGTCGGGGTAGGGTCTGGTTTGACAGCGCAGGACTCGCGCTGGAAATTCGCCAAAATCGACTATGGCGACATCGACTCCGTCGAGACTGGTGCCCGACATCAAGCCGATGTAGATTTCACTGCCCGGGGTTTGAGTCACTGCGAATTATCGGCCAAAGTGCGATCCATGAGGCGCAGCATCGACAGATAAACCTGGGTATTTTCCTTGAAGTGGGAAAGATAGGACTTATGCACCGGCGTGGCTTCGGGGAGCCTGACCGTCAGCGGATTACGGTGTGCGCCATTGACGCGAAATTCGTAGTGCAAATGCGGCCCGGTAGCCAGTCCGGAACTGCCGACATAACCGATGATTTGGCCCTGTTTGACTCTCTTGCCGCTGCGTATGCCGCGCGCGTAGCGACGCAGATGGCCGTATGCGGTGGTATAGCGCCCGCCATGGCGAAGCACGATAAGGCGGCCATAGCCGCCCTTGGTGCCGGCGAAGATAACCTTGCCGTCGCCCGATGCCCTGACCGGCGTACCGCGCTTGGCGGCGTAATCGACACCCTTGTGAGAGCGCCATTTGGATAACACCGGATGCCAGCGCTTGTTACTGAAGCGCGAGCTGATACGGGAAAACTCAACCGGGCTGCGCAGAAATGCCTTGCGCATGCTTTTGCCTTCGGGCGTGAAATAATCGCTGTCGCCTTTCGGGTCGGTGTAATAAACCGCGCGATAAGTTTTACCCTTGTTGATGAATTCGGCCGACAGGATACGGCCGTTGCGGATTTTGACATCGTCTTTATACAATTCCTCGTAGACGATGCCGAAGCGGTCGCCGCTGCGAATATCGAGCGAGAAATCGATATCCCAGCCAAAAATCC
>Ga0209791_1000232_pt1:0-5000 | contig 25539 bp, 20 predicted proteins | sample WorMetTyACAVOLI1_FD_187422 | JGI IMG/M metagenome (GOLD analysis project Ga0209791, IMG submission 187422) | Marine gutless worms symbiont microbial communities from Max Planck institute for Marine Microbiology, Germany - Olavius algarvensis... ... | reverse complement strand
CAGATCGAACGAGCAAGGGAGCGTGGTTCCACCACGTGACCGCCGCGAGAGAGAGCTGCAACGCAGGCAGGCGGAAAAAGATCAAGCCAAAAAAGGTTGTTTGGGGTTATATGGTCAAGTGAATAAGCGCATACGGTGGATGCCTAGGCGGTAGTAGGCGATGAAGGACGTGGAAATCTGCGATATGCCTCGAGGAGCTGATAAACGAGCTTTGATCCGGGGATCTCCGAATGGGAAAACCCACCCTGCTTGCAGGGTATCGTTAACTGAATACATAGGTTAACGAGGCGAACCTGGGGAACTGAAACATCTAAGTACCCAGAGGAAAAGAAATCAGCCGAGATTCCCTTAGTAGCGGCGAGCGAACGGGGACCAGCCCTAAACTCTTTATTTACCTAGCGGAACAGTCTGGAAAGTCTGGCCATAGTGGGTGATAGCCCCGTACGCGAAAGGTGTTTAAAGATTATTCGAGTAGGACGGCGCACGTGAAACGTTGTCTGAACATGGGGGGACCATCCTCCAAGGCTAAATACTAACTACCGACCGATAGTGAACCAGTACCGTGAGGGAAAGGCGAAAAGAACCCCTGTTAGGGGAGTGAAATAGAACCTGAAACCGTATGCGTACAAGCAGTGGGAGCAGACTTGTTCTGTGACCGCGTACCTTTTGTATAATGGGTCAGCGACTTACTTCTCAGTGGCAAGCTTAACCGTTTAGGGGAGGCGTAGGGAAACCGAGTCTTAATAGGGCGTCATAGTCGCTGGGAGTAGACCCGAAACCGGGCGATCTATCCATGGCCAGGTTGAAGGTGCAGTAACATGCACTGGAGGACCGAACCCACCTATGTTGAAAAATGGGGGGATGAGCTGTGGATCGGAGTGAAAGGCTAATCAAGCCCGGAGATAGCTGGTTCTCCTCGAAAGCTATTTAGGTAGCGCCTCGCGTCTCACTCCTGGGGGTAGAGCACTGTTATGGCTAGGGGGCCATCCCGGCTTACCAAACCATTGCAAACTCCGAATACCAGGAAGTGCAATCGCGGGAGACACACGGCGGGTGCTAACGTCCGTCGTGGAAAGGGAAACAACCCAGACCGCCAGCTAAGGTCCCAAAATTACAGCTCAGTGGGAAACGATGTGGGAAGGCACAGACAGCTAGGAGGTTGGCTTAGAAGCAGCCATCCTTTAAAGAAAGCGTAATAGCTCACTAGTCAAGTCGGCCTGCGCGGAAGATTTACCGGGGCTAAGCTGTATACCGAAGCTGCGGGTGCGCGTCATTTATGGCGTTGCACGGTAGAGGAGCGTTCTGTAAGCCTGTGAAGGTGTGCTGTAAGGCATGCTGGAGGTATCAGAAGTGCGAATGCTGACATGAGTAACGATAATGCGGGTGAAAAACCCGCACGCCGAAAACCCAAGGTTTCCTGCGCAACGCTAATCGGCGCAGGGTTAGTCGGTACCTAAGGCAAGGCCGAAAGGCGTAGTCGATGGAAAACAGGTTAATATTCCTGTACCGCACATTACTGCGATGGGGTGACGGAGAAGGCTAGACGAGCACAGCGATGGTTGTCTGTGTTTAAGCGTGTAGGCTGAGATCTTTGGCAAATCCGGGATCTCTTAAGGCTGAGACGTGATGACGAGCACCACTATGGAGCGAAGTCGTCGATGCCATGCTTCCAGGAAAAACCTCTAAGCTTCAGGTCATGTGTGGCCGTACTCTAAACCAACACAGGTGGGTGGGGTGAGAATCCCAAGGCGCTTGAGAGAACTCGGGTGAAGGAACTAGGCAAAATGGTACCGTAACTTCGGGAGAAGGTACGCCCTTGCCGGTGATCGGATTTACTCCGTAAGCTGGTGGGGGTTGCAATAAACTGGTGGCTGCGACTGTTTACTAAAAACACAGCACTCTGCAAACTCGTAAGAGGACGTATAGGGTGTGACGCCTGCCCGGTGCCGGAAGGTTAATTGATGGGGTTATCTTCGGAGAAGCTCTTGATCGAAGCCCCGGTAAACGGCGGCCGTAACTATAACGGTCCTAAGGTAGGGATTGCTGCCTTAGTAAAATTTGGCTATATGCTGGAAACTCCGAGTATCCGTTAGTACTCGTTCAGAATTATTCTGTTCAGTAAAAATCTACACGGTGCGGACAATCAGCAGGAAAGACTGATCAATCGCGATCAGAATCCTCAGAGACTACACGCCAAACATCCAAATTCTTTTGGATGAAGATATAGTCCCATCTGCATGGCGATATGCAGGAGTGACAATTTTAAGATGTCACTCGGCTTACCATGGAGGTAAGTCAAGATAATCGAGCGAAATTCCTTGTCGGGTAAGTTCCGACCTGCACGAATGGCGTAACGATGGCCACACTGTCTCCACCCGAGACTCAGTGAAATTGAATTCGCAGTTAAGATGCTGCGTACCCGCGGCTAGACGGAAAGACCCCGTGAACCTTTACTACAGCTTCGCACTGAACTTTGAGCCTACTTGTGTAGGATAGCTGGGAGACTTTGAAGCGTTATCGCCAGATTGCGTGGAGTCAACCTTGAAATACCAGCCTGGTATGTTTGGAGTTCTAACCTAGGTCCATTATCTGGATCAGGGACAGTGTGTGGTGGGTAGTTTGACTGGGGCGGTCTCCTCCGAAAGAGTAGCAGAGGAGCGCGAAGGTACCCTCGGCACGTTTGGAAATCGTGCTATGAGTGCAATGGCATAAGGGTGCTTGACTGCGAGACAGACACGTCGAGCAGGGTCGAAAGACGGTCATAGTGATCCGGTGGTTCTGTATGGAAGGGCCATCGCTCAACGGATAAAAGGTACTCCGGGGATAACAGGCTGATACCGCCCAAGAGTTCATATCGACGGCGGTGTTTGGCACCTCGATGTCGGCTCATCTCATCCTGGGGCTGAAGCAGGTCCCAAGGGTATGGCTGTTCGCCATTTAAAGAGGTACGCGAGCTGGGTTTAGAACGTCGTGAGACAGTTCGGTCCCTATCTGCCGTGGGCGTTTGAGAATTGAGGGAAGCTGCTCCTAGTACGAGAGGACCGGAGTGGACGAACCTCTGGTGTTCCGGTTGTCACGCCAGTGGCATTGCCGGGTAGCTATGTTCGGAAGGGATAACCGCTGAAAGCATCTAAGCGGGAAGCCCCTCCCAAGATTAGTTCTCACTAGACTCTTGAAGTCTCTAAAGATCCCTCGAAGACTACGAGGTTGATAGGCCAGGTGTGGAAGCACAGTAATGTGTGTAGCTAACTGGTACTAATTGATCGTGCGGCTTGACCATATAACACCCAAACAACTTTGCGGTTGTGTGTTATGTCGCGTCAGACTGATGCAACATTAACTTCTATTACAGATTTCAAATTGGGACGATTGGGGACAGATCTACAGATCTGTCCCCGGTTATCCAACCGAATTGCTTGGCAACCATAGCGTTCTGGACCCACCTGATCCCATCCCGAACTCAGAAGTGAAACGGAACTGCGCCGATGATAGTGTGGGGTCTCCCCATGTGAAAGTAGGTCATTGCCAGGCATTAAACTCAAAAGCCCCGATCGTTGGTTCGATCGGGGCTTTTTCTTTGTAGTGAATCGGATTTGCCCATTTGATCACCCCTCGCTAGACTCGATCTCCACTTTAGAGTCGCATGGAAGCGAATTGACATGGTCCAATAGATTGATATCTCAACCAGTGAACGAGAGCGCCTCAAGGAATTGGAGCGAGAGAACCGAGAACTCAAGCGAGCGAATGAAATTTTACGAACGGCTTCAGCTTTTTTCGCCCAGGCGGAGCTCGACCGCAAACTGAAGTAATGCGTCTGGATGGAATCCGGCAAGCGCTCGATCCTGATGAGGCGATTAACATTCAGTTCACCAGCGGTACCACCGGTGCGCCCAAGGGTGCGACGCTGACGCATGCAAACATCGTTAATAACGCACGTTTCACCGTGGCCGCGATGGGATTTACCGAGACCGATAAACTCTGTATCCCGGTGCCGCTATACCATTGTTTCGGCATGGTGCTGGGGTCGCTGGGTTGCGTCACCTGCGGCGCGGCTATGGTATTTCCGGACGAGACTTTTGCCGCCGAGACGACCCTGCAGGCGGTTCAGGATGAAAATTGTAGCGCGCTCTACGGCGTGCCGACGATGTTCGTCGCCCTGCTCGAGCAGCAGGAGGTCGGTAACTACCAGGTTTCGTCGCTGCGAACCGGCATGATGGCGGGCGCGCCCTGCCCCATCGAGATTATGAAGCGTGTGGTCGAGGATTTGCATATGAGCGAGGTCACGATCGGTTATGGTATGACCGAAACCAGCCCGATCTCGTTCCAGACCCATGTCGACGACCCAATCGAGAAAAAGGTCGCTACCGTCGGACGCATTCATCCGCATGTCGAAGTAAAAATCGTGGATAAGCAGGGGGCGACGCTGCCGCTCGGCGCAAGCGGTGAGTTGTGCACCCGGGGTTACTCGGTGATGCGGGGTTACTGGAACGACGAAGAGCGCACCCGGGAATCGATAGATGCTGCCGGCTGGATGCATACCGGCGACCTGGCAACTATCGACGAAGCCGGGTATTGCAACATAGTCGGTCGCGTCAAGGATATGCTGATTCGCGGTGGCGAGAACGTTTATCTGCGGGAGATCGAAGAGTTTCTATTCCGCCACCCGAAGGTGCAGGAGGCACAGGTATTTGGCGTGCCCGATGAAAAATTCGGCGAGGAAATCTGCGCCTGGATCGTGACGCGGGGCGACGCGAAAATGAGCGCAGACGAATTGCGGGAATTTTGTAAAGTGAATCGCCCCGGGTTTGTCGGAGGCTCAATTTCTTGAGAGGATTGGGTAATGAAGACAAACAAAAGATATTCCCCGGAAGTCTGAATCGCCCCGGGTTTGTCGGAGGCTCAATTTCTTGAGAGGATTGGGTAATGAAGACAAACAAAAGATATTCCCCGGAAGTCCGGGAACGGGCGGTTCGTATGGTTTTCGAGCATCAACATGAGCA
>Ga0209791_1000225_pt1 | contig 26101 bp, 23 predicted proteins | sample WorMetTyACAVOLI1_FD_187422 | JGI IMG/M metagenome (GOLD analysis project Ga0209791, IMG submission 187422) | Marine gutless worms symbiont microbial communities from Max Planck institute for Marine Microbiology, Germany - Olavius algarvensis... ... | reverse complement strand
CCCTTGTTATGTTTATCGCTCCGATGCTGTTCAACGCAGCGTTTGAAAGTATTTTTAGGAAGGACTTTCAAAAGTTCGCCAAATCGGGTATTTGTATACATGTTGCAGTGTCCTGAAATTAAGTTGTCGCTTATGGTTTTATTCGTAAAACCCGGGCACTGCAACACTTTCAAATACACCAACTTAATTTATTCCGGACAGCAGTGCGCGCAAGCGGGGATCTCGAAATGCGCCGTTATTGCAAGATCCCCGCTTACGCGGGAATGACTCAGGAACACCGGTATGACTCAGGAACACCGGTATGACTCAGGAGCGCCGGCATGACTCAGGAGCGCCGGCATGACTCAGGAACACCGGTATGACTCAGGAACACCGGTATGACTCAGGAGCGCCGGCATGACTCAGGAGCGCCGGGTGACTCAGGAGCGCCGGGGTGACCCAGGAACACTGGCATGACCAAGTGCCGCGGGAATTAGACTAATCGGCAGGGGCATACTGAACTGCGTTGCGGGCCGCTCCGTGACGGCGAGCATATCAGTCCTCGATCATTTCACGGCCGGCCTCGACCTGTATCAACACCTGCGCGGGCGCGGTGCCGCCGGTGATATTGCGGGCGTTGAGCGAGCCTTCCAGCGTCAGCACGTCGAATACATCGTCTTCGATGCGTTGATCGAATTGCCGTAATTCCTTGAGCTTACAAGCTCCCAGGTCCTTGCCCTGGTCAATCGCAAATGCGACTGCGTTGCCGACCGCTTCGTGCGCGTCGCGAAATGCCGCGCCCTTTTTCACCAGGTAGTCTGCAAGGTCGGTCGCGGTGGCGTAACCCTGTTGCGCGGCCTGGTACATCTTCTCGCGGTTGACTTCGAGCGCGGGCACCATGTCGGCGAAGGCGCGTACACTGCCGATTAACGTGTCGAGTGTATCGAACAACGGTTCCTTGTCTTCCTGGTTGTCCTTGTTATAGGACAGCGGCTGCGCCTTCATCAGCACCAGCAGGTTGACCAGATGCCCGGCCGCGCGCCCGGCCTTGCCGCGCACCAGTTCGGCGACGTCGGGATTTTTCTTTTGCGGCATGATCGACGACCCGGTGCAGTAGCGGTCCGGCAGCCGTACGAAATCGAATTGCGCGCTCGACCACAGCACCAGTTCTTCGGCCATACGCGACAAATGCGTCATGCATATCGCCGCCGCGGCGCAGAATTCGATGACGAAATCGCGATCGCTGACCGCGTCGATGGAATTGCGGCAGGGGATGTCGAAACCGAGTAACTCGGCGGTGTACTCGCGGTCGAGCTGATAAGAGGTTCCGGCCAGCGCCGCGCTGCCCAGCGGCATCTGGTTCATGCGCCGCGCGCAGTCGCCGAGCCGGCCGTGGTCGCGCTCGAGCATTTCGAACCAGGCCAGCATGTGATGGCCGAAGCTGACCGGTTGCGCCACCTGTAAATGGGTGAAGCCGGGCAGGATGGTGTGTGCCTCGCGCTCGGCGAGGTCGAGCAATCCTTGTTGAAACGCGCGAATGCCATGCCGGCAGTGCCCGATCTGGTCGCGCAGGTAGAGGCGAATGTCGGTCGCGACCTGATCGTTGCGCGAGCGTCCGGTGTGCAGCTTCTTGCCGGCATCGCCGATCAACGCTGTCAGGCGCGCCTCGATATTCATGTGCACGTCCTCGAGCGCAACCGACCATTCGAAGCGGCCAGTTTCGATTTCGGCGCGAATTTGTTCGAGGCCCTGCTTGATCGCTTTCAATTCCCCGGCGTCGAGTACGCCGATGCGTTTGAGCATCATCGCATGCGCGCCCGAACCCTCGATATCGGCCTGCGCCAGGCGCTGGTCGAAACCGACCGAAGCGGTAAAAGCCTGCACGAATTCGTCGGTGGGTTCGCTGAATCGCCCGCCCCACATGCGGGAATCGTCTTTGCTCATGGTATCTGTTGTTTCGGCTTAAATCGCGCGTTTAATACGGCGACACATTGCGCTGTATATTGTTGTATGCTTGCAGTGCACGACCAACAAATCAACTCTTTATGCCAGATAATACGGAAAAAAGTATACCCGGCTCCGAAAACTCGACTTACCTGCCCGATTTCTGCGATGGGGATGTTTTCCTACGTTTGCTGCTGGTAGTCCAGTTGATCGCGATCATGTTTGCGCTGGTCAGCTTTGGCGGCGGTCGCCTGTTCGTGCATCTCGCGCTGATTTCGCTGGCCATGCTGTGGGTCGGGCTGACCACGGCGGCGCTGCTCTGCCTGATGAATCGCCAGGGCTGGCTCGGCGATCATGCGCGCACCACCATGCTGGTGTTCGCGGCCGCGATTCTGATGACGCTGCTGGTCAGTTTTTTGAGTCTCGGGCTTGGCGGCGTGATGAGCTACGGGCCGACGGCAAGCGACGCGATCTACACGCTGGCGCGCAACCTGTCGATCGTGGTTATTCTGGTGGGCCTCGCTTTGCGTTATTTTTACTTGCGCCACGAATCCGATCTGCGCCTCAAGGTGCAGGCTCAGGCGCGCTTGCAGGCCTTGCAGGCGCGCATCCGTCCGCACTTTTTATTCAACAGCATGAACACCATCGCCAGCCTGACCCACGATCAACCCAATCTCGCCGAGCAAGCCATCGAAAACCTGTCGGATTTGTTTCGCGCCAGCCTCGCGGCCGAATCCAGTATTTCGCTGCAGCAGGAGTTGGAATTAACGCGCAGCTACATCGCTCTCGAGGCGCTGCGGCTGGGCGAACGGCTCGAAGTCCAGTGGCGGCTGCCGGACGAGGAACTGTCCCTCTACCTGCCGGCGTTAACGCTGCAGCCGCTGGTCGAAAACGCGATTTACCATGGCATCGAACCCCTGCCCGGCGGGGGAGTTATCGAAGTCGCCATCGATGACGGCGATAGTGGTATCGTCATTAAGATTTCCAATCCGATTGCGAGCGCCGGGCACTCGCATAATCGCCAGGGCAACCGGATGGCGGTCGAAAATATAAAGGAGCGGCTCACGCTCGCGTTTGACGGTGCGGCTTCGATGGAGTTGTCCGAGACCGAGTCACGCTATACTGTTACCTTAACCATTCCTACCGCGGAGGCTGCGTGAAGATACTGATTGTCGACGATGAAAAACCGGCGCGTGATCGTCTGGCGCGCATGGTGGGCGAATTGAAGCAACATGACCTGGTCGGCGAGGCGGTGAACGGGCTCGAAGCGCTCGGCATGGCGCAAAGCCTGGAACCCGATATCGTGCTGCTGGATATTCGTATGCCAGGCATGGACGGTATCGAGGCGGCGCGGCATATCGCCAAGCTCGACCAGCCGCCGGTGGTGGTTTTTACCACCGCGTTTTCCGATCACGCGCTCGAAGCCTTCGAAACGCACGCCGTCGACTATTTGCTCAAACCGGTGAAGCAGGACCGCTTACAGGCGGCGATGGATGCCGCGATCCGGCCGACGCGCGCCCAGGCTTCCAAAAGCGGCGCCCTGTTGTCGGGGCTGGAGCCGCGGCAACATATCTGCGCGCGGGTGCGCGGCAGTCTGGTGCTGGTTCCAATCGAAAATATTTACTATTTTCATGCCGAGCAGAAATATGTCACCGTACGCCATACCGATGGCGAAGTGCTGATCGAGGATGCGCTCAAGGGCCTCGAAAAGGAATTCGGCGATCGTTTTTACCGGATTCATCGCAATGCATTGGTGAGTCTGGCGTGGCTTGCCGGGATGCAATCGGATAACAATGGCCACCAGGTCACCTTCCGCGATATCGACGATTGCCTCGAAGTGAGTCGCCGGCATTTGCCGGGGGTGCGTAAAATTATCAAGAATCTGTAAATGACGACATCACGAACCGAATTGCGTATCGCAACCCGCGGTAGCCCGCTTGCACTATGGCAGGCCGAGCACGTGCAGGCACGGCTCGAAGCCCTGCATCCCCAGTTGAAAGTATCGCTGCTGAAGATGAAAACCCGCGGCGACAAGCTGCTCGACGCGCCGCTGGCCAAGGTCGGCGGTAAGGGTTTGTTCGTCAAGGAACTCGAAGCCGGTCTACTCGACGGGCGCGCCGATCTCGCGGTGCATTCGCTAAAAGATGTCCCGGTGCAGTTTCCCGACGGCCTCGAATTGGCGCTGGTAATGGAGCGTGAAGACCCGCGCGACGCCTTCGTCTCCAATCGCTATGACAGCCTCGCGGATATGCCGGCCGGCAGTTTGGTGGGGACCTCGAGCCTGCGCCGCCAGACCCAGATCCGCGCAAGTTACCCCGCACTCGAAGTCGACTGGTTGCGCGGCAACGTCAACACGCGTCTGGCCAAGCTCGACGCCGGCGAATTCGATGCCATTATTCTGGCCGCCTCGGGCTTGCAGCGCTTGGGTTTCGGCGCGCGTATCCGTGTCGCGATCCCGCCCGAGGAATGCCTGCCGGCGATCGGCCAGGGCGTGCTCGGTATCGAGATTCGCAGTGACGACGACGAACTGCGCGAGTTGCTTGCACCGCTGGCGCATGCCGAAACCACGTTGCGGGTTACCGCCGAGCGGGCGCTCAATCAAACCCTGAACGGCGGTTGTCAGGTGCCGATTGCAGGTTACGCGGTGCTCGAACGGGATCAGCTGCACCTGCGCGGGCTGGTCGGCGAGCCCGACGGCAGTGAAATCCTGCGTGCCGAGGTGCGCGGTAGCAGCGCTCGGGCGCATGAACTCGGCGTCGAGCTGGCCCGGCAATTGCTGGACCAGGGTGCCGACCGGATTCTCGCGCGCTTGCTGGAGAGCGATGCGGGCTGATTCTGCGCTATGTCGGAGTTTGGGAAATCGCGTCAGGCGGGCGCTCAGCGATGCCGGCTAAAGGGCAGGTGATCCTGAATACCCGGCCGGCGCATCAGCAGGCCGCGCTAAGCGCCTTGCTCGAGCATGAAGGCGCGAGCGTGCTGTGCTTCCCGGTCATTGAAATCCAGCCGGTCGAGGCCGCTGCGGCAACGCCGGATCTGTCGCAATATGACATTTTGTTGTTCGTCAGCCGTAACGCGGTCGACGGCGCCTTCCAGCATTTCTCGGCCGCGCAGTTGTCGGCAGTGCCCCGGCTTGGCGTGATCGGCGCGGCGACCCGGACTGCGCTCGTTGAGCGCATCGGCGATGCGGGAGCAAAATTGATAACCGGCGAGCCATACAATAGCGAAGCCCTGCTCGCGGCCGAGGCGCTGCAGCGGGTGTCGGGTAAGCGTATTTTGATTCTGCGCGGGCAGGAAGGACGTAACCTGCTGGGCGATGAGCTTGGCGCGCGCGGCGCGCGCGTGGAATACAAAGAGGTATATCGGCGGGCCTTGCCGGCGGTCGACGCCGGCGTCTTCGAGCGGCTCGTGAGGCCGGCTTTTCCGACACTCGTGATCCTGACCAGTAGCGAGGGGATGCATAACCTGTTGCAACTGGTCGATGCCGATGCAGCGCGGCGCTTGCGACAAATCCCGTGGCTTTTGATCAGCGAAAGAATGCGTGAATCGGCGCTGAAACTGGGACATAATGCGCCCATCATAATCGCATCCGGCGCGAGCGACGACGGAATACGGCAAACGATTTGCGAATGGGCGGCGCAGCGATAGGGCACGGCAACAGACCCCGGCATAGACCAAGATATGAGTAAAAAAGATTCATCCAACGAAACGGAAGACAAGCGGGAAGTCGTTGTCATGGACACCGGGGAGACGGTTGTTTTCGAAGCCGACCCGGATGCCGAAGAACAGTCCGAGGCTGCGTCCGGGGTCGAGGCCGAACCCGTAACCGAGCCCGCTCCCGCGGCAGCCGATGCAATGCCCCGGCAGCGCCGTTCCTGGTTTAACCTGTTCAATTTCCTGCTCATCATCGGGCTTGCCGCGGCGGCTGGTTATTACTGGTGGCAGCAGCAGCAATTACAGCAAGACTATCGCGACACCATTGCCGACCTCAGGCAGCAAATCGAATCCCGGGTCAGCGGTGCTCGGCTCGATGCCAGCCTGACGCCGTTAAAGTCGGATCTCGGCAAGCTCGGCGGAAAAATCGAAGAACTCGGGCTCGGGCAACAAACCCTGCGTGCGTCCAGTGAAAAACTCTACGAACTCTATGGCCGGGATAAAAACGACTGGCAACTCGCCGAAGTCGAGTACCTGATGCGGGTCGCGCAGCATAAGCTGATTCTGCAGGATGATTTCGAAGGCGCGGCGATCACCTTGCAGGCTGCCAGCGATAAGATTGCGTTGACCGGCGATCCCGGGCTACTGCCGGTGCGGATTTTGATCAGTGAAGAAATTGCCGAGCTTAAAACGCGCAAACGCGCCGATTTGGTCGGCATGACCCTGATCCTGGCACAGCTCGCACGTCAGGTAGGCGTGCTGGAACCGGGATTTGCGATGCGCGTCGATCAGGTCGACTCCGCCCCGCCGGAGTTGCAGGAGGCGCAAAACTGGCTCGATAAGATTAACCGTTTCATCGATTCGCTGGTCACCGTTAGCTACGAGGATGGCCGCCCCGGCGCGGTTGAAGCCAATGTCGTCAACGTCGGCGAAACCCTCGAAGACAACCTCAAGCTCGCGCGCTGGGCGGTGCTCGACCGGGATGCCAGGCAGTATGCGCAACTGATCGAACAAAGTTTGCGGTTGTTGCGCGAATTCTATGATCTGGATAACGCCGCCAATCACGATTTCATGACGCAATTGCAGGAACTGCAAAAAATGCAGTTAAAACCGGAAAAACCGGATATCGGTCGCTCGTTGCAGGAATTGCAACGCATCCTCAGTCAGCGGGAAAATGCGCCACAGCCCGCCGCGCCCACGGAGACCGGTAATGGTTAGGATATTCATTAAGCTGCTTATCCTGGTAATCGTTGTGCTGGCCGTGGTGCTACTGGTACGCGACGATCCCGGCATGGTGATGCTGCGCTACCGTGGCTGGGCGATTGACACCAGTCTTGCCGTCGCGCTGGCGGTGCTCATTGTCGTCGTGGTCGCGATATATTACCTGGTGCGGTTTTTGCGCGGTATCCTGCGCATGCCGGCTGCGATGCAGCTTCAATCGCAGAACCGGCGCTACGCCAAGGCCCGGCGCCAGCTCAACCAGGGATTGATCGATCTTGCCGAAGGACGTTTCGAGCAGGCCGAAAATCACTTGATGCGGCTCGTCAATTTCAGTGAAAGCCCGTTGGTGCACTATCTCTCCGCGGCGCGCGCGGCGCAGTTACAGGGCAAGCACGATGCCCGCGACAGTTATCTCAAAGCCGCGCACGAAGCCAATCCGGAAGCCGAGCTGGCGATCGGCGTAACCCAGGCGGAGCTGCAGTTGGCCCACCAGCAAACCGAGCAAGCCTTGGCCACGCTCAGCCGGCTGCACAGCATCGCGCCGCGCCACGACTTTGTCACCATGCTGCTGGCACGCGCTTATTTCGAGCTCGAGGATTGGGCTGCGCTGACACAGATTTTGCCCGACGTCAGGCGCAAGAAACTGCTCAAGGAGCAGCGTTTGCACGAAATGGAGCTGGCCGGTTACCGCGGAGCGCTCGAGGACGCCATCGGCAATCAGGCGGGTTTCGATAAAACCTGGAGCGCTATTCCGAAATCTCTGCAATCCGATCCGGAGATGCTGTGCTTTTACCTGGACCTGCTGGCGCGTCGTGGTTGGTACAGTAACGGCGCCGAACAGCTATTGGTGAAATCGCTGGATAATCGCTGGGACGATTCGTTGATCGACATATACGGTCGGTTTGAAGCCAGGGACGCCAATGCGCAACTGACGCGCGCCGAGAAATGGCTCGATGATTACGGTCACAACGAACACCTGTTGCTGGCGCTCGGACGCATTTCGATGCGGGCGCGGCTATGGGGCAAGGCGCAGGGCTATTTTGAAGCCAGTAACGGCGCCCGGGCCAATCCGTCGGCTTGTCTCGCGCTCGCCGAGTTATTCGAACAACAGCTGCAGCAACCGGACAAGGCCGCCGAGTACTACCAGCAGGGGTTAAAGCTCAGCCTGGAAGCGCCTCGCTAACAGCAACGCGCGCGATGGGTAAATACAATAAAAAGCACGCCGCGCTACTCGACCGCAGCTACCAAACCCCCGAAATCGTCAACCAGCGCCTGCGCACCCTGGCGGCAATGGCGCTAAACACCGGGGAAAGCGTACTCGACGCCGGTTGCGGTACCGGGTTGTTGCTCGAGCAGGAAGCCCTGGCCGTCGGCAAAGAGGGTCGAGCCGAGGGCATCGATCAAAGTGCGGACATGCTTGAATTAGCCGGTACGCGCTGTGCCGACATGCCGCAGCTGCGGTTGCGGCAAGGGAGTGTCGAAACGCTGCCGTTCGAGGCCGCGAGCTTCGATGCGCTCAGCTGCACACAGGCTTTGCTGTATGTCGATAAGCTGGACCAGGCCTTGCACGAATTTCATCGCGTGTTGAAACCGGGTGGGCGCATCGCGCTGCTCGAAACCGACTGGAGCGGCGCGATTCTTAATAGCCATGATCGAGCCCTGACGCAACGAATTTTCGGCGCTTGGGATGCCGAAGTAATAAATCCGAATCTGCCGAAGCGACTCAGACCCCTGCTACAGGGGCTGGGCTTCGGAGCGCTGCGGGTAGAAGCAATCCCGATTCTGAATCCGAGCTACTCGAAACACAGCTTTTCCGCCGGTATGCTGAAAAATTTCGCGACGGTTGCGCGCCGGCGCGACGCGATATCGCCCACGGAGTCGGATGAATGGCTGGCCGGGATCGACAGTTTGATCGAACGCGATGAGTATTTCTTCTGCGTAAACCGATTTCTGTTTACCGCAGTTAAATAAAGCCGGCAACAAACCATCCCCTGCTCTCAGTCACCCCCGCGCTTTACCGCCATCCCCGGGCTTTACCGTCATCCCCGGGCTTTACCGTCATCCCCGCGTTTTATCGTCATCCCCGCGTTTTATCGTCATCCCCGGGCTTTACCGTCATCCCCGGGCTTTACCGTCATCCCCGCGTTTTATCGTCATCCCCGCGTTTTATCGTCATCCCCGCGCAAGCGGGGGATCTCACAACAGCGCCGCCATTACAAGATTCCCGCCGCACTGCGCAGGCTTGCGCGGGAACTCACCCACTACCGGCATAGCCGGTAGTTTGAATTATGCCCCCCAGTGGGGGCTATCGGTCCAGTGCCAATCGTCCTGATTTAGCTAAGCCTCATCCCAGCTCTAGTCATTCCCGCGTTAGCGGCGGCCCGCCGAATCGCAGTCTGTCGATAATCACCTCGCTGCTGTGTAGCGAGATCCCCGCTTGCGCGGGGATGACTCTACAGGTTACCCATGTGCCCGGCTCTACAAGGTTGCGAGTTGTTCCGACTCGAAAGTTTGAGTCTTTTTAAAGCCCCGGCGTCACTCTTTCGTTCCGATTCAATGCTTAATCGGCAATGCCCTGGTTATTCACACCGGCATAGCCGGGGGTTTCGGGCATTAAATGACGGGTACGCGAGAGTGTCGGGTTATAAAGTCATCCCCGCTTTCGCGCAAGCGGGTGATCTCGAAACGATGACGCCGCTCGACAAGATTCCCGCCGCGCCGTGCCCGCTTGCGCGGGAATGACCTTAGAGGATGCGATTCCCGGGTAAACGGCAGTCCGACGAATCGGTATCTCGAAACAGTAGCACCATCAGTATTCCAGGCGTAGACTTACGCGATTTGGCAGTTCTCCCCGTGCTTACGCCGGGAAGGCCTGGGGGATGGTTAATTAATTGGAGTGGTCATGACGCAACATTACGAAGGCAGCTGCCATTGCGGCGCGCTCAAATTTTCCTACGAGGGTGAAGAAATCACCCAGGGCCTGCGCTGCACCTGTTCGATTTGCCGTCGCAAGGGCGCGTTGATGAGTACCGAGCTTATCCCGCTGGAACAACTCAAAATCGATGCCAATCCCGACGATATCGGGCTTTATCAATTCGACAGCGGGATCGCAAAGCACTATTTTTGTAAAATCTGCGGTATTTACACCCATAACGAGACCCTGCGCGCGCCGGGTAACTGTCGGGTCAACCTGGGCTGCATCGGCGATCTCGCTGGCGACGAGCTCGAAGTTGTCGTATTCGACGGTAAAACCCTGTTGTAAACAATTAGCTTGAATCGGAAAGCCTAAATGCAAAACATTCTAATCGTAATGGCGGATCAGTTGAGCGCGCTGGCGCTGGGCTGTTACCGCAATGCTACGGTTAAAAGCCCGCATATCGATCGACTCGCCGACGAGGGCGTTTTGTTCGATGCGGCTTACAGTTCCAGCCCCCTATGTACCCCGGCGCGTTACGCTTTCATGACCGGCCAGAATATATCGGCCTGCGGCGGTTACGACAATGCCGCCTACCTGCCTGCCACGATGCCGACCTTCGCCCACTACCTGCGCCTCATGGGTTACCGCACCTGCCTTTCCGGCAAGATGCATTTTGTCGGACCGGATCAGCTGCACGGTTTCGAGGATCGCGTCACCACCGATATTTATCCCGCCGATTTCGGCTGGGTGCCGGACTGGCGTAATCCGCAGCAGCGTATCGATCTGTGGTATCACAACATGTCGAGCGTCAAGCAGGCCGGGGTTGCGACGATTACCAACCAGTTGGCCTACGACGACGAAGTCGGCGCGCAGGCGATGCGTGTCATTTACGATCATGCGCGCAGCGAAGACGAGCGCCCGTTGTGCCTGGTGGCCAGTTTTATTCATCCGCACGACCCCTATGCCACCCGTCAAAAGTACTGGGATCTATATCAGGATGTCGATATACCGCTACCGTCGGTGTCGCGCCCGGCACGGCAGGATGCGCACAACGCGCGCCTCGAGAAAGTCATCGCGCTCGATGCGGTCGACCTTAGCGAGCAGGAAATCATCGACGCGCGCCGGGCCTATTACGGCAACGTCAGCTATGTCGACGAATGGCTCGGTCGCCTGCGCGCGACGCTGGACGAGTGCGGCATGGCGGACAACACGACCATTGTATTTACCTCCGATCATGGCGATATGCTCGGTGAATTCGGACTGTGGTACAAAATGAGTTTTCGCGAATGGTCGAATCGCATCCCGATGATTGTGCACCGTCCGGGACGCTACCCGCCGGGCCGCGTATCGGCGCCGGTGGCGCAGGTCGACGTATTACCGACCCTGGTCGATATCGCCGCCGAGGCCACGGGTGCGCAGCGGCCGGATCCGATCGACCCGCTACACGGGCGCTCGTTGATTCCGCTATGTGACGGCAATGCCGACAATGATCCAAATGCCTGCGTCAGCGAATACCTGGCCGAGGGCACCGCCGCGCCGATGCTGATGATACGCCGCGAGCAGTACAAATACATTTCCTGCAGCACCGACCCGGAACAGTTGTTTGATCTCGATAACGATCCACTCGAACTCGAGAATCTGTCGCAGCACCCGCTGCTCGAGGATTTTCGAAATGAAACCGCTGCCTACTGGGATAGCGACGCTCTACAGCAGACCGTAATTCGCGACCAGGATAGGCGGCGTGCGGTTAACGCGGCGTTACGGCTTGGTCGATACCAGGGTTGGGACTTCAATCCGGCGCGTGACGCGGCGCAGGAATATACGCGCAGCCATATGGATTTGACGCGCTTCGACATTACCTCGCGCTACCCGAGGCCGGTAGCGTTTAAGCCGAAATACAGCTGAGGAAACTCTGAATAAATCAGAGTTTCTCTGAACCGGAAGGCATTGGAGCGGCGGCTCGAACGAGTCGGTTGTGAGGTAGGACTGGCGCGGCTAAAAATCCGTATCGAACCCTAGGGGAAATCCCGGGATCGGCGCGCGGGGCGATGGACAGGGCTATTGCTTTTGTTTTAGGCTAACGCATCGGAGAAAGAGCTGAAACTATGAACTCAGATGCAGATAGCGAACCGCTGATTTTACTGCTGGTCGAAGATAACGACGCCCATGCCGAAATGGTTAAACGTAGTTTCGAGCAGCACCAGATACCGAACGTAATTTATCATGTCGACGACGGCCAGAAAGCGCTGGATTACATTTTTCGCGAAGGTGAATATTCCGATGTGGAAAAATACCCCAGCCCGCACTGCATATTGCTCGATTTGCGTCTGCCCAAGGTCGATGGCCTCGAAGTGCTGCGCCGCATAAAAAGCGACCACATTTCCCGTCGGACCCCGGTCGTGATATTAACGACTTCATCGGCGGACAGGGATATTGCCCAGTCCTATGATTACCACGCCAATAGCTACGTGGTTAAACCGATGGATTTCTCCCGTTTCGAAGCGTTGATGCGGGATATCGGATATTACTGGCTAGCCTGGAATCAAAACCCCTTTCGTTGAGCCGTTTCTCACGGCGGCGATTTTCCCCTTCACCATCCTGTTTCCCGGTATCCCGTCTATACTCGGTAGAAATTCTCAATCGAGTTACCACTATGGTCAAGGCTGCCGGAAAGGCCACGCAGCAATCGCTGGTCGATAACGTATTGCAGCTAATCAGCCTGCCGGAGATTTATCTGCGGCTGCAGCAGGTTATCGACGACCCGAATCACACCCGGGACCAGGTTGCCGCTATCATCGCCTACGACCCTTCGCTAAGCGTGCGCGTGTTGCGTATTGCCAACAGTTCTTACTATAGCTTCCCCAGTGAAATCGAAACCGTCGCTGCCGCAGTTAGCGTCATCGGCGAGCTGGATTTGCGTAACCTGGTGCTGGCTACCTCGGTCATCGGGTCGATGAATGAATTGGACTATGAAGGTTTTGATATAGATGAGTTCTGGCTGCACAGCCTCGGTTGCGGCATATATGCCCGCCAGATCGCAGGCTCGGTTGGCGGTTTTAATCCCGAAACCATGTTTCTCGCGGGTATTTTGCACGATTTGGGAATACTCGTTTTATATCAACAGGATACCGAGCTGGCGGACGCGGTCGCTCGGCAGATCGCTGAAAATCACCAATTGCGCGATCAGGCGGAGCGCGAATTGCTGGGATTTGATCACGCCGAAGTGGGCGCATTGCTGATCGAATCCTGGGGCCTGCCGGGGGAGCTTCGCGAACTGACGCTTTGTCATCATCAGTACCAGCTGGCGCGGCAGGACAAGTCGGCGGCTCAGATGCTGGCGCTGGCTAATTTGCTGGCCCCGGGCGAAGATCCGACGCAGGACTCCGACCCTAGATTAACGACCTTGATCGAGCAGCTGGGGCTCAGTCCGGAGACCATGGCCGAATTGGTGGAAGTCAGCGAGCAGCAAACCGCGGCGGTAAAGAATATAATCTTAGGTTAATCGAATGCCTGCCGATAATACGGCTACCACCATGGGTACAGGAATAACAAACGGGCCTAGCAACATGCGCAACCAGCCTGAATATAACATTTTGCTAGTCGAGGACAATCCGGGTCACGCGGATCTTATCAACCGCGCATTTGAGACCCACGCCCACTGCCGCCTGACGACCACGGCGACGCTCGAACAGGCAAAATCGATGATTGTCGCCGCCAGCCCGGATCTGATCATCACCGACGTCAGGCTGCCCGACGGCCGTGGCACCGAATTGCTCGCTAGCGAGCCGATATGTCCGACGATCGTCATGACCAGTTACACCGACGAAATGGTAGCGGTTAACGCGATGAAATCGGGCGCTGCGGATTATATCGTCAAAACCCAGGAAACCATGGCCTCGCTGCCGCGCACCGCCAGCCGGGTAATGCGCGAATGGCGACTAATCCTCGATCAAAAACTTGCGCGTGAGCGTCAGCAACGCCTGACCGCAATCCTCGAGGCGACCCCCGATCTGATTTGCATCGCCAATCTCGACGGTTTCGTCACCTATATCAATCAATCGGGGCGCAAGCTGCTCGGTATCGGCGAAGGCGAAGATATCAACCGTATCCGGCTGGCCGATTTCCATTCTCCGGCCGATGCCAAGAAAATACTGAGCGAAGGCATGCCGCACGCGATTAGGGAAGGCATGTGGACCGATGAAACGACCTTTCTCGCGCTCAACGGGGAAAAGGTGCTGACTTCACAGGTTTTGATTTCGCATCGTAACAATAACGGTGATATCGAATTCTTTTCGACCATCGCGCGCGACATTCGCTACTTGCGAGCGGCCGAGGAGCGGGTCGAATACCTCGCCTACTACGATACCCTGACCGGACTGCCGAATCGAAACGAACTCGCTAAGCGACTCGAAATGGAAGTATCCCGCGTCAGGCGCACCCGGAACCACGGCGCATTGCTGTTTATCGATCTCGATAACTTCAAGTATATCAACGACTCGATGGGTCACCCGGTAGGCGATCTGGTATTGCAGGAAATGTCGCAACGGCTGCAAGCGCATCTGCGGGGTGACGATACGGTGGCGCGGCTCGGCGGCGATGAATTTATCGTCATCCTGTCGGGGCTCAACCCGGACGGACGCAAAGCGGTATCGCATGCGCGCGAAGTCGCCAACAAGATCCGCGATACCATCGCCATGGAATGCCGGATCCACGACACCGATCTGCACTTGACCGCGAGTATCGGTATCTCGATGATCGGCCCGGACGAAAACAACGGCCACGATCTGCTGCGTTACGCCGATACCGCTATGTACCAGGCCAAACGCGAGGGGCGTAATCGGCTGGAATTTTTCAGCGAGCGCATGGGCAGCGATGTGACGCGCCAGCTGGAACTCGAAAACCAGCTGCGCCGGGCGCTTAAGGAAGATCAGTTCCAGCTCTACTACCAGCCGCTGGTGAATGAGTCGATGGAAGTCATCGGCGCCGAAGCTCTGATTCGCTGGGAGCATCCGGAGCTTGGCGTGGTGCCGCCGTCCGAATTCCTCGACGTGCTCGAAACCTCGGGCCAGATCGTCGAAGTCGGTGACTGGGTAATCGAAACCGCACTCAAACAAACGACGCTATGGGTCGAGCAAGCCTTGCTCGATAGCGACTTCCAGATCTGCATTAATATCAGCCCGCGCCAGTTCCGTGACAAGCAGTTCGCGGAAAATATTCACGGCCAGTTGGAGCGCATCAACGTGCCGGCCAAGAATGTCAACCTGGAAGTCACCGAGCACAATATTATTCATAACATAGATGACGCGATTCAACGCATGCAGGAATTGATCAACAGCGGGATCAGTTTTTCCCTCGATGATTTTGGTACCGGCTATTCGTCGCTGGCGCATTTGAAAAACCTGCCGGTCAGTCATATCAAGATCGACCGTTCCTTCGTCGACGATATCTGTGACGATACCGGCGATCAGGCCATGGTGGCGTCTATCCTGGCGCTGTCCAAGCACCTCGGCCTCGAAGTCGTTGCGGAAGGCGTCGAGGAGCTGGCGCAGTTCGAGTTGTTGAAGAAGTCGAACCCCTCGAAGCACTGCTGGAGAATGATGGCAGTTTTCCGACATTGACGCCGGGCCGGGCCGGATTTATGGTGTAGTCCCAGTTTTTAGCAGTACCCGGGAGACTTAATGTCAAATCTCAATCAGAATTTCATTGCCGGCGAATGGCTTGCCGGCGCCGGTGAAATCGCCAACATCAACCCTTCCGACCTGAGCGACACCATTGGGAACTTTGCCCAGGCCGACGGCGAACAGTTGCAGCGTGCGCTAGATTCGGCCGCAACGGCGCAGCGGGAATGGGCCGGGGCCGGGCTCGAGCGCCGCTACAACCTGTTGATGGCGATCGGCAACGAATTGATAGCCCGCTGCGAAGAGCTCGGGACGCTGCTGGCGCGCGAGGAAGGCAAGACCCAGCCCGAGGGCAAGGGCGAGGTTTACCGCTCCGGACAATTCTTCACCTACTATGCGGCCGAGACGTTGCGCCAAATCGGCGACAATGCCGACTCGGTACGCGACGGCATTGAAGTCGACGTACGGCGTGAGCCCGTGGGCACGGTGGCGATCATTTCACCGTGGAATTTTCCGCTGGCGACCGCGGTCTGGAAGATCGCGCCCGCGCTGGCTTTCGGTAACGCCGTGATTTGGAAACCCGCCAACCTGGTGCCGGCCAGCGCGGTTGCCCTGGCGGAAATCATTTCGCGTCAGGATTTACCGGCGGGACTGTTCAATCTGGTAATGGGCTCCGGCGGCGGTCTCGGCCAACAACTGGTGGAGAGTCCGCAGATCGACGCGATCAGTTTTACCGGTTCGGTGCCGGTGGGTCGCGGCATCGCGCAGGCCGCGGTCGGTAACTTCACCAGGGTTCAACTCGAAATGGGCTCCAAGAATGCGCTCGCGGTTATGGATGACGCCAATCTCGATATCGCGCTGGCCTGTGCGCTCAACGGCGCCTTCGGCGGCACCGGTCAAAAGTGCACCGCATCGTCGCGTATCGTCGTGCACAAAAATGTGCATGACTACTTTGTCGAAAATCTGGTCGCGGGCGCGCGCAACATGGTGGTCGGCCACGCGCTCGACGCCGGCACCCAGATGGGCCCGGTGTCGAGTGAAGCCCAGCTGCGGCAAAATCTCGAAAACGTCGAACTTGCCAAAAAAGAGGGCGCTGAACTGCTCTGCGGCGGCGAGCGGGTCGAACGCGCCACCGAGGGATATTTTATGACTCCGGCCGTGTTTGGCGGTACCCAAAACGACTGGCGGGTCAACCGCGAAGAACTGTTCGCCCCGATTGCCTGCGTGATCAAGGTCGACTCCTACGAGGAAGCGCTCGCCACCGTCAACGACACTCGTTTCGGGCTCACCGCCGGCATCGTCACCAGCAGCCTGGCGCGCGCCAGCCACTTTCGCCGCAACGCCAAAACCGGATGCGTCATGATTAACCTGCCAACCGCCGGCACCGATTACCACGTACCCTTCGGCGGTCGCGGCGAATCGTCTTACGGCCCGCGCGAACAGGGGCAATACGCGAAGGAGTTCTATACCACGGTCAAGACTGCCTATATTTCAAGCGGCGATCCGGCATGAGTGCCGGCCCCCGTATCTCACCCGGGTTGCTGGCGATAATGTCGATGTTCCCGGCAGGAAAGGGGTGACCTATGCCGGCTAAGGGCTATCGCATCGACGCGTTACAGTATGCCAACTGGTCCGAGGAAATCTTTGAGCAAATGCGGGCCGGTGGCGTTGACGCCGTGCACGTCACCATCGCCTATCACGAGAATTTTCGCGAAACCGTGGCTAACATGGAGCAGTGGAACAGCTACTTCGAACGCTTTCCACAGCGGATTTTCCAGGGCTTCACCGGAGACGACGTGCGGCTTGCGCGCGAAACCGGACGCACGGCGATCTTCTACGGTTTCCAGAATCCGTCGCCGATGGAGGACGATATTCGACTGATCGAAATTCTGCATACGCTGGGTGTGCGCTTCATGCAACTGTCTTACAATAACCAGTCGCTGCTCGCCACCGGCTGTTACGAGGCGGAAGACCCGGGAATTACGCGCATGGGCCGTGAAGTGATCGCGGAAATGAATCGGGTCGGCCTGGTCGTCGATATGAGTCACTCCGCGGAACGCTCGACCCTGGAAGCAATCGAAATCAGCGCGCGCCCGATTGTCGTCAGCCACGCCAACCCGGCGTTCTGGCACGCGGCGCTGCGCAATAAGTCGGATGCAATACTTAAAGGTCTCGGTCAATCCGGCGGGATGCTCGGCTTCAGCATGTACCCGCACCACCTCAAAGACGGTAGCGACTGCTGCCTGCAGAGTTTTTGCCGAATGATCGCCGATTGCGCCGAAATCATGGGCGTCGATCGTATCGGGTTCGGCTCCGATCTGTGCCAGCGGCAGCCGGATTCGGTGGTCGAATGGATGCGCGTCGGGCGCTGGACCAAAAACATCGACTACGGCGAAGGTTCGGCGGGCAACGCCGGCTTTCCGCCGATGCCGCGATGGTTCAACGACAACCGCGATTTCGGCAATATCGAACAGGGTTTGCTCGAGGTGGGTTTCGATGCGACCGACAGCGCCAAGATTATGGGTAACAATTGGCTGCGGTTTTTCGATGAAAATTTTGGCCCGGACTATTGAATGACAGACCCTGTCGACTGCGCGAGTAACAATCCGATGCCCGAGACCGCCGGCTATCGCCGCCCGCCGGAAGTGGTCATGCGCCTCGCGCGCATGGGCAGTTTCCACCAGACGCGGCTGTCGTTCATGCGCAGTTTGTTGCGCCGTTTAAAGAGTGAAAACTGGCGTTTCAGGCGCCAGCTATGGGCCGTCGATCAACAGGGTTTCGGGCGCGCGGTTTATACCGTTTACGGGCCCGAAAGGGCCTACTCGCTGGTGGCCTTTGCGCACGACCTGCCCGACGATATGCGATCGGACCGCGTCATTGCCACCGCCTGGGATGCCACCTTTACGCTATTCGACGGGGTCCCGACCGAGTCCGACCTGGATCGTCTCGAGTCAAACGTACCGCGGCAGGAAGCGGGTCGAATTTCCGATTCCGAATTGAGTTTGTCACGCGCCAATCGTTCGGTGCGGCTGTGGCAACATGTTATCGATTGCCTGTCGGCGGGGCGGCAGCCCGCGCTTGATCGACTCGAAGCGGTGGGTTATCTGCTGCGCACTACCGCGGTTTACGGTTCCGGAAAATTCGGCGCTGCCGATCGGCTGTCCATTTGTGATCGCCCTGAGCTCAGCGGCCCGTTTCAGGCCGAACTGCTGTCGGTGTGGTTGACGCGCGCGTTTTCAATCGACCTGGTCGAACACATCGCCAAAGCGCGCGGCGGCGAACAAGCGGTTGCCATCGAGCCCGAATTGCGCCGCCGCATCGGCGTTGGCAACTCCACCGGGCTCGGGATGGCGCCATTTCTGGTGAATCACCCCGCCTTGCTCAATAACTGGATGATGGCGCGCGAGGAAGCCTTCGCCAGGGTGCGTTCGCTGGCGCGGGCCGAAACCGACGCCATCGGGATCTTTAATCGGCATTTCGAAGGCGCGTGTTTTAATCTATCTCAGTGGCATTCCGAGCATCCGATCCAGCTCGCAAAGCTCGCGGCCTTGCGTGCCGATCTCGAAAATATAGCGGTTTATATCGAGCGCGAATCCCTGAGCGGCGATCACCCCTGGGACCGGCTTTATCGCTGGGCCGAAGAAAACCTGTCATTGGAAGGCCAGGAGCAACTACTGTCGTTAATGCTCGAGCCCTATGGCGGGCTGGTCGATGAGTTAACCCAATGCATGGACGCCGACGAGCATGTCAGCTTTTTCATCGATGGTTCGATGACGCTGTCGCGCCTGCGCGAAATTATCGACGCGCAGTGCAACTGGGCGCTTGCGGTCGACTACGATCAGCCTGAAAATCGCGCGCGTTTCTGGTACACCTCGGCGGAAAAACTCGAACCGCGTGTCGGCGAGCGTTTTCAGGAATCCGGCGCCGAGTACGAGCTACCGCTTGCGATCGGCTGTGATATTAAGCAGCTGCACGCCGCACTGCTGGTCTGGGACGGTGGGCCGAGCGTTGCTGAATTCCTGTTGGCGCATCCCGAACACCGACATACGACGCGGCGGGTACAGAATCTGGCGGCGCGGCCCTATGCCGAAATCCAGGACAATCTGATTGCGGCCGATATGCTGCCGATCGATATTTTACGTTGCAAACTGTCTTTCTTCGGCGCCACCAAGTTTGATCCGCGCTCGGACCGCTGGGTGCGCATCTGCATGTATCAGGATGCGCCCTTCCCGCACGAGTGGCTCGAGCCGGCGGCATGAGTTACCGGCTGACACTGGCCGAGATCGAGTCTTACCTGCGTAAGGCGGCACGCGCCAGCGGGTTCGACTGGGGCCTGGCCGAAGAGGCCGGCAAGTCGGCGCGTTGGCTCGCGGCCTTCAATCTGCCCGGGCCCGAAACTATGCTCCGCTATTTGGAGAGTATCAAGCACGCGGATTACTCGACCTTTGCCCCGGATTGTAATTTACATCCCTGGCAGGCCAGCGGCGGGTTATTGTGTCCGGTGATTACCGGCGCCGCGCTCGCCGACCGCGCCGGACAGATGCTCGCAGGACGTCCGCTCAAACTCGGGCGCAGCGCTTTCCCGCTACTGCTGGCAGCGTCGCTGGGGCAGGCGGCGCGCCATCACGAAACCGCTTTTACCGCCTGTTGGGACGGGCTGCGCCTCGATTGTTTCGGCAATGGGCTCCGCATCAAGGGTAATCGCGATTCCCTACTGCGGAACGAGGTTGACGAGGTTTGCTGTTGCCGTGAAGAAAATGCGAGTCCGCAGCAGTTGCCATCCACCGGCGCCTACCAGATCGATCAAGCCGTGTTCAAACGCATCGATGCGCTCGCCTTTAAAACCTATGTTCCGGCAACCGCAGAGTCCCGCGCCGGCGCCGGCGCCGGCCTCACCGACAACGACTAACAACCCCTCAAAATTTTACTCAGAGTAAAATCACTGCATTTAACCGATTTACTCTGAGTAAATTCTTCGATACCGGCGCGCTTAGTTGGCAGTTTGCATTTTTAGGGGGGTGAAAATTTCTGTATAATTTAAAGCTCAATAAATGTTCAGGGAGGAACATTAATGAAACGTCAAGTAAGATTTTGTCCGAAAGAACTACCCGTACACATCATTCAACGCGGCAATAATCGCGGCGATTGTTTCTGGTCAGACCAGGACAGAGCCACCTACATGAAATACCTGTCGAAGGGTTCCGCGAAATATAACGTCGGAATTCATGCCTGGGTACTGATGAGCAATCATGTGCATCTACTCGTGACACCATACCAGGAATATGCAGCCTCTCGCTTGATGCAGTATCTGGGTCGTATGTATGTTCGTTATGTCAATAAGAAGTACGCTCGGACGGGAACGTTATGGGAAGGGCGTTTCAAGTCGAGTCTCATTCAGACTGAGCAGTATTTTCTTATATGCCAGAGATATATTGAGTTGAATCCCGTTAGAGCAAAAATGGTTGAAAACCCTGCTGACTTTCACTGGTCAAGCTATCACACAAATGCGCTCGGCACGGGATCTCTAATATGCAAACCCCATAATGTGTATCTCGGACTTGGATCTAATGAAAACGAACGCCAGGCCGCATACCGCAGTCTATTTTCGACAGTCATCCCGGCTAAACAGATTGAGGCAATTCGATCCGCAACGAACAAGGGGTCTCCCTTCGGATCGGCAAACTTCAAGCGACATTTTAAACAGTAACATAGCCTGACCTTATCGACGTCACTAACGCCAGTTCAGGTTTGCGACCACAATACTTACTCAGAGTAAAACTCGCGGTTTTTACTCTGAGTAAGTATTGTGGGGCGGCGGCGGCGGGGAGAATTTGCTTTGCAATTGAAAATGGTAGAATTCCGGTCCTTGTCGCCGGAATATGTCATGAAAACCTATCGTTCGCCCAAAATTGCAGTTCGCAGCAACACCCTCGCCGGGCGCGGCGTGGTGGCGGTTGCCGATATCGTCAAGGACGAAATCGTGGCGATCAAGGCCGGCAATATCATTAAACGCGATGAACTTGAGCAGGCTACCCTTGAGGCCGGCGACATGGCATTACAAATCGACGACGATTTTTACCTGGCGCCGCGTGATCCGGCTGAAGTCGAGGATATGTCGGTGTTCATCAATCACTCCTGCGATCCGAACGTCGGTTTCCGCGGCCAGGTGGTTTATGTCGCGATGCGCGCGATTCGCGCGGGTGAGGAACTCTGCCACGATTACTCGATGGCGCGCTCGGACGGCTATACGCTCGATTGCCGTTGCGGCAGTCCTCTGTGTCGCGGTAAGGTTACGGGTCAGGACTGGAAGCTGCCCGAATTACAGGCGCGTTACGCGGATTATTTTTCGATTTATATCAGGAACAAGTTTCAGCGGGGATAAGTTTATGAGTGCCAATGCCGGTCGGCTCGTCGATCAACCCATTTTGCTGCGCGACGACCGCGCTGGGGTCACCACACTGACTCTGAATCGTCCGGCGCAATACAATGCGCTCTCAGGCGCTATGCTGGACGAATTGCTAACCGCTCTCGCCGCCGTTAACGACGATGAGTCGGTGCGCGTCGTCATCGTCGCGGCCAACGGTAAGGCATTTTGTCCGGGCCACGATTTAAAGGAAATGCGTTCCAGCGAAGCGCGCGAGTTTCACCAAGCCTTGTTCGATAAATGCTGCCAGCTGATGCTGACCATCAATCGACTGCGCCAGCCGGTAATCGCCTGTGTCAACGGCATCGCCACGGCCGCCGGATGTCAGTTGGTCGCCAACTGCGATTTGGCGGTTGCGTCCGAGGATGCGCGTTTCGCCGTATCCGGGATCAACGTCGGCCTGTTCTGCTCGGTCCCGGCGGTACCGCTGAGCCGTAACATGGGCCGCAAGCAGGCGCTGCATATGTTGCTTACCGGGGATTTCATTTCCGCCCGGACCGCGATGCAGTACGGACTGGTTAACGAAGTCGTGCCGGCCGCCGAGCTGGCAGCGGCGACGAACGCGCTGGCGCAAAAGATTGTCGCCAAATCCGCGCATGCGATCAGCCTGGGTAAGGAAACGTTTTACCGGCAGTTACCGCTGGATTTATCCGAGGCCTATGCCTACGCCGCCGAGCGCATGACCTGCAACATGGATTCGCACGATGCGCGCGAGGGTATCGATGCCTTCATCCAGAAACGCAAACCCGAGTGGCAAGGGAATTGAGTTCGAGCAATCAGTATTCCACCGATCTCGGTAAAAACGCGGCCAATTACTCACCGCTGTCGCCGCTGACATTCATCGAACGCGCGGCTTCGGTTTACCCAGAGCGCTGCGCCCAAATTTATGGCGATATCCGCTACAGCTGGGCGCAAACCTATCGGCGCTGCCGCCGCTTTGCGTCGGCATTGAAACAGCATGGCATCGGGACCGACGATACGGTTGCTTTAATGCTGCCCAATGTGCCGGCCATGTTCGAGGCGCATTACGCAATTCCGATGGCGGGCGCAGTGATTCATGGTCTCAATATCCGTCTCGACGCCGCTGCAATCGCATTCCAGCTCGAACACGGGGGCGCCAGGATTCTGTTCACCGATCGAGAGTTTTCGGCCGTGGTCAGCGCCGCGTTGGCGCAACTCGAGCGTAAGCCGCTGGTCGTCGATGTCGATGACGCAAGCTACGCGGGCGGTGAATCAATCGGCCAAATCGAGTATGAGGATTTTCTGGCCGGCGGCGATCCTGAGTTCGAATGGCAACTTCCGGCAGACGAGTGGCAGGCGATTGCGCTCGGTTATACTTCGGGCACCACGGGCGATCCCAAGGGCGTTGTCACCCATCATCGCGGCGCGCAGTTAAACGCGGTCTCCAACGTGCTTGCCTGGAATATGGGCGCCTTCCCGGTGTACCTGTGGACGTTGCCGATGTTTCACTGCAACGGCTGGTGTTTTCCATGGACGATTGCCGCCCTCAACGGCACCAGTGTTTGCCTGCGCGCGGTGCGCGCCGACGACATTTTCCAAGCGATCAAAAGCCACCGCGTCAGCCACCTCTGCGGTGCGCCGATTGTCATGAGTTTGATGGCGAATGCCGATGACGAACTCAAGCAAGGGATCGAACACGAAGTCAATATCATGACCGCGGCCTCGGCCCCGCCACCGGCAATTCTGGAAGCGATGGCGCGGTTGAATTTCAGGGTTACGCACACTTATGGGTTGACCGAGGTTTACGGCCCCGCGGTGGTTTGTTCCTGGCATGACGACTGGGATGCCTTACCGATCGCCGAGCAAGCCGAGATGAAAGCGCGCCAGGGCGTGCGTTACCCGATGCTAGAACAACTGGTGGTGGCCGATCCGAAAACCCTGGAACCGGTACCGCGCGACGGTGCAACCATCGGCGAAATCATGTTCCGCGGCAATATCGTCATGAAGGGTTACCTCAAGAACCCGGCGGCGAGCCGCAAGGCCTTTGCCGGCGGATATTTTCATTCCGGCGACCTGGCCGTCTGCCATCCGGACGGTTATATCGAAATAAAGGACCGCTCCAAGGACATTATCATTTCAGGGGGTGAAAATATTTCAAGTATCGAGATTGAAAAAACCCTGTACCGGCATCCGGCGGTGCTCGAAGCCGCGGTCGCGGCGATGCCGGACGACAAGTGGGGCGAGACCCCCTGTGCATTTGTGACCCTGCATGACAATGCCGAGATCAGCGAGCAGGATATCATCGACTATTGTCGTGACAACATGGCGCGTTTCATGGCGCCGCGTAAAGTCGTGTTTGGTCCGCTGCCGAAAACCTCGACCGGCAAGATTCAGAAATTCGAGCTGCGCCAACGCGCCAAGCGATTATGACGGATATCAAAGACTTACGTCGGATACTCGACGATTACAAACGTGTTGCAATAGTCGGGCTTTCCGCCGACTGGTCGCGGCCGAGCAACTTTGCCGCCAAGTACCTGCTCGATCACGGATTCGAAGTGATTCCCGTGAATCCGAAATACGACGAAATACTCGGCCAGAAATGTTATGCCGATCTGGAGGATATCCCAGTAGCGGTCGATATCGTCGACCTGTTCCAGCGGGTCGAACGCGTACCGCCGTTCGTCGATCAGGCGATAAAAATTGGGGCCAAAGTCGTTTGGATGCAGCTCGGCATCGTCCATGAAGAAGCTGCGCAAAAGGCGCGCCTTGCCGGGCTTGAAGTGGTAATGGATCGCTGCATGAAAATTGAATACGCACGCCTGTTCGGCGGCCTGAATACCATCGGGGTTAACACCGGTGTGATTTCGGCGCAACGACCAAGGCAATTCAACCGCTAACCGGAGCAGACCATGGCAGATCGAAAATTTGGCATCGAAACTCTGTGCCTCCACGCGGGGCAGATTCCCGATCCGGTCACCGGTGCGCGCGCGGTGCCGATTTACCAGACCACTTCCTATGTGTTCGACGATGCCGAGCACGCCGCCAGCCTGTTCAATTTGCAAACCTTCGGTAATACCTATGTGCGCCTGACAAATCCGACCACGGCAGTGTTCGAAGAGCGCATGGCCGCACTCGAAAACGGCCGCGCGGCGCTCGCCGTGAGTTCCGGTATGGCGGCGCAAATGACCGCGATCCTGACGCTGATGCAGCAGGGCGACGAGCTGGTGTCGGCGAAGACGCTATATGGCGGCACTTTTTCGCAGTTCGACGTAACCTTCCGCAAGATGGGTATAGATACCGTCTTTGTCGATTCGGACGACCCGGAAAATTTCCGCAAGGCGATTACCGCGAAAACCAAAGCCCTGTACGCCGAGACCATCGGCAATCCGACCAACAACGTCATCGACATCGAAGCCATCGCCGCGATCGCGCAGGCTGCCGGTATCCCGCTAATCGTCGACAGCACCTTTGCCACGCCTTATTTATGCAAACCCATCGATCACGGCGCCGATATCGTGGTGCATTCGGCGACCAAGTTTATCGGCGGACACGGCACCAGCATGGGCGGGGTCATGATCGAGTCGGGCAAGTTCGACTGGGATAACGGTAATTTCCCAGGTATGACCGAACCCTCCGACGGTTATCACGGGATTCGCTTTTACGAAACCTTCGGCGACTTTGGCTTCACCATGAAAGCGCGTTGCGAAACGCTGCGAACCCTCGGCCAGGCGATTAGCCCGTTCAACGCATTTATGTTATTGCAGGGACTCGAAACGCTGCCGGTGCGCATGGACCGCCATTGCGCCAATGCGGTTGGCGTGGCGCAATATCTGCAGGATCACCCGGCGGTGAACTGGGTTAACTATGCCGGACTGGAAGACAATCCATACCAGGCGCAGATTAACAAATACCTGCCCAATGGCGCCGGTTCGATCATGAGTTTCGGCGTCAAGGGCGGCAGCGCAGCGGGTGAAAAATTCATCAATAGCGCACAGTTCATGAGCCATCTCGCCAATGTCGGCGACGCGCGCACGCTAATCATTCATCCGGCCTCGACCACGCACCGGCAGTTGAGCGAAGAGCAGCAGATAGCCGCCGGGATCACACCCGACATGGTGCGTATTTCAGTCGGCCTCGAAACCCTCGACGATATTCTGTGGGATCTAGACCAGGCGCTGGCCCGCTCCCAGGAGTAACAAAGCCTCTTAGCCATCCCCGCTCTTCCAGTCATCCCCGCGTTTCCAGTCATTCCCGCGCAAGAGGCTGTGTAAAAACCCGGTAGTTTGAGATAATCCCCACCATGTAAATCGAGATGGTATAGCGATGGCTTATATACGTGGAGAAAGTCGGGACCAGATCAGCCTGTTGCCGGAGTCACTGGAAGAC
>Ga0209791_1000223_pt1 | contig 26167 bp, 23 predicted proteins | sample WorMetTyACAVOLI1_FD_187422 | JGI IMG/M metagenome (GOLD analysis project Ga0209791, IMG submission 187422) | Marine gutless worms symbiont microbial communities from Max Planck institute for Marine Microbiology, Germany - Olavius algarvensis... ... | reverse complement strand
AAGGGTTTTGGACAGCATCGACTTTGAAAAGGTACAACCTGATTTCTAAATCACTAATTTCCCGTTTATAACTGCCTGTTTTTATTAAAGGCAGTATTTGATTTTCAAATTATTTTGGACAGCAATGATATCAAATATAAAGGGGGTGGTAACGAATTCGAGAAAGCGTATAGCAGTTTAATAGAATTTGTTTGAATTTCAAATAAGGAGGTATGTAAAAATGAAAGAAATCAAAGTTGGCTATGGTGTAGATATCGACGCGGTAGCTGGATGGATTGGCTCCTATGGCGGGGAGGATTCACCGGATGATATTACAAGGGGCATCTTTGCCGGGCAGGTTGGCATTCCTCGACTGCTAAAACTATTTAGAACATATAATATCAAGGCCACCTGGTTTACTCCCGGCCAGTCCGCCGAAACGTTTCCGAAAGAGTGCCGACAAATAGTTGAAGAAGGCCATGAAATCGGGTTGCATGGGTACAGTCACGAAAATCCACTTAGCTTAACACGCGAGCAGGAAGAAAAGGTCTTAATCCGAAGTAGAGAAGTATTAACCGAGTTGGCCGGTAAGGAACCGGTCGGATATGTTGCTCCCTGGTGGGAACTGAGCCCGAATACGATTGATTTGCTCCAAAAGTATGGTGTCAAATATGATCACAGCCTGATGCACCATGATTGCCAGTGTTATTATGCGCCAAAAGCTGAAACCATTTATCCCATAGACTACGACAAGGATCCGGATGAATGGATGAAGCCCATGGTATGGGGCGAAGAAACGGGTGTGATTGAGATTCCGGCCAACTGGTATTTGGATGATCTACCGCCGATGATGTTTATCAAAAAGGCGCCGAATAGTTTTGGCTGGGTTTCCCCGGACGTAATTTTACAGCTGTGGAAGGATCAGTTTGATTTTATGTACCGGGAATACGATGATGCTGTCTTTCCTATGACCATCCACCCCGATGTCAGTGGAAGGCCGCAATGTATTATTATGCATGAAAAGCTGATTGAGTATATCAATAAGCATCCCGGCGTTAGATGGTGCACATTGTCAGAAATGGCTGAGGACTTTGCTTCAAAAAATCCGAAGTAAAATGGCAGACAGGCAATTGCCGGTCACTATTTCAGCAACTGTTCCAAGTTGATTTTTGGGTCCCCTGGTGTCTCCTGCAAAAGGAGAACCAGGGGAATAGGCGGTTTCCCATCTACTATCATTGTTTCATTGTTTTTTAACGAGCTCGTAGAATCACCGGCGGAAGCTTCTAATGCCACAAGGATAATACCACAAATTAAAGCGACGCGGCCGGCGGCGGGAAATAAAGTGCAAAAGTAGTCGCTGCTGATTGATGGCATCCGCCGCCGTTTCTGCATTGAGGACATGCGCTGATTCTGCCGGGACAAACGTCACTGTCCTGCGGCAGTGAAGGGCAGCGGGATGATTTAAGCTCGATTTTAAAACCATAACGTTCCGAGAATATCTTCATGCGCAGCAGGTCCGCCCCTTTGCCGCCGGCATTGAAGTCATAGGGGTTCTTGCTTGAATAATCCATGGTGGCCCGGGTCGTAAAAAACCCTTCAAATATCCGGATCTGGCTTTCAGGAGTTATCCCGACACCGAAATCACGGACCGCCAGCAGCGTCCCGTTACCCTTTTTTTCCACAAGGATCTCTACCCGGCCCTCATCGGGCGTATTTTCGATGGCGTTTTTCAGCAGACCGTCAAAACTCTTTTGCAGGGCCTCCCCAGGTATCAGCACCGGCGGTGTGGGGCTTAGGCGGGTGGTCACCGCTACCTCGCGGTGAGCAAAGGCAGGTTTAAGATAGTCCAGTCTCTGGGTGATAAAATTATCAAGTTGAATGGTCTCGGCGATCAATTTTCTATCACCATAGGTATCATCAATATATTTTCGAATTTGCTTTACGACCGAACCCTCTCCGAGCTGCTCGGCAATCAGGGCTTCAAGTACATCACTGCATTGGTCTAGCAGATGGGACAGAGCTGTGCGGGTTTTATAGGTTTTATGCTGGATAATGTCATAAACCTGATACTGCATCTCCAGCAGCCGATCCAGGTTTCGGCGGGATCTGTCGATGGTGGGCTGCCAGCTTTCTTTTGGCAGGGATTGGAGTCTTTTTTCCAACGTCACCAGAGAGGTTCGCAGGACCGCAATCGGTGTCTTTAACTCATGTGACAGGTGGTTGATAACTTTGTCTTTGGCGCGGTTCAGGCTGGATACCTCCATGTACGCTTTTTTGATTTCAGCGGCAAACCTCGCATTTTCTATGGAAAGCGCCACCGTACCGGCCAGCATGCTCAAAAGATCAACATCGGCTTTGTCAAAACCGCCTTCCTTTTTATTGACGGCACACAGGGTGCCGATGGTCCGCTCCTGGCTTTTTAAGGGCACCAGCAACAAATTGTGGGTCTGATATCCCAGTTTCTTATCGCGTTCAACATGGATTTCGGAATCCCCGGATATGTCATTCAGGATGATCGGGTTCCCGGTCTTGATCACCTTGCCCGCCACCAGCTCATCCACCAGAAAGCGGGTCTCTTTGGCTCTTTGCTGGGTGGCCGTGTCATCGTAGGCGGCACCCCTTAAAATGAGCTCCTGCCGCTGTTCATCAAGCAGGATGACCAAACCGCCTTCGGTTTCCATCAGCTCTTTGATGACCCCGCTCACATAATCAAGCAGTTCATACAGTTCCGGATATTGCGGCAGGGCCATGCTGATAAGCTGCATGGCCTCGTTGTTTCTGGCGATCCGTTTAACCCGCGTGATATCCCTGAGTATCACCAGCACCCCGGCCGGCTCACCGCTGGAATCCGCAAAAACCGAAGCCCGCCAGACCACATCCAGGCTGCGGCCGTCTTTGGTCAGACGCCGGGTTTCGTATCGTCGAATGACTTTTTCTTCCATCAGCCGGCGGAGGTGTTCGCGGGTTTCCGCCTCCAACTCGGAAGGTACATACGGAATGCGTTTGCCGCGCAATTCCTCCAGAGTCCAGCCGAAGGTTTCAGTGAAAGCCGGATTCAGATAGGAAACCAGACCTTCCACGCTGAACACAAGAATCGAGTAAGGCGCAAAATCAAGCAACGTGCGAAAGCGCCGCTCGGATTTCAAGCTCGCCTTAACCGCGCGTCGACGCTCGGTGGTATCCTGCAGGGTTTCCAGGGCACCCAAAACGTTTCCTTCAGAATCCATCAGGGGCGCTGCCGTAAAATAAAGCCAGCGGCCGCCGTCGCCGATATCCGGGAAAAAATCTTCCGCCTCATAGGCCCCGGCTTTAACCGTTGATTTGCCGTACTTGCCCCGGTAATACCTGGCAATCTCCTGCTCGGGAGCGCCGTCCACGATTAAGTCGGCCATCGTGGGTCTGGCGGCGCCATAAAACGCTTTCCAGGCATCCCGGGTGCCATAGATTTCATCATGAGCGATACCGGTTAGATTCTCCATCGCCGGGTTGTAATGAATGACAACATGATCGTTATCCAGCACAAAGGTGGGAATGGGAATACTTTCGATAATTTGGGTCAATCGCTCCTGAATCCGCCAGTAGACGTCCTCTCTTTTGCGGTGCCGCTTGACCTCATTCTGCAAAGAGTCAATTTTTTTTTGCAATGCTTCATATGATGGCTTTTGAGCCATACTCTAAATCCCCCCGGCGTGATATCCTAACTTGATTAAACAGCGAACCACAGAATTTCGAAGGATGGAATCGCGATGCTCAGTCTTTTTTAAAATAGACAGGATACCTTCAATTCGATCCGCCTGCGGCGGAACATTCATTGTTCGATATTCGCTTTTTCAGAGTTTTATCTTCGATCAAACCGGCCGCTTAACGGCCCAACTCTTCCAGAATCATACCATAAGCGCTCAGCCCGCGTTTGAAATTGCTGATTCGAAAAAATTCATCAGGGGCATGCAGATTTTCATCCTCCAGGCCAAAAGCGAAATTGACCAGGTGGGCTCCCAAATATTTCAAAAACGAGCCGCAAACCGGAATTGTACCACCGGTTCTGGCGATGTAAGGTTCCTTATCGTACAGCCTTTTTAAAACGACCCGGGCGGCCTGGTTGCCGGGATGGTCGACGGGAATCAGGAACGGATCGGCACTGCCGGCAAGCTTTTTGACCGAAGCCTTGGCGCCGACCGGTGCATGTTTGGCGACATGGGACGCAATCAATTCGACGATCTGGTCCGGCTCCTGATCGGGTACCAGACGGCAGGTGATTTTAGCATGGGCTATACTCGGTATGACGGTTTTGATGCCTGCGCCCTGAAAGCCCCCCCAGATGCCGTTCACCTCCAGCGTGGGACGCACCCAGGCCCGTTCATAGGTCGAATAGCCGGCTTCGCCAAATAACCGGTCAAGGTCCAACTCTTCACGGTACTGTGATTCATCATAGGGAATTTCTGCGATCTGAGCCCGCTCGGAATCCGATAGATCGCAAACCGTGTCGTAAAAGCCTTCAACTAGAATTTTGCCCTGCGGGCTGCGCATCGAGGTCAGGAGCTGCGCCAGGGCCTGAATTGGATTTTGAAATGTACCGCCGTAGGTGCCGGAGTGCACATCTTGTCCGGCGCTTTGCACATCGATTTGCAGGGCAGCCAGTCCTCTGCGCCCGACGTTCAATGCCGGCTGATTTTCATCCCACTGCCCGCCGTCGGCACTGAGCACCATATCGCAGGCCAGCAGATCTTGCTGGCTGGAGATAAAATCCGGCATCTGGGGGCTGCCGATTTCTTCCTGTCCTTCAAAAAAGAATTTGACATTCACCGGCAAACTTCCCAGAGTTTTTAACATGGCCTCGGCCGCCAGAATCGGAATCAGCATATTACCTTTATCATCAGATGCCCCCCTGGCATAAATGCGATCATCTTTGACAACGGGTTCAAACGGCGGATGGGTCCACAATTCAAGCGGATCGACCGGCTGGGTGTCAAAATGACCGTAGATCATGATGGTCGGCTTGCCGGCTGCATGCAGCCATTGACCGAATACGACCGGGTGGCCCTCAGTCGGCAATATCTGAACCTCTTCGATGCCGGCTGTTTTTAAACGCCCGGCCACCCACCCGGCCGCCCGATTTACGTCAGCGGCATGCTCGGGTAAGCTGGAGATGCTGGGGATGCGTAAAAACTCCACCAGCTCTTCCAGGTAGCGGGATGTGTTCTCTTTTAAATACTCATTCCAGCCTGTCATATGCGATTCCTCCTTAATACTGTGTCAGTTTAAAATTAATACAATATAAGCTTAATTTATCAATAGTAAAACAAAAAAAGGGCAGCGCCGTGGTGGCCCTGCCCCCATAATTATGAATTTAATATATTAGCAACTGCCGTGTCGGGTCAATTGATATGTATTCGGCTCATGTCGACCCTTTTTTAATTATTGCTTATCTTTTTTTGGGTTTCCATTTCTTAAAAAAGCGCCATCCCTTTGATTTCTCAAACGTCTTAATCTGGTCGCTGCCGGTGAATTTTACCCGGCCGCCATTGTGGGATATCTCACCGACAACCGTTAGGTCAATGTTATCTGAAGCACTTCCAATGGCCGCGAGGATCTCTTGCCGGTCGAATCTTACAGTAACAACCTTCATTCTTCGCTGTATTTTGCACCATATTTTAGCAAGAAATCCATGTTTGGGATCTGGTTGGGCCGGTATCAGCACCTTAGATTTACCCACAGAAACACTAACCCTGGTACGGTCGACCTGTTCGAGATCGTAATTCTGGGGCAGTTTGATGGTTGCCACTATCCACTTCTTTCGGCTTTTCGAATAAATCTTGCGGGGTGAGAACTTGACGATGGCCGCGACTGCTTCGACGTAAACTTCAGCCGTGACAGTGCCTTTGGCCCCCTGGTCATCGGTGACGACCAAAGTTACGGTATAGCTGCCAGTGTCATAATAAATATGGGAAGGATTAACCCCATCAGGCTGGCGATCGGCATCAATACTGGTTAGCACGGTTTGCACGCCGGCAGCGGAGTTCCCATCGCCAAAGTCCCATTCATAGCTGACGATCTGGCCACCTTCATCTTCATCATAAGAACCCGAACCGTCAAACACAATTTCCTGACCGGCCGTGACTTGAAGATGCGTGGGTTCAATGACCGCAACGGGATCCGTGTTTGTGTTTGGTTCATAGGGAGGTCCGGATACGCCATAGCGATCCCCGTCGGATCCGCCCAAGTATGTAGCGGAATAAGTAAACGTTCCATCACCAATACCCCATAATACGGCAACTCCCGCCCTATCCGCAGCATAACTGGCGACCACCAGGTCCTGGCTGCCGTCGCCATTAAAATCATTGTTGTCGATCGCCGAATTTTGGTTAATCGGCACGTCATATGTGTCTAAAAGCGTGAAAGTCTCCCCGTCGCCGGCCCCCTCGTAAACGTATAAAATACCGGGATAAGCCGCGACAATATCCGCATTCCCGTCACCGGTGAAATCGGCCGCGGCAACTCCAGATACCGGACCGCCTTCATGGCTGTTGAAGGAAGACGTGGTAAATTCGCCCTTACCATTTCCCAAACTGACAAAAAATTGTCCATCACCAGATTCATCTAAGGCAGCGATGACGAAGTCGGCATGGTCATCGTTGTTAAAATCGGCTGCATCGGCACCGGCGGAATCATATGTCCCGGTATTGGGCAATAGTTTAGATTCGAATCCAAAATCCCCATCCCCCAGGTAAAACCCGGTGGCATGGCTATCACTGGCCCACAGCGACATAACAAAATCGGCATTTCCATCCTCATTATAATCTGCTACCGCGAAATCCATGGCTAAATATCCTTCAGATCCCGCCGATACTCCCCAGGCATCTACAAAGGTCGGATCGTCAAACTTATTGCCGGCATCGCTTTTTCTGTAGATATAAATATTCGCGGGCATAAAGGCATAGCCGATTGCCGTAATGTAGTCCAGGTCACCGTCATTATCAAAATCACCAAGTCCGTTTCCATAGCAAAATTTAAATGGGACATCGATATCGGTCTCATCGATCAGTTTCAGAATTTCTTGCGAATAAAAAATGTCGTCGCCCTCGTAGGCCATGTAATTGGCATCTCCCCGAGAATTTGACGAGACCACAAATACTTCGTCGCCGGCATAAGCCGGGGCCGTCAGTGAAACGGCCAAAACGGCCCCTATGATGATGCTCCATACTCCCCAAGATGTTGGTCGCATAATTTTCCCTCCTTTTTTTAATATCCATCGCCGGGTGCCCCTTCCCCCGAATTAATCTGGAAGCTACCCCGCGCAATTATTCCATGACAAAACTTTTCGGCACCCCCCATTTTTGGTACCCCATCCGGCTTATGCGTCGGCAGGACCGGACTAAACAGTTTTCGTCTCAATCGAAGACGAAAATTAACCGAAGAAGATTCAATACCCGTGCCAAATAGAGACAGGAAATATTTTTTTCATTTTTTATCATTATTCAGATAAGTTGTATCCATACCAGCACGCTAAAAGCCACCTCACCAAACCCGCAATGTGTCAATTTTGGTAATTCAAATTACATCTTCGTTGGTAACAGCCTGATTAAAATCGTATCGCAAGGGTATTGTAGTTGACTTAAAAAATGGGGATGTGTTAGGAAGTTGCACGTCTATATACAATGGATTGACCACCATATGGCAATTGAATAAACATCTCATTGTTCAAACCGAAGGCGCGCAGGTCGGATTGGAATGGGGACAGCTGCCGATCCAGCGGGTATTGAAAAAATTCGAATCCCAGACCGGTGAAAAATTATAGCGAGTTATCCTGTCATGGCAGACAACAAAAGTGCTCAATATTCTCCCTTTAACGCGGCCTGTCAGGATATCCTGTTTGAGCATCCTGAAGCAATCGGAGTTGCTTACAGGGTATTGAATTGCGGCTGTGCACTGATTTGCGGTGCGACGGCCGGAGGCGACCCCATCGGCACCCTGCACCATATCTCCGGGCAACCGATAAAACGAGGAGGCAAATCTCCCATTTGTCTGAAGTGTCGTAAGGATAAGGGATTAGATCGGGTGGTCTGGGAGGGAATTTACTGGCCCGGTCCTCAAAATGAATGGCCTGACAAAGATTTAAGAATATCAATCGGGCGCAAGATATTCGGTTCCGGCTATATTGAACCGGAATAACCATGGATCGAGACCTCGATTGAAGTACGAGGTCATAAAATTTAATTTGTGGTGGTTAATACCTGAATTTTAGCGCAACAATCATCGCGCCAAGTTCAATTTCGGTAACTTGTCCTCAAACTTCGCTAACGGTCACTTGCGTGTAAAATTCAGGCATTCAGATAGCTTAGAGCATTTATGGGTTGATCCCAGCGGCTCGATAAACGCCGTGACCGACCAATGTGCTGCGAGTCTCGCTTAGGTAATTGAATTAAAATTACCCCCTTGCTTTATCGCGCATCCCGCAACCCACAACACGCACCTGACTTTTCTTACTATTCGGCCCCCGCGACCGGATCCAGGGGAGAGCCCGCCGGATAAGCTCTGCCACCCAATTCACGATCCAGCATCAGCAAACCCGATTTATCCTCGCCGACCATCTCCAACTCAGCGGTAATCTTACTGCTGACTGCCTCTTCCTCAGTCTGCTCGTCGGAAAACCATGCCAGGATCGGCTCGGATGCATAATCTCTCTCTTCACGGGCAATGGTGGTCAGATCATTTATTTTACCGGTAATAAACTTTTCGTGTTCATATGCATCCTGGAACACTTCCAGCGGTGAACTCCACTGGGTTTTGAGCTGTTTGAGATCCTGCAATACGATATCACCGCCGCGATCGATGATATGATTAAAGAGTTTCATGGCATGGATCATCTCCTCATGGGCCTGACAGCGCATCCAGTGCCCCATGCCGTCCAGGCTTTTGGAATGAAGCCAGGCCGCCATGGAAAGATAGATGTAGTAAGACTCCAGCTCATTTTTAATCTGTTCATTGATCGCGTTGTTCAATCTTTCTCCGATCATTGGATCCTCCTTGTTGTGCTTGATTTGGTGTTTTTTTATTATTTATCCAGTTTCGTAAATTTTGCTCCTTTAAGCGATATGTCAGCCATGAGCCCCTTAACATCGAAAACAAATCCCACAATCGGATCTTTGGTGGTTCGCGTATCAGCCCGCTCTCCGGCGCCCACCGTTATCAGGGCGACATTGCCATCCAGACCGGCTTCCCAGCCCCTGCTGGCGCGGAAACCTTGTAGAGATTCCTGGGTCATGAAGGCGATAACAATATCTTTGGCCTCGGCTCCGATCTGAAATCCAAAAGATCCGGAAACAATGTTATAGTAATCCGCAGTCTTGCCGTTAATTCTCAGGGCGCCTTCGCCATACTCACCGCCGATAATGAAAGCGGCTTTCACGACACCGGGCATGATCAGCAATCCTTTTGCACTGCCCGCAAATTCCTTGGCTCCTTTTACCTGCCTATAAAACCGCTTCAATGCAACGTTTACCTTTGCATCAATTACTTCGGCGTCAGCACCAAAAGAAGCCGGTGCAAAACAGATACCGCATATCAGCAGCGCACCGACAGCTGGTCCCAGAGCGCGATAAAATCGGCCGGCAGGGTAGAATTTCTTAATTTTCATAACCTTCATCGCCTCCATGTCAGATTCAATAAACTTTAATCATGGATGGGCAAATTTCAAGTAATTAATCCGCCCGGTCAGCATTTAAACAGTCTCATCGGGTTCCAATGCAGTTATGGCCTAACCCAATACCGTTATTGTTGTTTTTTCAGGGCTGCAGATTTAAGCGGTCAGCGAAAATATTTTAAATACTTGTCGTAGCCCTGCGCGGCCAAATCGTCCACGGCGATGAATCGCAGCGCGGCGGAGTTGATGCAGTATCTGAGCCCGGTAGGTGCCGGCCCATCCGGGAAGACGTGCCCGAGATGAGAGTCACCGTGTTTGCTCCTGGCTTCGATGCGATCCATGGACAGGCTCCGATCATGGCGTTCAACAATGTTACCGGCCTCGAGGGGCTTTGCAAAGCTGGGCCAGCCGGATCCGGAATCAAACTTGTCGCAGGAGCTGAAAAGCGGCTCACCGGATGCGACGTCCACATAAATTCCGTCTTTTTTGTGGTTCCAGAATTCATTGTTAAACGGTGGTTCAGTAGCATCCTGCTGGGTGACCTGATACTGCAGTGGGTTCAAATTTTTCTGCAGTTCGACGTCCGAGGGTTTGGCAGGGCCCGAATTGCCGGCAGCTTTCGCAACCGGTTGGGGTTCCTGGTCCCAGGTCTTTTTCAAGAATTGATCGCGACCGGAGCTGATTCGATATAAATTGTACCTGACGGCACTTTTCTTGTAATAGCCCTGATGATAGTCCTCAGCCTGGTAAAATTTCAAAAACTGTACAATCTCAGTTACAATCGGGCTGCTGAAGCGTCCGGATTTCTGCAACGCCTGTTTGGATTCCTGCGCCAGTCGTTTTTGTTCCTCGTCATGATAAAATATGGCAGTCCGATACTGGGCTCCCCGATCGACGAATTGGCCTGCAGGATCGGTTGGATCAACATGCTTCCAAAAGACATTCAGCAAATCTTCATAGCTAACTTTTGCAGAGTCATAAACTACCTGAACCGCCTCAAGATGTTCGGTCTTACCGGCAGCAACCTCTTGATAAGTCGGATTTTCAGTGTCTCCACCGGTATATCCCGATACGGCTTCTACCACTCCGGCGACCTTTTTAAAATCCGATTCCAGACACCAGAAACATCCTCCGGCGAAAGTAGCTTTGTTTAACATTTCGATGTCATTGCTCATGTAAATCCTCTTTTCACTTATTCAATTTTAAGTACCATGAATTCAAGCTTGTTAATTCGGAATACTAGATAATATTAGTCCGATGGGAAATATTTCAATGAAGGTGATTTAATTTTGGGGTCCTAGGACAAATAAAGCATGTCAGTGCTTATTACGTTGATCCTGCAAGCCCGCCGCGGCGGGATTTGTTTGGCAGGAATCAAATAAAGGAATTCGGATTAATGATTAATCACGGATGATGGTAAAGACCTCCTGGCGCCCGACCAATTCCTGTAAGTGTTTGATGTGGCGGTTTTCTTCCTCAATTATTTTTTTTAAATGCTTCCGGGCCAGTGGATCTTCGACAAACGGTTCAAGCACCTTATAAAATATTACGGAGTCCTTTTCAAATTCCACAAAAATGGCAATTAGTTCGTCGGCATTTTCAATGAGAGAAAAATCAACTTCTTTGAGGGAGAAATTCTTGTCTCCCAGCAGATCATCAAAAAGCTCGCGGCTCATTTCGTCGATAAAAGGAATCGCGTGTTTGGTTTCAAATTCTAGTTTCAAATCTGAAAAGAAGTTGGCATGTTTTACTTCCTCATCGGCCATCCATTCCAGCAACGTGATGAACTCCGGTTTGGCAACCTTTGCGATTGCGTTGCGATAAACTGTTTCGCCATTTTTCTCCAGTTTGATGGCCATATCCAAAATTTCGTTGGCTGAAAACAAGGGATCTTTCTCCTGTTGTGATTGATTTGTTATTACCTGAATTTTGCATCCAAATAACCTTTAGTGAAGTTCAGGGTCAAATTACCGCAATTGACCTGCAGCGCTGATTGTTGCTTAAAAATTCAGCTAATAGAAAAGTAATCTAAAAAATACGGTAAAGTCAACAAATATCCTTTTTATTTGACCGTTGCTTACCATACCTGCTATTTAAGCAACATGATTAATGCTTCCGAAACAGATTGCGCCGACACCACTCCGGCTGCTACCGTTATCCTCACTCGCGAGCAGGCCGGCACACTTCAGGTATATTTATTGAAGCGGAGCCCTAAAAGCGGGTTTATGGCCGGGAATTTTGTGTTCCCGGGGGGAACGGTGGACGGAAATGATCACCACTTCAAGTTATTCAACAATTGCTGTGATTTGACACCAGATGAGATTACCATTCGGTTTGGTCCGGATCTCTCGGATGAGCAAGCCCTGACCTATTGTGTCGCCGCTGTACGCGAAACCCTTGAAGAGGCCGGGATTTTTCTGGCTAGCAGCAATAATTCGTCTACCGCAGACCTGGAACGAATCAATAGCCTGAGGCTTGCTGCCAACCTTGAAAACGATTGGTTTGTCAAACTCGTTGAAAATGAGCAATGGCGTCTGTCACTATCTGCACTCGACAGCTGGTCTCACTGGATAACCCCCGTACTGATGAAACGCCGTTTTGACACCCGCTTTTTTATCGCCGAAATGCCGGCCGGACAATTTTGCCGGCCGGATGCCAGAGAAACGGTGCAGGGGCTGTGGTTAAGCCCCAGGGAAGGGCTGGTGGGCAATATGTCCGGCAACATTCCTTTGAGTCCGCCGACCCTAGTAACCTTGCATGAGCTTTCAAAATACCAGACATTAAAGGATCTACAAATCGAAGCCGCCAACCGGTCATGGGGGCAAACGATCCAGCCGCGCCTGGTGCCACTGCCGGAAGGAGCAGTCATTGTCGAACCCTGGGACCCGATGTACCACCAAAAAGTAATAAACATTGATCCTGAAGATCTGCCGTCATCTGTTCTGCCGGTCGGGACATCCTTCTCCAGGGTCTGGCTCGATCAGGGCATCTGGAAACCCATCAGTTTTTGATCCCTGAAATATTTTACCTCAATCTAGCATGAAAATTACTGCGAAATACAAGCCTCCGATTGATCCGCCTCTGGAGGGCTGTTGCAAAATTTAGATGTTAACCTATATGTCAAGGGAGGTCAGTTTGAGATTTAAATTTGCCATTGGCATCTTGGTGATGCTGCTGCTGCCGGCCGTGGTTGGCGCCCAGGAGTTGACGATCATCAGCGAAAATAACCCGCCGTTTAATTTCGTCAAGCATGGCTCGCCCACCGGATCCTCCATGGAAATTGTGCGCGAAATGCTGCGCAGAATGAATCGGACGGATACCATTCAGATCTTGCCCTGGGCCCGGGGATATGACCTGGCACTGTCACGGCCCAATGTGGTACTTTTTTCAACCGCGCGCACCAATCAGCGCGAAAATCTGTTTTTCTGGGTCGGACCGCTTTACCGGGTACGTGTCGGATTCTATGCCAAAAAAGAATCGGGACTGCGTCTGAAAAGCATTGAAGATGCCAAAAAAGTAGGCGCGATTGCCACCTACAAAAATGATGTCAGAGAGCAGTTGCTTAAATCCCAAGGGTTTACCAACCTGGACAGTTCCAAATCACCGGCCAGCAATTTGAAAAAACTGATGTCCGGCAGGGTGGATCTGTGGCTGTTTAGCGATTTAGGTGTCGAGCGGATCGCCAACCAGATCGGCGTCGATCCAGATGAACTGGAACTGGTCCTGCCCTTTAAAGACTACTATGCATACATCGCCATCTCCACCGGCACTTCCCAGGCTGTCGTCAATAAATGGCGCCAAGTCCTCGATAAACTGAAGCAGGATGGCACTTTTGAGAAAATCACCAAACGATGGCTGCCGGCAGAGAGCATCCCGCCAATTCAGCCACCATCGGTGGCTGCCAAAACGGTCTCGGGAACATTGAGAATATACACGGAAAACTCTCCGCCTGCCAATTACCTGGCTGGGGGCAGACTGCAGGGATTGTCGGTTGATATCGTGCGTGAAATATTGCGTCGGCACAAAATTCCGGATACGATTGAAGTTGTGCCCTGGGCCCGGGGCTACACGTTGGCGTTAAACCAACCCAACGTGGCCCTGTTCTCGACCACCCGCCTGCCGCAGCGTGAAAAATTATTTAAATGGGTTGGCCCGATTTACTCGCAGACCTGGGGGTTTTATGGTAAAAAAGGCTCGGGGATCAAGATCAATTCCCTCGAAGGGGCCAGGGGGGTTGCCCGCATCGGTACCTACCACAAAGATGCCAAAGAGCAGTATCTGCTGGCCCAAGGGTTTCAAAATCTTGTCAGCACCAACAAAAATCTCAGCAATATCAGGCACCTAATGGACGGCAGTGTTGATCTGTGGATCAGCTCTGATTTTAACATGCCGTTTCAAGCGCGACAGGCAGGAATTGAACCGGATAAACTGGAACTGGTTTTTGCCTTTAAAAAAGTCCAGAACTATATTGCCTTTTCGGTTCAAACCTCAGACGCCCTGATCCATCAATGGCAGCAAACTCTGGATGCAATCATGCGCGATGGAACCTACGATCGGCTGAGCAGCAATTATTGAAGCATCGCTCAGCGTCCGGCTTGAAGTGCCTAACGCCCCGCGTGCGGACCAGTCGTAAGAATATTAAATGAAAAGTTTTTGCATTTTTGATAAAAAATTTTCTCGCAAAATCGCAAAGTGCGGATTAATTGCAAAGGAAATTATTGTGGGTAAGACCAATCGGATAATTAATTGCGAAAAAGCGCGCCTGGGAAGCCGATCGCTTTCCAAAGAGCTTGCGATAAGCTTTATTCTATTGTTAATTTTGTTCCAGGGCGTTTTGCTGGCCTACGTTTACCACCGGCAATCGAAAGTTCTGAAGCAGGAACTTGAGAAAAAGGCCGATGATTTGACGGCCAACCTGAGTGAGGTTCTGGTCGTACCGCTGTGGGATTATGACGATGAGCAGATCGGCAAAATCGGTATGGCGTTTTTAGAATTTGAAGTTATCGATGAGGTCCTGATAAAGAACTCTCGCGGTAAAACCCTGTTTAATGTTACCAGCGGACAGGGGCCCCAACAACGCATCCGACGATCGGCAAAGATCGTCCACAAAAACCAGACAACCGGATACGTCGATTTGTTTTTTTCTCTGGGCGCCTTTGAAAGGGGCCTGGGATGGCTTCGCAACACGATTGTGCTGATGCTGCTCGCATCTTTTATCGTCATCTTTATTACCGCCGGCATCCTGTTGCGTATATTTATGCGTCAACCCCTCAATATCCTGCAACGAGGCATTGATCGCGTAGCAAAAGGTGACTATGCTTACGAATTTGATGAAATTCATCACATCGAGTTGGCCGGTATTGCGGATCGATTTAAGGAAATGGCGAATGGCATTCAGGCCCGCGAGCATTCACTACAGTTGATCAACAAAGAGTTGCAGGATGAAATTGCCGAACGCGAACGAGCCGAGCAGAAAATCCGGCAAAGCGACGCTCAGAGCCGGGCACTTTTTGATGCCATGCCCGACATGGTATTTCAAATCGATCAGCGGGGAAATTTACTGGACTGCAAAGGAGCCAAGTCGGACCTTTACCTGGCGCCGGAACAGTTCCTCGGAAAAAAGATCGCTGATATATTGCCCGATGATGTCACCGACCTGATTTTACAAAAAAAGACCCAAGCCCTGGAAACTGACCGCATCCAGATTTTCGAATATAAACTGACCCTTAGAGGCAAACCGGCTTATTTCGAATGCCGTCTGGTGGCATTTACTGAAAATACCGTTATCGCGATCGTTCGTAACATTTCGGAGAGCAAGGAGGCTGTTGCCGATAAAACCAGGCTCGAGGAGCAGCTGCGCCAGGCCCAGAAAATGGAGGCAATTGGAACGCTGGCAGGAGGAGTGGCGCATGATTTAAATAATGTTTTATCCGGTCTGGTGAGCTACCCTGAATTGATATTGCTGGATCTACCCGAGGACAGTCCCTTCCGATCTTCTGTTCTGGCGATCCAGAAGTCGGGCGAAAAAGCCGCCAACATTGTTCAGGATTTATTAACCCTGGCCCGCAGAGGCGTATCGGTATCAGAGGTTGTTGATTTGAATCAGATAATCTCGGACTATTTGGTCAGCCCTGAGTATAAACAGTTAAAGCAAAATTACCCGGACGTGAAGTTGGACGTCAACCTTGAGCCAGATCTTTTAGGTATTGCCGGATCTCCCGTGCATTTGTCAAAAACAGTAATGAATCTGGTGTCCAATGCCGCCGAAGCCATGCTGCAAGGTGGCACGGTTTCTATTATGAGTGGTAACCGATATATCGACCAACCAATAAAAGGCTATGATGATATTAAAGAGGGAGATTACGTCACCCTGATGATTTCGGATACCGGAATCGGTATTGTTGAAGCAGATATCGATCGAATATTTGAGCCGTTTTACACCAAAAAATCAATGGGCCGAAGCGGCACCGGCCTGGGGATGGCGGTGGTTTGGGGAACGGTCAAAGATCACCATGGCTACATCGATGTTCAGAGTACCGAAGGTAAAGGTACCGTCTTTCATATTTATCTGCCGGCCAGTCGGCAATCCTCACCCCACCAACATTCAAGACCTGCCATTGATGACTACAAAGGCCGGGGAGAAACTGTCCTGGTGGTGGATGACATAAAAGAACAGCGCGCCATCGCCACAGGTATCCTGACCAAACTGGGCTACAGTGTGGATTCGGTTGCCAGTGGCGACGAAGCCGTGTCGTATCTGCAAAAACAGGCGGTCGATATGATCGTTTTGGACATGATCATGGATCCCGGCATCGACGGGCTGGATACTTACAAACGCATCATTCAACTTCATCCCGGCCAGAAGGCCATCATTGCAAGCGGGTACTCGGAATCTGAACGGGTTAAGGAAGCCCAAAAGCTGGGCGCAGGAGCCTATGTCAAAAAACCTTATTTGATGGAGAAACTCGCCCTGGCCATCAGAATAGAATTGGATCGTTAATTATCATGAAGTCCGGCGAAAAATTGACCATATGTCTGCCGACTGTCACCTGATTGACGGAATTATCTGCCATCTTTGTTGTTTGCTTGAGGAAACTTTCTTTTAACCTATTGAAAATAAAACAAAATACTTATTTTAAAATATTGGCACTTACTTTGCAGGCACTTAATGACGAACTATATTCAAGGCAGCAATATTATCAAATAAAGAAGGATTCAAACGTGATAAAACTTTTATATCTGGCCCTGCTCGGCTCGGCATTGATTCTTTCAGTTTGCGCTCTCTGGTTGGCGGTCAAAGAAATGATGACCGAGTAACATTTTGATATTATTAACTTTTGATTCTATCTGTCCATTTTCGTGCGATTCCCCCTGGATGGCACTATCCCTCCCGCCCTAGCGACGCTTCGATATATCACAACTGTATTCGGCGCTGAGGATCCCTTTCAGGGCTGCAATCCAGGCCACCTGCCGCGCGTCGAATTCTTCTCAAATATTCACACCTGATTTCGCTATTATTGAAAATACGGGTTGAAAACCATTAATATTTTTGTAAAAATGGTGTGATGGTATAAATTTTGGAGGGGGTGATGAGTCCGTCTCGGCGAATCAGCATTTAAAGGGCATCCTTTCGACGTGGTCGAATTACCCGGAAACTGGAGCTTAAACAATGTTTAATGAAAGCAAAATCAGCCAACGATTGCAAAAACTGGAAAAGCACCTGGAACAGGAAAACCCGATCCTCTCCGATGTGGTTCAAAATTTCCGTGAATTGGATGGAATCAGTCGCCGAATCGGCTTTTTCCACCGGGAAGAGTCCCATGCGACCCGGACGCCCTGGTGGCCGCTAATTTCGATTCTGGGAATTTATTCAGCAGGGAAATCCAGCTTTATCAATCATTTTCTTCAATACAACCTCCAAGCAGTGGGTATCCAGGCGGTCGATGACAAGTTTAGTGTTATCTGTTTTACGCGGGATAAAAAAGATAGAGTCCTGCCCGGTCTGGCGCTGGACGCCGATCCCCGCTTTCCGTTGTACAAAATCAGCCAGGCCATAGAAGAAGTGGCCGAGGGCCAGGGTGAACATATTGATGCCTACCTGCAATTAAAAACATGTCCCAGTGAAATTTTACGCGGCAAAATCCTCATTGATTCACCGGGCTTTGATGCAGATGATCAACGAACCTCCACTCTGCGGATCACCGATCACATCATGAATCTGTCGGATTTGGTCCTGGTTTTTTTCGATGCCCGACACCCGGAAACCGGATCCATGCGCGATACCCTGCAGCATCTGGTAAAGGCAACCGTGAATCGGCGCGATTCAAACAAGTTTTTGTATATTCTTAATCAGATTGATGTAACCGCCAATGAGGATAATCTGGAGGAAGTGTTTGCAGCCTGGCAACGGGCGCTGGCACAGTACGGTTTAACAGCCGGTTCATCCTATGCCATATACCATGAGGATGCGGCGATTCCCTTTGACAACGAGGAGGTCAAAACCCGATACGAAAGCAAGCGCCAGGCTGACTCCAGTGCCATAATCAACCGCATCGAGCAGGTGGGCGTGGAGCGCGCTTACCGGATCGTGGGCATGCTGGAACAAACCGCCCAGATGCTGAAACAGGATGTTGTCAGCCGCTTGGAGCGATTTAGGGAGGGCTTGCGCCGCAAGGTTCTGTGGCTGGAAGGTGCGATTTTGGCCGCCTTGCTGGTGGCCTTTTTGGGGCTGACCATTGGGGGAGGCTACTGGCATGGACTGTCTCTGTCGCTGCCGTTTCTGGATCTGGTCATGTTAAACGATTATACATTTTTCGGCACGCTTGCCATATTGTTGGCCCTGATTGGCTTCGTGCACTTTCGCATCCGGCGATGGGGGACGAAAAAAGTCTCCGCCAGGCTGCTGGCGGAAATAAAGGATCCCGATTTACATCCGAACTACAAACGGGCCTTTCGCAAAAACAGCCGCTGGTGGCGCACTATATATTGGCCGAACCCGGCCGGCTGGGGAAAACGCACCGCGGCCAGACTGGAAAAAGTTCTGGACGACAGCAACGCCTATATCCAGAAACTCAATGATGAGTATACCAATCCTTCAGGTAGTGGCAAAATTGCAGCAGAAATCGAGCAGCAGGCACCGGAAAAATTAGAAAGACCAGACTTCTCACAGGCCGAATCCGGAAATTTAATGCCGGATAACTCCGATCCGCTCACCTCGAAAAACTAGATGGCTAAAAAGACTCAAAAAATTGTCATCGGCCAAGATGAGGCCGTATTCTGGCTGGATGAAAACGGTTGCTGGCAAAATCAACACGGCAAATTCAAGCATAAAAAAATAATCCATTACTTTCATTCCCGTATCAAACGGGATCGACAGGGTTATTATCTTTACCAGGAAAATGGGAACTGCGCCGAAAAGGTCTACTTCCCTTATGAAGACCAAGCTCTGTTTGTGTTTAATGTGATCCAACAAGATGATGTCACCTTGGTATTAAACACCAATAAACAGGTTAAGCTGCAGCCGCACAAACTTTTTATCAAAAACGACTGCCTGTATATGCACATGGGAGAAGAAATCATTAAATTTGCCGAACAGGGGCTGATAAAGATCGCCCAGCTTCTGGAAGAAGAAAACGGCCAGCTATTTATTCGAATCAAAGACCGACGCTACAAGATACCTGCAATGACGGTATAACCTGAATTTTGCACGAGTCCTCCAGAGGCGGATAAATCGGAGGCTTTCCGATGCAAGATTCAGGTTTAATCAGCCTCAAACTAATTCATCGGCGAATTCCGCCGCCGCCTAAAGCGTGGTCAACAACTGAAAGGAGCCAATTTCATGCGTCTCAGAAACCTATTTATTCCCGTTACCGATATGAATACGGAGCAGTTGCAAACCTTCGTCGACTCAAACGAAGAAGGCAGCTTCACCCTGCTGGATGTACGCCAACCATCGGAATATGAGGCAGCCCGTATTCCGGGCAGCAAGCTGCTCCCGTTGCCGACGCTGGACGACAGGTTAAATGAATTGGATTCTCAAAAACCGGTAATTGCCTATTGAGCAGCCGGCCGACGCAGCCGGGCCGCTGCACAGATACTGACCGGTAGAGGCTTCAAGCAGGTTTACAACCTGGCAGGGGGCATTGCCGCCTGGCAGGGTCAGGCCGCCGCCGGTCCCGGGGATATGGGAATGCTGTCTATAAAAGGTGATGAAACGCCGCAAGAGGTCATTGGCCTCAGCTATGGACTGGAAGAAGGGCTACAGAAATTTTATGCCGCCTCCGCCAACCTGGCAATCGATCCGGCGGTTGTCCAGATTCTTGCCAAATTAGCTGAAATTGAAGTGAGACACAAACAGAGGCTGTTTGAGCTGTATCTTGCAGTTGAACCCAATCCTCAGGGCAGAGAAGCTTTCGAGGCCGATATCAACTCGGAGATGACCGAAGGCGGATTTAACCCGGATAAACTGCTTGAACAAAATCTGCCGACCTTTAAATCAACCGCGGATGTACTGAATTTCGCCATGATGCTCGAGGCGCAGGCCATGGATTTATATATGCGGTACGCAGATAAATGTGAAGACCAACAGGTCAAGGCAGTTCTTTTCAAAATGGCGGAGGAAGAAAAAGCCCATTTAAAGAGCCTGGGGGACCTTATAGGAAAACAATGAAGTACTACGTTTATTTTGATGCCTATGGCCATGCCAAACGGATCATTACCGAAACGGAGCTGGCCGAAAAATTCAATAATGAGCCCCGTCATTTCTTAAGTGCCGTGTGTCAGGGACATCCGGCAGCATCAGACGGACATACATCCGGTCATGTCGGTACCTTGAACTTTGATTCGGAAAAAGAATTAAAGGAATATCTGGAGGGGCTTGGAGACGAAATAACAGGATTTTACGGGTGCCGGTCAGAAAGCAGGCCGTATAATTTTTAAGTCATGAAAAAACAACAATTTGAAAAAATGGAATCCATGTTCCACCTCATCCAGCATGAGTGGCAGGACATTAATCCGCTCGAACTGGTAGTGTACCAGCTGGCCCGGGGCAATACATTTAACATGCGTGTCATTGGTCTTGAGGGTATCAGGCGCTTTAGGGAAGAAAATCCGGACTGCGCGATTACCTTCAAGCCGAATCACCTCAGCGAAGCCGACTTCATCCTGCTCTGCATCCTGTTCCGGGAACACAACATGAAAGTGCTGGTTGAGGGAGGGGCGAATCTATTTATTGATGATATTGATATTTTCACCGATCTGCTACCGAAATTTGTGCGGGAGGATTTTAAAGACTTCCTCAAAGACCAGCGAATGAGCATCGCGCAATACCTCTCCAGCAGGGGTGCGTTTAAAGTATTCCGTGAACCGCTGAGCATCACTCAGCCTGACGGCAGTGAATTGACGATCGGCAGAAAAGAGATTATTTCTTTAACCCGTGCCTATCGGTACCACCTCGTGCAAGAAAAGGAGATGTTTGTTACCTTCCCCGGTTACTCCAGCATTAAACTGGGTCTGCTGGATCTGCTTAAAAAAGACGGCACAAAAACCGGCAGAAGCTATACCGGAAAAATAGACGGGTTTCATCATCTTCCGTTTCAAATGGATATCGAGGCTTCGCTGGAGACCGAGATCGACGTCTATGTTGTGCCGGTAAACATTGCTTATGAGCGGGTTTTAGAAGATGAACACTTTGCCAAACTAACCCGGCTTTATGAAAGCGGTGAGAGCAAAAGAGAAATATACATAAACGATCTGGGCTATATTGTTAAAGAATTTTACGGTGATAAAAATAAAGGGGGTCTTTCCATCAAATTTGGTGAACCGCGCAAAATTAACGCCCCGGATTTAAAAGAAGGCTTCGTCAGTCGGAAAATAAAAAGTGCCGCCCATAAGCATGCTGAGGAATCTTTTGACAATATGCTGGCGATGCAGCCCATATTCCCGGCCAATATCTATTTTTCCGCGTTTGCTGATAACTTCAACCGGACACCCGTAAGCGTTATGAAAGAAAAAATCGATGACATCAGAGATCATTTAAGAACCCTGGTCTGGGGCAAAGCCAAGCGACGGGTGGATTTACATTATGTCCTCGGTTACAACCACCACATCATTTCGGCTGATGAGATTATCAACCGCACATTTCAGATTTTCAGCCGGCCGAACAGACATATTACGGATATCGACGGAGATATGTTCGTGGTCTATAACAAAGAGGTGGCGCAGCAGTACAAAAATCATACGGCCCACTTTTTTGAAAATTTAAATTAATCCGCCCGGAAAAATCACATTCGCATGTTTCATACACACCCGGTATTGTGGTTTTTGAGGGCGGCGCATTTAAAGAGGAGGACAGCATGCTATCACGAAGTGAGATTAAAAAATTGCTACAGGACTGGAACCAGGCTTGGGATCGGCACGACATAGACGGTGTCATGCAGTTGTTTCATAAGGATGTCATCTTCGAAAACTGGACCGGAGCCAAGGCCAAAGGCAAAACGAGGCTGTTAGCGGCCTGGGCACCCTGGTTTAAAAACCACGGCGGTTTTAGATTTAGCGAGGAGGATACCTTTATTGATGAGCAGCAGCAAAAAGTACTTTACCAATGGCGCCTTGATTGGCCTTCGTTGGAAAGCGGCTTTGAGGGAAAAGCTGAAACGCGGCGCGGTGTCGACGTAATCCAATTCAAAGGCGATAAAATTATTCAGAAACTGACCTATTCCAAAACGACGATTGAAATCGAAGGAAAAAGAATAGGCCTCGCGGCCAACGCCTGACACCGGAAAACTTGGCAGCCTAATCCTGGCCGGCCATATCGGAATTGCCATGTGGTTCCGCTTTGGCTTGCTCCAGTTCCTCGATGATCTCTTTCAGTCGAAATTCTCTGGCTTCAACTTTGACCATCATCATACCGAATGCTTCCGCCAATTCACTGAGGACACCGGGATATCTTCCTTTCTTCGAAAGTTCAAACAGGTGATCGGAGTCTGCCTTGTCGTATTTTCCGGAAGCAATTTTTTTGCAACAGGCATTGAGCATTTCAAACAAATCAAGATAATAGCGTTCAAAATCCATGATCGTCCTCCTAATTGTCCATCATTTTACCCTCTTGAATATAATTTCTTTGCAATTATGAATAAACTTGATCGACCACCAGGTGCATGATGATACCATACGGTTTGTGGTTTCGTTATTGTCTTGGTGTTCATCGTGGTTTGATCTCATCCGGGTTCTCCACCCCAAGGCGGATCCGGCATATGGTTAACAATACAAAAAATCGATACTCAAATATATTAACTTCATTATCCGTTGGCAAGTAGCGATAATAATCGCTTGAACCGATGAACCTCCGAATCCCACCCGTAAATGTATTGACTCCAAAAGAAATTTTATGATACTCGAGGATCTATACAATTGATTATTATGACTAAAGCGATGGTGGAGGCGCAGCCCAATGACCAAGCAGTTGAGCCTGTTTCCGGATAGCCCGATAAATCTACCAAACAATCTGAAGGGTGAAAATCTCGCCGACCTTGAGAACATACTCAATCCTGTTGATGAGGTATTCGCAGCCAGCACCCGTTTTAGAGATAACCGCTATGTCATGGAACTTCTGCGCTTCATCGCTCGCTTTCCGGGTTATTCAGCCTTCAACGGCCTGTTGCTCTACACTCAAAATTCTTCCGCGATCTACGTCGCCACAGCTCGCAGCTGGAAGCAAAAATTCGGCCGGCGGCCCAAGTCCGATGCCCACCCCATCGTAATTTTGGCACCTATGGCTCCGATTCTTTTCGTGTTCGATATCCAGGACACCGAGGGACCTCCGCCTCCTTCTGAGCTTCTGCGACCGCGCGCAACTCAGCCTCAACTGCTCGAAAAAATCTATACCAATACACGGCACAACTGTGCGGTACACGGAATAGCCGTCTATGAAACAACCATGGATCATGACACGACCGGCATTGCCAGCCGCATTACACCTGCGCTTCGAAAAAAATATCAGGATTTAGATTTGCAAAATGACACCAGCTATTTAATCCTGATCGACAGAACCCAACCCCTGGAGGATAGGTATTCATCACTTATCCATGAGTTGGGACACATCTTTTGCAGTCATTTGGGAATTGATCGCCATGCATGGTGGCCGGAAAGAGAAGACCTGAATGTCAATGGAGAAGAAATTGAATCTGATGCGGCTGCATATCTGGTTTGCGAGCGTTTGGGATTACAGGCCAGTTCGGCCGCGCACCTGTCCAACTACATCGAAAAGAATCATGAATTACCTGTTTTCAGTTTAAATGCGGTGCTGCAGTCGGTAGGATACCTGGAAGACATGGGAAAATCTCCCTGGAAGGAGCCCAGGAGGCGCCGCCGACATTAGACGGCAGTACAGTAACACCACAGCCGCCTGAAAGTGAACAACCGCACCCGCCCCATTCCGAATTCACCTCTGTTTTAGTTTCTTTTGATACACGGTTTCTGATTTTGAGAAATCAACTGCCCAAACTGTAGGAAATATTTTTCACAAACTGCAATTTCAGCAAGGACGGTCAGATTTATAACTATTTGAAATATTAAGTAATAAAAAAATTTTATGCAATTTGCACAGTTTTTGCTTAGACATTTTTTCATAGAAATGAGGAAGAAACCTACAAAAGGCAGACCTTGTATATAATTAGCGGAAAGGAAACGCTCAGTTTAGGGATTTGTCAACAACGATGGAGGTGAGACTTGTCGGATTATCATGAAATGGCGGCCAATTTAAAAATGAAAGAAGCGCGTACCTTACATATAGAAAAGCCTGCTTATACAATTGACAGGGGCGGCCGCCGCCTGGGAATCGAGCGACGACAGTTCGACTATTCGCATTATTTTCCTGAAAGAAGAGTCGGCCTGGACCGCCGGAATCTCCCTGAAAGAAGAATTGATACAAGGCTCAATTCGTGATCGCAATTTTAGGCGAAGGAAACTGACAGCAGAAATCGAGCCTGAAGCAGAAATCACCCGAAACGGCCTCCAAAACCAAAAAGGCTTCACCTTAATTGAAATACTGTCTGTGATAGTGATACTCGGCCTTCAGATCTCAACTACCATTAGAGCGCCGGCCGTTTGGCAATAAGGATCTCTCACCCAAAGAATCAAACTCCAATCCCCTCCCCCGCATTCGTTTGCCGCACTTCCGCTGTTGGAACAAAACTTAGCCAAAGGGCCCGATTTTCGGCGTTAGAACAAACCCCCACCATCGGTCTATCTATTCCCTATTGATTTTACGACCATTTCTGCTTTATAATGGCATATTATAATTGCAGTCGCCGACGGTGGGTCAACATCAAAATATTCCCATCAGATATTAAATAGCAAATATGTTTTAGCCACACCCGATATCGCTATTTTTGGGCGGCGTAAATAACGGCAGCGTGGATTCCCGGATAGCTGCGCAGATTGAAAACAATGGAGGTGCATAATTTAGATGAATCGAACAGCCAAGATAGTTGTTGTTCTGTTAGTGATTGCTGCGAGCGGTTTTTTCATTTTTAGCAAGATTGCCGGCTGGCACAAAAACAAATTGGATACTACAATCAAGCAGCAAGAGGAGCTCTCGCAAAGTAAAACGGATAAATTGGAGCAAAAGATCAGCGAACTTGAGCAGGAGTTAACCGTTGTCAAAGGTCAAAAAGTTCCTGAGGAAAAACTGGCCGAGGTGTTCGGTGGGAATGATGATTCGGCGGAGATGACTGCTGATCGGGAAAAACTGGCCGAGGTGATGGTAGAAGTAAAAAAATTGGCCCGGATCGTGCGCACTGAAAAGGAATTGGCCGCGATACTGGGAGATGAACAAAAAATAGTCGCAACTCTGGGGCAGGAAACAATCCTGATCGAAGTCTTGCGACAGGAGGGCAAGCTGGCCAAAGTCCTGCGCGATGAAAAAAAACTGAGCCAAATTTTGCAGAATGAAAATAAGCTGGCCGAGATATTGGCGGAAGAAGAAAAAGTTGAGGCCGGCACAGATGCTATCGTAAAGAAAAAAATTCGGGTTGCCAAAGGGCAGCCGGGCTTTACCGATACAGAACGTCAAATATTGGCTTTTTTCTCATATCTGGATCAACAGCCCTATGTTCAATCCTATGAATTTGCAGGAGGCTCCTATCTGCAGTATCAAATAGCGGTCAAAAATTTATCCTCCAAACCGCCGATAGTTGCCGGTGAAATGCAGTCGCTTTACAATATGGTCCGTAATGTAGCCCATTTTTATCGCACAATGGGTAAAAAACGAGTTTTTGTCACCAGACAAGTATTGCAAAACGAATCTGAGATTATCGAATCGGTCATGAAAACCTTTTTCCAATGGTTTAGGATGGACGGCGGGAATCAGGCCGCTCTGGCGGGCCGTCCTTCACCTGAGATTTTGTATGAATATGCAGGATCACTCTTGTCCAAAAACGGGTTTAGAATGAGTCATAAAGTGAGTAATAATACGAGTCATTGAAAAAAATCCTCCTTATATGTAGGGTGGTTGTTAATTTCGCCAAAAAATAACAAATACCCGCAACA
>Ga0209791_1000218_pt1 | contig 26991 bp, 24 predicted proteins | sample WorMetTyACAVOLI1_FD_187422 | JGI IMG/M metagenome (GOLD analysis project Ga0209791, IMG submission 187422) | Marine gutless worms symbiont microbial communities from Max Planck institute for Marine Microbiology, Germany - Olavius algarvensis... ... | reverse complement strand
AAGGGTTTTGGACAGCATCGACTTTGAAAAGGTACAACCTGATTTCTAAATCACTAATTTCCCGTTTATAACTGCCTGTTTTTATTAAAGGCAGTATTTGATTTTCAAATTATTTTGGACAGCAATGATATGTTATTTAAATAAATAAATAAATACTTCATACACTGGATAGTAATATTAACAACATCTTTTGGGAATCAGTAGTTGCGCTAAAAATTTTCGCAGTAGTAGCTCTAACTGGATAAAAAGTAACCACTGAGATGGTAGAGGGCTCGGCATCAAGCCCTCTGACATTTTTTACTTCAGCTCAATAGTTGACCAAGTCCTGCAGCTTTCAGAGTCGCCTCATCAGGTCCTCGCCCAGTACAACAGTCTGCAAGTTTACCATCAATGACAACCGCTGGAACAGAACGGACACCGAGTTGCCTTGCCCGGTCTGTAACATGGGCATCATTCATATCAAGAACTGTAACTTCACAGGATTGACAGGCATTTCCTTTAACCAGATCAATCGTTTCCCGGCACACAGCACAACCCGCACTAAATACTTCAATTGTTTGGCCTCCAACTACACTATAAGACCCATACTTAAGTATAGGTCAAGAAAAAAATGAAAGTTTTAAAAATTAAAAAACTCGGGAAAAAACCATTCACCCAACCTGCGGATAGAGCTTGTAAAAAGATATCAAGTAATTATGTTTAATTTATCCGGTTGAATTCAGATTACAGCGGCTGCCTACGAATTAATTAAAGCCATCTCGCTCCTGATCACACAGCTTCTGTCAATCCCGGCCGTATATTCAGTAACTACAGCTGATCTTGACGTTCGAATCCACCTTAATCGCATACATAACTTTTATCTGGTTAGAGGTGTTCTGATAATTGTTCATTGCAATTTGAAGAAAACTTTTAGCGGTTGATTAGAATGAAAGGAAGGAAAAATGAATAAGAAAAAGAATCGTTGTACCTTAGTATATACCCTGGCAATTTTTATTTTGATTCCCTGGCCTTTTGCGGCCTTTGCAGATGGATTTCACGATGCACCCTACGATTTTTTATTTGGAAACCACATCGATACCCATCAGAAGACGAGTCTCAGTATCAGAGACGGTCAGCCCAAACGTCTGAGGGGTATTTTCTACATTATTTTTACCGGGGATGTTGACCCGACGTCGGGGCTGGCAATTGCCCGTCATCCCCGCGGAGCGGGCCATGACGAAGAATGTGGTGTTGATGATATTGACTGCAGGGTAGGATGGGTGATCCACGCTAAACCGGGAGCGGCGAAATTTCTTTATCACAACGGCGTGAACGGCGACGATCATCCCGTCTGGATGGTCAACCGCGTTGATATACCCCAGCGGGGAAGTTATACGCATTTTCACTGGATCGGCAAAGACAGCACTGATCCCAGGGCTCAAGAAGAGTTTCCAGACGAATGTGACGTGGATATGGCCGGCCAACTCGATAATAATGCGGAAAATATAGTATGTCCCGGCTGGTTTTTACAGATATTTGCCGTCAAAAAATTTGCTTTCCAACACGGAGGCGAGATTGTGCCTGTAAGTCCTGGAATCGATAACGCCACCCATTTAAACCTGGTAACCAACTATGCCGAGGTGTCGGGAATAACAAATACAAGGTAAGGATATGTTTTGCTGTGAGTAATAAGTTTTTCTAAAAGGGTCCAATTATCGGTACCGTTTGGAACCCCGGTGAACAACGATCGTCAGTGTTCAGTCGACCATTACGTTTGAATGAATAGTTATCTGCTGGATGACATAACGGTGGGGTCATGACCTAGGCCGAGTTAATTCTTGCCCAACAAACCGGGTGCTTTGTGCACCCGGCCGAAAGTTCAATTTAGATAGCACTGGTGCTCTTTCTCATGTATGCTTGATGAACCGGCAAAATATAAAATTTTGTGTTACACCTGAAGGCGTCACATGACTTTCCAAAAAATATTCGACCAAGTTGAGATTTTGCTTTATTAATAGATTTGCCCGAAATATCTAAAACTGTCAATTTAATATACCCTTGACCAAGAAGGTGTTCAGATAGTTTTGAGGTTCCACCACCAACGTCGATAATCCTGCAGTCAGTACCCACACATGTATTACTGATAAGCTTCAGGGATCTTTCAGGAAAGGCCTGGTACCAGCCAACCTCAGTTGATGACAGCTTTTGATAGACACGCTCCCAGTGATCTTTTCGATTTCGCTTAAAAAGTGTCAACTCAGGTCCCTTTTCATGGATTCAAAAACAGCCTTGCTAATTTCCCCCCGGGCGTATCGTTCCTTGAGGATCTCAACGGAACTTGATCTCCTCTGTTCAGTGGGTTTACCACTGCTGGTTGTCTGGATCAACCTTTTGATAAGAAACACGAGCGCTACAATCGCAAGCACCCAGAAGAGCATCATAAAAATCATACCAAACCACCCCATCCCCCAGTTACCCATCATGCCCGGTCCCATTCCCCAACCACTGTTACTTCGCTGCTGAGCCAGGGCCTGATTCCATGGGAGCAGCATTGCAAAGAGCGGCAAGAAGATCTCTGAGCATGCCCTTAAGATTTTTGTGAATTTCATGTGTCCGTCTCCTGATCAGATATTAGAATTACGACGCCTAGTTCAGCTGTAAAAATCTTTTTCCATCAAAAGTAATTTACCTATGCTGATTGTTTGCAATAGTCTCTGGAGGCTTCACTGGAAATTTGATAACAATGCCGCTTTCCGCCAGTTCAAAGGAAGTCACTGGCTTATTGGCTTTATCAAGCCCTGATTTTCTGAGGGTCGCAAGGCGGGCATTGTCTGCGTCTTCAGCAGCAATTTCATCCGGGCTCATCGGAAACTCAACTGTCTGTCCGCTTTCGGCCATTTCAAATATTTTTACCCTATTTTGAGCTATTGCCGGATCTGTCTCCAAAGTCATTCCTATGGTTAGTAAGATTGCTATGATTAAACTGAAAATTTTCATTTTGCTCTCTCCTTTATTTCGAATTTGAAATACAAATGCGAAATATACATGTCCTGCTATAGGAAAAAGCAAGCTTAATGCCAAATTAACCGTAAGGAAAATGATGTATTAATAATCGCCTGAAATTACGATACTATTTCTCTTTTTCGTTTCTATAATATGGACGCCCATATTTTCATTATGCGAAAATAATGCGCGATATTTGTGATCCAAATCAGTCTAACCGGCAAAATATTACTCACTTAATTTTCTTATTACATACAAAGTGATTCCAATTTTTTTATCAATGCCTTCTCTTTTGGAACGCCCCTGAAAGCCAATGTGTCATTGATGATAATAGCGGGAGTTGAAAGGACTCCATATTGTGTTCCGATTTCCGGCGATTCCGCCACATCTACGGTTCGGTAACTCAGCCCTGGAAATTCCTGCCGGCCCTGTTCGACTACTTTTTGTACCGTCGCTTTCGCCTGACCGCATGTCGTGCAACCCGGCGCAGTCAAGATTATTATCTCGATACTCATTGCTTCCTCCTTCTTACTGAGAGGGTTACCTTGAACGTTGAACCCTGAACCTGTGAACCTTTGTTGTAATTTTATCCCATATAAAGTTTCAATAAGATATTTATGATCAATAGCGCAAAAATAGACGGAAAAATCATGGCCTTGGTTCTTGAAATAGAATTACTGACGATATCTTTAATTGCCAGGTATCCGCGACTTATGCCGAAGTAAAGTCCGGCCAACAGTATCAGCCCCTGGATTAAAGGAATCCAATCCGGCAGAAACGGCTTGTACGGGTAATGAGCAGTGCCGAAAAGATTCCACCCCAACCCCAGGGGATCAGATAATACGTTTAGGATATAGCTATAATTCACCATAAGCATCGGCAGGCTGAAGGCGATCCAGGCAAAAATGCCAACCGGCACCATTATATAGGCCAACCGTAGGGTCATGGTCCGGTTGCTGACCCGGTTGCCGGCCATGCGGTTTGCCAAGCGAGCCACCAGCGCAAAAATCCCCGGAAACAGCAGCAGCGCCGAGCCCCAGAGGGAAGCCAGGTAGATGAAAAATGGTACAATTTCTCTGCTTTCGGTGACATTGGCGGCATCCTTGATTACAGCCCACGGACCTCCCATGGTAATACTGAATGCAATGGCCACCACCAGCATGATGATCACATTAAACATCTCATCATAGCCTTTCAGTAGGTGGTCCGAGCCAAACGGCCGGATGAAAATAGCGACATTATCCTTGGGACAGCTTTTGATGCATTCGGTGCAAAGTCCGCAATAATTGTTGCGATTCATCGTGCCGAGATACTGTTTCCAGGGGCAGGCCCAACCGTCAGGCCCGCCGGAGAAGCATGACTTTTCCCGGTGTTTTTTGCAAATGTCGAGATCGACGGCCCGCAGTTCCGTCATCGAAGCCATGGAATAGGTGCCCAAAAATCCGCCCACCGGGCACAGATACTGGCAAAAAATCCTGCGGCGATAGACCAGAGCCATCACAAGACTCACGGCCAATATACCCAGAAACATAAATGCCGTGGCAATCGGACGGGTGATTAGAATAATGCCGAATGAAATCAGCGATAGAAAGAGAATGTTTTGCAGCCAGATATTGTCAGTTATCTTCGGCCAATCTTTTTGCAAGCCGGTAAACCGGTGATGTAATGCTTTAAATTTTTTTTCGACATATCGTACGCCTGTCAGGCTCCTGCGGCTCAGCCATTCAGCGGGCGCCGGCAGCGGACACACCATGCACCAGATCCTGCCGCCAATCGGCACGATAATGGCCTTGAGCACAAACCACCACAGGATCCAGACAAAGATAATGGTTATATTGCGGTTGCCGACCGGGCTGCCACGCAGACTGCTGATAATGAAAAGGTAAAATATTATGAAATTCGGCAGGATCACCAGAAACTGGAAACTGCGCAGCTTGAAGATTTTGGCCAGCCATGGCAATTTTTCCAGCAGGTTGATGCGGTTGAAGCCTGAAAAGCCGGCGCCCGTATCGGACTGCATATAGAGCAGCAAACCGAACACCAGCCAGATTGACAGGGAAATGAACAAATAATAAGAATTGTTGGGCCTTACAATGAGTTCGCCCGTCATAAAGGGATGCAGGTTGCCGCAGGTTTGCGTGCACCTGAAGGTAAATTTGCCGGCCTTATCGGCTGTAAATTCAACATCAGGGACCCGGTCCCAGTCACTTTGAAGGCTGCCGTCATCATCTTCCCAGGTATATTTTAGAAAGGTTGCCCCCTTTCGCATTATGAACTCCAAGGGGTGTCCGTCGAGGAGAAATCCGTGGGTGGCGTCCAGGGAACCGGGCTTGAAAAGGATTATATCGCCTTGATTGACGATGATCCGCGATGGAGAATAGCCGTATTTTTTAGCTTCCAGAGATATCGTATGCGTTTTCGTTTTGGCCGGTAAAAATTGAATTGTTAGGGGTATGACCATCGCCGCAACGAAACTTAAAGAAATTAAATACCAAACTTTTTTTCTGCTCATTTTCACCAATCATCGTTTCCGTACAGGTTGCTGCGGTCATTGCGCTGATCTCAGGCTTGATGTCGTCGCCCCAGATTCATTTGTCAGGTTCTCAAACAGGGCGAATGCTTTTTTACCGTCCCATTTCCGGGGTCCCAAAACCTTGCCGATAATGATGCCCTCCTTGTTCAGAATAAAGGTGGTCGGAATGGCGGTAATTCTAAAACGGGCGCCGACCTCTCCGTCTGAGTCCAACAGGGTCGTAAAATTCAGCTTATAGTCTTTGAAAAACTGTTTTACCTGGGAGACAGGCTCCTGCAGGTTAATGGCTACCATTGCAAAATCTTTATTTTTAAACTTTTGATGCAATTTTTCCATGTGCGGCATTTCAATCCGGCAGTCAAAACACCAGGTGGTCCAGAAATTAAGAAAAACAATCTTGCCTCTGAAATTCGAAAGACTGACCGGCCGGCCGTTCGGATCCATAAGCCTGACGTCGACCGGTAAAACCTGAGCTATTTTAATAACACCCATATCACCAAATAGCCGGTCTAATCCCTGGCTGTCAGTCTTGGCCCATGATTGGTCATCAAACAGATAAAAGGCCGAGAATCCGGAAAAAACTATCGTAACAAAAAAAAGAAAAGCCGGCCGGTTAGCTAATAATTTCTTCATTTTGAGTCTTTATTTGCCTCAATCTGGCAGTCCACCTGAGGCTGGTAAACTTCGGCGGTCAGCGGCAAGGCTTAACCATATCCTCTTGTACGAAACATTGATTTAGATATGATAACAGGGTTAACAGGATTTTTTTGTTTAGTAGAACAATATCCCGTTGATCCAGTTGATCCTGTCAAAAAAATAAATAGACTGAATACATTACTTCGACGTTCATGAGTTTCTATTTCGATTTGACTGGCCGATCAGCAGCCGACGGCAGGGCTAACCCGGAACCCTGCCTGCCCTCCGTAGCCTGGAAGGCGAAGGAGGGAACCTTGAACGTTTCGCTGCATCATTTATACAAGACACCCGGCACACCCCTTTTGAGATTGAGCTGAACCGTCACGTCCCCATCCTCAGAGACAGCAGCGGCTTTTTTTTGGGTTTTGAGTTTTTCGTGCCAGGTTTTAACTATATACTTTCCCGGAGCAAGATCCGTCAGGTCTCCCAGTCCTGCCTGTTGCAGATAATTTGGATCGGGAATCTGAAAATTCCCTTTTTTGTCCGTTACTGCAAAATATGGATTTTTCATCACCAGGATATAGGCCGCCATTTCAGCGTGGACGTCGCAACGAAGCTCCACGATGCCGGGTTTATCAAATAAGACCGCTTTACTATCCCCGGGTTTATAGCTTCCCAGGTTGAATCCTTTAGTCCGGGACATGGAAAAGATATTGTGATCCACCTGGTCATTGTTGGGGAACCTTACGGTAGAGCCCACCAAAACCGGTAAAACATGGGGTCTAAACTCCAGGTTGCGTTGATCCATGACGAAGTTTGTCTTTGACAGATCCATGGAACCCGAAGGTGCTTTAGTTAGATAAACCAAAATATTGTCCGGAGACCGCAATCCTTTTACCTTCACTGTTCCTTTAATCTTTCCGGCCAGCGCAAGGCCCGCAAAATATATCAATATTAAAAAAGCAAATAATAGTACGAATACAAAATATCTTCGCAATTGTATGTCCTCCATGCCTTACCATACGCTGCTGGTAATTAAGATATCATTAACGTTCCAATTTTTGACTTTTGCCAAAGGCTTGATAACCGGTCGATAGATGAGACTGGCCTCGGCCGTCGGTTCGTCTGCGGGATCTTCGAGGGCAAATTCGTATGTAAGCGTCACTGTCCTCTTAGGCCTGATTCGGGTATCGGAAACGACCCGGGTGGCATTCCAGAAAGGTACGTTCAGATTACCTTTGTCATCGCCAAGCACCCGGGCAAAAGCCGCCCCGGGCAGGCCGGCATAGTTCCCTTCTGCACTGTCTCCATTTCCGGACCAATCGGGAAGCCGGCTGCCCTCAATTAAATTTAAAGTTTTGCCGCTGGAATCCGTGACCTTGAGCAGCAGCATCACACTTCGCATGGTCTCGCCCGTAGGCACCCAGTGACCACCGTTGGTGTTGGTAATGTAGGCATTGATGTTGAGCTTGTTGCCGACTATCTCCCCTTCCAATTCAAGCGAAAGGGCGGTCTTTAATTGGGTTTCGGTACCGCCGTCAAAATGGTGGGGGCGAATGTTATTCGGTGAACGGTAAGTGCCCCACATGTTTCTGGCGTTGCCGTCGACGACATAGTTGTCATACGGCAGCATCTCTTTGCGCCAACTCATATGACAGTCCTGGCATTTCTTGCCTTTGTTGGAGTCATCGGATGGCAGCTGATCCTGCCATTGCTTCCACTCGCGGTAGGTGGTCTGGATGGGCAGGGTTGTGTTATCATCCAGCCCGAACCCTTTTAATTCCGCTGCCGAATAGACCTTGCCGGCGTTCCAGGCTTTTCCCTTATCCAACTTTTTGAAATGATTGTGGCAAAGCGAACAAAACTTTCCCTGATCGAAAACCGGATTATACGATGCGGCCATTGGGGGTGCCGACACATCATCGTACGGACCGAACACGAGGATGGAGTTTCCCCGGGCAGGGGATTGTCTTTCCTGAACTGCAGCAGCCCCGCTGGGTTTAGTTTTATCCTTGATCACGTTTCTAACCTTGTGGCAGTAATCACAGCTGATTCCGTCCCATTCTGTCCGGGGAGAACGAAGTACGTCCGTTAAATCTTGCGAATAGGGGACGTTATCGGCAACCGATGGTGCATGGCAGGTGGTACAGTTGCCGTCACTGGTCGGGTTGTCCAGCCGATAGCCCGGTCCGATTCCCGGCCGCAGAAGAGCGTCAGTTCCGTAATACATGTCCAGCACTTTTGGATTGGATGTGGTGTGAGCCATTTTGGATTGGTCATAGTACCGGGTTAAATTAACATGGCACCTTGAACAGGTGACCGGTGATATGAACCTATAACCAGGGTGGTCATTAAGAAAAACCGGATTGAGAAAGATATCCTGGATGCGACCGGAGCGATTGGCTAGCTGCCCGTTGTTGAACCAGCCCTCCTTGCCGGCGGCAACGATCAGCCGCGCGCCCGGAGTGTATTCGGATTGAAGCTCATAGTACCCCTGGCGATCGGTAAATGAAAAATCTTTTTCACCGGCAATTCGCACCCGGGCATTTTCCACCGGGCCATATTCAGAAATGACCCGGCCCCTGATAACGATCGTCGGGCGGTTACCTGCCGAGGTTTGGGCGATACTCGTTTTAATGGAATATCCGGCCGTTATTAATCCTGCTAAGATGGCCGAGCCGATTAAAATGAATTTTAAATTTGCCTTCAGCATTGCTAATTCCCTAACCCGGACGGACCGGAATCAAACAGAATGAAGTCTATACGAAAACACGAAACAGAAAAAAGAGTACCATTTCGTGTTTTCGCGGGTATGAGATCCGCCCCGGGCGGATTGCCACAAACAGAACGAAAATAATATATAAGCGCCTAAGCCCGTACCACCAGCGTGCCCTGCATGTTCTGATGGCTGTCGCCACAGATGGCATTGCAGGAGAAGGTAAAGACGCCGGCCTTGTCGGCTTTAAACGACACATACGTGGCCTTGCCGGGCTGAATCCCATCGGTTAAAAAAACAGCGAAATCTTTCAGGCTGAATCCATGTACCACATCACTGCTCGTCAATTTGAAAACGACCAGGTCACCTTTTGATACTTGAATGACCGGTTTTTCGATAGGCTGACCCTGCTGTTTCCAGAAGGATACAGCCTGGTAGGCCGGTGCTTCACCGATTAGCCAACCTCGTTCCGCATGCCCGGTCAGCGTAAATTGCCTGGCATCCGGTGAGACTTTAGTCGATGAAATATATTCATCATAATACGAAATACCAAAAGGCAGACCCACTACAATCAATACGATCACAACCAGAAAGAAGAGGTCCAGTTTTTTATTGCCTGTTCGCATGGGTAACTCCTCAAACGGGTTAGTTTAGCAATATCAGACGGCCGGAGCGTTTATCCACGCCCAACAGCTGGACGATTTCCAGGCCCTCGTCGACTATTTCCACCGCATAAAAACCGCCGTTATCTTGAACTTTACCGATTGCAAGATTGGGATTTAACCGTTTAACGTAACTGGTGACGATTTCCCGGGCCTGGTCTTCAGAGACAGCCGATTTTTTTGCAAGAAGTTCACCTGAATCACGCCTTTGGGGCACATAACCGCTGCCGCCGGATTGTCCCCAGCCGCATGCGCCGGCAATATCCACCGCTACTAAATTGATCATACCCATGAGGGCCAGAATTGAAACACCAAGAATTATTGTTCTGAATTTTTTAGTCATGGTTAAACCTCCTTAGTTTTTTGCTGATGGTTGAATTTATATTTCCTAAAATACTGTCTTTGTGCATTATCGCGATATGGCTGTTTTCATATCACAAGATGATAACGCTTCGATCAATGGATTAGCCGGGCAATTATTAGACTTTTATTTTTATCCTATAAGCAATGAATGTGCCATAACCTGAGAAAAATTGCACCGGTCTATTAACTCGCTGAAATATATAAGATTTATGGCTGAATATATCAAATAAAAGCTTTTGTAAAAACACTCAGTTGCGCACCGTTGAACGGAATTGGATCGAAACTATCCAGACGGTTAAATAGAGTGCGAAAAAATTACCCGGTTCGCAAAAGAATTTGTGGATTGAACTGATACGATATGGTTTGAAAGTTTTAACAAAGAAGGGCAAGATTGAGTAAATAGATAGGTGATGCAATAGCCACCACCGAGGAATGGACTGGTGAAATGGAACTATTGGGGAAAAGGTCTCTGCTATAATCGATAGCCGCACCAGCGGGAAGGCTGGAATCTTCATGGTTGTCGACTCTGATAGCTGATATTAGAAAGTCCTGGCTATCGAATATTCGGCTGGCTGTAAACCCGCAAGCGTTGTCAGGGGTTGCAGGCTGGCAACCATCAGGCATGAAATCCGTTTGCGGATCGGTTGGATGGCGATGATCCATTTGACTGCATTTAAAACAACTTTCATCACCATTACAGCCGCCGGCAAACGCATGGGTTACGAACAGACAAATGCTAAAAACCAGAATCAGCGGTATGCTCAAGGTTTTATTCGTAACCAAAGTGTGTATGTTTGATTTTAATTTCATACTGAAATGGTAGTATATATTAGTGCGATTTAGCCGTCAAGTCTAAAATCTGAAAATTGTCACCTGAATAGATTCAGAACGCGGGCATCGGCATCTGACCCCAGTAGTTTCGCGGTGCCGTTTTGTCAACATTCATTACCTGGCTCTTTCGGACATCGACATCCACCCGCAGCAGCGGCAAATGTTTAACCGTGAAAGCCAGCGCTTCGTCGGCCGGAGCATACTGCCCGCTGGGCCAGGTCAGTTGAGAAAAAATCAGCCGCATGGGGCCGTCACTCATTACGCCCATCATGTCCTGGTGATTGCGGCGACCTAAAAAAGGAAACATAAAACCGATTACAGCACTAATCGAACGCCGGGGCCTTTTGTGCATGCCGGATATATCCGGCTGGGTAAACAGACCCTGCATCATGTAATTTACGGGCATGATATGCACCATGAAACCTTTATGCCCCTGCTTGTGGTAATTTTCGATGGATGCCGTAAGGTTGCTGTCCTGAAAGGCGATGTCGACAATATTTTGGATAGATTCATCTGGCTGCGGTGTTATCGAAACAGCTGTGAGTTCTTTTGCAGGAATTCTTACTATTGAGGTCCTGGAAATTGTATAACTACGCAGGCCAAACGCGACGAAAATAAGCAGCGCAAGCGTAAACATGTAAGCCAGCCCCAGCGACAGCCCTTTCGAATTGATCCAGCCGAAAAAAAGGCGAAATAATTTACCGCCGGGATTACCCGGCAGAAACATGGCTGTATGATCCATGTATACGCGATAACTTTCTCCGTGCTGCGCCAGCATGCGCTGTTCCTCATGTTGCGCCAGTAGATAATAAATAAATAGCATGCTGGCATACAGAATCAGGATAAAAAAACGCGGCCAGAAAAGTAGCAGGCCCAAACCGGCAATCGCCAGAAACAGATACTGGGGATGACGGATCCAGCGGTACAGAATTCCGGTCACCACACCTTTGCGGCGAACCTTGGCCGTGTAAATTTGAAAGGCTCCGATTATAAATGCGATGATGCCAAGGGAGAACAGGGTTCGTCCAAAGCCATTGATAAAATTAAGCATATCGCTTTTCGCCACGACCGCATGCGGTAAGAAGAATCCGGTCAACCAGGCAGTGGCCGGAAAAGCATAGAGGGTGTTAAGCAGTGGGCCATACCCGGAATAGAAATAAGCCGCAAAGGGACTGATCATGATGATGATTTCGAGCCCGATTAACAAATAAACGATTACAACAGAACTGCGAACTATTTTTCCACGCAAGTTCATAATTTATGGTCTCCAAACTTCCTATTTGTATTTCCTGAACCAGCGTTCAGGAAATGTTATTTGAAATTACTGCCGTAGTGCTATGATCCGTTACAAAATTGCAGGGTTGGAATTCCAAAAAGAGGGTAATTCCGATCCACGTTGCCGATACCCAGCCCCAGAATATTATTACTGCAAAATATTTGCGGAGCGTCGTAAAAATCATTGAAACCATAAGGCGCCACATCATAATCTGCCAGCGCCATAAACGGAATTTTACGTTCCGTCATCAAATCGGCAAAATGGGTATGGGTGATCGTCAAAAACTGAAAACCTTCCGGCCCCCAGCCGGTGACGGTTCCTAATCTTTTGCGCAGTTGGGAGACTGTCAGGTTCACCAGGTTTTTACCGGGCTGCAGGCTGGCAGAGTAGAATCCCCTGGGGCGGGGCGGGGCGGGGCTCCGGGCCGCAGTCTGATATCTTCCGATTTATCGAAATCGACGTACTCACACTGCCAGATTTTGCCGTTTCGGCGCCTGAGGCCATAATCCCAGGCCAGCTTGCCGGAAAGGACGGCATCCGAGTGGCCTGACCCGTCATCACCAAATCCATAGAAAAGGGCGGTTCCGATAAACCCTTGATTGACGGTACCATCTGCTAATGAGGGCATTATTTCCTGCTTATCAAATTCATCCTGGGTTATGTTCCAGCCCATTTTTCGATTGGCTTTGCGCCAGGCCTTTAGCTGCTCCGCCAGCGTGAGGATTAACTCACCCCCCTTGAACGGTTGACTTTTTGAATATAAGTTTCGCAACCAAACTAATGGCGACATTGTTCAATAGTCCTTAATAAATTCGCCCTGAAAAATAGCACACACAGGGCTGTAAATTGTTCTTTGAAACTGAAGAAACGTCTTAGATCGAAGGTTTGGCGGATTAATTATTTAATGCTGCTTTTGTTTTAAAGGTAGCAAACGACGTGCCAAGGTAAAAGTCAATATTATGGTCAGCGACATAAGTAATTTAAATATCAATAAGATCTACTATATACGCACTAATTTTGCCCTGAATGTTGAACGCATAAATCCATCTTATTTTCCGAAGTGCAAATATTTTACGCACTATACCCCCTTAATCAGTCTCAAGTGCATAAAAGATATCCACCCGTTGAAATTAAAATCGGTATTGATGCTGAAAAATGTTGTTTACCCGAAGATCTGGCCCAGGACGGCTGTAACTACATTAGGGGAATTGAAATGTATAGATTCATTATCTGAAATTGGACGAGGTAACCTGATTTTTTTTGCAATACCCCTATGGATGGCTATGTCCGCTGTGTTTCACCTGCTGGGCGCAAATAAAATGCGACTATAAGGGTTATTGACTGACAACATCGAGACTATCATTTCGGCGGCAGCTCACTGTGCTGCGAGCAAGAGGTGCCGAAAGTACACGGCATGCATATTGCTTTGAGGTCTAAAAGGATAACGAAATTTGTGTTTGATTACTGGTTTGTAGCGGTAGTAACGAATAATAAAGTGTGCACTAAAATTCTAATCTATCCTACAGTGTTGTTTGGAGACGCCTTCAATCGAGCCAGTTTTCTATTGCGCACAAAATTCAGGTATTGGGATTAGCTCAAACATGTCAAACTGCCGAATCAATATTTTCGAAACCGGAAGTGTGCTTAACGATAAGTGGGTAATTCTGGAACTTATCGGCAAGGGCGCAATGGGTGAGATTTATCTGGCGCATCAATTGAATCTTAAGCGCGATGTGGCCATTAAGGTTGTCTCGGAGGAGTTGTTAAAGGATTTCGAGGATGATCCGGAAGAGATTGAAACAGCCTTCCAGCGATTCAAACGCGAGGTCCACGCCATGGCCCAGGTGCGTCACCCGAATGTGCTGCAAATCTTCGATTATGGTTCTGCTGCGATCCAAAGGGAAGCCGGAGATTGTCCCGTTGAATTCATTGCCATGGAGTATATTCCGGGGGATACCCTTCGTTTCACCATGTCGGATGAAGGTTTTTATCCTGAGCAGGATCTTACCGGGGATTGGCTGGAAGAATACTTCCTCCCGATGCTCAATGGTATCGAGGCTATTCATGATCTTGGTATCGTTCATCGGGACATAAAACCCGAAAACATACTGATGGACGATACAAATCCCAAAATTGCCGATTTCGGCCTGGCTCGTTCCACGCGTCTAAAACCGGTAACACAATCCATGGATGTAAAGGGAACCGCTCATTACATGTCTCCCGAACACTTTTTTGATTTCAGAAAAGCCGATCAGCGGGCCGATATCTATTCATTGGGGAAAATCCTTTTTGAGGCCGTCACCGGAAAATTAGGTGAAGGCACAATACCCTTTAAAACCGCCAGTCTGCCGGAGACCGAAACCCTCTTTTTCGAGAAACTGGATAAGATCATCCAGGATGCTACTGCTGAAAATCGAGAAAATCGGTTGGCGTCGATTGAGCAACTGCGAACAGCCATCTTAGATGCAATTGATGCTTATAAAAAGGAGCCGGAAGCGGATATTTTAGCAAGATCGAAGCATTCTTCATTTCTGCTTAACCCGAAGTGGATCTGGTCAGGGATCGTGATTGCAATCATTGCAGTATCCGCCATGGCAATCTGGCATTTAATGGGAGAACCCGGCAATTCATCCAAGGTACTGGAAAGTCCACCGATCATTAGCAATGAAGTAAAAAAAGTCTATCGCGATGATTCTTCCCCCATTGAAATAATGCCATCAGATACGCCCAAACAGTCAATTCTGGCCGAAGACGGTGCATCCATGCATTTTGTACCGGCAGGAACGGTTACTTTGCCGAATAATAGCAGCTCCCAGCCTGGGCGATCGGTGAAGGTCAACCCTTTTTACATGGATGAAACCCTCGTCACAAATCACCAGTACGTGGAGTTTTTAAACCACAACCTTTCAAGAATTCGTGTCGAAAGAGGAGTGGTCCGCGCTGAGGAAGAAATCTGGCTTCTATTAGGCGAAATATCAGAAGATTATGAACCAATTGTTTTTCAAATAGGCGAGTTTAAAGTCAGTAAAATAGCGTATGCCTCATTGCCGGCCCTGCGCGTTACAGCCTATGGCGCCGCCGGCTACGCGCGGTATTACAACAGACGCTTGCCAACCTATATCGAATGGCTGCATGCCCTGGGGAATGGAGAGTTGCAGTTCCAAAAGAAATTCCAAGATGACGGTGATTCCCCTGAGGAAGCAGATAAACAGCCTAGGCATGGCCAGATGCATTCTCAGGTAAAAAGTGATGTTGCTAAGCCTAAATCTCCTGGCCCAAAATTATCTTCGGTTATAAATGATCAGCCCAATAGATACGGAATCCGCGGGTTAAATAAAAATATTAAGGAATGGGGCCTTAAGGTATCTGATGCCACATCAAGAGATAATATCAGAGAAGCGGAATTTGTGGTTCTGCCATCAACCAGTCAACGCTTTCCCTGGGAAGGATTTGGAGAAGTCGGCTTCCGCTGTGTACGGGAGGTAAAGATTAAAAGGAAATAGCCCTTTGCCAGGTCCTGTAACAACATTTTTTGTAGAATAGACCCTGACATTGCATAAATTCTTGTCATCTAGCCTGGCCGTTATGTCTGAGATCGTTGCTTTTTCCGGGCTGATGCTGGATGCTTGTCGGAGCGGAGCGGAGATCCCGTTTCAGCGGGGATACTCGATGCTGGATATCTAACAGTACACTATCGGTGAATTTCAACGACATCCAGGATCCAGAAACCAGAATCCAGGATCAGTCAATACTTTCAATGGTCTTCATTGCAGCAGCTAAGTTGGATTTCAAAATTTTATGCAACTATAGGGTCGCGATGGATTACTACCTGAATTTTGCACGAGGGAGGAATGTAATAATGAATAAAATAATTTTTATTGTTCTTTGTATATCTTTATTTGTCACAGGAAGCGCACTTGCAGTTGAAATTTCCTGGATGCATGTTCAACATCGAGAGTACGGAAACGGCAAAGCTTTGAATCGACTCGGTTTTGGATTGATTGATGACCGTGGTAATTATTTAGCCGATAACCGGACCGTAAAAGAGATCAAGCTGTATGATCCGGACAAGAAAGAATTGAGACTGGCTCCCCTTAATTTCAATTCGGTTGAAGAAATTTTCGGAACTTATGATTCCAAGAACAGTCAGTGGCTTTACCACAAGGTCTGGCAGTTTGACAGCTGGTTTACCAGCGAAACAATGGAACCATTTAACCCGGGAATATACTGGTTGAAAGTGACAACAACCGATGGAAAAGTTACCGAACGTACGTTTGCTTTTAATAGACGCACCGCATTGCCGATCATTGATTCAGAGTCATTTCAGATCCAACCGGACCCTAACGGCAACCTGATCTGGACCTGGGAAATTCCAATGGAACTGGGACAGCTGGCTTTGAATCACAAGACCCGGGTCCGGGCGAGTATTGATATATTTAAGAATGAGAAGATTGCCGGCTATTTTTCCATAATTCTACCTGCCCACCTGGCATTTGTTTATATTCCCATTGATGTGGCACAAACAATCAATCAGAAAGGCGATCGGTTTGAATTAAAAGTTCAATTAGAAACCAGAGATAAAAATAATCGGACCTATTCCAAACCGCTTATTATTAATAAAAAGCTCCCGGCAGCAGCTATGAATAAGGCCAAAATTAAGTAGACATAAAATATTTCTTTTCCAGCCCCCCAATGCATTGCCATTTACGAAGTGGCGTAAGGCGTAAGGCTCAAGGCTCAAGGTAACGGTTCTTTTTCCATTAATAGAAAGAGTTAGACAGTCAAATATTTATTTTAAAAAATTCCATCGGAGGAGCTGATAATGAGACATTTTTCTATGAAGACCGCTGGAGGAATGTTGCTGACATTGTGGATAGCGATGGGGATGCCCGCCGGCGGGATTGCGGATTCCCCCATTTGGGCATCACCACCCCTGACGCAGCTTATTGAGGAAGGCATCGCTCAGAACAAGGAAATAAAAAGCCTGGAAGATGAGGTGGAGGGTTTGAAGAAAGAGATACCGTTTGCCGGTTCTTTAGAAGATCCCCGGCTTGGCTTTGCCATCTTAAACCTGCCGACGGACACCTTCGATTTTGATCAGGAGGCCATGACCCAGAAACAGATTTTCATCGCACAGAAATTCCCCTGGTTCGGGAAATTAGACCTCCGGACCCAACGGGCAACCTTGAAGGCCGTTCGCCAGCAGGCTATTCTGGAGACCAAGCGTCTTGAGCTTGCCCGCAAAATAGCCGCTGCCTACTACGAGCTGGGGTTCGTGGCCACCAGCCTGGAGATCAATGCCAGACTTGCCGATATCGTCAGCCAGCTGTTGCGTGTAGCTGAAACCCGCTACGCCACCGGTCGCGGGCTGCAGCAAGATGTCCTGCAGGCCCAGGTGGAACTGAGCAAACTATTGGATGAGAAAATTACGCTGCAAAGAACGCGCCGCACTCTGGAAGACCGGATCAATGAACTGCTTAACCGCGCAAGCTTCATAACCGTGCTGCCACCCAAGAACGTGAGTTATCCGGACCTCCAGCTAAAAGTGAAGCAGCTTCAGGACAAAGCTTTAAAAGAGAATCCCGAGTTTAGAGTCAGACAGGCCCAGATCGATATCGCCGCAAAGGACATTGAACTGGCCCGCAAAGATTACTGGCCGGACATGGATGTGAAACTGGCCTATGGTCAACGGGATAAAGATTTAACCGGCAGGGATTTACCGGACCTGGTATCAGGTTCGGTAACGATGAACATCCCTCTCTGGCAGAATAAAAGACAGAATTCCAAACTGGCTGCCGCTAAAAAGAGACATCAGGCGGCAATTAATTTTTATCGTAACCTTGTCGAAAGCCTGCCGCACAAGGTGGACGCATTGGTGACCGAAATCCGTGACACCCAGAAAAACTACCGGCTTTTCAACGAGGCCCTTTTGCTGCAGGCAGATCAATGGGCCAGCTCATCCCTATCCGCTTACGAGGTCGGAAAACTGGAATTCAATACCATGATTAATGCCCGGATTCGTCTGCTGCGCTTTGACCTTCAGACCTCAAATTTTATGTTCAAAATTTATCAAAAACGAGCGGAACTGGAAGAGGTTCTCGGCGGACCGCTATAGGAGCTTTACGGCGCCATTTCGACAATTGGTTGTCTATGTCTGAAATCTACTTCTTTCCTTTTTCGGCAGATACTCGATGCTGGATACTGGTTACTCGATGCCAAACTAAGGAATGCTATCGTATTAAAATAAATGAATAGCATCCTAAACTTTAGCGTATTCTATGCATCTATAGCTTAAGGTATCGCCTTCCAGAGAGGGTAACATACGATGAAACGAATTATTTTAATGTCCGTCGTCATTGCCGGTATAGCTGGACTGCTTTTTGATCTACAGGAACTTGGCTTCCGATCCGGCTTTGACAGGAATCGAACCGGCGGTTCGGGTCTGATAGCAGGAAATGCCCTGGCGGCGCAGCAGGATCTCAAGGCCGGTATGATTGATCCAAAGACGGGCAAAAAAATCAAGTACTGGACGTCTCCCATGGATCCTACCTACATTCGCAACGAACCGGGTAAATCCCCCATGGGAATGGATCTGGTGCCGGTTTATGAAGAGGAAGGCGAAGAAAAAGAGCCGGCCTCCACCATCCGGATTGATCCGGTTACCATGCAGAACATGGGCGTGCGCCTGGGACGGGTCCAGCAAAAAGCCCTGACCAAGTATATTCGTACCATCGGCAACATTACCTTTGATGAGACCAAAATCTTTACGGTAAATACGAAATTCAACGGCTGGATAGAAAAACTTTATGTCAATTTTGTCGGGGAAGACGTCAAAAAAGGACAGCCTCTTTTTGACATCTATAGCCCCGAGCTGGTCACCGCCCAGGATGAATATTTGCTGGCCCTGGAACAATACAGCAAATTGGGAGACAGTTCGTATTCCAGTATCCGCAACGGGGCCCGGCGCTTGCTGGACGCCTCACGCACCCGTTTGCAATACTGGGACTTGACGAACCGGCAGATCGATCAGATCCGTAAAACCGGCAAAGCACGCAAAACAATTACGATTTTCTCTCCTGCCAGCGGAGTAGTCACCAAAAAGATTGCTTTTAAAGGCCATTTCGTAAAAGAGGGGGCCCATCAATACGAAATCGTCGATCTTTCAAGCGTGTGGGTGGATGTGGATGTTTATGAGTATGAGTTGCCCTGGGTGCAGAAGGAAATGGCGGCGGATATGGAACTATCCTATATTCCCGGTAAACGATTCCACGGCAAAGTACTTTTTATCTACCCCTACCTTGATCCTAAAACCCGTACCGTCAAACTTCGTTTGGCCTTTCCCAATCCCGGTTACCAGCTCAAGCCGGGCATGTACGCCGACATCTATCTAAAATCCGTCATTGCCAAAGACAGCCTGGTCATTCCGCAGGAAGCGGTAATTGACAGCGGGGTCCGCAAAATTGTTTTCGTCGCTGTCGGCAAGGGCAAGTTTCAGCCACGCGAAGTAATAACCGGTCTTGAAGGCAATGAGAACGAATTTGAGGTGATTGCAGGCTTGAGTGAAGGCGAAGAAATTGTGCTGTCCGCTCAATTTATGCTCGATTCTGAAAGTCGCCTGCGGGAGGCGATCCAAAAAATGCTGGAATTGCGCAAACGTGAACCCGGTGGCCACTAGCAGAAAGAATTTGAAATGATCGAAAAAATCATTGAGTTTTCCATTAAAAACAAATTCCTGGTGATCCTGGGAACCCTGTTTATAATTGTGGCCGGCGGTTATGCCGTAATGAAAACGCCCCTGGATGCCATCCCGGATCTATCGGATGTCCAGGTTATCATTTTCACCGAATATCCGGGCCAGGCACCCCAGGTGGTTGAGGATCAGGTCACCTATCCGCTCACCACGGCCATGCTGGCGGTTCCTTTTGCCAAAGTGGTGCGGGGCTACTCCTTTTTCGGCTTCTCCTTTGTCTACATTATATTTGAAGACGGCACCGACATGTACTGGGCCCGCAGCCGGGTGCTGGAATATCTCAATTTCGTGTCCGGAAGGCTCCCCGAGGGCGTTAACCCGGCCCTGGGGCCTGATGCCACCGGTGTGGGCTGGGTCTACGAGTACATTTTAGAAAGTGATCGGCATGATCTTTCGCAGCTGCGCTCCATCCAGGACTGGTATCTGCGCTACGAGCTCACCAGTGTGCCCGGTGTGGCCGAAGTGGCCTCTATCGGCGGCTTTGTTAAACAGTACCAGGTAGTTGTTGATCCCAACAAACTTGTGGCGTTCAACATTTCTTTACAAAAAATCAGGATGGCCATTCAGCGCAGCAACAATGATGTGGGCGGTAAGCTGGTGGAAATGGGCGAAACCGAATTTATGATACGTGGTCTGGGCTACATTCAAAATATAGACGATCTTTACAACATCGCTCTGGGGGTCGACCAGCGCGGCACACCGATTTTGCTGAGAAACGTGGCAACCGTCAGGATCGGCCCGGAGCTCAGGCGCGGCATCGCCGACTCCAACGGCACGGGTGAGGCGGTCGGGGGTGTCATTATTATGCGTTATGGCGAAAACGCTCTGGCCGTTATTGAAAATGTCAAAAAGAGAATGGAGCAACTTAAAACCGGTCTGCCCGAAGGGGTTCACGTCAAAACCGTCTATGACCGCTCAGGCCTGATCCTGCGTGCAGTTGACAACCTGAAAAAGACGCTCCTTGAGGAAAGTCTGATCGTGGCACTGGTCTGTATCATCTTTTTGTTCCACCTGCGAAGCGCCTTTGTGGGGATTTTCACCCTGCCGGTCGGCGTGTTCATCAGCTTCATTATCATGGAGCGGCAAGGAATCAACGCCAATATTATGAGTCTAGGCGGTATTGCTATCGCTATCGGCGCCATGGTTGATGGGGCCATCGTGATGATAGAAAATGCACATAAGCATATCGAGCACGACGGGGGTAAAAAGCCGCATTGGGAAATAATCCTGGACGCATCCAAGGAAGTCGGGCCGGCACTTTTCTTTTCGTTATTGATTATTGCCATCAGCTTCTTGCCGGTGTTCACCCTGGAGGCCCAGGAAGGAAGACTATTCAAACCCCTGGCCTTCACCAAGACATACGCGATGATGGGGTCTGCGGTACTGGCCATCACGATCGTTCCGATTCTGATGGGTTATTTAATTCGCGGTAAAATTCGGCCCGAAGCGAAAAATCCAATCAATCGCATGCTTATCTGGATCTATCACCCCATCATCAAGCTGGTACTCAGAACCAAGGTCCTGGTGATATTGCTGGCTGTGGTCGTTCTGGCCGTCACTTACATACCCTGGAAACGTATCGGTTCCGAATTTATGCCGCCCTTAAATGAAGGTGACCTGCTTTACATGCCGACCACGCTGCCCGGTATTTCGATAACCAAGGCTAAAGAATTATTGCAGCAGACCGACCGTATCATCGCTTCATTTCAGGAGGTCCATCATGTATTTGGAAAAGTCGGGCGGGCGGAAACTGCAACCGATCCCGCACCACTCTCAATGATGGAAACCACTATTATGCTGAAACCCGAATCCGAATGGCGTGCAGGAATGACTATCGAAAAACTGGTCACCGACCTTGATAAAGCGATTCAATTTCCCGGACTGACCAATGCCTGGACCATGCCGATAAAAACTCGCGTGGACATGCTTTCCACCGGCATCAAGACACCGGTAGGGATTAAGCTGATGGGCGAAGACCTTCAGGTGTTAAGTGATGTGGGGGAAAAAGTGGAAGCAGCCCTCAGGCAGGTCCCCGGAACCCTCAGTGTCTACTCGGAACGGGTCACCGGTGGCAATTTTCTCGATTACCGCATCAAACGCCAGGCGGTGGCGCGCTATGGCCTTACCGTGGGCGATGTCCAGGATGTCATCATGTCCGCCGTTGGCGGCATGAATGTCACCCAGACGGTCGAAGGCCTTGAGCGCTATCCGGTAAACCTGCGCTATGGATCCGAACTCAGGGACACACCGGAAAAATTGCGGCGTATCCTGGTTCCGACTCCATCCGGAGCCCAGGTGCCCATCACGCAGCTGGCCGATATCCGTATCGTCAAAGGACCACCCTCGATCAAGAGCGAAAACGCCCGCAACAATGCCTGGGTCTATGTGGATCTGACCGGCATCGATGTGGGGACCTATGTGAAAAAGGCGCAACAGGTAATACGGGAAAAAATCAAGTTGCCTCCCGGTTATAGTATCGTCTGGAGCGGGCAATATGAATACATGATCCGGGCCCAAAAACGATTAATGATTGTGGTGCCGTTAACTTTGATCATCATTTTCCTGCTGCTCTACTTTAATTTTAAGAACATCACCGAATGCCTGATTATCATGCTCAGTGTACCCTTTTCCCTGACCGGGGGGCTCTGGTTGATGTATCTACTGGGCTATAATATGAGTGTGGCCGTGGGCGTCGGCTTCATTGCATTAGCTGGTGTTGCGGCTGAAACAGGGGTCGTTATGCTGATTTATCTGGATATATCCTATAAGAAATTTAAAACCGAATACGGTGATAAATTCAATCGCCGGCATCTGGCAGAAGCCATTGAAGAAGGCGCTGCGTTGAGAGTGCGGCCCAAGATGATGACCGTGGTGGCAATTATGGCCGGTCTGATGCCTATCATGTGGAGTCACGGCACCGGGTCCCAGGTCATGAAACGAATTGCGACCCCCATGGTTGGCGGCATGGTGAGTGCCACCATCCTGACCCTGATTGTGGTGCCGGCGATTTACGATCTGTGGCGAGGATGGAAATTGCCGAAAGAATCCGGCGCACGAAAGAAGGAAAAAGAATCATGAGATCACTTGTTACTGCGATTGCCCTATTATTGTTTGTAAGTGATGCTGTCGCGGCTGAGATAACCTGGATGTATGTTCAACATCGAAAATATGAAACCGGCCGCAACCTGAACCGATTGGCCTTTGGTTTAATTGATGAAAAGGGGCAGGTATCAGCTGATGGTAAAGCTGTTGTAAATGTTCAGTTGTACGCGCCTGATGGTTCGGCCGTTAACTTGTTAAAATATCGATTTGACTCCGATGAAGAAATATTCGGATTCTACGATTCCGTCAAAAGCGGGTGGTATTATAGCGATAATTGGCAGATCGACAGCTGGTTCCGGGCCAATATTTTCGAGCCCCTGATTCCCGGCCAATATCGGTTGAAGGTGACCACTGTTGACGGCAAGGTGGTGGAAAAAAATTTTCGTTTCAAAAAGCGCGTTGAGCTTCCGGTCATATCTTCAAGCTCCTTTAAAATTCATCGCGATTCGCTTGGCAATGTCATCTGGAAATGGGACATACCCGACGATCTAGGCCGGTTGATTTTCGACTATCATACAGAAGCTAGGGCTTCCATCGATATTATTAAAAATAAAAAAAATGTTGCCTATTTCTTTATTAAAATTCCCAGCCACCTGGGGTATGTTTTTATTCCCCATCAGATAGCCGAGAAGATTACATCCAAAGGCGATCAGTTCGGCTTTAAAATTCAGTTGGAAACCAAAGATAAAAATAACCGAACGTATTCCGATACACTAATAACCCGTCATATATTGACAATGATGACTGAAAAGAATTCAAATACGTTAAATAAATAATAACATGGTAAAACTCAGCGGACTTCAACAACGTCTGGCGCTCTACATGTTTTTCCCGGTTGCATTGCTGCTGGCCGGCATGGGAATCGTAGGATTCATTTATGCCAGGAACAGTTTATTGATCCAGTGGGGTGAGGCTTCAAATCTCAAGTTGCAAAGAGCAGCTCACCAGGTAGATATGCGTCTCGGCCGGGCTAAAGAGTGGTTGAAGATGTTCCACACTGCCGATGTAAATCCCTACGCCAGCTATATTCACGAACTGGTTATCGAACAGTTGAGAGGAATAGACGGAGTTGCCAGGGTAGACCTGTCATGGACAGACTCTCGAAGAGCCTTGGAAGTTGCCAAAAGAGGGCTGATTCCCTTTCGCGAGGGCGGCAAGCTTGAAGTTACAGCACCACGATACGATGAAATAGTAGAAAATAAAACCATCTCACTCGTATCCGATCTGAAATCAGAGTCCGGAAGAACGGTCGGCAAGCTGGAAGTGGTGCTGCGCTTCGAATATCTCATCGATACAATCTTGGCCGCAGGCTGGTGGCAAAGCGACCAGGCATACCTGGTAGACGACTCAGGAAGAATTCTCTCCAGCGCGAAATCCGGACATCGGCGCCAACTGGGTGAAAATAATAAGAACCTGGAGGTAAAAACCCTGACAGCTATGAAAAAAAAACCATATGGAACTGTGATGAGCAGTGGTTTTTTTCCGTCTGAAGTCAGCGGATACTATCGGCTGAAGGAGGCCCCCTGGACCTTGATAATGATCGCCCCCGGCAAACAGATCCTTTCATCCGTTATACGGTTTCGCCTTTACTACTTTATTTCCGGAACGATTTTTATTTCCGTCATCCTGTTGTTAATCAAACTCATCATGGGCCGCACGGTTTCATCAATTGAAGCGCTCTCTGACACGGCCGATCGAGTCGCCCGCGGGGATTTCGTCACCCTGGCACCGTCAAAAACCAGGGATGAAGTCGCAGAGCTCATCCACAGCTTCAACACGATGGTGGTGCAACTTGAAGAACGCAGCAAAATGAAAGAGACCATGGATCTGGCGATGGACGTTCAACAGAACCTGCTCCCTCAAAAACCGCTGCACATGGAAAAATTGGATATTGCCGGCAAAAGTATATATTGTGATGAAACCGGTGGTGATTATTTCGATTTTTTCAGATTCCCTGAATTGGGCGATGGGCGGGTCGGTATCGCCGTCGGTGATGTGGTCGGGCATGGTGTGCCGGCAGCTTTGCTCATGACCACAGTCAGAGCATTTTTGCGGAGCAGAATGGCCCAGCCGGGCGATCTTGCTCCAAAAATCAATGATGTCAATCGTCTGCTATGCCTGGACACTTCCCATTCGTGTGATTTTATGTCGATGTTTCTGATTGTTGTCGATACTAGAAATAAAGATTTACGATGGGTGAGAGCAGGTCATGATCCCGCGCTCTTTTATGACCCCCTTAAAGCTTCTTTCAAAGAATTGAGCGGCAGCGGAACAGCGCTTGGAATTGACGCTACATACGCTTTTGAGGAGAATAAACTCTCAGGATGGTCCGAGGGACAAATCATTGTTATCGGCACCGACGGAATTTGGGAAACAGATAATCCCAATTCTGAAAAATTCGGTAAATTTCGCTTACGGCAGATTATCCGACAGCGCAGTGATTTCTCAGCGCAGGAAATCCTAAATGCCATATTAAACGCACTGAAAGAATTTCGAGGGTCGGCTTCCCAAAATGACGATGTAACTTTAGTTGTAGTGAAAGCAAAAAAGTGAAATCTTGCGCGCCACAAGACATATCATTGGAGGTACCAAGTAATAATTTTTCAGAGAGTAAATGGTACATCCCCCCTAGGGAGCTTCTTCGATCTTCTTCTGTTCTAGAATATCCCACACCAGCCGATATTTTTGCCCCTCCTTATTTTCTAATTTCTCAACCCAGATGGTGGTTCCTTTTTGTTTGCCGCGAATACGAACGTCTTTAGCTAAGTATCTGGCTTTTATGCCTCTATCAAGGTTGGGGAGAACAAAATCTAAGCAGGCTACATCCACGGCTATTAATAGTTTTTAAAGGTTGGGGATGCGGTCCTTTTTAAGGCGTGGTCCCCTGCCACATCTATCCGTATTGATCTCAGGCCCAGTGTTGAAGAAAACGGAGTGATACTGAACCTGAACCCAATATATTAACTGTCGGTAAATACGGGATTCACTAATTACTTAACCAGATGATATATCAGAAATTATTGAAAGATTACCTAATGAATTTATCCCCCTTTTTTTGATATTTAAGACAGCCTTACTAAAATGCTTAAATTAGATGGTGCGTATAAAATTTGCACTTTCTTGCGTCAATAGCACCCAACGCTGTGAAATTCTTCCGCATTACACCTGGTCGTCATTATAAGGTTGAAGCTGAAAATTTGCCATATATCCGAATAACTGGTAATATTCTTAGAGATCAGAAGATAGCATCTGTTCGGAGGGCTTTTGATGGAATATATTTTGGCATATACGATTTCATCGCCAGGGAAGAAGACAATGAAGGTGTCAAAAAAAACTATTTACTGGTCAGTTATTGGAGCCATTTCCGGCTATTTTATATTGCATCCAATAATTCATATCATATCCGTATTCCATTATCCCGGTGGGCCTTTACCCACCACAAACTTTGATTTTGAAATCTTAAAGGCCTTTTCTGTCTCAATGTTACCCTGGGGTCTCGCCTTTTTGATCCTGTGTGCATTGCTCGGTCTGTTTTGGGGAAAAATCCAACAGACAGATATAGAAAAATCAGCAGCCATTTTAGAACTTCATAAAGCTTTAGAAGAAGTTAAAACCCTCAGCGGATTCCTGCCTATATGTGCATCATGTAAGAAAATACGAGATGATAAGGGATACTGGAATCAAATTGAAGCTTATATCAGTGAGCATTCCGAAGCGGAGTTCAGCCATGGAATCTGTCCGGAATGTTCAAGAAAACTGTATCCCGAAATTTATGATGATATATAGGCCGTGTTGTATGATGCTTTCGCTTAAGATATGCTATAAATGAAATAGTCTCAAATTCATGCGGGGGAATTGCCTCTATGTATTAGATTGGAATTTTTGGGTGCAATTGAATAATCGATCTGTGGATGCTTGCTAATTTTCTCCCCATAATAAGCTTATGATTAGCTTCCAGTATGCGAATATTTTATACGGTACCACTCTTGCGATCTAGATATCAAGGACTATCCCACCTTTTAATCTTAATATATATTTTTAAACACTCTTGTCCAAAAACGGGTTTAGAATGAGTCATAAAGTGAGTAATAATACGAGTCATTGAAAAAAATCCTCCTTATATGTAGGGTGGTTGTTAAT
>Ga0209791_1000213_pt1 | contig 27743 bp, 25 predicted proteins | sample WorMetTyACAVOLI1_FD_187422 | JGI IMG/M metagenome (GOLD analysis project Ga0209791, IMG submission 187422) | Marine gutless worms symbiont microbial communities from Max Planck institute for Marine Microbiology, Germany - Olavius algarvensis... ... | reverse complement strand
ATTGAGCATGATTTTTAAATTCCTATTTTTACTCGACTATTTTTGTAAATTTTACTACTAATAGGTTTTCTATTCCTCACTAAAGCCCCAGTTTTAGGGAACTAGGCCTATAAAAGGAGTGATTTTGGTAGTACTTATATCAAAAAAAGTCAAGTAGTATTTTATCTTATCATGCTGATATAATGAGAATTTTTACGTTTATGCGTCCACTCTATAAATTGTCGATATGGTACCGCTAATCTATTAGTCCAAACGCCCCACGGCCGGACTCGGTTTGCGTCCGTATTCCCTGGCGGTTTTCACGATGGCCCGCAGGTTGTCCTCTTTGACATCCGGCCACAGATCGCAGCCGGGCCAGACCGCATCCACCCCGCCATCGATATTGGTTTTAATGCCCGCGATCGCCTCTTCCACCGTCGTTTCCTCTTTGCAGGGCAGCGCAAATACATCGAAGTTGCCGAACAATAGTTTATCGTTGCCGATTTTCTCGCGCGATTCGGCCAGACAGTTTTTGATGTCCACGCTGAGGGCATCGGCGCCGCACTCATTCATCATCTCGATGATCATGTTGGTGGCTCCGCAAATATGCAGGACCTTGGGGGATTCCCAGGCTGCGAGAATCCGCTTTACCCGCGGCATGATCATGGTCTTCCAGGTTCGGGGACTGATCAGATCCGTGCCGGTGCCCATCTCCCGCAAGGTAATAAAATCGGCTCCGGCCGCTTGCTGGGCCTGACCGATTTTGATGATCATGTCGCTGATCTTATCAAGAGCGGCTTCCACCAGCTTTTTTTGCTTGAAGATCCCCTTGAGCATGATGTCGAGTTCCAAAAGCTGCCCCGCCATGGTAAAAGGCCCCAACTGCCAGGCGCCGATGGCCCGTTCGGGGGCTTCTTTTTTGGCCAGTGCGATGGCTTCGAGGATCATCGGAATGCGTCCCAGTTCCAAGATATTGTCCGGAATCTCAACTTCTTCCAGACCCTTCCAAACTTTATTGGGAATGGTCGGATACAGGATATCCATGGAATCCTCATACAGGCTGATTTCATTGCCCAGCGCCTGGGACTCGGCCGTCATGTCATAGGGCACGACTACCGAGTCGAATCCGAACATGCGCGATGATTCAATTGACGATTGAACCATCATATTGACATCGGTATGTACCTTGGGAAACTGGAACCCTAATTTTTTGATGGCCGGCATGACCACCATACCGTATCCGCTGAAAAACGGCATCGTGTCAACGGGCTCTTTGCGAAAAACTTTCATTACTCTTTCTCTGGGGGTTAACTCTGCCATGTAAAACCTTCTCCTTTCTCGTTGTTAAATTTAGGTAGCTGATAAGCCGTGATCGCGATGGTGATCACGGCCAGAGTTATTTTTGAAGTTTTAGGGGTGTAAACCTTTGGTATTTGAATATCTTAAAATCATGTGTGGCCATTCATGTCAATCGTCCTTTCGACGATTTTCAATGCTTTTAGGGGTGAATTTTTTGTCGCAGAAAACTGGGTCCTTTGGGCCAGATCCGAGTCAATCGGATTTGCCGCGAATCCAGGTACAAGCGAGAACGGAATGATGGAATGCTGGAATGTTGGAATGCTGGATTTTGTGGAATGGGATCTATTACTATAACAGTGACTCGGACCAGTTTATAAAATCAGACCGTCATCTGCTTTCGATTCCCAATATTCCATTCTTCCACCATTCCATTATTCCACTCGGAGTCTAAGGTAAACTCCACCGCTCTGGGGTGAAATCAAAGCCGGGCCCTCTGGGTCGCATTCATTTATAGGTTTGGTTCCTTTTTTGCTTGGCAAAGGAAGACTCAGGCCGCAGCCAGCCCGCAGCAGTCGGGCCAACGGGCTTAACCGGATAACTGGCAGAACCGGCTAAACTTTAAAAAGATCCAACAATCGATGGGCACCGACCGTAGGTGCAGTTTGACCGACCTCGACGGCCTTTACTATCTCCGGCAATGATTTTTCAACGGCCGGATTGCGATAAAATCGTTCCCGCAGCCCCTCTTCCACCAGGGCCCACAACCAGTCAAGGGCCTGTTTGCGTCGTTTTTCCGTTAACTCACCGGCAGACTCGAGCTTTTGTTTATGATCCAAAATGGTTTGCCAGATCTCGACCAGTCCCTTCATGGTGACGGCGCTGCACGTCAAGACCGGAGGGGACCAGATTTTAGAGCCGGGAGTTAATAGATTCAGGGCCTTTTCGTACTCAATTTTCGCTTTTGCGGCATTTTCGATGTTATGGCCGTCGGCTTTGTTAATGGCAATGGCATCGGCCAGTTCGAGAACCCCCTTTTTGATTCCCTGGAGTTCGTCGCCGGCACCGGCCAGCATCAGCACCAGGAAAAAATCGACCATCGATGCCACGGTTGTTTCGGATTGGCCGACACCGACGGTTTCCACCATGATAACGTCGAACCCGGCCGCTTCACAGACCACAATGGTTTCCCGGGTTCGCCGGGCGACGCCGCCGAGAGTGCCGCCCGACGGCGAGGGCCTGATAAAAGCCTGCTCTTCCAAAGAAAGCCGTTCCATGCGGGTCTTGTCCCCCATGATGCTGCCCCCGCTTTTGGAACTGCTGGGATCCACCGCCAGCACCGCCACCCGGTGATTCTGCTTCACCAATTGCAGACCAAAGCTTTCGATGTAGGTGCTTTTCCCGACTCCCGGCACCCCCGTAATGCCGACCCGCACCGCCTGGCCGGCATGGGGCAGGAGCGCATCAACAATGGCTTTGGCCATTTCCTGATGAGCGGGCAGTGAGCTTTCGATTAAGGTAATCGTTTTGGCGACGATCCGCCTGTTCTTTGATAAAACTCCGTCGATGTAATCTTGAATCTGCATGGTTGTCTCAGGTCCTCTAGTCAAACAAATCTAATATCTGATGTATCTCGGCCCGGCCGGCCGGCAGAGAACTCAATACCAGGCCGGCCCCGGCTTCACACAGAGCGAGGCGCTCACTTTGCGGGATGGCGCCGCCCACTACGATCCGGACGTTTTCGGCCTGCCGGGCCTCGAGTTCCTTGACCAGTTGGGCTACCAGGCGTTCATGTTCGCCAGTCGTGGTTAAAAAACAAATGAGGTGAACATCATTTTCAACTGCCATCCGGGCGGTGTGCCGGGGCGTCTGCTGCAGCGGGCTGATATCGACATCAAAGCCCGCTTCGGCAAAACAGGCGGCCAGCAGCTTGGTGCTGCGATCATGTTGTTTTTGCCCCATGCTGCCGACCAGTATCCGCGGCCGCCGCCCTTCCCTTATAACAAATTGTTCAATTCTGTGCTCGATCAATGGCAATGGTTTTTTTCTAATAAAGAATGCGAGCCCAGGGGGCCCGGGTTGATTTCAGCCCATGGGTGGAATTCACCTTAGACTCCAAGATGGAACAATGGAATGGAGGAATACTGGAATATTGGAAATCGAAAGCGGATGACGGTCTGATTTTATAAACTGATCCGTGCCATCCTTACAAAAATAAATCCCATTCCATCAAACCCAGTCCTACTCAGGCGGGTCTTCGGCATTCCAACATTCCAGTATTCCATCATTCCACTCCCGCTTGCAGCAGATTCACGACATAGCCGATTGTCTCTGACCATGCCCAGAGTACCAAGTTTACTGCGACAAATTAATATGAAGTCACTTTCTATTTAAAAGTCGATTAAATGTCAAACTTCAATTACCTCGAAATTCCGTTGAATTATGGAATTATCTGTGTTAGGCCTGATGCTGTTTAAAAATCACCTCGTATGAAACTACATTGGAATGACGAATGTCGAATGATGAATGGCGAATGATGGAATCGCTTCGCTCAATCAATTTAAAATAGACAGAATACCTTAAATCCAAAATCCGCATTCCAAAATCTAAAATTTGCTTTTTAAGTTTCTTTTCTTTGATCAGACTGGCCGCTTTTCAGGCCAGGGGCAACGCTGAACCCGGGATCTTAACATGACCTCACCGCATCCACCAAAGATAATGCTTGAAGTGATATATAAAGCGGATTATTGCCTGCCCTGCCTTTACATGGATGAAGCCGTGCGCGAGGTGGTTCCCAAATATCGTGAATATGTCGATTACCATCGGGTTGAGTTCATGATCGGGGAAGGCAAAAAGCGCTTTCTGGAACTTTCCCGATCATTGTTCGGCGAGGAAGGCGTCCAAAAACACTTCCGCCTGGCGCCGGTCCCGTCTCTATTCATCGACGGCGAACTTGTTTTTGATGCGATACCACCTAAATTCGAGCTGGAAGAAGCCATCGAAGAAATCATTATGGAAAAGGGGCTTTGCACCAAGGAAAAACTTCACCTGGAGATTTTTCACGAGGGCGAACACTGAATCCCCTGCGTCTATATGGCCCGGGTGGTCGCGACGGTGGCGCCGGAATTTGACGATCTCTTAAGTTGGGAAAAAGTCATTACCAAAGAGTTGGCCGGCGCCCGCAGGTACCAGGAGTTTTCAAAACTTTGCGGAAAACCGGTTCCGGTTCCCTCCATTGCCATCAACGGAAAGCTGGTCTTTGAAACCACACCCGGTCCCGAGGAACTCAGGAATCGTATCCATCAAACACTGAGCGAATTGGGATTTTCCTGACAGGCTGTTCGCATTGAAGATTGAAGATTGAAGATTGAAGATTTCTGGTTGTCGCTTCGCTCCGTCTTTTTTTAATAGGGAATATTCCATAAATATTCAATTTTTAGTAGTTTTGACGGTAGCGGCAGATTAAAATCGATCCGCCGAAGGCGAACCACAAATATTCAATCTTAAATCTTCAATATTCAATTCCAGGTTGGGTGCCTAATATTCAATTCCCTGCCGTGCGCGCGTGCCGCTGTAATAAGGGTGTTTTTCCGGCACAAGTTCCGTAACGTAATCCGCCAGCGCCACAATTTCAGGCGGCGCTTTAATGCCGGTCATAATCAGTTCAACACTGTCTTTGCATTTGTGCATGAGCTCCAGTACCTGTTCTTTATCCAATACATCGAAAATGATCGCATCCAGTATTTCATCACAGACCAGCAGATGGGTTCCCCTTTCGACCGCCTCATATGCATAATTCAACGCTTGGGCTGCATGTTCATAGTGTTCCGGTAGCGGACCCTGGGTCATAATGAAGGGGTGTGGCCCGGGACACCGATAGCGGATATTCGATATCTGATTGAATACAGCCACTTCGGACGAATTCCCGGACTTCATGAATTGGACGAAATCCACCTGGAAGTTGCAACCGGCCGCCCGTATGGCCAGGCCCACCGCACTCGTGGTTTTTCCCTTGCCCTGGCCGCAATACAGGTGAATCAGACCCAGGCCGACATCTTTGATTAATCCGTAACGTTTCTGATGATAAAAAATAGGTATACCCTCCCCTGATAATTCAGCAACCTTCTTAAAGACAATAGGATTTATTGTCAACCGCTAACTTTCTTCATAAGCCGCCAGCTCTGCCGTGGAGAATTGAAAAGGTTCTACCGCTGCCGGGTGATCCAGGCCTTCTGAGTCAAATCCGAGCCATGCCGGCGGCTTATGAAGAAAGTTAACAAGTAAATTTTGGCTCAACTTTTTGAGCTGACCTATGGCATGGAAGCTGGGTGTTGTTTGCACTGAGAGACAGATCACATTTGACTTTTTCCCAATTTTTTCAAGCAATACATCCGGGAATTGACTTTGGGGTGATGATCCGTTATTCAATCAGAACAAGAGGATGCACCTTCTGAACTAGTTCCGGCCAGATCCACTTGCAGCAGAGCTGATATTCCCTCAAATCTTCGCACAACACCGCAGAGGGTTTTGCGGTTAACTTTGCTGCATACCGATCTTGCGGCCTTCCCTTCGGTGGCTGAGTTGACGGCATCTTAACGGTACGGGGAGACTAATATATAGGTCCAATAAGTCCTATAGGGCCTATAGCAATTTAACTGCACCCAGGGGAATTAAATCTTAACAGACCTAGCCACCCAGGTTCATATTATGACAAAAAAAACGATCATTTTTATCAGCTGCGGCATATTTCAGGCAGAACTGGAGTATCTGCGCAAGGCAAAAGGACTGGATTGGAATATTGTCTATCTCGACGCGGCCCTGCACGTCAATTTTGATAAATTAAAGGCCGCGCTGACCGGGGCTTTGGCAGAGAACCAGCGGCCGGGTGTCGACCTCAAGGTGATTTACGGCCATTGTCACCCGGAAATAATGGATATCCTGCAGCGATATAAGGCCCGCAAGATCGGCGCCGGGAATTGCCTCGAGGCACTGGTCGGCCCCCGGGAGATCAGGCGCCTGAACGACCAGGGCAAAGCTTTTTTTCTCTCGGCAGGCTGGGTAAACAGCTGGGAAAAAATGTTTGCCCTTGGCAAAAAGGACTATGATTTCGAATTCAAGACCATGTTTGGCGACTATAAACGCATCATCGTCTTAGATACCGGGATAATTCCCATTGATGAGAAAAAGGTCGAACAGTTCAGCCGATATACCAATCTTCCGGTTCGGCGCCGATCCATTACCCTGGATTATCTTCTAAATCTCATCGAGCAGATTTAATTTGTCGCAGAAATGGCAGGATCGGAGATATGACAATGGAATAAACCCCAGGTTCTACTTTTCGATCCCGATCCGGGCCGGGACCCCTTTTTGAAAATAGTGTTTAATCGGATTCATCTCGGTGACCAGATCGGCGTTTTCGATGATGCGGGGTGATGCTCCCCGTCCCGTGATGACAAGCTCCTTATTGGAAGGTTTGTTGATAATTATCTTAAGCAGGTCCTGTTCCCCGAACAGTCCCAGTTTCGCCGCCACATTGGCCTCCTCCATGATGATGATGTCATATTCATCCGTGCCCATCACCGCCCTGACCCGTTCAAGCCCTTTGCGGGCGGCCGCGATATCCTCCGGGGAAGGTTTGCGGTTGGCGAAACGGCCCAGCCCGAACTGCTCCACCGTAATCAAATCTGAAAATCGCTTTAAGGCTTTAATCTCACTGTAGTCCCCCATCTTGATAAACTGGGCGATAAACACCTTTAAGCCGGCGCCGGCCGCCCTGATGGACAGTCCGAGGGCAGCCGTGGTCTTGCCCTTGCCGTTGCCGGTATATACCTGCGTGTAGCCTTTGAGCTTTTCTGTGCTACCCATAGACTAATCCGCCTCGTTATTGCTGCTGATTTTTGTGTTTTTCCAAAAGGCCGTCAATTGCCCGCACGACGTTGCGGTGGTCCGGAGATCCCAGGGGAAATGACGGGCTGCGTTCCGATACCCGGCCGTTTAATATCATTTGCACCTTGACGACCGGCATATATTGCGATCCCCAATCCTCGAGACCGATTGAAATCCGGTAGCTCGTACCGGGCGCATGCGGCGGACTGGCCGGCAAAACTTCGGATAGCTGCGGGAAAAAAGTCTCGGCGGCCTGGGGCTCCAGGGGCTGGCATGCCACGCCGTCACCACGTTTGAGCGGCTCAAAACAATTGTCGCAGGATATGCAGGCCGCCGGGCGTCGATCACCGGCCTGCCAGCGCTTGATCAAACCGGGCTCCCGGATAAACGGGCGTGACATCGCAATGTAATCCACAACCCCATCGCTCACAATTTCCCGGGCCGCGTCGTAGGACCGAATCCCACCTACCAGAATCAGAGGCACCTGCAGGGCTTTGCTGAATTCCCGGGCCTCCGCAATAAAAAAGCCCCGGGTATCGTCGGAATCAACCCGGCTGTGCATGATATTGGGATTATTCAGAAGTCCGCCGCTGATCTCAATGGCATCGATCCCCGCCGCTTCGATCATGCGTGCGGCCTGGATCGATTCGTCCAGGGTCAGGCCGTCTTCGACGAAATCCCGGCAATTGAGTTTCACCAGAAGTGGATAATCATGCCCCACGGCTTGTCGGATGGCAGTCTGAATGGCCAGCAGAGCCCGGATCCGGTTGGCAAGGGGGCCGCCGTACTCATCGCTGCGATCATTATAGCGCGGACAGAGCAATTGGCTGAGAAAAAAACCATGGGCGGCAAGTATCTGCACCCCGTCAAATCCGGCCTGGCGGGCCCTGGCCGCGGCCTGCCCGAAAGCTTCGGCCAGGGAATGAAAATCTTGGGCCGCCATCCCCCGGACTCTTGATTTTGACAAATAGGCCCCGCCAAAGCCGAGCTGCATGACGATCTTACCGCCATGTTCGTGAACGGACTGCGTCAGTTTTTGAAGACCGGGGATCAGTGCATCCCGGTGGATGCCGAGCTGCCAGGGCGAGTGCTGTCCGTCCGGGCGGATATAGCTGTGCCCGGTGATGATCATTCCGACACCCCCGGCTGCCAGATCGCACAGGAGATCAATCATTGGAGGGGTGCAGGCCCCTTCATCCGTTGCCATCCCCACCCAGGTCGCCGATCGAACCAAGCGGTTCGAGAGGGTCATGCCGTTGATTTCTGTTTTCTCGAATAGGTCAGCCATTGCCATGGTCCGAGCTGCAATTGAGTAAAAAAGTTCCAGCCGCCGGCATCCAGTCTGATCGGAAAAGAAACTGCGCCAAATTTACGCAGTTTCCGATGAACTCATTGGCCGTTTCGTCCTCGTGCTCGTCCTCGTGCTCGTCCTCGAAGCTTTTGAGCCGCTTTCAAACCCGAGCACGAGGACGAGCACGAGGACGAGCACGATTTAAAATCCCTTTCTTGCGGTTAATGAAGATGTAGTTTCACACGAGCGGCAGCCTCCGGCTAAAGGACAGCCGGTCTGATCAGAAAAAAACTTTTGGGAGTCGGTTCCGAAATCGGCTGTTGTTGGGTTTCGCATTTCGTGAGAGCACCGCAAAAATGTAGGTTGGATTGAGTGTAACGAAACCCAACAATGCCTGGCGTTGGCTCAACCCAACCTACAATGGCAACCTAGACTAAGATGGAATCAACTCCAGCTTTTGAATTGTAGTTTCATAAGAGCGGAGGCCGCTGGCCGCAGGCGTCCAGTCTGATCAAAGAAAAGAAACTAATGAAAGTCGAACATCGAACGTCGAATAATGTATTCTGTCTGTTTAAATAGACTGAGCGAAGCGAATCCATCATTTGTCATTATTCATTAGTCATTCCCTGAAGTTTCACAAGAGCGCTGCCTCTGGCCAAAAGAACGGCCAGTCTGATCAATAAAAGAAACTTCGAAAAAGCGAATATCGAATATCGAACAAGGAATCATGAATTTCGAAGTAAGGTATTCTATCGATTTAATTCTAACTAAAATAGTCAGAGCGAAGCGAATCCATCATTCGTCATTCGACATTCGACATTCGACATTCCAATGTAATTTCACAAGAGGTTGCGTATCCAATACCGAATACCGAATGCCGAATACCCAAATTTCCCGACACCTGAAACCTACCTTCTCAGTTCTTCCATCCACCGATTATCAATAAACGCCAACGATGCTTCCAAGTCATCAAATGAAAAGACCTCCAGGGATATGACTCCATTAAATCTCTTTAAAACCTGCAACACGGATGCCGCCGACGCATCAGATAAACGGTCCAGGGCCAGGTGGTCGCGACCATTTTCAACACCATGCAGATGCAGAACCGAAGTATTGGCCCCGTATTTCTCAAAGACCTGCAACAGGTCATATTCATATACCATCAGGTGACCCAAGTCCAGGCAGATCGTCAATCCCATGTCGAGGACGATATCCCCTATCAATTCCAGGGGGTAATCGAGGGTTTCGATGGCGATGATATGCGGCTTATCAACCATGGATTTTAATTTCAACAGATTTTGTCGAACTCGACCCCGCCAGTTTGCGACGACGGGCTCATCATAAGTATTCTCATCATATGGAATGTGCAGGACCAGGGCCGTAGGGTCAAGCGGCAGCACCAATTGCATTGCGCGGATCATCGTTTCAACTGCGCTTTGTTGCCGAACGGTGTCACGATCACCGATGGAAACGTCGGTGGGCAGGTGAACGTTGTAACTAAGATCCATTTCCGCTCCCAGGCGGCGCAGCTCGGCGATGACGACCGGTTCAGGCAGGACGTCGGGCCCCCAGCTTTCAAATAATAACAGCTCGATTTCATCCAGGTAGGGACCCAGCATTTGTACATTCGGGATATAGTGGTCCGGATAGATAAAGGAGGTCGTGCATAGTTTGAAGGGAAATATACCTTTGTAAGACCTGTTTAAAGAAGGATACATCTGTCAAAAAGGTTCAAGGTTCAGGGTTCAAGGTTCAAGGTTCAGGGTTCGCTGTTTCGCTGCGCTCAATCTTTTTTATTAAAGAAAATTCTCTGTCGCGGCGTTCGTCATTCGAGATTCCCAAAATACGAGGAATGTGAAAGCGATCTATCGCACCAACCTAAATAGCGTGCCTGCCAGCAAAAAGATCAGCCATAAAAAAGAAGACAGCAGCATCAGGTCGCAGGCCTTTTGAATATGGCCGGGCAGTGTGTTGCCAAAGCGCACCCCGATATACGGTTTGTCCACTAATTTGTCGTGGTAATAGTTAGGGCCGTTGAGTTTGACCGCCAAGGCACCGGCAAAGGCCGCTTCGGGATAACCGGCATTGGGGCTGGCGTGATTGGCGCCCTCACAGACAGCCGTCTGCAGCGACCTTTTCCCGTAACCGGACAGAATCTGGGCTGCCAGGGCAATAACCGGCACAGTGAGCCGGGCCGGCAGGTAATTCAGAACGTCGTCGATTTTGGCAGGGGCGCATCCGAACTTCAGATAGGCTTGATTTTTGTAGCCCACCATGGAATCCAGGGTGTTGGTCATTTTATAGGCCAGGGCCAGCGGAGCCCCCCCGATGGCCGCATAAAACAACGGCGCCGTGACGCCGTCAACCAGGTTTTCGGCCACCGTTTCGACCGTGGCCCGGGCCAAGCCGGATTCATCGTAACGGCTTATATCCCGGCCGACGATCATGGCGACTTTCTCTTTGGCCTCTTGAACCCGGCTGCGATCCAGACTCTGGTGAACGTCCAGGGCGGCACCGTCCAAAGAACGCGCTGAAATACAATAATATATAAAAATAACTTCAAGCACCACACTAAAGCAGGGATGAACCCGATATGCGCCTGCCAGAACCAGCCAGCCCAGCAGCCAGGTCCCCCCGATCAGCAAGGCCGCAAAGAGGGCGCCGCAGAACCTCAGGTCCGCCCCCATCCTGCGAAAAAGGGGCTCGAAAAGTTCAATTGCCCGGCCCATCCAGCGCACCGGATGCGGCAGTCGGCGCGGATCACCCAGCAGGAAATCCAGGACAAATGCCGCCGGCAGGATATACCAGGAAACGTACCAGTCCACTAGCAGGCCACCCGCATTGAGGTCAAACCGTCGTGGGATTTTTCAGCCTCGCGGCTGATCGCCAAAAGCCTGGAGGCCAGCAAACGGTTCGCCTCGGGCGTTTTCAACGATATGCGAATAAATCTGTCAGACAATCCATGGAAATTAGCGCAGGACCGGATGAGTATTTGATCCTTGGCCAGCTTTTGCCACACATCGTTCGCCGTCAGTTCGCCCTGCAACTTTAGGAGTACAAAAGATGCCTGGGCTTTAAAAATCCGGAAGTGAGCGGCTTTTTCAATGGCCTGGCAGAACTGCTGCCTCTGCCCTGCAATATAACTGCGGGTTTCGTTGATGAATGCGTGTATCATCACTTTGCGGTCGGCAATATAGTCAATGGCCGACTGGGCCAGGCTGTTGGTACTCCAGGGCAGCAGATGGGGTCTGAATTTTTCAATGCCGGCAGCGGTGCCTGTGATAAATCCGGTTCGCAGGCCCGGAATTTTGAATATTTTTGATACCGAGAGCAGAACGATCACATTCTCCAGTTCTGAGTTGACCATGGTCTCGTTTTCAGCGTTGGGGGCAAAATCCAGGTAGGATTCGTCGATAATGAATTTTTTTTCCGGATAATTGCGGCACAGGTTCCGCAGCACCGCGCCCGGGATCAGGGCCCCGGTGGGATTGTTGGGATTGCATATGAAAATCGTATCGGCCTTTTGCAGCGCTTGTTCGATCTTATCGACGGCGGGAGTAAACTCAGCGGATTCTTGCGCCGTGACAAACTTGTAGGGCACTCCCTGCAGGCGGCAGGCATCGCCGTAATCGGAATAGGTCGGACCGACAATCAGGACTCTGGCTGGATCCAGGATTCGCGGGATGGCATAAATAAACTGGGTGGTTCCGTTGCCGGCCAGCAATTGGTCGGATCCGACGCCGATAAACTCGGCAAATCGCCTGACCGTTAACCCGGCATCCACTTCAGGCAGGCAGGTGATGGTTGCCATATTTTCTTTGAGATGCTGCAGCAGACCGGGCGGCGGGCCCAGCGGATTAATGTTGCTGCTCATGTCTAGAATTTCTGAAGGCCGGCAATCAAATCGACTGGCAACTTCGTAAATATTTCCCCCATGTCCGTGGATCATGCAGCTCCTCCTATGGAAACCAGCAAAAACAGTCCCGCTTCCAGAATTTCCGCCATGGCACCCAGCATATCGCCCGTGATGCCCCCCAACCGTCGTTTGTAATAGTGGATCAAACCGGCGGTGATGACCGCAAAACAGGTGATCAGCCAGATCGCTTGCCAGCCCAAAAATACCGATATTCCGAGGGGCACCGCCAAACCCCGGAAAGCGTAAAGATCGAGGTGGTGGTTGAAAAAATCCGCCCCGGTGCCGCCGCCCGAACGCCCGTACGGCAGATAGCGCATGCCGAACAGCATGCCGGCCCGGGCATAGGCCGGCACGACAATCAGCAGCAAAGCCCGATGATCATTCAAACTGGAAATGCCGGCCCATTTTATTGCCAGACCGGCCACGATGGCCACCAGCCCCATGGTACCCAGGCGGCTGTCTTTCATGATGGCCAATATTTTTTCTTTGGGGCGTTGTCCCAGGAGACCATCGGCCGCATCTGCCAGTCCGTCGATATGAAATGCCCCGGTCAGCAGAACCAGAAAGACAACATCCAGCAACGAGGCCACCGGCCGGCCCCAGAAGCTCACGGCAACGTAGTCAAACAATGCCAGTAAAATACCCAGCACAATTCCCACGATGGGAAAATAGGGAATCATCCGCGGCGGATCAAAGCTGTCTCCCTTCCCCCAGGGTAGGATCGTGATGAATTGTATGGCGGAAATGAAGTGTTTCATAGTTGAATTATAGGTTCTATAGGTCTCATAGGTCTTATAAGTTTATAGGTCCTATTGGACTTATAAGACCTATTGATCCTATAAGTCCTATATGTCCCATAGGTCCTATTGGACACCTATAGGACCTATCCCTTAATCTTCACCGGGATCCCGGCCACGGACCAGATGACTTCATCCACACAGCCGGCCACCGCCTGGTTGACGTACCCCACCAGGTCCCGGAACTGTCGCGCCAGTTTGTTTTCGGGCACGATGCCCTGCCCCACTTCATTCGACACGAGTACCACCGGGCAGTCCGCTTCCTTGACGGCAGCGGTCAGCCGGGGAATTTGCGCTTCGATCTTGGCGGGATCATCGGATTCCATGAGCAGGTTGCTGATCCAAAGTGTCAGGCAGTCGACAAGCACCGTATCAGCCCGGCGGCTGGTGTCGTCAATGGCCTCCGGCAACAGCAAGGGGGCTTCCACGGTTTCCCAGTCCCGGCTGCGTTCTTCGCGATGGCGCGCAACCCGCTGGTGCATCTCATCATCGTGGGGAATACAGGTCGCGATAAATATCTTGCGGCTGCCACCAAACTCTTGCGCCGTTCTTAGGGCATAGCTGCTCTTGCCGCTGCGGCAGCCCCCCAGGACAAAGAATGTTTTATTCAATTTCCTCCTCCATCCCTTTCATGAAATATGCCCTGATTGAGCCATTGAAGATCAATTAAAGGTTATTTGTTATTGGTTAATCGTTTTAAAAATTGAGGTAGGCCCCGAAAACCGAATACCGAATACCGAAGGCCCTTTCCTTACACCTTATACCTTAAACCATCTACCTCATTAATCGCCACACCCGCAATCTCCCGCGACATCTACCAAGTCATTCGAATAGAGCCGGGACCGTCGCCAGAATTCCATCGACATCGATATGCGATTCAAAATATTCGGCCAGCAGGTCATACTCCCGGTCCTTGGCTTCCGGGCCTTCAAGCTCTGATACTTCGATGTCGGGCAGTCCGATGCCTGTCAACCACAGCCTGGTGATGGCTGGATTTTCAAACAGGCCGTGAATATAGGTGCCGATGATCCGCCGATCCGGCGTGACACACCCATCAGCGTCCGCACAAGGGATAGCGTTTCTCGTATCGACCTTGAAAAAGGGCTCAGCACCGTGCCTGGTGGTTTGCCCCATGTGAATTTCATAGCCCGTACCGTGACGGTCTTGCCGGGAAAACCGGGTCAAGGTCGTCGTCTTGGGCGCTTTCAAGACGGTTTCAACCGGCAATAGATCCAGCCCCACGGTCGTACCCGGCGTTCCTTCCAGCCCGTCGGGATCGTGCACGGCACGGCCCATCATCTGGTAACCGCCGCAGATACCCAGAATATGACCGCCGCCGGCCGCGTAGCCCCTGATCTTTTCAAGCCAGCCGCTGGATTTGAGCCACTGCAGGTCAAAGCAGGTATTTTTTGAACCTGGCAGGATAACGGCTTTAAAAGCGCTTAAGGACTGCACTTTTTCTAAGAAAAACAGCTCTATGCCATCCAGGACCAGCAAGGGATCAAAATCGGTGAAATTGGATATGTGCGGAATTCTGATGACGCCGATCGCCGGATTGTCCGAATTTCCGACATATACTTTTTGGGGATTTTCGATGACCACGGAGTCTTCAGGATCGATCCGGATGTGATTGTACCAGGGCAGCACGCCGAATACCCGCCGTCCGGTCTTGTTTTCAATCCACCGTACACCGTCTTCAAACAGGCCGATATCCCCCCGGAAACGGTTGATAATAAATCCTTTGATCTGGTTGCGATAGGCTTCGTCGAGGCACTCCAGGGTTCCGACCAGTTGGGCGAAAACACCCCCGCGGTGGATGTCGGCCACCAAAATCACGGGCGCGTCGGCATATTCGGCCATCCGAAGATTGACGATATCGTGGGGCATTAGATTCACCTCGGCACAGGATCCGGCGCCTTCCAGGACAACCAGATCGTACTCGCCGCGCAAACGGTCCAGGGCATCTCCGGCGGTGGCAAAGAGCTGATCTTTTTGAGTGTGGTAGTCGGCGGCCGTGCAGTTCGCCACGGCTTTACCCAGCAGGACGACCTGGGAGCCGATCTCGCTGGTGGGTTTCAGCAAAATCGGGTTCATGTCCACATGGGGGGGGATTTTAGCGGCCTCGGCCTGGACAATCTGGGCCCGCCCCATCTCCAGGCCCTCGGGCGTAACGCCGGAATTGTTGGACATGTTCTGGGCTTTGTAGGGGGCAACCCGCATTCCCCGGTTGGCCGCAAGGCGGCACAAGGCCGTGGTGATGATGCTTTTGCCCACATCCGAACCGGTTCCCAGGATAGCGATGCAGGGGGCTTTCGACTGGTTATTCAATTGGCTGATACTCCTTTGGTACTGGATATTGTGTATAAATTGCCCTTGAGCGAGAATTGAGGAATTCAGGAATTCAGGGATTTAGGAATTTAGTGTCTATCTTTTGAAATCACATCATGTTTGCGAAGGATTTTCCAAACAAAATATTTTCGCCACCAAGACACAAAGGCACGAAGTCAAACAAACAGTATTTTTTTTTCTTTGTGTCTTGGTGCCTTCGTGGCTAATCTGTCCGGTTTATCCGGGTTGGGAATTAGTGGTATCGCTCCGCTCTGTCTTTTGTATTAAAATCCATCGTTCGACCCAGTCGTTTGATCCTGAGATCCTCGAAGGGTGGCTCTCGACGGGTAGAATTTCTAAAATCTTCAACTTGGTGATAGTAGAAATCATGAGCAAACATGACGAGATATCAATAAATAGACATCAATACCCAGTACCCAATACCCAGTACCGAACCCTCCAATCCCTGAATCCTTCAATTCCCCAATCACTCAATTCCTAAATCCCTCAATCCCTGAATCCCTCAATTCCCCAATCCCTCAATTCCTAAATCCCTCAATCCCTCAATTCCCCAATCCCTCAATCCCTGAATCCCTCAATCCCCCAATCCCTAAATCCCCCAATCCCTAAATCCCCCAATTCCTCAGTCCCCCAATCCCTAAATCCCCCAATCCCTAAATTCGATACTTCTTCGCATATCCCCTCGGCGTATACATAAAATCCATATAATGGTTTGACGCGCTGCTGCCGATAAAGACAGTGGTTTGCATATCCACATCAGCCTCGAGCAGATCGCCGAGGGTCACGATTTCAATATCCTGTTGTTCGCGCATGGCCCGTTTGACAATACCGACCGGCGTGCCGGCATCCCGGTGCCGCAGAATGATTTCCCGGGCCTTGCCCAATTGCCAATTTCTTTTTTTGCTTTTGGGATTGTACAAGACGATGACGAAATCCGCGCCGGCTGCAGCTTCCAGGCGCCGTTCAATGAGCTCCCAGGGAGTCAGCAAGTCACTCAGGCTGATGGCGGCAAAATCATGGGTCAGGGGCGCCCCGAGCAAGGCGGCGCCGGCGCACAAGGCCGGTATGCCCGGCACAACCTCCAACTCCAGCGCACTTTCAGCGTCTGCCCGGGGTAAGTTCGAACCCGGCGGCACAATCGTGATGCCTTTGATTTGACAGGTTTCAAAGACCAGACCGGCCATGGCGTATATCCCGGGATCACCGCTGGATACAATGGCACAGGACTTGCCGGCCAGGGCCTTTTCGATAGCGGCTTCGATCCGCACGACCTCCTTGGTCATGGCCGTGCTGATAACTTCCTTGCCTTGGATCTGGGGCCGGATCAAATCGATATAGGTGGTGTAGCCTGCCACGACCTCAACTGCCGCCAGGACATCACCGGCCCGTTTGGTCAGGTGTTCCGGATTTCCCGGACCGATCCCGACGACAAATAGTTGATTCGCGCGATGGCCACCGTGACGTTTTTGGTCGACTGTTTGGGAACGATCAGGTTCCCGTTGCTGCTCGCCAGAATTGCTGCTGCTTCGCATACGCTTTTGACTCCTACATGTTTTTCCACTATTTTCGATGGATTTTGGATGGTGTTCACCTGATTCAGTTCCTGCTTGCCGAAAAACGTAAGGGGCAGTTCGAGCTCTGCGGCCACCGCGATCAACCCGGTTTCATCCGCCTTTACATCGATGGAAGCAATGCCGCTCAAACTGGAAAATGCCAGGCGGTTATCAGCAAGCACTTGTGTCAGGTGGGCTTTTATTTCCGCCGCTTCGGTGTTGCGATTGCACCCGATGCCGGCGATGAGGCTGGCCGGACGCAATACCAGCACGGCGACGGGAAGATCGAGCGTGCGGTCTGTAGCCAGCACATAGGCCGCATTTGCGACATCTGTCTGCTGTTCGTTTTTGCGGCAGTGTTCCGTTAATTCCTCGGGTTTGAGCTTTGTGGAACCCGGCAGGCTGTTTTTCAAAAAATCAAACGGATCACAAACCATCACTTTAGTTCCCGTGAGCAGTGCCATATTCACGGTTTTGATGGCTCCCGGGTTTTCGATCAACAGCCCCTTTTCCTGGGCCAGGATATCGATGGCCGGCACCTGATTGACATCGGTGGCCGTCGTAATAACGGGCCGGGCCCCGCTGGCCGCGGCAATTTGCTGGGTCAGCTGATTGGCGCCCCCCAGATGACCGGACAGTAGGCTGATCGCATGATGGCCGCCGTCGTCCACCACCACTACGGCCGGATCTTCGGTTTTATGCCTGATCAGGGGCGCGATCAGGCGCACCACGATCCCGGTGCTCATGATGAAGATATGGCCGCCGTATTGGTTGAATTCGCGCTGGATGGCGTCTCCGAGCTTCTGAAAGCGAAAGGGTCCGGTTCGGTGCCCGCTGAGATTTTGCGACAGGTACACATCGACATCAGCGTTCATTTCCCGGCTGATGGTCTCCGCCAGATTCCGGCCGTTGGGCGTTAAGGCCCACACCGCGATTTTGTTTAATTGATCAGATTCCATATATCCTGATTTTGAAAGCCCGGCCCCTGGTTATTTTCTAAATTCATGCTTAAAGTTTTTATCATAAAGTTTTGATTTATATATTAAATTTTCAGTGGTGACCTCCAGGGTTTTCCCCACGATAATCAAGGCCTGCTTGGTAATCTTTTCACGCCTGACCTGCTCTGCCAAATCCTTGAGGCTGGTCACGACAACTTTTTCTTGCGGCTGACTGGCCCGGTAAACCACGGCGCAGGCAGCATCCCGGCCATAAGCCTCGGCCAGGATCGCGGCGACCTCATCGATCATGGATATGCTCAAATAGATGGCCATGGATGCGCGATGACTGGCGAGCGACCTCAAATCTTCACGCTCCGGCACCGGCGTGCGGCCGGCCATGCGCGTTAAGATCAGGGTTTGCGAGATTTCAGGCAAGGTATACTCGATGCCGAGGGTTGCGGCGGCGGCAAAGGCCGCGGTTACACCCGGAATAATTTTATAGGGGATATCCCGTTTTTTGAGCTCCGCCATTTGCTCGAAAATCGCGCCGTATAAACTGGGATCGCCGGTGTGCAGGCGCACAACCCGTCGCCCGGCCGACCTGGCGTCCGCAATCGTCTCGATGATTTCCTCCAGGTCCATGGAAGCACTGCTGAGACTGTCAGCATCCGGCCGCATCCATTGCAGCAAGGTTACGGGCACCAGCGAACCGGCAAAAATCACCAGATCCGCCGCCATCAAGGCCTTTTGCCCCTTAACCGTAATCAACTCCGGATCCCCCGGACCGGCCCCGACGAAGAGAACGGGGTTTACGATTTTGGATTTGGGATTTTGGATTTGGGATTTATGATTGGTATCCTCTCGTTCCAAAATTTATTTCCTTTTATTGGTTAGAATTAAACGCAATTTCATTTTAAACAATCTAAAATCCGAAATCCGAAATCCGAAATCCCGAAATGATCCACACCGGGTTCTGAGCTTCAAGCCTGGCAGACCAGGGCATTTTGCGGCTATGACTGATTTGGGCCTGGACCATGGATGTTTTGAAACCGAGCGCTTCCAGGGTATCCATGGCCGCAGGAACACTCGACATGAGCACGGTATTCATGACTACGATGCCGTTTGGTTTCAAAAAACCGGCGGCCGTGTCGATTATTTTTGACAGGTTGCGCCCGCCGCCGCCGATAAATATTCGATCCGGCGGCGGAAGCTCGTCCAATCCATCCGGCATCTCCGCCTGAACCACCTCGATGTTGCTGGTGCCGAACCGGGTCAGGTTGTTTTTGATCTGTTCGACGCGTCCGGCGTTTTTTTCAACTGCTACGATTCTGCCCCGCCGGACCAGCAGGGATGCCTCAATGGAAATCGATCCACTGCCGGCGCCGAGATCCCATAGCACGTGATCCGGCAACAGCTGCAGTTTCGCCAAGGTGATCGCCCTGATCTCCGACTTGGTTATCAATCCCTTCTCGTGGAGAAAATAGTTGTCGGGAATGCCAAGACGGGGGATGATTTCAAGCTTCTGCTCAGGGTCGTTTCTTTTTAACACCACCAGGTTGGGCTCTGAAAAAGTCAGTTCAGATGCCTGTTCCGGGCTGTACCAGCTAAACCGTTCGGCGGTCGTGCCCAGGGATTCGAGGACGCATATTTTGGTATCCGGATAGTCTTCCACAATCAGCCGCTTGGCAATCCAGGCCGGGTTTCTGGCCGGGTCAGTGAACAATGCAACTGTGTGGTCTTCCTCCAGGGCTTTAAATACGGCACGGTCGTCTTTGCGGCCGTGCAGGCTCACGACCCGCACCTGGCTCCAGGGCTCTTTGATCCGGGCAAAAGCCGCGGCAATCGACGAAATATTGGGATAAACCGCGACGTTTTCCGGACCGAGCGCTTTGACCAGGATGGAGCCGATGCCGAAAAAAAGCGGATCGCCCGATGCCAGAACCACCACCGATTGCGTTGCCATCTGTTCTCTGATGAAATCCACCGCTTCGGAAATCCTTTTATCGATCACCTTTTTGCGGGCGGGCGTTGCTTTAAAATAGTCCAACAACCGCTGGCCGCCAACCAGAACATCCGCCGACTCGATTATCTGCTGATGTCGGGCGGTCAGATCCTGCGGTGAAAGCCCCATACCGATGATCGCAACCGGCGTCATGCTGTTATCCCCCCGCGTTTCCGGCTTGGCCGGAATTGAAGATTGAAGATTGAAGATTGAAGATTTATGGTTGTCGCTGCGCTCCGTCATTTAAAAAAACCATTTTTGTTAACTAATTTCTCCACCCCGCCAAGTTCTAGTGGCTCCCGCAAATCTCAAATTGCCCAATTGATCGCAGGGCTATCGGTTCAAGCCGAATCCAGGGTGGAGAAATTAGCGGAGTCGTAGAAAATATTGCCTTTATAGTCAAATATAACACTGCGGATACTTAAAGCGGTCCCTGCAAATCGTTGGGCCGCTTCCACGATCTGTCCGCCCACCTTGTGGATCGCTTCCGGACACGCTTCCTGTACCAGATCGAAGGCGTGTCGGGCGGTGTTGGCTGCCAGTATGGCTTGTGACAGTTTTCGATCGCCGCAGATTTCAAGCACCCATTCGGCCAGTTGATTCAATACCAAAGTCGATTTGGCAGCGTGGGTATGCGGCACCCCCTGGGCCATTTTGACGGCTTTGCCGAAAAATACGGTCAGCGTAATCTGGCTAAATCCTTTTTCCGCGGCAGATTCCAGCGACATTTTGAAAAAATCCCCGATCTGGATGAATGCTTCGGGTGCTGTTTGAGGCCAGTGACCCTGGGCATACCGCTCGCTGCGGCGGCCGGTGGTCAAAACCACCTGGGTCAACCCGGCGGCCCGGGCCACCGATAGCGCGGACTTTATGGTGGCAATGAAGGCATCATGTGACAGCGGACGCACAACGCCGGTTGTCCCCAGGATCGATATGCCCCCTAGAATGCCCAGTCTGCCGTTGAGCGTCTTTTCGGCCAGTTCCAGACCCCGGGGCACGAATATTTCGATCCTGACAGTCACATCCGACCCATCCCCCCTCAACACGTCGTGAACCGCTTCGGTAATCATCTGGCGGGGGCCCGGATTAATCGCCGGCTGTCCCGGCGGCACCTCGAGCCCCGGTTTGGTGACCCGGCCCACCCCTTCGCCGCCCCGAATACGTATGTCCGGTCCCTGGCCTACAGATTTTTTTTTCAAAACCACCCGAGCGCCGATTTCGGCTTTATGGGTCACATCCGGATCATCCCCGGCATCCTTAATGACACTGCACTCCGCCCCGCCCTGTTCCATCGGGCGGCACCGATGAACCGGTATGGTAATAAAATCGCCGGTCAACAGCCGGATGTTCACCCTATCAGGCGCGTTTCCTTCAACAATTGAGCGCAGGGCTCCCTTGGTTGCGGCCGCCGCCGCCGTGCCGGTCGTGAATCCCGTGCGCAGTTTTCTTTTCATTAATGCCCAATCCGGTTTAGCCCAAATTTAATTAACACATGCCGAATCCGGGCGGGGATAAACCCCGCCGCTACGATGATAGAGGTTCGTCCGCAGGGGCGGCGGTTTATCCCCGCCTGAATACGTCACAAGAGGATTCACCTATACCTAATCCAACTTCCAGAATCTAAAATCCATTAACTGACAGAATTCCTTAAATCCGAATTCCAAAATCCAAAATCTAAAATCCATTCTCAGCACTAGTTTTTAACCACTGAATTCAGCCGAATCGTTGAATCTGTCCTAAGCAATTACGTAGTAAGCGACCCCCACCAAGATGATGCTGCTGACCCGCAGCCCCTGGCCCAGCAGCAAAAGTTGGGTGCCCATTTTCGGCGCAAAAATGCCGATATAGCGCGGCAGCTGGTGGCGCAAGGCCCGCACGGGAAAAGCCAGCACATTTCCGATCAACAAGGCCAGCACGGTCTGTTTGACCGTTAACACCCCCGCTTCCAACAGGGCGCCGGCGGCGGCAAATCCGGAGGTGAATTCGGCCGCAAAGCTCAATATAATGACCGACAATGACTCCATGGGCATAAAGGATGTCACCACGTATCCGGCCAAAGCTTCGCGCAGCACCTGGAATAGGCCCATTGCATTCAGAATAAATACGAGTGAATAAATAGGAACGACATACACTGCAATTCTGGCGACCCGCCGCGGCAAGCGCGATTTAATGCGCTGCCCGATGGTACTTCGCATTTTCTTTTTCCCTGGTGGTGCCGCACCCGGTGAATACGCCGCCGCTGGTTCGACGGGCGGCAGCACCAGCCGGCCGAAAACCAGCAGCACCATAGTCCGCAACACCACGGCCAGGAAGGTGATTAAAAAATAAAGGGCACCGGCCCAGCCCGTCAGCGGGATGACAATGAAAAATGTCGTCGGCAGGTGCAAAAAAAAAGCCGGCAATTGATTGATGAAATTGGATAGATACAACTGCCTGCGAGTTATATGGCCATCTTTGAAAAAATCCAATAGCATCGCATTGGCGGTGACACCTGAAAAAAAGGCAGCCGTAAATGCGGCACTGCAATGATCCCCGAGACGGCCGAAGCGAAACAGGGGACGGGCCAGGACGGCCATGGGCCTGATCCAGCCGGAGGCCTCGATGACCTGGCCGATGACCAGTCCCAGGACAATAAACAGCATCAACCGCGTCAGGGGCCACAACAGCCTGGACATAATCAGCGATGGATTTAAATCATCCACCAGAGCCAGGGCACCTGCGATGACAGCCAGAGAAATTGCCAGCGATGCCGCCAGGGAGCGGAACTGCTTTTGATCGGCGGCTTGGGATCGGTTGGAACTCATCCTTTTGGTTGGCCGTTTTTGCTCGCTTGCTTGCTGATGATCAAGGTCCAGTAATCGGGCTTCATATGACTTAACTCTTCCATGTCATTTATAATTATCTCACTGGACTGGCTGCAGTTTTTAACCCCCACACAATTGGCGTATGTCCCGGTCTCATCGATGGCGGCTTTGATGTCCGGAACATTGCGGTAGGCTTTTAGAAATACCACATTCTCCGGTATGCCGTGCAGCTCCCGCAAGCGATTGCCCCCGGTCACACCGGAGACCACCATCAGGGACTCCTCCCCTTCCACCAGCGGTGTATTCAAACGGGCGGCCGCCGCTTGGTAGGAGGTGATCCCCGGGACCGTCTGCACTTCCAGGTGGGGCGCCAGCGATTGGACATATTTTAAAATATAGCCATAGGTGGAATAGGTCATGGAGTCACCCAGGGTCAAAAACGCGGCATTGCGTCCCGTTTCAAGCTCGGCAATGACGGTCCGGGCGTTGGCTTTCCAGGCTTGACGGGTTTCGTCTTTATCGCTGGTCATGGGGAACCTGAGCATTTTAACCGCGGTGCGCTCCGGGATGTGCTCGCCGGCAATGTTCACTGCCAGGCTGTGGTTGTTTTTGGTGGATGCCGCTGCAAATACCGTGTCGACCCGGTTTAAGATCTTGGCAGCTTTAACGGTGATCAAATCCGGATCACCCGGCCCCACGCCAATGCCGTAAAGAATTCCGGCTGTTTTAGTCATGATGTCCTCTGTCATCGATTCTATCTATCGATTTTGAATAGTTGGTGGTGATGTTTTTCGTGACAAGGTCCAACTGTTCCGGCTGAATGCCCAACCCGGACAAGCCGGAAATGACTAGCGACAAATGACGAATGACGAATGGTGGTATCGCTTCGCTCCGTCTATCATATTACAATCAATCATTTAACTTTTAGCCTATTTTAAATAGTGGCGCCAAAATTTATCTTCGTAAACATCTGTAAACCAAAGGTTTACAAAGAAATTGAACTGATAATTGTCTAAAGTGCCAAAAAATGATGAAACTCTGTCGATTGCAATAAAGCCGCAATCCGCAATCCCAATTCTGCAATCCCAAATCCGCATTCCCAAATCCGCAATCCCAAATCCGCAATCCGCAATCCCAAATCCGCAATCAAAACACCCTATACCGCAGGCCCTTTGCCTGCCAGAATTGTCAGCGCATTGACCACGGCGGCCGCCAAATTCGAACCACCCTTGCGGCCGATGTTGGAAATATAGGGATAGTCCATTTCCATCAGCGCCGCTTTGGACTCGGCGGCATTTACAAATCCCACCGGCAAACCGATAATCAGGGCCGGCCGGACCCTGGCGTCCTTGACCAATTCAATCAGACGCAGCAGAGCCGTCGGCGCATTGCCGACGACATAGATCCCACCTTGCATATCGTCGGCCGCCATATCCACTGCAGCTTTGGCCCGGGTCGTACCGTTGGATTCCGCTATTTCACGGATCCCGGGATCATTGATGTAGCATTTCACGCTGGTGCCGTAGCGCGCCAGTTCCTGGGTTCGAATCCCGACCCGGGCCATATTGGTGTCCGTAATTATCATCTTGCCGCCGCGAATTGCCTCCAGCCCGGCGGCAACGGCCTGGGGGTGGAAACAAACCATATCTTTAAACTCAAAATCAGCCGTGGTATGGATCATGCGTCGCACGATGGTCCACTGGGATTCGTTGAAGTCGTGTTGGCCGACCTCGCGGTCAATGATGTCAAAACTGGTGCTTTCGATTTCTCCTGGTTTCATAATATAGGATTCCTCTTGTCAATTTGGCGTTTTTTTTAAGCCACGAATGAACACGAATATAATTTTTACGCAACTATAACCATAAAAAAGGTAAATCTAAGGTTTCAAGAACTTATGAAATGTCTCGAACCTGGAGTAATGGAGTACTGGAGTATTGGGGTATCAAGAGAAGACATCCAACCTTCAGACATTACTCCAGCACTCCAGTACTCCAACACTCCGAAATTAATAAAGATTTAAAGACCCATCCGGATTACCTTCTTTTGGGATCATAGATCCGTTTTTTTACCCCATCATTCGTGCCAATTCGTGGCTAATTCTCTAAATCTCTTGCCCTGCGGTATTTCCGGCAGTTTTCCACAAAATGGCCGGCAACCGCCGGCTGGCTGCCGAAATGAAGATGATTGTAGCTTCCCAGGGTCCGGTTGATCTGATATCCCCCGGGCGGTCGATCCAGACCGGATCGATCCGAGATCCGGTATACGGTATGAATGCCGGTGTCCTGCCGGGTCAATTCCGAATAGTGAAACTCATGGCCCCGGATGCGCATGTCTTTTCTGCCGATTGGCGTGTCCTCTGTCAGGGTTACCTCCCGATAACCGAGCGCTTTCAGCCGTGGAAACATTTTCGTTGCAAAGGGAAAACAACCCGCCATGGGGTAGCACTTCCGGTTTTGATCGATCAACTCCTCGCACAGGTACATGAAACCGCCGCATTCGGCATAGATCGGCATGCCCGCGCGGCTTTCGCCCCGGATGTGATCGCGCAGCTTGCGGTTATCGGCCAGTTTCCCGGCAAAAAGTTCCGGATACCCGCCGCCGAAATACAGCCCGCCGATATTCTGCGGCAAATCATCATCGGTCAAAGGCGAGAAGGTGACGATATCAGCCCCGTGCTGTTCCAAAAGATCAAGGTTGTCCTGGTAGTAAAAACAAAATGCATTGTCCCGGGCCACTGCAATGCGCACGCTTTTTTCTCGACCGGGGTCCGCAGCCCCGGACGGCCGGGGCAGATCGATGTCCGGCAAGGCACCCATCAGTTTATCCAGCTCGAGGCTGTCTTCGATGATATCGGCCAGTTCATCGATGGTCTCGCGGTTCAGCGGGTGGTCTTCGCGGGTGACCAGCCCCAGGTGTCTTTCCGGAATGGCAATTTCCTGATTGCGTAACACGCCTCCCAAGCAGGGCATTTGAATACCTTGACCGACGGCATCTTCCAGGTACTGCAGATGCCGTTTGCTGCCCAGATTGTTGAAAACAACGCCGGCATAAGTCAGCGCTCTGTCGAAGTGTTCAAACCCCATGACAATCGCCGCCGCGCTGCGGGCCATGCTGGCGGCATCGACCAGCAAAACTACCGGAACACCCAACCATTTGGCCATCTGGGCCGTGGATCCCGCTTCCGATTTGCCGTCGTATCCGTCAAAAAGCCCCATGACGCCTTCGATAACGGCAACGTCGGCTTCAGCGGCCGCCTGCCCGAAGCATGCCAGATTATAATTTTTAGAGAGCATCCAGCCGTCCAGGTTTTTGCTCACCCTCCCGACAATCCGGGTGTGGTGACCGGGATCGATGAAATCCGGCCCGACTTTAAACGGCGCTACTTTCAACCCGCGCCTGGCCAGGGCCGCCATCAGCCCCATGGCTATGGTGGTTTTCCCGGAACCGCTCTTTGTGCCGGCGATGACGAGTCCTTTGATGGTTGGCCTCCCCTTAATAAAGAAAATGAGCTAAAATTTGAAATGTACTAAAATGAGCTAAAATTGCGGCATTCTGTCGATTTTATAAAAATGACAGAGCGCAGCGATTCCTTAATTTTAGTCATTTTAGTCATTTTAGTTCAATTTAGTCATTCTTCGAGTCATTCTTTAACTGTGTCCAATATTTTCAAAGCTCGATCGCCAAATTCATCCGGGTAAAGATACTTGCCGATGACATAGACGCCCTCCAGCAGACGCATGGTCGGCCGCGAGACTATTTTTTCATCGACGATATAGATCCGGTTCCGTTCCACGGCTTTAATGATCTGAAAGCCGGGTTCCTGCTTGATGATGGCAACCGTCGGCCGGTTCATCGCTCCGTGCTGGGCCAGATAGACATCGATTTGCGAGGCCCGGGCCAGGATGCGTTCCTTGCCGTAGTAGGCAATATTGGTATTGTTGACCGATTCGGCATCGGCGGCCACATTGATGCCGCCGGCGCTTTCCAGGGCGAAAATGGCCATGGAGCTCGGGGCGAACGTCTTCATTTTATTGTGGATCGCTTCGAAATAAACCCGTTGGCGCTGAGCATTTGACCGGGTCAATTCTCTGAAGGCATCAATTGATTGATTAAATTTTTCAATCAGCCGGCGGGCTTGCTCCTGCCGCCCGGTCAACATGCCGAGAATCGCCAGGTAGGTCATCATCTCGTCTACCGAGCCGGGCTGCAGCGACACGACGGTTATGCCGGATTTTTCAAGCATGGTAATAAATTGCGGATAGCCCCGGTCGATCATCGGTCGAACCAATACCAGATCCGGCCGGGCGGCAATAAATCTTTCAGGATCATCATGGTACGAAAATACCGGCTTGGTTCGGGCCGGGGGTGGATAGTCGTCGTGTCGCGACACCCCGATAATTTCGTTGAAAAGCCCGAGTGAAAACAGGTTTTCGGTGTGGGCGCCATACAGTGAGATCACCCGTTCAAACGGTTTGCTGATCACAATTCGGCGGCCGGCCTGGTCGATGATGGTATCGGCCGTCCGGATACCGAATTTTCCCTTAGCGGTATCGGCCGACGCCCCTGCAATGCCCGCGGCCGTGATGATCTGCACCAGGATCAAAAGCCAGTATATCGTTCTAAGCTGTTGCAAGAATTGTTTCATTTATGCTCTTTCTAACGTCATATCGACGTTTTTTTTCATTCAAATACGAGGACGAGTACGACGACGAGCACGATTTAAGATCCCTTTCTTGGGGTTAATGTAGTTGTAGTTCATAAGAGTGCGGCCTCTGGCCAAAAAAACGGCCAGTCTGATCGGAAAAGAAACTGCGCCAAATTTACGCAGTTTTCGATGAACTCATTGGCCGTTTCGTCCTCGTCCTCGTGCTCGTGCTCGTCCTCGAAAATCTTGAGCCGCTTTCAAACCCGAGGACGAGGACGAGCACGAGG
>Ga0209791_1000207_pt1 | contig 28809 bp, 30 predicted proteins | sample WorMetTyACAVOLI1_FD_187422 | JGI IMG/M metagenome (GOLD analysis project Ga0209791, IMG submission 187422) | Marine gutless worms symbiont microbial communities from Max Planck institute for Marine Microbiology, Germany - Olavius algarvensis... ... | reverse complement strand
AGCGACCTGTCGGGTCGTAGCTCGAAGAGCGAAGCCTGAAGCGTTCCGCAGGAAAATATCACGCTTGACGAGTCATCTTATGGGACAACGACATTTTACGGCGACAAGCCCTTTATATGAATATCAGATCGCTAATGGAAATTCTGCTGGACACTTCGCGAATCATCGATGAAGAGGCAAGCGTTTAAGAAGAGAGAACTTAGCATGACTTAGCTGTCTATCTCGACCATAACTTTTTGAATGCCGTCAAAGTCAAAATCCTCGGCCAATTGAATTAATTCGTCACACAAAGGTCCCATGGCATCGGATTCGGACTTCAGCTCTTCGGCAATTGATTTAATTTGTATCACATCCCCCATATCAGCAGCCGTTCTGATGCTTCCAGTCACCTTCTGTAAGAGCTCGGGCGGCACTGATGCAATCGCCTCTTTGTTGCTCGCAAGGGTCTTCTTATCAGCCGCGGGACCTAAGGTCCCAACCGCATCTAAAGCAAACTGAGTCGCATTTTCCAGTTCTACAAATTTCCGCTTCAGCTCCTTATCAGGGACCGTCTTTGCAGCCTGCCCTCTAACGAGTTTTTCCAGTTCCACTGCGGCTGTCTGAAGGTTTGTGGCTGCCAGATTTCCCGCCAGCCCTTTCAGGTTATGCACCAAACTGTGGGCCTGCTTAAAGTCTCTGGCTCCTAGAGCCTCGCTGATTTCAACGGCAACCCCGCCATAATCAGCTCCAAAATCAAGCAGAAGTTTGCGGTAAAGACGCTTGTTGCCCGTCAAGCGTGCCAAACCGGCTGCAAGGTCAAAACCCGGTAGCGATTCCGGCAGTTCATCTGTTTCGGTGACAGCCTCCTTCTCCTTGGATTGAGAACCTTCGACCGGGATTTCCGATTGTTGAACCTGGACTCGTTGCTCAATCGGCTTTATCCATTTTCGTAGAGTTGAAAACAGTTGGTCCGGGTCAATCGGTTTCGTGACATGGTCGTCCATACCTGCCGCAATGCTCTTTTGTTCATCGCCGGCCATGGCATGGGCGGTCATTGCAATAATAGGTACTGGATGCTTGATACTCGATTCTGGATACTGGATGCTGGAAGCCTGAGAATCGAATTCTGAGGACTGAGGACTGATTTCCGTCTTCTGTTTCCATCGCTTTCAGCTTTGTGTCCTCCAAAGAAACGGCGGATCTAGGACTTTGAGCCTTGAGCTCTCTTCCCGCATTCCCCCTTCAGAATTCCCACTTCTCCCTTCCGACTTCCGCATTCCGACTTCTCTTTTCCACCTTCCCAATTCCGAATTCTTTTCGTTGCTTCATCGCCATTCATCACCGGCATCTGAATGTCCATCAAAACTGCGTCATACTCCTCTTCCTTGACAGCTCTAACGCCTTCCTCACCATTGTTAGCCAGGGAAACAATCAGCCCTGCACTTTCAAGGATTTCCTGGGCAACCTGCTGGTTGATTTCATTTTCTTCGACCAATAGTACCCGGGCCCCATGGATGACAGCCAAATCATCATCAGCCTGTTCTTTATCGTGGTCACCCGGGGATAATATATGAACCTTTTCACCCATGGCATGCATAATTGCATCAAACAGCAGAGACGGGCTGACTGGCTTGAGCAGGAAACCTTCCAGCCCCAGCTGTTCGGCCTGATGAATAATCTCTTCGCTACCATATGCGGTGACCATGATAATGGGGGGTACCTTGTTTATATTTGGATGATTTTTGATGTGCCTGGAGGCTTCGATACCATCCAACAAGGTTTCCAGTTGTGGACTAAGTGCCTTTAAGCTATAGCTTTATTATTTGTTAGGTTGGGGATGCAAATGCCAAATTTTGTGAAAATCCAAACTTTAACTTGACATTTTCACATAAAAAACAAATTATGATGTATGATCAAGCGAGATATAACAACAGAGTTGCTGGCATCCGCCGGGGAATATCCTGTAGTAACTGTATTCGGGCCTCGCCAGTCCGGCAAAACCACATTGGCGCAGATGACATTCCCTGACAAGTTGTATTATTCTTTGGAAGACCCTGATATACGCATGGCTGCGGATACAGATCCGCGAGGTTTTCTGGCAAATTTACCTGATGGCAGTGTATTGGACGAAATTCAGCGCCTTCCGCAGCTTTTCTCCTATATTCAAGGAATCGTTGATCGGACAAAAAATACGGGCATGTTCATTCTGACTGGCAGCCATCAGCCTGAACTGCACCAGTCTGTGAGTCAGACCCTCGCGGGGAGGACAGCGGTATTGAGCTTGTTGCCATTTTCACTGACCGAGCTGAGTAATTACCGGAAGAACTGGGAAGCTTTCGAGCTGATCGTCAACGGTTCGTACCCCCGCCTCCATGAAGAGAAGCTGAAACCCAGCCGTTTTTTCAATGGCTATCTGCAGACCTATGTCGAAAGGGATGTTCGCGCCCTGATCAATTTGAAGGATCTAAGACAATTCCAGCAATTTTTGACTCTCCTGGCGGGCCGAATCGGACAAATTATTAATTATACTTCACTCAGCAATGATGTCGGTGTCTCCGCCACCACAATAAAAAACTGGATCAGTGTTTTGAAAGCTTCTTTCATCGTATTTGAACTGCCGCCATTTTTTGAGAACATCCGAAAACGCGTTGTCAAATCGCCGAAAATTTACTTCAGTGATGTTGGTCTGGCCGCATATCTTTTAGGCATTGAGACATCAGATCAGTTGTATCGCGACCCGTTACGCGGGGGATTATATGAAAATTTAGTTGTTCTGGAAGTTCTTAAAGCCCGCCTGAATCGAGGAAAACGACCGGAATTGTTTTTTTACCGGGACACGCATGGCAACGAAGTAGACTTGGTAATCAGGCAAGCAAGAATCCTGATCCCAATTGAGATTAAATCGGCTGCAACTTTTACGCCTGATTTTTTGAAAGGTATTGATAACTTTGCAGCGGTGGCGGGTGATCGATGCGCACAAGGATTCGTCCTGTATAACGGCAATGAACAATATACGCTTAAAGGAACGCGAGTAATGAATCCCGTCAAGCACAAAGGATTGGAAAAACTTTGGTGATCAAATTCCTCAAGCCCCTCCACAGCCATACCGGTTTCATTCTTCGAATCCCGAAAGCAAGGTTTGAGTTGTCGGCTGATCCGCAGCAAGTCTAAGTCATATCTATAATATTAGCCACTTCTTTGCCTTTAAATTGATTTAGCTGTCTAACTCTAATATAGATTTTTGAACGCCATCGAAGTCAAAATCCTCTGCCAATTGAATTAATTCGTCACACAAAGGTCCCATGGCATCGGATTCGGACTTCAATTCTTCGGCGATTGATTTAATTTGTATCACATCCCCCATATCAGCAGCCGTTTTGATGCTTTCAGTCACCTTCTGCATTAGCTCGGGAGGCACTGATGCAATCGCCTCTTTATGGCTCGCAATGGTCTTCTTATCAGCCATGGGACCTAAGGTTTGAACCGCATCAAGAGCCTGCTCTATAGCATTTTCCAACTCTGCGAATATCCGCTTCAGTTCCTTATCAGAGGTTATCTTCTCAGTCTGCCCTCTAACAATTTTTCCCAGTTCACAGCGGATTTTAAATCGGAATCCTTTCCTTTTTCATTCCGCATTCCGCCCTCCAATCTCTCTTTTCCGACTTCCGCATGCCTGCCGCGGCATAGTCCCGCCCTCCAGGGACGACGACGGGTCCGACTTCCAACTTCCAACTCGCGTATTTTGCGAGCGGCGGCATAGCCATCCATGACCGGCATTTGAATGTCCGGGAGTATTGCATCATAATAGCTATCTTTTACAGCATTGGCAGCCTCCTGCCCGTCATTGGCCACCGTGACATTCAGTCCGCCACCTGCGAGGATTTCTTTGGCCACCTGCTGGTTGATTTCATTGTCCTCAACTAAAAGGATCTGAGCCCCCTGGGTGTCCTGCAAATCTTTACTTTCTTCATTTCTTTCCGAAATCCGAGAGGTCTTGGGTATCCCTTCCCCAAACGCATGCATGATCGTATCAAAAAGAACCGAAGGGCTTACCGGTTTGATCAGAAAACCGTCCAGCCCTATTTGTTCGGCCTGTTGCATGATTTCCTCGCGACCGTAAGCAGTCACCATGATAATGGCCGGCTGCATAAGAATCGACCATATCAATGAATTCCAACATCGGCTTATTTAAAAGTTGACGCAACAATACACCACTAGTAACGAGCAATGCCGCAATCGTGATTACGAAGGCTAAACTGGATGACAGAAATAGCTGTTGGCTAAGCAAACTGGCAGTAACCAGATGGATTGACAGGACCTGCTACAAAGAGATGCCCGGGTATAAAGATCTGGATTTTGACGTCACCTATTTTTATCGAAGTATGGATTATCTGTTATCGGTCAAAGATGATTTAGAGTTTGCCATTTTTGAAAAGCTCAAAGACCTTTTTAGCATCAATCTGAAATTGACATTTTACGATATAACCGCATCGTTTTTTTACACCGACCATTGTTAGAATCGTTTTGCTGTGCAAAAGCGCTTGAACAAAAAAACAATGTAATTACGAAAAGGCAGCATGTCATTTTGATGGTAATTTTCATTAGGTCCGCCACATTGATTGCACAATTAGTGTAGTTAGAGCGCACTCTATTCCGGCAGGGGATATACGTTTTAAAGTTCTCTGTTTCTCATCCAGATTTTCCATCGAAAGCAGCGGCAGGTGCAAATTGTAAAGGGCATTCAATACTCCGGCAAGTGCCGCCTGGTCGATCAGATGACCGGCCAGCATCATGACGGGCGCTTTTTGCTCGGTCTTGATCCGACTGATCGCCATTCCGGCCAATCGATCAGACCAGGTTGCATCCAGCAGTCCTTGTACCCGGATTCGATAGGTGGCCGGTGTTTCCAATTTGAGACCGTTCCATTCGGATGATTGATTCATGATAATTGTCCTTTTTGTTCTAAATCGAATTTTTAAGTTAAGGGAGCTGTGTCGTGTCAATCTAAAGCGCTGTCTAAGGAATCAAAAGAGCCGAAAAGTCCTAATTGTGGTATTAAAAAAGGCCTATTGGGGGAATTTGACAGAAGGTTGGGAATCAAGAATTGGAACCGGATGCCAGTTGCCGGATGCCGGTCGAAGCGGAGAGGAGATCCCGCGGCAGCGGGGATACCCGATACCGGGTGCGCGATGTTGGATGTTGGGTATCTGAAAGATGGATGAGGGAACTTTGAGAATAGAGGAGGGGCAGACGAGGGGACTTGGGGCGAGGGTGAGGAGGAGACGAAGAGATTTGGAGAAGGCGGAACTGAAAGTGTCGTTGGGTGGAGATTATTTTATGGGTCTAAACGTATTCGGGATTCGAAGCTGAGATCGGCTCAGCCAGATCTGATCAATCCGGTGAGTTGTCTGACGCGGTTGAATGCGGATCTTGTGCTCTCCCCCATGTGTCAATTCGATGGCAATGGGATGATCGCTATCACTTGCCCAAGCGTATACACCTACCGGATGAATATCCAGCCAGTTCCCCAACCGGGTCATCCCTTTGCGGGTTCCGATCTGTTCATCCACCTGCAACCAAACTGAATCCGTCTGATCGCTGTTTATGTTGCTTTTACCTCTTAACCAGGCAGTGTACCGACCCGCCGGTGCTGAAAAACGCATCTCAACATAAACCTTTGGTTGCGATTCTGCCCGTTGATTCGCTCCTGAGAAAAACTCGATTGCCTGGCCGATTGAAGCCTCTTCGTCGTCGACCACACGAACACCAATGGACGACCGATCTGTTATCGATTCGCTGTTTAAAATGATATCCTGTCCGGAATCATACATCAATGGCATTGGAGAGCGGTCTCGGACTGCTCCGGTGATTTGATTGACGACTGCAAAAACGATTAAACCAATATACAGCACATGCAAGATAACCAAAGCGCTCTTTTTCCGAAAGATATCGAAAAATTGATGGGTTGTCTTCAGTCCGAATAAAAAGCGAAACAGCTCAAATTTCCGAATAAGTTGTGTATAAAGTGCCATGATGATCATAAAGGAGCTGGCAAAAACGATCGCCCATTTTAGGGCATCATGAATCTGCCAGGTCATTATGAAATAGCCGATAGCCAACAAGACAGTCTGGTGCAGAATATAAAATGGCAGCACACCTTCATTGGTATATCGCAGGATAGGACGATCAAAAGCCAGAAACCGCATACCAAATCCGAGAATGGCAAATAGCCAACTCCAGGCACTGGAGAAGGAGAGCAGCGTATATATCCAATCGCTGATCCAGGCCGGGAAAGTCACACGTGACGGGCTAAACAACTGGTATAAGTATACGGTCGATAAAACCAGGCCCAGCAAAAGAGAAATCCAGCACATATTTTTAATATGCTGTTGGAGTCGATCGCTGGACATAATCATAAAGCCGGAGATCAGAAACCAGATATAATACAGAAACCCCCAACCGCCGGCGCCAACATCCAGAACTGCCTCTGGAATAAGCGCTTTCATTATCAATAGCGGAATCGGAAACCATAGATACATCAATCCCGGTATGGCAACCATGGTCATGATCCGATTCAGAATCTCCCGCCCGTTTCCTTTTAACCAGATAAATAAGCGATAGCAGATCAGGCCGTATATAAACAAAAAGAGAAGATACCATAGATGCATCCCGTGATATGCAAAATTCCCCGGCATGCCTATCGCCAAATAAACACTGTCAAAATATCGGGGCAGAAATGAAAAAAAGGACCCTGAAAATTGACCGTGAGTTAATCGCTCCAGGTACACTTGTAAGGCGCTGTGCGTGATCGATGCGATAATAACCGGAACCATCAGTCTCAGTAACTTATCTACGTAGAATCTCCGCCAACCGCCGGATTTCCCGATTGCATAGAATAAGCTCGCGCCGGAGATGATGAAAAACAGCGGCATCATCCAACGGGTGGCAAACACGTTCCATATCTCCACCCAGACAAAGGTATGGACATTTTTAACATGCCAATCGCCCAGATTGAAGAATCGGGTGCTGTGATAAATAAAAACGACCAAAATGGCCAGTACACGAAGCCAGTCAAACTCATACCTTCTATTTGGCGTAACTGTATTCATCTACCTCCTAGTTTAGTCATTTTCATGGATCATCAGCCGAATCAATTTTTCCGGATCTTCAGCTCGGTCCAGCATACCGTTGATGTTTGATTTCACAATATCTTGCAATCGATTAAATATGCTCATAATTTGCTTACACTTTGTTCGGTTTTTAACGAACACCTTCAGCATTAAGTGTGCCAGTTCCCTCCAGTTGTATAAGCTATTGATATTCTGTGTTTAATTACAAGATAATCAGGAAAAAATGGTTGAAAATAAACCGCATTTTGGCAAATTTTACTAATAGTGGGTTTTTACTGCCAGTAGAAGCTGATTTTTTTAATCGCAATATTAAGACTTGCTCCCTTCAAGCAGTATGATGCTGGTATCGATAAATGATTTATCCTCTGGCAGAAGTTCATCCCTGCTGATTTTCACTTGCCCCTCGGTACCTAAATCCAGTCCTTTTTTGAGAAGTCTAATTTGCCTTGTTCTGGCTTTCTTGTAATCAACCTCTGCTCTAACCTTTTTTTCTAGTGTTTCCCGCATGAGCTGGCTAAGAGATTTTTCCTGACTGGCAGCAATGATCTTGGGCGTTCTCGGATCAGGTTGTCTTATCCGGCCAGGGGCATAATCTATCCAGCGGGCAGGTCGGACATTTTGGTTTGCGGGCGGAACAGATCTCACGCCCGAAAAACACCAGCCGCAGCGAGAAATCACTCCAATCGCTTTTGGGGATGATCGGCATCAAATCATACTCGATTTTGACCGGGTCCTTGTGGGTGGTAAACGCTAACCGCTGTGATATTCGGCCGACATGGGTATCCACCACGATGCCCGGATTATTAAAGACTGCCCCCAGCACCACATTGGCGGTTTTGCGCCCGACCCCGGGCAGTTCGACCAGTTCTTCGAGCGTACGCGGTACCCGACCGGCATGATTTTCCAATATTATTTGGCTGCAGTTTTTAATATTTCTGGCCTTATTGTGATAAAATCCGGTTGACCGGATATATTTTTCAATGGTCATGATCTGCGCCCGGGCAAAATCATCCGGCGTCTTCAGATGTTTATAAAGTTCCCGAACCACCTTGTTGACCTGATTGTCGGTGCACTGGGCCGAAAGGATTGTGGCCACCAGCAGTTGAAAGGGCGTCTCATGAAAAAGGGGTGTGACTGCTTCAGGGTAACGTTCTTTGAGAATCTTGCGGATTCGATCGGCGCGGGTCTTACGTTTCATTTCAGGTGTCCTTTGAATCTTGTATCAGGGATGTTACCTTTTAATTGGATGTTGTCAGTTGCAATAATCAGGTTCCTGATCTATTTTATTAGATTGCAAATGAGCACGGTTGTAAAGTTGGCGGCGGCGTCAATATAGTGGAGATTATTTGATAGCCGGCCCTGCTGTATAATCGAGGAGTATTGGTTGCTTTAGCGTAAATAGTCAAGTGCTATTCAATGTTTCTCGCTTAACACAACGTACAACAAACAACTGACAGCGATATAATATCACCGTTATTTATAACATCTCAGAAGCAAAAAACAGACCATGAATACCGATAAACGAAAAGTACGAGCACTCGGCCTGTGTTCAGGCGGGCTGGACAGCACGCTGGCAGGCGTCGTCCTGCGCGACCTGGGCATCGAAGTGGAATGGGTCACTTTCGAAACCCCGTTTTTCAGCGCAGCCAAGGCTCGCAATGCCTCGGAAAGGACGGGCATACCGCTAACCGTCAAACCGATATACCCGGTCTACATCGAAATGCTGAAAAATCCGCCGGCCGGCTACGGCAAATACATGAACCCCTGCATGGACTGCCATGCACTGATGTTCAAATTAGCCGGCGAAATCATGCGCGAAAAGCATTTTGATTTTCTTTTCAGCGGTGAGGTGCTCGGTCAACGACCGATGTCGCAGAACAAAACATCGCTGCGCTACGTGGAAAAACACTCCGGGTTTGACGGCTATATTCTGCGCCCGCTGAGTGCCAAGAATCTGCCGGCAACCATTCCTGAAAAAGAAGGGCTGGTCGACCGGGAGATGCTGCTGGACATAGCCGGCCGGGGACGCAAAACCCAGATCAAGCTTGCTGAAAAATTAGGCGTCAGGGATTATCCGGCCCCGGCCGGAGGATGTCTGCTGACCGACAAAGGCTACACCAACCGCCTCAGGGACCTGTTCGAGCACCAGGAGCATTGCACCGAAGAAGAGCTGCATCTTTTGAAATACGGCCGGCATTATCGCTTAAACCCGGAAACCAAATTAATTGTCGGCCGCACCGAGACGGACAATGAAAATATCCTCCAATATCACGACCCGCAGGTCGATACCGTCATCGATCTCAAAGATTACCCCAGTCCGATTGCCCTGGTGCCGCACGGCGCCAGGAAGGAATCGATATTGCTGGCCGCCTCCATTTGCACCGGACACAGCAAGGCACCGCAGATGGCACTGGTCGATGTCCTGGTCAAAACGGCCAAAAAACAGCAATCCATCAAGGTAATCGCTCTCCAGCCGGATGATGTCCGCAAGCTGCTGATAACTTGATAACAGCAAACAGAGGACAGAAGGCCGAGAACTGATGACTGCAAGCACATTACCGCGGAATCCGTAAACATCCGTGGTAAAAAATAATTCGTAATAAATATGATTACAAAATTAACTGTTTCCGACCGTAGATTCCCGCTGGAGGATGGCGCCGGCGCCGACTCCATTCACACCCAACCGGTGTATGCCTATGCCGTATGTGAATTGCATACGGATGCTGGAGCGACGGGCATTGGGCTGGCCTTTACCTTAGGGCGGGGCAACGATCTGGTCTGCCAGGCCATCACGGCTCTGGCGGAGCCCCTGGTCGGCCGGGACATCGACGCGGTGATGTCTGATTTCGGGAATGTCTTTCGCTCGATCGCGGATAATCAACATTATCGGTGGCTCGGCCCGCATAAGGGCGTTGTTCATCTGGCACTGGCCGCGATCAGCAATGCCTGTTTCGATCTATGGGCCAAGCACCGGGGGGTGCCGTTGTGGAAGCTGTTGTTGGACCTTTCACCGCAAGCCATGCTGGCGACGCTGGATCTAAGCAACCTGGAAGCTGTATTGTCCGCGGATGAGGCGCTGGCACTGATCAAGGCTGAACTGCCCAATCGCTCTTTACGCCTGTCTGTGCTCGAAAGCGGCTATCCCGGCTATGATACTTCGGTTGGCTGGTTCAATTACGATGATGAAACGATCAAGGGCAATGCAAAGCGCGCCATCGAACAGGGTTTTGACGCGATGAAGCTCAAGGTCGGATCCAGGGATATTGAACGCGATATCCGCCGCGCATATCTGATTCGAGAAACAGTCGGCGCCGACGCACGCATCATGCTGGATGTTAATCAGCAGTGGAGCTTGCCGACGGCCTTGCAGATGTGCCAAAAGCTTGAGGCGATGCGCCCTTTCTGGATTGAAGAACCGCTTCATCCCGATGATATCCTGGGACATCAAACCCTGGCGCGGGCGATCTATCCCATTCAAGTGGCCCTGGGCGAACATGTCGCCAATCGCATTCAGTTTAAAAATTTTATGCAGGCCGGTGCGGCAGCCTTTATTCAGGTTGACTGCACGCGGGTTGGCGGCGTCAGTGAATTCTTGACCGTCAGTCTGCTGGCAAAAAAATTCGGGTTGAAGGTCGTGCCGCATGTTGGCGACATGGGGCAGATTCACCAGCATTTGGTGCTGGTCAATCATATCGCATTTGGCCTGGAAAAAATCTTCCTTGAATACATCCCCCATCTGCGTGAACATTTCATTCATCCCGCGAAGGTAGAATCCGGTGTATATCACACGCCGCATGAACCCGGCAGCAGTTCGGATCTTAATTAATCCGCTTTTTGCTCTTTTTCAGGGCCAAGTAATTAGACTAAAAACCAAGTAAAAGGAGGTGGGCGTGATTCCTGGATATGCCAGCGAGGCAGCAACCACAGACTATCTAAAAAAACATGGACCGATAGCCTGCAACAAAATCGGTACGACAAAGCTGACAGCAAGTCAGGCCGGCTTTGGCTGCTACCGGGTCAGTGTCGGAGTGCCCCATCATGAAACGGCGCTGCACAAGGCCCTAGGTGAAGGCGTCAATTTGATCGATACCAGCGCCAATTATGCCGACGGGGATTCCGAAACCCTGGTGGGGCAGGTGCTGGAAAAGCTGATTGATTCCGGCGATCTGGCGCGCGAAGCGGTCGTGGTGGTCTCGAAAGTAGGCTACCTGCAGGGGCAAAACTACGCCCTGAGCCAAGAGCGCAAACAGCAGGGACGTCCCTTTCCGGAACTGGTGGAATACGGTGAAGGCCTGGAGCATTGCCTCCACCCTGAATTTTTGAGGAATCAGCTAAATCGCAGCCTGGAGCGCCTCAATCTGGCAACGCTGGATTTTTATCTGCTGCACAATCCCGAGTACTATCTCGAATGGGCCGAAAAAAATGGGCGCCCCCTGGAGCCGGCCCGGATCGAATACTATCGACGCATAAAAACCGCTTTTGAATACCTGGAAGAAGAAGTTGCCCAAGGACGAATCCGCTATTACGGCATCAGCTCCAATACGTTTCCGGCGGCTGCCGATCAACCGGACTTTACCTGCCTTGAAACCATCTGGAACATTGCCGAATCAATGGATTCCCAACATCATTTCCAGCTGGTTCAGCTGCCCTTAAATTTGATGGAGCCGGGAGCCGCCCTGCAAAAAAACCAGCCGAACGGTGGCAGCATACTTGAATTCGTGCAACAAAAAGGATTGGGAATCCTGGTCAACCGGCCGCTGAATGCCTTTTTCAAAAATCAACTGGTTCGATTGGCGGAAGTGCCCGCTTTCGCAATCCAGCCCAAAGATGAGGTCGTTCGCAAAATCCAGTATCTATCAAAATCCGAAAAAAGCCTGTGGCTGAAAATCCTGCCCGCCATAAACGTCCCGCCGGGCCTGCGTATCCGCATCAAGGAGCAGATGGCGATTGGCGATACCTTGAAACATCACTGGCTCAACCTCGGATCCTATGAACGCTGGCGCCAGATAAAAACGGGAAATTTGCAGCCCAGAATCCAGGGGGTTATGGATTTTTTGAAACCATACGGCAACCAGAATGAGGATCTATCAAGCTGGATGACTTCCCACCGGGAAAAAATCGCAGACGCTTTTGAGGCCGTTGCTTCGATTTACGCTGAAGATGCAGCACACCAGGTCGACCGGATTCGCCGGGCGGTTGCAGCCGCCGATCGGGATTGGGCCGAAGAAGGGACCCTGAGTCAGAAGGCGCTGCGGGCAATCCGCTCCACACCGGGAGTGACCTGCACGCTGGTAGGAATGCGCCGGGCAGACTATGTATCCGATGTCCTAACCGAGTTGAAGCGTCCCGTCAATCAGGGGTCACGGCTCGAATCGTGGCAGAAGCTGACCGCAGGACTGGCAAAAATTTGATTGTTAAATCTTAATCCGACTTAAGCATACTGGTATTTATGCCGATATAGCCTTTAACGGGTTTCGAATTTTTTATTATCGGTGGCATGACCAAACACATTTGCCGGAAGAGAGGTCTAAAAATGAAAAAAATAGTTCTTTGGGGTTCATTAATTATTTTGTTTATTGGTTCGCCCCTTGCAGCCATTGAGAACAAAATGGCTGCCGGTGAAACAACTGATAAACTGCAAAAAGAGCAAATTGATGTTCATTTAGAAAATTATGGTGTCAGGCATATCTCAGAAAACGGCCGCCAGCAATCAATAGGATTATATAAAATAATTGTCGGTGACCCGCTAGAATTGAATAGTGCAATGAGTTTAAACAAGTCAAACGGATTTGACGGCGTGATATTTACCACATATCGAGACCAGAAAGACGATTGGCATAAAATCAGAGTTCACCGACCGCTGAAAAAGAAAAAGGGCTGGAAAGAGACAAATATTGTAAAAAGGGATGGGCTCCCCTACCCGTTTAACACGATGAATGATGATCTTTTAGATAAAATACAATTTTTTAATGTCTACCCGGATAACAATAATGTAGCGGTAGTTTATATTATAGAAGGTACGGGATTCGCAGATTGTGAGAAAATTTTTAAATATATTTGCGAAAAAAAGAAAAAGCCCGAACCAATGGCTGGATTATAGGCGTTATATCTGCGTCGTTGTTACTTGTTTAAATCGTCAAATTGTTGAATAGTTATTTTTTAAGAGGATTTCATTTGACGGATTTGACAGATGCGATCGTTATGATCGTTGACTTCTTCTGTCATTTGTCCCTTAAGCTATATCTACCCTAACATTGCATAAATTCTTGTCATCTAGCCTGGCTGTTATGTCTGAGATCGTTGCTTTTTCCGGGCAGATGCTGGATGTTTGATACTCGATGCTGGATATCGAACAGTACACTATCGGTGAATTTCAACGACATCCAGTATCCAGAAACCAGAATCCAGGATCAGTCAATACTTTCAATGGTCTTCATATCAGCAACTAAGTTGGATTTCAAAATTTTATGCAACTATAGGGTCTACTCAATCCGCAATCAAAGAATTCCGACTTCGACACGACTGAGCCCTTCGGCTGTGAGCTCAGGGTCGAACGGCTCGTCGCAGGCCGCATTCCAACACCTTTGCCCCATGCCCTCTGCGCTATGCCCCAAACCGTCTGCTCCTTCAAATTTGCAATCCGAATTCCCGAATTCAAAATCTATCTGTGCTAGGCGCCCTGCCCTGCGCTGCGGGCCCAGAGCTGCCCGCAGGCAGCCGAAATGTCCTGCCCTTTACTGCGGCGAATGATGACCGTGTAATTTTTGTCAAACAGAATATTATAAAACGCCTGGATGTCCGGTTCCGGCGGCCGCTCGAAATCACAGCCTTCATGTCTATTAAAAGGTATGAGGTTAATCTTGCATCGGATCGGCTGCAACAATTTAGCCAGGCGTCTGGCATCTGCTTCGGAATCGTTGAGCCCTTTGATCAGAATATATTCGAAGGTAATTCTGCGACCGGCGGGCAGCGGAAATTGCCGGCTGGCCTCCAGCAGCGCTTCTATGGGAAATTTGCGATTAATGGGCATTAATCGGTTGCGCGTGTCGTTATCGGTCGCATTTAAGGATATTGCCAGATTGACCTTGGTATCCCGGCCCAGGGCGGTAAACCGGGTCACCAGCCCGGCAGTGGAAACTGTTATCCGGCGGGTTGCAAAACGAAGGCCGGCATTATTGTCAGTGATCGTGTCCAGGGCACTGACCAGATTTTTATAGTTGGCCAGCGGTTCACCCATTCCCATAAAAACGATATTTCTTAATTGCGCAGAATCATCCAGTTCATTTTTAATGTCGCGTACCTGGGCGATAATTTCGGCCCGGGTCAAATTACGCTCGATTCCGCCCCTTGCGGTCAGACAAAACAGGCACCCCTGGGCGCAGCCCACCTGGCTTGACACACACAGCGTATAATGATCCCGCTCAGGAATGAGGACACTTTCAATGCGTTTGCCATCGCTTAATTGAAAAAGGTATTTACGGGACCCATCACGGGAGGTTTCAATCTTTTCAGCCTCAAGCCGCCCGATGATAAAATGCTGGGCCAGCAATCCCCGAATGTCTTTGGAAAGATTGGTCATCAGATCAAAGCTGTCAGCCTGACGCAAATAGATCCACTTCAAAATCTGGTCAGCGCGATAGGTGGCAATATCCCGTCCAGTTAACCAGGCGACCAGCTGCTCGCGGGTTAATTCAATGATGTTAATTTTATCTTGTCCTTTTCGTAATATCATTTATTTCACGCAATTAATGATTATGTTAATTAAGTTTTGCTCGGTATCGGTCCTGCCCGGCTAACGTGCGCTTATCCCATATAAAATTTGAACCGCTCAAAGCTGAAATTAATTTACTTGACATAGCATCATTGAAATTATAATTTCAACAATTTATGGAAACAGATTGGTAAAAATCATGTTTGAGAATTTAAGTGACAAACTTGACTCCGTATTTCGCAAGCTGAAAGGGCACGGCAAATTATCGGAGAGTAACATCGAGGAGGGGCTAAAAGAGGTTCGAATGGCCCTTTTGGAGGCCGATGTTCATTACCGCGTTGCCAAAAAATTTATTGCAGCTGTTAAAGAACGGGCTCTGGGCCAGGAAGTCTTGGCGAGTTTAACGCCCGGTCAGCAGGTTATCAAAATCGTCAACCAAGAGTTGACGGAATTGATGGGCTCCAGCCATGAAGATTTGAACCTTTCAGGACCAAGTCCGGTAGCTTTAATGCTGGTTGGCCTGCAGGGCTCCGGTAAAACGACAACGGCCGGCAAGCTGGCTGTATTCCTGCGGAATAAAGGCCGCAAACCTTATCTGGTGCCGGCGGATGTTTACCGCCCCGCTGCGATAGATCAGCTCACGAAATTGGGCTCGCAACTGGATGTGCCGGTGTTTTCCTCCAGTGTGGCTATGGATCCTGTGCAGATATGCCGGGAAGCCAAGACGGCTGCCCACCGGCTGGGCTGTGACACGCTGTTGCTGGACACCGCGGGACGCCTGCATATTGATGAAGAGTTGATGGATGAGCTCAGCCGCATCAATAATGAGCTGAAGCCGTCGGACATCCTGCTGGTGGCCGACGCCATGACGGGTCAGGACGCGGTTAACATCGCCCAATCATTTGACGAAACGCTGGATATTGGTGGTGTCGTCCTCACCAAAATGGATGGTGATGCCCGTGGCGGTGCCGCCCTATCCATTAAGTCAATTACCGGCAAACCGATTAAATTTATCGGGGTCGGTGAAAAATTAAACGAGCTGGAGCCGTTTCATCCGGATAGACTGGCCTCCAACATCCTGGGCATGGGGGACGTGCTCACCTTAATCGAAAAAGCCCAGGATGCGGTTGATGAAAAAAAAGCCGCCGAACTCGAAAAAAAGCTCAGAAAGAGTCAATTCACCTTAGAGGATTTTCGTGATCAAATGGTTCAGATTCGCAAGATGGGTTCCCTGGGCGATATCATGAAAATGATCCCCGGGATGGGCAAACTGAAACAATTAAAAAATATGGACGTGGATGAAACAGAGTTTGTCAGAATAGAAGCGATCATTAATTCGATGACTCCCCGGGAACGGCAACGACATACGATCATCAACGGCAGTCGGCGCCGAAGAATCGCCAAAGGCAGTGGAACCCGGGTTCAGGATGTCAATCGGTTATTAAAAAATTATACACAAATGCTTAAAATGCTTAAAAAAATTAATAAAGGCGGTATGCACGGAATGCCACAGGGAATGCTGCCATTTTGAAGGAGAAAAGTTACTATGGCTGTAAAAATTAGATTGGCCAGACACGGCGCAAAGAAAAAACCTTATTATCGAATCGTAGTTGCTGATGGTGAAAGCCCCCGGGACGGCCGATACCTGGAAAAGGTCGGTACATATGATCCTTTATTCGATCCGGCAAAGGTGACCTTAAAATCAGAAAGAATCAAGTACTGGATCGATCAAGGTGCCAAGCCTTCCGATACCGTGCGCAGCCTTCTGAAAAAAGAAGGATTTTTTGCCGTAAGTACCCAACCCTGATCCGGCATAGCTGGAATTGACTATTGACTATTGAAAATTGAATATTTAATGAATCGCTAGGCGCTGTCCTTTTTAAATCGACGGCATTCCACAAATATTCAATCTGCAATCGAAAATATTCAATCAATTGACTAGGTCTGTGGAAAAAAAAGATCATGTACTCATCGGAAAGATCGTAGGGGTGCATGGCATAAAAGGCACCAACAAGATCCGTTCTTATGCGGAATCTTTGTCGTTGTTTAAACCCGGCCGCTCCATTCTTGTTCGCGAAAGCGGCGGGCAGGAAATAAGCCGTGAAATTAAATGGGTAAAACCTCATACCGGGACGGCACTTATATCGTTTAACGGGATAAATGAGCGCTACCAGGCCCAAGCACTGATTGGTGCTGAGCTGTTCGTCCCAAAAGAAGAGCTGCCTGAATTGGAGGAAGATACCCATTTCTGGTTTGATCTTATCGGCATGGCGGTTTACACGACCGAAGAAAAGTATCTGGGTCGGATTGAATCGATTATCGAAACCGGCAGCAATGATGTTTACGTGGTGCAAGACGATCAACGGGAAGTGCTGATACCGGCGCTCGAATCAGTGGTTCTTGATATCGATATTAAAGATAAACGCATGCAGGTCGATTTACCGGAGGGCTTGGTTTAGCGCATCGGTTGATTAGTTGATAGGTTAATTCGTTAATTGGCTAAAAATGATTTTATCCTTTCACTATTCAACCAGTCAACCCATCAACCAGTCAACTAATGCCATGTATTTTAAAGTAGTGACGATTTTCCCGCAGATGTTTGACTCATTCTGGAACCATGGGATTATTCGTCGGGCGCTTGAAGATAAAAAAATCTTTGCTTCGGCTGTTAACATCAGAAATTACGCCGAAGATCGGCACCAGGTTACGGATGACAGGCCCTACGGCGGTGGCAGCGGCATGGTAATGAAGCCGGAACCCCTGGCGGCCGCTATACGGGATGCATCCCAAACGCTGACCGGGACAAAGACTGTATTGCTGACACCCCAGGGGCGGGTTTTCAACCAGAAAATGGCTTGGGAGCTGGCGACATCGGACGGGCTGATTCTGGTTTGCGGTCGCTACGAAGGTGTCGACGAACGGATCTGTCACGATCTGATTGACTATGAAATTTCAATCGGGGACTATGTGCTCACCGGTGGTGAACCGGCAGCAATGATCATTATCGACGCCGTTACCCGCTTGATCCCCGGCGCCCTGGGTGGTGAGGATGCGGCAGAAAAAGACTCATTTTCCGATGATCTGCTGGAGCATGCTCACTATACGCGGCCGGGTAATTTTGAAGGGCAGGAGGTCCCTGAGGTATTATTGTCCGGCCATCACCAGGAAATTGAAAAATGGCGGCTTGAATCGTCAGTGATGCGCACCCTGTTAAAAAGGCCGGATCTCCTCCTGCAGAATAAGAACTTAAACCGCCAGCAACGCGATATTTTAAAAAAGTGGCGCTTTGAGATAGAGAAAATATTAGATTCTCAGTAAAAAGTAAAAGTGAGGTAAAATAAACAGAATCATTTATGCCTAATCTTTATGTGGCGTTGACGCATTACCCGGTGGTCGATAAACGCGGTGATATTATTGCTTCCGCGGTGACCAACCTGGACTTACACGATATCGCGAGGGCCGTAAAGACTTACGGGGTTAAATCGTATTACGTGGTCACCCCGCTTGTCGACCAGCAAAGCCTGGTACAAAAAATTATTTCACATTGGACCAGCGGTTCCGGGGCTGTGTATAATCCGGCAAGGCGCAGCGCGCTTGAGCTGATTAAGATCAAAGACACAATCGCTGATGTCGTCGAAGACATCAAAGGCATTGAAAACGTTTACCCGAAAACTGTCGTAACCTGTGCCCGTAGATATACGACGAGCACCGGCTATAAGGAATTTCGCGAGATTCTTAAATCCGGCCAACCGCATTTGCTCGTCTTTGGGACGGCCTGGGGTTTGGCGGAACCGTTTATTTCTGAAGCGGATTATACACTGGAACCCATAATGGGTCCCTCAGATTACAATCACCTATCGGTTCGGACCGCCGCCGGGATTATTTTAGATCGGCTGCTGGGAGAATAAAATTCAAGTTATTGGCTAGCTGTTGCTAAATTATCCAATAACCAATAATTAAGACCAATAACAATTATCATTTTTGGAGGCATTATGGGAAAGATCGATCAATTAGAAAAAGAAAATATCCGCTTGGACCTGCCCAGCTTTGGTGCCGGCGACACAGTTAAAGTTCATGTGAAGATAAAAGAAGGTGAGAAGGAAAGGATCCAGGCCTTCCAGGGGGTTGTGATCAGCAAACGTAAAGGCAGCAGCAATGCAACTTTTACCGTGCGCAAAGTTTCTTACGGCATTGGCGTTGAACGCATTTTCCCGATGCATTCGCCCATCATTGATAAAATAGAAATCCTTACCCGCGGACGGGTTCGGCGCGCCAAAATCTACTATCTGCGCAAACTGCGGGGCAAAGCCGCCAGAATCAGGGAAAAGAGATACAATTAAAAGAAGGCGGAAGTCGGAAGTCCGACTTCCGCATTCCGACTTCCGAATTCTATTCATGGATTTGTGGTATTTCGAAAAAGAAGCCACCTGCAACGGCTGCCGGGATATAGCAGGCATTGATGAGGCCGGCCGGGGTCCCCTGGCCGGTCCTGTAGTTTCAGCTGCTGTTATTCTGCCGATCACATTTGATGACTGCGAGGTAACCGATTCCAAAAAGTTGTCCCCCAAAAAACGGGAGCGGTTATATGATAAAATCTATGCCCAGGCGACCGCGGTGGGCATCGGCATCGTGGATTCGGTTGAAATCGACCGAATTAACATCTTACAGGCTTCATTGCTGTCCATGTCCATGGCGGTAAAAAATCTCGACCCCTGTCCCGATTTTTTATTGATTGACGGCATATTCAGTATTGCTTCCGATCTGCCCCAAAAACCGATTAAAAAAGGCGACTCTTTAAGTATCTCCATTGCTGCGGCTTCGATTATTGCCAAGGTAACGCGGGATCGCCTGATGCAAAATTACCATCACTATTATCCCCAGTTTGATTTTCCAAGACATAAAGGCTATCCGACCAAAGCTCATAAAGAAGCGATCCGAAAATTCGGTTACAGCCCCATCCACCGCAAGAGTTTTAAAGGCGTTAAGGAATACGTATAACCCGGACGAGCCGGAATTGAAGATTGAAGATTGAAGATTGAAGAATTATGGATGTCGCTTCGCTCCGTCATTCTTAAAATGGAAGGATAACCCTGCAGCTTTGCGTCGGAGTCGGGTGCAGACTAAGGAAAAATCATTATGCCGAGCAAACAGCAAAAATTCGGAGAGAAGAGTGAAGACCTGGCCGTCTGGTACTTGAAGAAAAACGGCTATAAAATCATTGAGCAAAATTACCGCAACCGGATGGGGGAAATAGATATCATCGCCAAAGAAAAGAAAACGATTGTTTTCGTGGAAGTCAAATCCAGAAGATCAATTCGGTACGGAAGCCCTAAATGGGCGATTACCCCAAAAAAACAGCGCAAGATTTCCATGGTGGCGCTCTACTATCTTAAAACCACCAAACAAATCGATGCCAAAGCCAGATTTGATGTTGTCGCCATCACCTCCAATCGCGATGAGCCCCAAATAGAAATCGTAAAAAATGCCTTCGACCTTGCATACGATTAATCCCTGCCGCTAAATAGGAACGGACATCCTCATGAGACTTGAAATTTGTAATTACATCGGATAATTATAGATATTAGATTGTGGATTGCGGATTTGTTGAATCGCTGCGCTCTATCATTTAATTAAAATCGATAGAATTCCTTAAATCCAAATTCCCAAATCCAAAATCCAAAATTTTGCAGGAAATACAGATAAGGAATCGTTTTGAATAAGAATAGTCCCAAAATAAGAAATAGTGTCATCAACCCTGGCATCCTGTATGTGGTTGCCACTCCGCTCGGCAACCGCGATGACATCACCTTAAGGGCCTTGGATAGTTTGCGCCAAGTCGATTTGATTGCAGCCGAGGATACGCGCAAGACAGGCGGATTTTTAACCCTGCATGGCATCAAAAACAATTTGATTTCCTATCATGAGCACAACGAAGCCGAGCGAACGCCAGCGCTTATCGCCAAGCTTCAAAAAGGGGTATCCATGGCCCTTGTCAGCAATGCCGGCACACCGACTGTCTCGGATCCGGGTTACCGTCTGATAGAAGCAGCCCTGGAAAACCATCTGAGCGTCCTACCCATCCCGGGAGTTTGTGCCGCAACTGCCGCTTTAAGCGTCGCGGGTCTGCCGACTGATTCATTTATTTTTGCGGGATTCTTGGCCAAAAAGAAAGCCAAACGCTTGCGCCAGCTGAACGAACTTGCAAGTGAACCCCGAACCCTTATATTTTATGAATCGCCCAGAAGAATTCTGAGGCTTTTAAATGAAACCATTGATGTCATGGGCGATCGTCGGGCTGTGCTGGCCAGGGAAATGACTAAACTTCACGAAGAATTCATTCGAGGCCGCTTATCAGAAATCCAAAAAGGGCTGGCAGGTCGCAATAATATCAAGGGCGAATGCACCCTGCTGGTTGCCGGAAATGACCGCGCCCAAGACCAGTCATGGCCTATGGTCAGACGACAAATCGAGGCTGCGGTCCTTGCCGGACAAAATTCCTTATCGGCAATATCCAGGGAAATTGCAGCGACGTCGGGCATTGCAAAAAACAAAATATATGGCGAGGCCTTAAGAATTTCAAAGGAGCTTGATGGTGGATAATCTCGATGCAATTTTCTCCCCGCAATCCCTGGCGGTAGTTGGAGCTTCCAAAACCCCCGGGAAAGTGGGCCACGATATCTTTGTTAACATCCTCAAAGGCGGCTACCGCGGCACACTGTATCCGGTAAATCCGAAAGCGCGCTCGGTGTCGAGCGTCACGGCCTATCCGACCATCAGCGACATCTCCGGCAGCGTCGATCTGGCCATGGTTATTCTACCGCCGCGACCGGCCCTGACGGCAGTTAAAGAAGCAATTGACAAGGGTATTAAAGGGGTAGTCATCGTTTCGGCCGGATTTCGGGAAGTCGGCGGCGAAGGTCTTGAAATCGAAAATACCATTGTCGGCCTGTGCCGGGAGGCCGGTGTCAGAGTGGTCGGACCCAACTGCCTGGGTGTCATAAATCCCCTGGCAAATGTCAGATTGAATGCCAGTTTTTCGGCTCGCATGCCCAAACCGGGCAACATTTCATTTATCTCCCAGAGCGGGGCCCTGTGTACGGCTGTGTTGGATTTTGCTGCCGACCGGGATTTCGGGTTCTCTAAATTTATCTCAATCGGCAATAAAGCTGATATCGATGAACCTGATCTCTTGCGGTATTTTCACCAGGATGAAGATACCGAAGTGATTATGCTCTATCTGGAAGAGTTGCGCCGCGGACCGGAGTTTATTGAAGCCGTCAAAGAGATTACTTCCGGCGACATCCGTCCGACTCCGGTGCTGGTTATCAAATCCGGGCGCACTGCTGCCGGCGCCCAGGCAGCTGCATCCCATACCGGCGCTCTGGCCGGAACCGAGGGGGTGTATGATGCCATATTCCAACAATCGGGCATCATCCGGGTTGATTCCATTGACGAGCTTTTCGATTTTGCGACGGCCTTTGCGTATAAAAATGAAAGTGCACTGGGAAAATTCAGGTGCAAGGTGCCTGCCGGCAACCGGGTTGCCATTGTTACCAATGCAGGTGGGCCGGGTATCGTCGCTACCGACATGACCGTAACATCGGGTCTGCAGCTGGCCAAATTACAGGAAGAAACCATCGAAGTCCTTGCCAGCCATCTGCCCGAAACAGCCAATCTGCAAAATCCGGTGGACGTGATCGGTGACGCCCCTATGGACCGCTATGAAAATGCCCTGGCCGCTGTTATCCGAGATGAAGGGGTAGATGGTGCACTGGTCATTCTGACGCCTCAATCCATGACCGATGTCCTCGGAACTGCTGAAGCGATTGTTCGAATCGCCCGACGCTCCCCCAAGCCCATTTTGTGCTGCTTTATGGGAATCATCGATGTGTCTTCCGGTGTGAGATATTTGCAGGAACACGGCGTTCCGGTTTTCAAATTTCCGGAAAACGCCGCTAAAACATTCGGTACGCTCTACCAATACTCCCGGTGGTTAAACCGGCAGCGAATGGCCCAGTTCGATCTTCACCACAACAGCAGCCGGGCCTGCCGGATCGTCCAGGATTGGTTGGACGCCGGAAAAACCCATATCGGTGAACTGGAGGGTATCGAACATGGCCACCAATCATCCTGAAATAGTTGAGTTGGACATCAATCCGCTGCTGCTGCACAACCGCGGCGAGGGAGCTACAGCAGCCGACTGCCGGATTATTCTTAAAAGGGCGAACGATTAGCTCCCCAGTCAGGCAAGGCCCGTATGGCAATAAATTCAATCCGACATCCGACATCCGTATTCCCCAATCGCACGCTTAGCCCCGTCATCCTGCCGGTGCCGGCCGCGGTCGCAGAATATCAGCCCAGAGACCGGGTCATCTTTCTCAGCCGGCATGCCCGCCAAGCGCTGCGGTTATCCGCTGAAAAAAGCGGTGTCCGTCTCGACGATATTAACAAGGATGACAATGGAGTGCCTCAGCCCTCTGAAGGCAATTTCTGGTCAATTTCTCACAAAACGCTGTATGTTTGCGGAGTGGTGGCGCCGAGTCCGATCGGCATTGATGTTGAAAGGATCCGCGGTTTTTCAAGCGGCCTGTATAAAAAAACCGCCGCTGACCGGGAATGGGCTCTGGCAGACATGGAAACTGATTCGGTAACGGCCTTTTTTCGCTACTGGACCGCCAAAGAAGCCGTGCTGAAAGCAACCGGAATCGGCATCAAAGATCTCCTGAAATGCAGAGTTGATCATATCTTCGATGATCATCACCTTCAAATTCAATATGATGGACAGAAATGGCTGATCGAGCATTTCTATTTTGACGATCACGTTGCATCGATTGTTAAAAGCTCGTTTCAAATTGAATGGAAACTAGCGCGTTTGTCAGAATAACGTTCTGATGTCGATGTATCTGCGAGTCTTCATTGAACGATTAAAAAAAAACCACGATAATAGCGGAGTGGCTGATCGCCACCGAAATCGGATGCTGTCTGAGACCATTGGGGATCGTTAGGAATGAACAGCATTGCATGACTGTGTTTATTTAACATCCAATCCAGATATGGCCCACAATATTTTGTTTTCATTTTAACTGCTGCTCATTCATTACGAGCCCTTAGGGTCGAGTTCATGCGGTTTCGGTGGCGATTATCCACGTAGCGAACGGCTTTAGAAAACTCCCCACCCTCAAATATTTAGACGCCCAAGTTCATAGGCGGATTTAACCTTCACATTTCCAGTCCCAGAATTTCGGATTTGAGAATATTGAATCCGATCCTTTTGAGGGAAACACGGCGTCGTTCGGCTGGCAGCCGAACATCCATCTTCGCTGTAGCTCCTCCGCGACAAGATGCCGCGGCTATCGATGTGGAGGACGGAAAACATTGCTTATTATTTTATTACCTTCTATCTATTTAAAATAGACGGAATTCCTTAATTCGTCATTCACCATTTGAAATTTTAAATTCCTTGCGCCGTGCGTTTTAAGCCGTGTGCCGTACGCCTTGCGCCTATTTGCGTATCCAACAATCACAAACATGCTGTTTTTTTTGACTTTTCGCTAGTTAGGATATAATATGAGGTTATACCCGAATAAGGATGATGGAATAGGCCTCCCATTTACATAATCGTAATACTTCAAAAATATTGAGATATTCCCGCAATTAATTTCGATTATTTAGGGTGGTAATCAATCGCGACTCATACGGAGGGAAAACATGCACGTCCTCGGCATCGATATCGGTTTCGGATTCACGAAAGCGACCAACGGCAATAAAACGCTCATTTTCAAATCTCTTTTTGGAGATGCTGCCGACATTCAATTCTGGGCGGATTTTGGTGATGATACTCCCACAGACCACATTCATGTAACCATTGACGGTAAGTCATATTTCATTGGAGATCTGGCAGAGCAGCAGTCGAGTGTATTACATTTTACGCTGGATCAGGAAAAATTAATTACCGAATTTGTTAAAATTCTCTCGTTGACGGTAGCCGGTATGTTCCAGCAAAAAGACGCATCGATCAATGTCCCGATCAATGTGGTATCCGGCCTTCCCATCGGCTATTTCAAACAGAACCACGAGCGGTTCAGTGAACTGCTGAGCGGTCACCACACCGTTACCTATCACGCCCATGATGGTCAGGAAACGAATAAGGTAATTTATATCAACAAGGTTCGAATGCTGCCTCAACCCATGGGCAGCATTTTAAATCTTCTGATGGATGACAAAGGTAAAATCATCGATATGGATCTCGCCAAGGAGAAGATCGGTGTGGTTGATATCGGGTTTCGCACAACGGATTTTATCATACTAGATCGTCTTCGCTACATTGATCGCGGCAGCCGGACCATTGATTCCGGCATTTCGAAAGGTTTCAGCGTGATTGCAAACAAACTGCGGGAAAAAGCCGGGGTCAGTGTGGAGCTCTATCGCTTGTATCGAGCAGCCGAGACCGGCCTTATCAAAATGCGGGGGCACGGATTTGCCTTTGCCAAAATCAGAGACCAGGTTTACTCACAGCTGGCCGGTTCGATCGCCAACGAAATTGATCGTCTGTGGGCGGATGATTGGGATATCGATACCATTATTCTATCCGGCGGCGGGTGCCGAGAACTTGCCCAATACCTGCAACCCCTGATCGTAGGCAATGTCATACCGGTTGATCTCAGCCAAGACCCGCGACTCAACAATGTGATGGGCTATATGAAGTATGGCCGGCACGTTTGGGGCGAAACGGATGACGAATCTATACCCGAAGGGGAAGAATCCGAACCGCAGCCGCAGTCTAATAATCCGGAAAACATTGAATCGATCGGTGAAGAGGAACTGACGGAGGTGGAAGGCGGAAGATAGATGGCAGATGGTTTAGGAATATTTTTCACATTTCGTTCAGCTAAATACTGGTCACCCAACGATATTTCGTCTTCCGCCCGCTGTTAACCCCTCACCAGTGTAATTTTCTGGTCGTCCTGCCGAACCTTGACTCCGTAATTTGGCAGGGTTTTCGTCAAGGGGCGTCCGAATAAAAAATCCAGCATTTCCGGATCCATCCCACCCTTGGAGACAACCAACTCACGAATTTCGATATCATATTTGATAATTTCGGCAAGTTCTCGCCAGGCATCGTTTTTAAGGCTGCCTGCCAGATCCTTGATTAAAATCTGGATTTTAGCATAATCGCAGCGCTTCTGATGGTCTTTAATCAAATCCCACAGTCCTTCAACTTCAGAGATCAAATCGTCGCGGGTTAGCCGGCGTCTGGCATAGATCTTCTCCAACTCACGCGTATCCCAGCATTTTAGCGCTCGGCACTCCAGGGGGCGGTCATCATAAATTGCGCATTGCTTGTTGGGTTCATCGAAGAAAATACAGGACCAGGTATCCGCTTTACCTTTGATCTTGATGATATCCGAATCCACCGGCATCAGACACCCTTGGACGTTATCATAGGCAAATTCACCTTTGCGGATCGTAAAAAGACAGCGCGAGGGAATCAGGCCTTTATCAATCAGCACCCGATCTTCCTGATGAAAACCGGGACCGCCCTTTTCACAGCAGGTGCCGCAGCGGACACACACCTTGCTATGGGCGCCCGATTTGGAATCGGATGGCGGATTATCTGTTTTATCTTTTTTGCTTTTAATATTCATTTGTTCTGCCCGCCATTTTTTTTAGCGAGATAGTAAAGGCGGAGTAATTTCAATTCATCGTATGAAACCGCGCTGTTGAGCTTTTCTTCGGGCTGCCCGGCAATACTTTGGGGGGCCTTTTAGGTCGCTCCTCGATATCGTTTTCCCGACAAAATCGATCTATGATATCAAGAAATGTGGCCCCGAATCTATCGCATTTAACCGCACCGACACCATGGATATCCAACAGGTTATCCCGGGATTGGGGAAAATAGGTCGCCATCTCAACCAGGGTCTTATCCGAGAATATGATATACGGAGGAACTCCTGATGAATCAGCAAGTTCTTTGCGTTCCTTGCGCAGAATTTCAAATAATTGCTGGTTAAAGTTCAGATCGTCACTGCGCTGCGATTCTTCAACCAGTTTTTCGACTGTGCGTTCTTGTGCCAGCTGCCCCCAAACTTCGCAGCGGCCTTTAAGGACATCCCATCCTTTGTCCGTGAGTTTCAAACTGCCGAATTCCATGTCCTGGACCATGAGTCCCTTGTGCAGAAACTGCCGCGCGAGCTGCTGCCATTGTTTTTTAGAATAATCTGCACCGATACCATAGGTGGATAGCTTATCGTGGCCGAATTGCAAAACCTTCTTGGCCTTAGACTCCCGCAAAACATCAATGAGATGGCCGCTGCCAAACTTTTCGCCGGTTCTTTTAACGCATGAAAGAAATTTTTGGGCGGGTATCGTTAAATCTACCAATTCCTTATCTTCCGCCAAGCAATTATCGCACGTGCTGCATTTTTCGATCGTATAGTCTTCCCCGAAATAGTTGAGTAGGGGGATCCGCCGGCAGACCTCGCTCTCGGCAAATCGCAGCAGGGCACCGAGATGAATATTGGCCACCCGCTTTTCGGCGGGATCTTTCTGATCAATGAAGTATTTGATTTTTTGTACATCGGCATAGCTGAATAGCAGCAGGCAATGTGAATTCAATCCGTCCCGGCCGGCGCGACCGATTTCCTGATAATAGCTTTCTATGTTTTTGGGTAAATCATAATGCAACACGAAGCGCACATTGGGTTTATCAATTCCCATCCCGAATGCAATGGTGGCGACAATGATCTGCACATCATCCCGAATAAACGCTTCCTGGTTCCGGTTGCGCTCGATATCAGTCAGGCCCGCATGGTAGGGTTTTGCCGAAAAACCATTTTCGCTTAACACTTCATAGAGAGTTTCCACCTGCTTGCGGGAATGGCAGTAAATAATCCCGGACTGATATTCAAATTTCTGGATGAACTGAAGCGTTTGTTTGAGGGGGTTATCTTTGGGTACAATCTGGATAAACAGGTTTTCCCGGTTAAAGCTGGCCAGATATTCACGGTCGCTGTCCATCTGCAGGCTGGTTTTGATGTCCTCGCGAACTCTGGGGGTGGCCGTGGCTGTCAGGGCCACACAGGCGGCCTTTGGAAAATTGGACCGGGCTTTAATCAGCTGACGGTATTCCGGTCGGAAATCATGCCCCCACTGTGAAATACAGTGGGCTTCATCGATGGCCAGGCATTCTACCTTGACCGATGACAGCAGCTCCAGCATATTGGATTTGAGCAGGGCTTCCGGGGCCAGGTACAGTAATTTGGCAGCTTTGCTTCTTACCAGCTCGACGTTTTGCCGATAATCAACCGCCGACAAGGAGCTGTTTAAAACGGTTGCTGACACACCCAGCTGCATTAATTGCTCCACCTGATCCTTCATCAGGGAAATCAGCGGTGATATAACGACGGTCAGTCCGTCAAAAACAAGGGCCGGTATCTGGTAACAAAGAGACTTGCCGCCACCGGTGGGCATAACCACCAGCACATCTTGGCGGTCCAATATATTTCCAATAATTTCAGCTTGAAGCGGCCTGAATTTGTCATAACCGAAGACGCTTTTTAGAATAGATTGAGCCGGCTTATCCATAGTTGATGCTTTCAGATTAAAAGTGAACATTCAAATCCCGATCCCTATACCTGAGTTATGCAGGTATTCTTAGCAGTGATGAATAAGCGTGTCCATCAGTAATTTCTCCGGAGCGAAGTTTGCTGATTAAAATTCAGGTATCCGTTTGTTTTAGATCTCTTTTCCTAAAAACAGAAATTACCCGGGTTCTTTGATCCCAATTAATGTAAAGACTCCCGGTCAAGAGGTCCAGGCTTTCGCTGTTAGAAAATATTGTTGCTCTGTTTTCATTTCCGAAGACACTCTTGTCCAAAAACGGGTTTAGAATGAGTCATAAAGTGAGTAATAATACGAGTCATTGAAAAAAATCCTCCTTATATGTAGGGTGGTTGTTAATTTCGCCAAAAAATAACAAATACCCGCAAC
>Ga0209791_1000201_pt1 | contig 29939 bp, 32 predicted proteins | sample WorMetTyACAVOLI1_FD_187422 | JGI IMG/M metagenome (GOLD analysis project Ga0209791, IMG submission 187422) | Marine gutless worms symbiont microbial communities from Max Planck institute for Marine Microbiology, Germany - Olavius algarvensis... ... | reverse complement strand
TGTTGCCGGTAATTGTTTGTTTTTGGCGAAATTAACAACCACCCTACATACAAGGAGGATTTTTTTCAATGACTCGTTTTACAACTCATTATATGACTCATTCTAAACTCGTTTTTGGACAAGAGTGTATAAAAGTCATCCTCAATCATTGAATCAAAGGCTGCCCATTTCGCTTCGCCGGCGATGCAGACAACCGCATCGACATATCCGACGGATTTAAACATTGCTTCAATTGAATTACTATCGACGATATCTACGATTCTATCGCCGGAATTTCTTCCGCCAATCATGATTTCGTGTTTTTTTGAGAAATGATGACATACCTTTTTGCCAATGGTACCATTTCCACCGATTATTATAATTTTCATTATACCTCCTTTTTAACTGGCTCGATCGCGGCGATCCCAAATGGTTCTGCGATCCACACCGGTTCTGCGTTCTAAATCTCTTCCAACCTCAAGGTCCGATCTGTTATAAAATCTTACGCCGAAACCCTCTTTGTTTATTCGCACAATCAAGCCTCTTAAATAAACATTTTTTCGGATTTTGTTCCCGGGAATAACTACTCTTATTTGTTTGCCGACCGTAAACTTTATGGTGGTCTTAATAAAAACACCGCCCTTGCTGATGTTTTTAAACTCACCTCTGTAATTCCGGTCCCTATAACTTAAAAGTAATGATTTGTGGTATTGTCTTCTGGGATACTTCCTGGGATCTTTTTCAGCTGCCGGATTTTTATCCTGCAAGTTGTCCTGCGTTAACTCCGGGATTTTAACCGTTTTCACCAGGGAGTCGTTTTTATCGATATAATGGGCTCCATAACCAAATCGAAAAAAAGAATCCGGCAGGTCATATTGCCATACAATTTCAACACCAAATGGAAGTTGTGACATATTATTATCACCGATTGAATCCGGTTGATCTTTGAATTTTATGAAAACTTCCTCTCCCGGGAAAATGGACTGATCAGATTCAAAATAAAGGCCGCCTTTGCTGAAATTGAATAATTTGCCCTTATAAATATGGTTGTGTGCCAGGAGATCATGGGAAATATCCGCTTCATATACGAACCTTCTATGGGTCCTGCGCTCGCTAGTTAAATCCACAATCTACCTCATAGTGCCTGAATTTTTTCCTGCAAACATCGCTTCGGATAATTTACGGATCTGCACTTTTATTTATTGCCGGTAAGAATACCTGCCAAATTCAGGTATGCACACTGCAGGGCCGCATCCAATTTATCCGTCGCCGGACCGCCGCCTTGGGCCTGTTGCGGCCGCCCGCCACCGCGTCCATTGATGACCGCACATGCATCCTGCATCAATTTTCCCATGTCGCAAGCTAGCCCCTCTGATCTTAAAAAAAACAGGGATGCCTTGCCTTCAGCTTTAGCGCCAAACAGGATTAAGGTGTCCGGGAAATTTTGCAAAACTTTTTGAGCCAGGATTTTTAATTCTTTGGGATGACGATCTTCAAATATTTTAACGATGATATTAATATTGTCTATCTCTTTGCGCTCGGAAAATAAAGCTTGGGCTTCATAATTTAAATAACGCTTGTTCAGATTGCTGTGTTCTCTCCGTAATGATTTCAGTTCGTCCCGGTATTTTTTTATGTTGTTGTATAGGTCGGTTTCACCTGCACTCAGGCAATCGCCAATTTGCTTTATAATGTTTGATTTTTCCTGATAATCTTTCAATGCCCTGAGTCCACATAAAAAATGGATGCGGCTCCCACCCTTATAGTTTTCGAAGCGCCTGATTTTTACAATGCCGATTTCTCCGGTTTTCGAGCAGTGAGTCCCGCCGCAGGGGGAATAATCAAAATCTTTAATTTCAACAATCCTGATATTATCATCAACAGAGGGCAGTTTGCGCACGGGATATTGATCCAGTTCATTTTTTCTTATGATACGACTCATGACCGGGCGGTTTTCGTAAATGATCTGATTGGCAAGATCTTCCACAGCTGCAATGGCTTCAATCGAAAAGTTGCCTTGATTTAAATCTAAGGTGGAGCTTTCATCACCCATATGAAATGAGACCGTTGCCGCATTGCCGGCCATCATAAACGCCTGTGAAAGCAAATGCTGACCCGTATGCTGCTGCATATGATCAAAGCGTCTTTGCCAATTAATCCGGCCTTCAACTGCCTCGCCGGCAACTGGTTCTGCTAATAGATGCACTATTCCATGCTTTTCATCTTCGAATACATCCAATACCGGAATATCGTTTACAGTTCCAGTATCACGGGGTTGTCCTCCGGATGCCGGATAGAACAAGGTCTGCTCGAGAATTATTCCAGGATTTTTCCCTGCTTCAACTTTTTGAAGGATGGTGGAAGAAAATTCTCGAAGATATTGATGGTCAAGATAAAGCTTTTTGGTCATGCAATTTTTCCCCTATATAGCCCTTATATACCAATTTTTCCCAATTAGTCTATCCTTAGGGAGCATTTTATTGAAAAAGATGCGGCAATAGGGTAAAGCTTGGGTTCCGTAATTTCAGGAGGAATACCAATTTCAATGCAATTATCAAAAAGTGACATGGATCGCTTCCGGGAAGTATGCAATATACCGGATTTTATTGAACCCTGGTTAGACCGGTTTTTTAGCAATGAAGAAATTATCCTGGTGCTGCTAGTGGCAGAGAAGCCGTTGCGGCTTGGTGATATTGCTGAACGATGGCCAGGTGTTGAACACTATCGGGATTTGAATCACCTGCAAGATTTTCTTAATCGCAGCTGTCAACGGGGAATTGTCAGCAGATGTGATAAAGATCGATTTCAGTCGACCGACTTTCATGAGCGCTTTGACAGCTGGGCGCTTTTTGAAGGAAGGATGGATCTTCCTGATGATATTCGGGACCAGCTCAATACCTGGGAACTTGAGAGCTACATTCGTCAGCATGCAAATCAGGTCAACACATTAAAAAAGGGCGGCTACCGAGATCCGTCGCTTATCTGGCCGGAATATGTTCTGCTGCCTGAAGCAGAGGCCTTAATTGATATGACGAATCATATTTACCTGTGGCCCTGCAATTGTCGATCGATGATGGGGCGCTGCACTAAAAATATATATACCTGCCTGCGATTTTCCAATCATCGCGACGTCGGCTGGGAAATTTCCAAGTCCCGCGCCAACGGAATCATCCAGAAAGCCAATAAAAGCGGGTTGATGCAAAACGCTGAAATATCTTTAAGCCAGGACGGCCTCATCTCAGGGGCCATCTGCAATTGCTGCGCAGATTGCTGTTTTCCGCACCAGTTAGCGCAGCACCTGGACGCGGCCAAGCTCTGGCCGTTGACCCGTTATGTGGCTGGTCACCTCGTTAAGCGGTGCACGGGATGTGGCAGTTGTGTCAAACGCTGTCCCTTTAAGGCCTTTGCCTACGGAAACTCGAAAAATGTGCTCAAACGCGATTCAGTCGGCAAAAAAAAAGAAAAGCGCACCGTCCAATTTGACAGCGGTTTATGCCGGGGCTGCGGGGTTTGCAGTACCGGTTGTCCGGAGAACGCCATTGAGATGATTCGCCTGGATCACGTGGCGTCTGCCTGGCAAAGTCGATTGAGGTTGTAATAATTCGTGCTAATTCGTGGCCAAAATAATATAAAACTGTCTGATATCAGGAGCAAAGCGCAATGATCAGCACCCATGGAATCAGCATGACCAGTGCTCATTGTGCCAGAATGGGTGAAGCGGAATGCCGCCAAATTCATCTGGCCACACTGGAAGTGCTGGAACGGGTAGGGGGGACGTCCATGATGACCGGGCGCGTGAGATCCTGGCCGGGGGCGGAGCCAGGGTCGATGGTATCCGGGTTCGAATTCCGGAATATCTGGTTGAAGATGCCCTGCGCAAAGCCCCGCGCCGCATGAGCAGCGGCAGGGTGGCCATGCGGGCGCATGATTACAACACCTATTTCGGCGGTGGTTCCGATTGCATGCACGTTCTTGATCACCATACCGGCCAGCGACGAGCGACGGGAGCCGACGTTGAAAGATGTGATCTCTGCGGCCCGTTTAATGGATGCCCTGCCTGAACTGGACTTTGTCATGAGTCTGTTCCTGCCCAAAGATGTAAACCAGAAGATTTACGACCGCTACCAGATGGAAGTCATGCTCAACAACACGATCAAGCCGATCGTTTACGTCACCCCCGATTTCGAAGGCTGCAAGGCGGCCGTCGAAATGTGTGAGGCGGTGGCCGGCGATGTGGCTGAATTTCGCCGCAAACCGTTTGCAGCCTGTTACATCAACGTGACATCCGGCCTGGTGGCAAATCAAGAGTCCCTGCTGCATGGCGCCAACATCGTCCATGATGTCGGATTTATGGATTCAGGTCTGCAGGGCTCCCTGCAGCTGCTGGTGATGGCCAATGAATTTATCGGATTCCTGCGGGCAGCCACCCGCGGAGTGCCGGTGGACGGAAAGAGGCTGGCATTGGATATGGTCGCAGAACTGGGACCCACGGGCGACTACCTGCAGCACCCGCATACGATGAGCCATGTCAGGGAGCCATTTTATTCCGACCTGATGCACAAGGGCGTGTTTGCTCAATGGGAAAAACAAGCAGGTATAAGGTAGATGTTTGAAGGTGGTTGGTGGAATGAATTTTGGGATTTTCCAACTTCCGCATTCCGAATTCCGACTTCATTATCCTCTGTCGTCTGTCTTCTGATCTCTGTTTACGACTTTAAATCAACTTGGAGGCACATCAAAATTTTCCATACTTTTTGAATTTGTGAATTCATCAATATCGTATGAGATACTATCGAAAGGTAGTATTGCATTCATGGTGCCCATGATCTGCTGCATCATTGCAAAGTACTCTGTTTGGGAGATATCGAGGTAAAGCAGAATTTCGGTTTTGGGAATTGCTTCGCGCTGGTCTTCCTTGATGCTTTTCGTCAGGACAGCCAGATGTCCGCTCTTTTCACGACAGGCTCGCAGAACGCCCTGAAGCGCCATATAAAAGGGAGTGGCAGAATTTTTTCGCCTTTCTATCAAGTACAGCGTGAAAACTGCAACTGTCAAAAGCCAGGATATAATCTCATGGATCGAAACAGTGATGTTCATGTATATTACCTCCTTGCAGGATATTTCAGCGGCAAGAGAGTGCGCACAGTATGGTCTGTCTCCGAAGACTCTGATGCCTTCACCTTAGAAACTTGAATGCAAAGTTTTCGCATTTTTGATAAAGAATTTCCTCGCAAAGCGCGCAAAGGTAAAACATTAATTAATTCTTGGCGTCTTTGCGAGAGACCTTTTCGGTTCCGGTTTGTTCGGGTTGGGTATATAATGAAAATATAGGAGAAAGATACGATTGTGTCAATCAAGAGGGTGGAATTTGGTGACTTACAGAAATTCACATCAATATATGACCTTAATCAGAAAGGAAATCCCGTGAACGAGAGCGCTATTGAACCTAGACTCATGAAGGCTGACGATTTGGACGCCGTGGTTGGGATTGACGAGAAAGTACTCAAGGCGTCCCGGCCGGAGTATTATGAATTGAAGTTTGAAACGCTCAATTTAGGTTGATGGTTTATGACCCGAATTTGGATTTGATGATTTTAACCGGTCCCCGGTCCGGGATCGTATATATGAATAAATCCCCATACGGGTAAGGGCCTTCTCCAGTGCCACCCAACCGGTGATGAAGCGATCGCAGGCTGCCTGATCCATTCCCCACCAATAAAACCGCCTCACCCGGGTGCCTGGTGAGAATTTCACTTACAACCCTATCGACCACTGGTTTACTGATTCTCGGTATTAATGTTATTTTTAGCCCTAAATGAGTTGCCAGGGGCCTTACAGTATCCAAGTCACGTGCAAGGTCCGGGCTGTAGATTGCCTTAATGCTCATATTACCTACGGCCTCTATCAACGCTTTTGCACGCTCATGGCCCTTGTCGGTCAGGATAAAGAAATTATCCCTTTCCGCATGGCGGATAAGGATCACGGTTGTAGTTGTCCCGGAATTAGCATCTGCTGTAGGGTCTATGCAGCCAACCGGACACCCTGCAAACGAAATGAAAATAGCCAGTAGCAATAATCGGTGTTGTGGCATCGGGATAACCCATATTCATTATCCGCCTGATAATCATAAATAGCCATTAACGCCGAATTGAGTTCTTTGCACTCAAATCGGCTATCACCTATTCCGGTACTTCACAGATATCGGCCCCTCCCAGGTAGGCCTCCTGCATCAACTCATTGCGCAACAGATTTTGGGCAGTGTCGGCCAGAACGATCGAGCCGGTTTGCAGGACATAGCCGCGATCGGCAATCGACAGGGCCATGTTGGCGTTTTGCTCCACCATGAATATGGTGGTACCCTGTTGGTTGACTTTTTGGATCAGCTCGAACTGCTGATCGACCAAAAGAGGGGACAGGCCCATGGAAGGTTCGTCCATTAAGAGAATGTCGGGGTTAGACAAGAGAGCCCGGCCCATGGCCAGCATTTGCTGCTCCCCGCCGCTCAACGTGATGCCGGCCTGGTTGATTCTTTCTTTGAGCCGGGGGAAGAGGTCAAAAATTTTTTCGATATCCACTTTTACCTGATCTTTATCCGTCCGCAGGTAGGCGCCCAATTCCAGGTTTTCGAGGACGGTCATGCGGGGAAAAATCCGGCGGTTTTCGGGAACAATGGCCACCCCTTTAGCGATGATCTTTTTGGTGGCCTGGGTGTCGATGCGTTCCCCGTTGAGATTCACAGTTCCCCGTTTGACTTTGCATACCCCCAGGATGGTTTTCAGGGTAGTCGATTTTCCCGAAGCATTGCCACCCAGCAGGCATACCAACTCCCCGGCCGAGACCTTAAAATTGATATCATACAGCACCTGGATGTTGCCGTAATAGGTATCTACATTTTTAAATTCGAGTATGGGAATCTCGGTCATCGTATTTTTCTGTCCGTGATTACTAGCTACCTACGCGTTAGATCATTTCCAAGGTGAAAACAATACAAAATAACAAATCACAAATCACAAAAGTCAAATAAATTCCAATGATCAAAATTCAAAATCCGAAACAGGGAGCGGTAATTGGATATTGGATTTTGGGATTTAATTGGAATTTGGTGCTTGAAATTTGGGATTTTAAATTGAGGTACTAATATTGTCATTAAATTCTCTATTTCTACAATGAACTATTTTACTGCTTTTTTCTACCAAGATATGCTTCAATCACCTGCTCATTGCAGGCCACCTCGTTATAGCTGCCTTCGGCGATTTTGACGCCGTAATCCAGGGCGATGACCCGATCCGATATGGTTCGCACGACATTCAGTTTGTGTTCAATGACTAAGATCGTATAGCCGTGCACATCCCTGAGGGTTTTGATAAAGGCCGTAATTTCGATGGTTTCCTGGGGATTCATACCGGCCGAGGGTTCGTCTAACAGCAGTAGTCTGGCGTCGGTGGCCAGCGCCCGCGCAATTTCCAATCTTCTGCGGTTGGCATAGGACAGGAACATGGCCTGCTGGTCAAAGCGATAGCCGGTCAGGCGACCGCCGAAGAGCCCTAAAATTTCTCTGGTCTTATGCTCGGTTTCGCGCTCTTCCTGATTGTGCCGCGACAGACGCAACAGGACGGATAGCGGCCCGGCACCTGTCCGGCAAAAGCGACCGACCCTGGCATTATCCAGTACGCTCATCTTGTTGAATAGGCGCAGGTTCTGAAAGGTTCTGGCAATGCCGGCCTTCACCACTTTATGCGGTTTGAGTCCCGTAATTTGGTTGCCCTCGAAATATACTTTTCCAGCGGTGGGAGGATATATGCCCGAAATGAGATTAAACAGCGTTGTTTTTCCGGCGCCGTTCGGTCCGATAATGCTTAAAATTTCCTTTTCATGCAGATCAAGGTTCAGGTTGCTGAGAGCTTGAATACCGCCAAAATCCTGGGTTATATTTTCCAGTTTCAGGATAACCCGCTTACTTTTATGAAAGTAGTCTTTCGTATCAGATTTCCCGGTGGTTTCGTCTTTTCCCTCATAGTAAAGATCGGTGGAGGCTCTGAGTTCGCCGGATTCATCTTTATCCGGGCGTTTTTTCTTTTTCGTTAAAAAGCCGATGCCACCCACAATCCCCTGGGGCCTTAAAGCCATTAAAACAATCAGGATCAATCCATAAGACATCATACGATAGGCGCCGTACTCTCTTAAAAACTCGGGCAAAATTGACAGGATTACCGCCCCCAGGATGACGCCGGTGACATTGCCGAGTCCGCCAAGAATAACCATGCAATAGACGATCACCAGCTGGGGAAAATCAAAGTTATTCGGAAACACGGAGTCCTGAAATGAGGCAAACAAAGCGCCGGTCCCGCCTGCCACAAAAGCGCCGCCGGCAAAAGCCATCAGCTTCATCAAGGTTGTGTTGACTCCCATGGCTTCGGCTGCCAATTCGTCTTCTCGCAGGGCTTCCCAGCCGCGTCCAATGCGCGAGGTTTTTATTCGGAAGGAACCGATGGTAACGATAAGCGCCGCAAGCCAGATCAGGTAGGCATAGGCCACCGGCGATATAATTCTGAAACCGAAAATATTGATTGGATCAAAGCTGTAAATACCATTGACGCCGCCGGTGATGTTGATTGGTGTATCGAGATTGAGCAGGATCAGTTTAAAAATCTGGGCAAATGCCAGGGTTACGATCGCAAGGTAATCTCCCTTCAACCTCAGGCTGGTGGAGCCCAGCGCGAATCCGACAACCATTGTAAAAATCGCGGCCAGGGGCAACACCAGCAAAAAAGGCAGGTGAATATCAAATTGGCTGGATGACAGCAACGCAAAGGAGTAGGCCCCGATGCCGAAAAAAGCCACATAGGCCAGATCCAGCAGACCGGCAAATCCGGCCACCACATTCAACCCCAGCGCCAGCATGATCCACAAACCGGTCATGGTATAAATGCGCAGCCAGTAATTATCGGGCATGATATGCGGCGCAGCAATCAAAACAGCCGCAATAATCCCATACAGCATCAAGCGATTGGGCTTGCGCCAGCTAAGTGAATCCGAGCTGTTTAATGTCGCCGTATTTGATTCTTGGATCATGGCTATTGATTAAAATTTTTTATAAAATTTGGACACGGATCTTCACAGATGTTTTCTCTTGTCCCTTCGGGAGATAAGCCTTCAGGGCCGGAGGCCGAATTCGCCATTTTCTTATTCTTTCCGACTTCGATTCGACTGAGCTCGTCGCAGGCCGCATTCCAATTTTCGACTTCAAATTATTGCGCCATCCATTCAATCAGCAATCCAAAATCCGCAATCGAAAAATTCCGCAATCCGCAATCGTTAAACTTTCTCCGGAATTTTCTCACCCACCAGCCCCCACGGCCTGAAAATCAAAACGAGAATCAGGATGGCAAATGCAACCACATCTTTGTAAGCTGACGGAAAAAAAGTAACTGCCAGGGATTCGGTCAACCCGAGCAAAATGCCGCCCAGCATGGCACCATAAATACTGCCGATGCCTCCTAATACGGCCGCGGTAAACCCTTTCAGCCCGGCCTGGAAGCCGACATAGTAATCAACCTGGGTAAACAGCAGACCGACAAGGGCACCGGCCGCTCCCCCCAGCGCGGATCCGATCAAAAATACGAATACGACGATACGGTCCACATCAATTCCCATAAAAGCCGCTGCTTCAATGTCCTGGGCCGTGGCACGCATGGCTTTGCCGACCCTGGTTTTCTTAATCATAAGCGTTAAGAGACCCATCAGCAGGAATGTTATTACGATCACTAAAATTCGCATGAAAGAAAAAACAGTGGATCCGATGTGAAATGACCGAATGCTCTCCGGAATCAACGCGGCAATGTGAAAGAGACGGACTTTGGCACCCTGGTAATGCAGGACGAGGTTTTGTAAAAATATTGATACTCCCAGGGCGCTGAGCAGCAAATTCATACGGGGTGCGTTTCTCAGCGGCCGATAAGCAAATCGCTCCGCCATGATTCCCACCAGACCGGATACGGCCATGGCAATAATGATCATGAGCGCGATGACCATCACCGCGTTTACCAGCAATTCATTGCCCCGCGTCAACAGATGCAGCACCCACCAGCCGGCAAAGCCGCCGATCATATAGACTTCACCATGGGCAAAATTGAGCATGCCCAGAATGCCGTAAACCATGGTGTAACCGATGGCAATCAGCGCATAAACGCCTCCCAGGGTCAGACCGTTTACCAGTTGCTGGGGCAGTTGCTGTAGATATTCTTCCAATGGCTGGCCTTAAATTTATGGATAATTCTGCTATGCGAATATAATTTCATTACGGTCAAGTACCAAGATAGAGAAATGCCATGCGGGGTTGGTATATTATAAATTTCTCAGCGTTCTCCGCGAACTCTGCGGTGAACCATTAAAATGAGAGAGGATCCTTGCCAATTTTAAAGCGTATTTTACAATCCTGAATATGCGATTATTCAGGGCGGATTAATCAGCAAGGACCTTTAACTGGGGGAAGGCTTTATTTTCCGGTCATCACAGCAATCTGTTTGAAGTCGTTGCCGCTGACCTGAAAAAAGTAGGTTGCCCCACCTTCCAGGTCTCCTTTTTGGTCAAAGCTGAGCGGAAAACCTAAAATGCCATTGTAGCCTCTTATTTTATGCATATTTTCCACAACTTCTTTACGGGAAATATCCCCGTCCGCAGCAGCCTGGTCGATGGCCGACAGTAAAATATTCATGGCTTCGTAGGCAGGCGGCCCAAAGCCGCTGAGACTGCCATGTGCGGTTTCATACTTCTTGATATAATCGGCGGCGGCCGGAATGGCATATATATCGGGCGCAAAATGATAAACATAGGAGCCGTCGGCTGCGCCTTCGGTTGCCTGAATATAGTCTTTTTTGTCCCGGGCACCTTCTGAGCCGAAAAAGATGGCATCAATGCCAAGGTCCTTGGTCTGGCGCACACCGATGGCATTATCCGGAGCGGTGGTGGCGATAAAGAATATTACATCCGGTTTGAAAGCCTTGACCTTTGTCAATACTGCCGAATAGTCTTTCGCCCCGCCGACAATGGTCTCCTGTTTGATATCCGTTATGCCTAATTTTTTAAGGCCTTTGATTGTCTCCTTGGCTAAATTTTCGCTGTAGGCCACTTTTTCATTTATGATGGCTACGCGGTTGGCCCCGAGCCGTTTTTTTATAAACAGGGCGCAATTCCAGCCATGGGCATCGTTGCGGGCATTGACTCTGAAAAAGTGTTTGTAACCCTGCTCGGTAAGATTGGGCTTGGAAGCCGCGGTGGTGATAGTGGCCAGATCAGCCGCACCGTAAATTTTTAAGGTGGCCTGGGCAATGTGGCTCATGGGAGGGCCCACAACGCCATACATGAGTTTATCGGCTGCAAATTTATGGGCAACATTGACACCCTGGGCCGGGTCCATGGCATCATCGCCCATAATCTGTTCAATTTTGACACCCTGAATGCCGCCTTTGGCATTCCATTCATCGACGGCGATTTGGGCGGAGTTGTAAATTTCGGCACAGGGGGCAGCGGCATCCCCGGTAAACGCGCCGGCATTGCCGACATGAATGCCATTTTGGACATCAGCGCTGTATCCAATTCCCACAAAACATAATACGAACAACCCTGACATGATAATTGCGATTGACTTTCTCATTTCACCCTCCTTTTTTTCGTTTTATGCGTTAGCCTATGTCTATTTTACCTCCTTTCAAAACGTTCCATTCCATTTCAAATATACCAGCAGCCAACTAAAGTCAATGACCGACAGGTTGATAGGCATACACCCTAATTAAACGTCTCGGCCAGTTGCAATAGAAGATTTTATTTGAACCCGTTTATTTAAAATCATTTCAATTCCAGATTGATATGGTGTATAGATTAGCCATCATCGTTTTGAAAGGGGATCATATTAAGCCATGTATAAACTGAAAGTCACCGCGGAAAGAATCGACGGGTATTGTAATCAGCCTATCCTGGTGGGGGACAGCTTCATTCTGGAGGGCGGCAAGATTATGATCCCCGAGGGTAAGCACATTTGCATGTGGGCCCTGCAAAGCATGATGCCCATTTTTCCTCTGCTGCAGCGGGTTAAACCGGAAAAAGGGGACTGGACCGGTAAGTCCGGCCAATTATTTGTTTGCCCGGATCCCAAAGGCAAGGTCCATTATCGGATTGAAAGGATCGAGGAATCATGATTACCCTGGATTTATCCAAATGTTCCGGCTGCAGTCGCTGTGAGGTGAACTGCTCTTTTTTTCACTCCGGCAAAATCGGACGCAGCGGGGCCCGGATTAAGGTTGTCAAAATTGAAGATACCGGAATAGATTACCCGGTGGTCTGCCAACAGTGCCAAGAGCGCTATTGCACCAAATGTCCCGAAGAAGCTATCGAAGTCGGCGCACTGGGTCAGGTGATCGTCTCGCCGACGTTATGTACGGCCTGCGGCACCTGCGAGGTCATGTGTCCGATCGGTGCGATCGAGTTATATGAGGAAATCCCTCACGTTTGCGATCTTTGCGGTGGTGATCCGCGTTGTGTCAAGGCCTGCACACTGGATGCCATCCACGATGAACCGGATGTGACGGAGGCTGTCAATTTAAAGGAATTCAAAAAAGGCAGTCGTGGACTCGATCCCGAGGAAAAGAGGCTACGCTATGTAATGAGTCGCGCCGAGCAGTTGCGACAAAACTGGCTGGCAGAAAGGAGAGGCTAAATGCTGCATGGTTATGGCGGAACTATCCTGCGGGTGGATCTGACTTCCGGGCAGATCCAGCGGGAGAAAACAGATCCGGCTTACATGCTCCACGTCATTGGTGGCCGCGGTCTGAATTCAACACGCCTTTATGACGAATTGAAGCGCGATATCGACCCGCTTGCGCCGGAGAATCTGCTGCTCATCGGTGTCGGCCCGCTGACCGGCACGCTGGTGGCGGCTTCGGCATTTATGACGATATCCGGCAAGTCCCCGATGACGGGAATCCTGGGCGATTCCGCCGCCGGCGGGCATTTCGGGGCTGAAATTAAACAGGCCGGTTACGACCAGCTGGTAATGTCCGGATGCCGCGAAAAACCCTGCTATCTGTTCATTGCCGATGATCACGTTGAAATTCGAGATGCATCCCATTTGTGGGGGCAGGATATCTGGCAGACAACGGCTGCCATCCGCCGCGAACTCAACGATAACGCCATTCAGGTAGCGGCTATCGGTCCGGCCGGCGAAAATTTAGTTAAATATGCCACTGTGGCCTGCAACAATTCCCGCATGTGCGGTCGCACCGGCATGGGCTGCTTATTCGGTTCTAAAAATTTGAAAGCTGTGGCGGTGAGGGGCCGGGGACGTTTGACGGTGGCTGATCCACCGGGATTTCTCGAACTTTGCCGCGATCTGGATCAACGCATCATGATCCACCCGGAATATGAAAAGCGCAATGCCCTGGGTTCTACGTTGTTGATGAAAGCGTTAAACGGCATCGGAATATTACCCACCAAGCATTTCCAGCAGGGCCTGTGTAAATATGTGGCCAAGGTCAGCGGTGAAACTCTGGCGCAGGAATACAAGGTCAAAAATAAATCGTGCTTTAACTGCAATTTACACTGCTCCCGGTACTACCTCACCAAAGAAGTTGAGGCTGAAGGACCGGAATTTGAGACGCTTTGCAGCTACACGTCCCGCATCGGAAGCGACAACCTGGAGTTTGGTCTGAAAATGAACGCGTTTCTGAATCGTATGGGCATGGATTCCCTCAGCTCCGGCGAGACCATCGGCTGGGCCATGGAATGTGTTCAAAAAGGGTTGCTCACCAAAGATGACTTTGACGGCCTCAATCTTACCTGGGGCAATTGCCAGGCAGTTGAGAAGCTGCTCAATATGATCATTCGCCGCGAAGGCATCGGTGACGCCTTTGCTGAAGGAACCCGCAGCCTGGCCCGGCGTTTTGGGCAGGGGAGCGAGGAATATGCATTTCATGTTAAAGGACTGGATATGATTTGCGGCGATCCACGCGGTATCAAAGCTTTTGGTTTAACATATGCCATTGCTTCGCGGGGGGGCGACCACCTGAGAGCGGAACCGTTTTTTGAGTTGACCGAGCGCTACGATGAAGCCGAAAAAAGATGGGGCATCCGGGAGATTGCCGATCGCCTGGCCGACAAGGGCAAGGCGGTGCTGGTGGAGCACACTGAGCGTCAGGCGCTGCTCACCGATTGTCTGACCATGTGCAAGAACATCGGCTTGAGTATGGATATTATGGATTTTGATCTCGCATCACAGCTGTTGCGTGCCGGCACGGGATTAAATTTTACGCCTGACAAAGTCGATGCAGCCCTCATCGGCGTGATCAACCGGGATCGCAAAATGAATATCGATTTCGGTGTGACGGCCGACCAGGATACCCTGCCGAAGCGTTTTACCAGCGAGCCTCTACAAGAAGGGGCCTCAAAGGGACAGGTGGTGCCTGTTAAGCGGATGGTCAAGGAATATTACAATATCAAGGGCTGGGATGAGAAGGGGGTGCCGCGGGATTGAAGTCGGAATGACAAGAAAGGCGCAGGGCATTCGGCGCAGGGCTCACGGTAAAAGAAAACCGCAGAATATCGAATAACGAATATCGAATCCTCCGGAGGCGGACAAGTGTCGGAGGAAGTAATTCTGTCGTATAATAGCTGGATACTGGCCTGCGGCTCGGAGAGATTCTTGATGCCGGAAAGATGTGGTATAGGGTGTAAGGTATAAGGTGTAAGGTTAGGGGTGTAAGGTATAAAGTTTAGGGTATATGGTTTAAGGGTTAGAGCGCATTTCGATAAACTCTGTCTTCTGTGGTTTCAAATTAATCTGGAGAAATTATCATGCCTCGATATATATTCGGCGGCACCGCCAATTATGGGCAGGTTGCCGGCATTTTGATGCTCGATTCCACTATCCCCCGCCTTCCCGGAGACCCGGGACATGCTGAAACTTTTGACTTTCCGGTCCGATATGCAGTTATTCGGGACTTTCCGTTTGAGAGATTTTACTTCCCGCTACTTTTTCCCCGGTGGGAGCCAGCGGTAATAAATATACTCCGAATCATTTTCACTCAGAAAGGAGAAGCAAAATGAAAGCCTTTAAAACCGCAGTCATTATTGTATCGAGCATTCTATTTTTGGTGGTATCTTATCCAGCAGTGGTATTGGCTGAACCTTTTGTCATGAAATTCGGACTGGCTGCGCCGGATTTGAATCCAAGCTTCTGGGCCACGCATTACAACTATTTTAAATCCGAAGTCGAACGAAAATCCAATGGCCGCATCAAAGTGGAATTGATCTGGGGCGGCGCTTTGGGAAGTCCTGCTGATCGATTGAAACAGGTCATGATGGGGCAGATTCAAGGTGCAGACACAGCCGAAGGTCCTCTGGCCCAGGTATTTAAACCAGTCCAGGTTTTTTCGATACCCTATTTGTTTGAAAACGAATATCAGGCATGGCGCGTTTATGATGGCCCGTTTGTAAAAAAGATCAATGAACAGCTTCGCAAAAAGACCGGATTGAGGGTGTTGCACTGGTGGGAATCCGGTGGATATAAACAATGGACCAACTCAAAAAGACCCATTAAAACACCGGCGGACATGAACGGTTTGAAAATACGGGTTATGCCGTCTCCGGTCTTCCAAAAACTGGTTTCAAGTCTGGGAGGATCACCGACACCCATCAGTTTCGGGGAATTATACGGTGCCTTGAAAAATAAAACCGTCGACGGCCAGAACAATGCCTTATCACTGGTTAACCTGTTTAAATATTATCAGGTTCAAAAATATGCCACCATCGACAGCCATGTGTATGCCGTCTCCTCGATGATCATCAACGACAAATTTTATCAATCCCTGCCTAAAGACCTGCAACAGGTTATCCAGAAAGCCCAGCAAGTAGCCCTGGCCGTTAATCGCGGTGTTTCCCGCTACACCGATCACATGGCCGTCGATAATTTGAAGAAACAGGGTATGCAGGTATACAGACTCACTGAAGCCGATCGAAAGCTTTTCAAGGATAAAGCCCAGGCGCCCGTGCTGGAATGGCTGCGCAAGGAGGTTCCCGGGGATTGGGTCGACGGAATGCTTCAAGCCGCTGATAGCGCGAAATGAAACCGTGGACTCGGATAGTTAAATATCTTGAACGTATCGAGACGAATATTTGCCGCTGGCTTCTGTTGTTGATGAGCGTCATCGTTGTCGTACAGGTGTTTTCAAGATATTTGTTTAACTACTCTTTCGTGTGGGCCGAAGAATTGGTGCGCTATTTGATGATCTGGATGGTCATGATCGGTGCAGCCCGGGTTCAGGCGATGGGTGAACATATTCGGATAGATTTTTTCCCCATGCTGGCCGGCGCGCGCGGCCGGCGCCTGATGGATACTTTTTTTCGGCTATGTACCTTAACTTTTTTGATAATCATTTTTGTTAAGGGCATTAAAATCGCCGCCTTCAACCGGCTGTTTGAAAGCTCCGGATTAAGAATCAGTATGCTGTGGCCGACATTAGCCATACCAATCGGTGCGTTTCTGATCATCCTTTACACGCTGAAAGGCTTATTCGTCGATATCTATCAGTCCTTTTTCTGGTCAAAAGAAAAGCTGCTGGAAGCGGACGAGCGCCTGCTGGAAGAAAAGCAAATGTCAGTCTCGGAGGCGCTTGCCCGGGATTCGGATAGGAGTTGACCGGCATGTCTCTGGGATGGATGATCCTGATATTTGTCGTATTGCTGATTGCCGGAATGCCGGTTGCCTTTGTGATGGGGTTTTCAGCATCCCTCTATCTGCTCTTTTCTCCCCAGGCGTCCTTTCTCGATATGGCGCCCCAAAAGCTTTTCGCGGGAATGGATTCCTTTGTTCTGATGTGCATCCCATTTTTTATTCTGGCCGGTGAAATAATGACTCGCGGCAAAATTGCGGATCGACTTGTAGATTTTGCAAACCTTATCGTGGGGAGGTGGCGCGGTGGACTGGCCCAGGTAAATATTCTAGCCTCCATGCTTTTTGCCGGAATCACAGGGGTGGCATTGGGCGATATCGCAGCTCTCGGCTCGATTTTTATCCCGGCCATGAAAAAGCAAGGGTATGACGGTCCGTTTGCGGCTGCCGTCACTGCTTCCTCATCCATTATCGGTCCCATCATTCCGCCTTCCATGATTATCGTCATCTACGGGGCTGTTACCTCGGTATCCATTGGCGCCTTGTTTGCCGCAGCCATAATTCCCGGTATTCTCATGGGTCTGTCTCAAATGTCAATCGTGGTTTTTCTGGCAAAGCGGCGAGCGTACCCCAAAATTAAAATTCCCCTGACGACCAAAAAACTGGTTTTTGGCACCAAAGATGCTCTGGTTCCCCTGATGATGCCGGCTATAATAATTTTTGGTATTTTATCCGGAATTTTCACGCCGACCGAAGCTGCCGGTATGGCGGTGCTATATGCATTTGTGATTGCATCCCTGGTTTATCGCAGCCTGAATTGGCGGGATTATGGTGAAATTTTTCGGACGGCATTTCTTTTTTCGGCCAAGCTCCTGTTAATTGTCGGCTGCGGGTCGATTCTGGCGTGGGTTTTTGGAATTGAAAATGTTCCGGCAAAAGTGAAGGGCTTGTTTTATTCGGTAAGTCACAATAAATATATACTGTTGATCCTGATCAATCTTTTTTTAATTCTGCTGGGCATGTGGCTGGATTGCTCGGCTTCGATTATTCTTTTTGCACCGATGCTGACACCTTTGGCAATGGAAATAGGCATCGACCCGGTTCACTTCGGCATATTGATGATTGTCAATCTGAACATCGGTCTGCTGACGCCGCCACTGGCCGTCTGTCTGTTTGCCGCTTCGGACATATCCCGCGATCCGTTCGGCAAAGTGGTGCTCGCGGTGCTGCCGTTTTTGATCGCTTCACTTTTCACCCTGGCTCTGGTGACGTATGTCCCGGCGATAACCATGACCCTGCCGCGCATGTTGGGGCTAATATAAATGAACTAAAAATCAATTTCATTTGATTGCTGCTCAAGTTGCGATTGTATCAACAGGATTTCAGTATCGTGGGTCACACACAGACGGTGCCAGCGCGCATCGAGCATAGCAGCCGGCCGCCAAGCCGTCATACTAACGATGCAATGGTCGGAGTTTTTACCGTAGGACTTACCGGAAACAACCCGAGTGGAAATGCGGGGCACCTGAAGATCCGGATCACCGATATGGTAGTCGATAATCAGGCGTTCCGGATCGGTCTCAACACGAACCCATGTCTCAGAGTTATCAAAAAGTGATGTTCCCTTGTAAAGCCTGTCATGTTCCGTGGGTAAGGTATTAAAACACCCCAGCGCCCACAGTCCTATCTTTGCGGGATCGGACAAATACTGAAACGCCTGTGCGGCAGGCACACTAACCTCAATACTGACTGTGTAGCAGAGAGGGTCATATACGTTCATATAGGTCACCTTTATTACTATGTTATATAGTAGTGAATCGGTGCTGATGAACGCCAGTATTGCTAAATCAGTGTTGTATGTCAAGTTTGCAGAGCTGTTTTGAGCTGATGAAAAACCCTAAATCAGCTCAATGTATATTGTGAGTTGTTGGTTGTCAGTTGCGGATTAGATAAGGCTGCCGAGCCAAGCGTGACTATGATATGAATAAAAAACAACGGGGGATAACCAGAAATATGGCTAAAAATTAATAAAGGGGAGCAGCTCATAATGAACTGCTCCCCTTATCATTTTAGTTAAAATGGCTAGAATTCCATAATTCCGCATTCCGCATTCGAAATTCGCTTTTGCTAGGTTTCCTTCTCAAACTCGAGCAAGGAATGACCGTATCGATGAAGCGAAAAATCTGCTCCGCAGGCGACAAAATAACGGTTCCAGAATTTCTCTATTGAGCGAAATTTTTTGGTATCGCCTGCGCTGGCTCCGGCCACATAAACCTTGACATCATTGAGCTTGGGAACGAGATTTTGTTTTTGGCGGTCTTTGATGATTTTGGTGGTATATGCATCCGTGACCTTAACCCGGTCAAAATTGTATTCTTTTGAATCCTGGATCATGTCGGAAAGGACAATCAGAATCTTTTGACGCTTTTCGTTGTGGAAAATTTTGTCGGCAATATTCAGAGAATTAATTATCTCTGTGCGCGGCGTCCCGCGCTTTTGCGCCAGGAGTTTTTCCACTTCCGTTTGAATCTTCTTTCTGGCTTTAGCCAGGTTTTGCTCAAAGGTTATGCGATTTTTCCATATACTTTGCTTGGGAATTTCGGTATCCACAGCCGGCTTGAAGTCGATATAAGAACGACCCGTGATGGTTCCGACAATAATCCGATCGCCCTGCTGAAGATTTCCATAGATTTTGTCAAAGGCATTCCGGTAAACCGTTCGCCGGGCCTTGTTGGTGCTGCCCGACATATCGACAAGAACCACGATTGCGCGCGGTTCTTTTTTATCCTTGCCAAACTTCCAGAAGGAGTCGCTTTTTCCTTCCACGGAACTCAAAAGCATCATGTTACAGAGAACGATGACACACAATATTTTTAGACTCCACCGTTTCATTGGAGAGTACCTCCTAGTTTCCCTTAAAGGGGTTGTTTTTGTTATTGACCTGCTGTCGGAGCTTGCATTTGCATGGTTGCGTTCAGCATTTTTTGAACATTTCCGCTGCGCCCCTTCGCTTCATAATCAAGGATCACCTCGTGTTCCTTTTCAAAGGACTTGGGTTTTTCATGATCGGGACGTTCGCGCTGATTGATTTTGCGATAATAGTAGATATTTTCCTGGGTTTGCTGATGAATTCGGTTGATCTTTTGATCCTGTTCGGTCACAATTTTATTGTGCTTGGCCTCGATGGCCCGCATAGCCTTATTGATCTGGTTGGTTTTGCGGTGCAAATGCTCTAACAGGGGATCCTTGTCGTGGGCAAAATAGGAGCACAGTATGGCTGCGGCTAAAATAACCAGGTTCAGACCGACAAATGCGATACCCATAAAGGAGCTGTGTGCGAAACTCGCGACTGTTTCTCCTGTGCTGGAGAAATCTTTCAGGTACTCAGTACGTACGTAGCCAATGGCTGCCAGGCCGCCGACGGTTAACATGAGAAGTGTTGCCACACCGATGCCATTCTTCCACCAAGGCACGGAGCCTCTCTTAATGAGGATGCCAACCGCATGGGCGATCCACGGGATGGCAACGGCCACCCCCAGCGCCATGATCCAGGTGAATATCTGGCTTTCACGGAATACGGAAAATGCTATAGTGTTCATGGGGATTTCACCCAGAACAAAAAGAAACATCAGAATATAGTACTTTCCCCTGGTCAACTCCACACTGGGTTCGCTTCGCTCAATTTTCTTGGAATGAGCATCATAGTCCTTGGAGATGCGCTGATATTCCTTGAGCATGGGCTTGTGCTTCCCATTGAGCATCTCCAATTGAGGCTCGAATTTGGTCATTACCTGGCGCGCTTCGTTATTGGCCATGGCCATGCATTCCTGCTCAAATTGAGAGAAATTCGGGTCGTCTCTGCTCGGAATATTATTCTTGGCATCGACGATAGCATTCTTTTGAACTTCTTTCTTGGTGTACATTATTTATCTCCTCCCTCTAAAATGATCTGGACGATAGATTAAAATCCTAATATGTGTTACCTCTTGCGACTATGAAATCAGTTCCGGTGTTTTTCTTGCAATCTGGCAGTAAAAGCTTGCCCAAATTATGGGTCGCAGACTAATTTAATTGATCAAACACATTTCAAATCAATTTATCGGCATATATGTTTTTTCCTTTAGAAATAAATTTTTGGACGTTGATCAACTTATTTTTTGACTTTTCCTTTTAAAATCTCAGATAGTTCAGCAAAAGGACAGAAGGTGCCTGAAAACCTGATGATCATCTTAAAATAATTTGACTTTTAGACCTAATGAATAAACGTGATCCCGGCAGATTACAAAAAAGGAATATCGCTATGGGAAATGAGGCTGAGAATATTTCACAGAAAATTCTCGATACGTATAAAGAAAAAACACCTGGTTCAATGGCCCACCAGGAATTAGCCGGCCGGTATTTGCCCGGCGGCGACACCCGGTCGGCGACCTATTTTTCACCTTACCCCGTTTATATGGAAAGGGGCAGGGGCTGCTATCTTTACGATGCCGATGGGAATCAGTACCTCGACATGCTGGGCAATTATACCTCACTCATTCACGGTCACGCTCAGCCGGCGATTGTAGAAGCCATCCGGGAGCAGGCCGATAATGGAACCGTATTCGGGGCGGTCGGAGCCATCCAGTACCGGCATGCTGAGCACCTCTGCAACCGCATTCCGAGCATGGATATGATCCGCTACTGTAACTCGGGAACCGAGGCCACCCTATTTGTTATTCGGGCCGCCCGCGCGTTCACCGGCCGAGACGGTATCATCAAAATAGACGGCGGGTACCACGGCGGTCACGATCTGGCGGAGGTCAACAATGTACCGGATATTGCAACCGACGGTCCCCCCAGGGCTTCCGTCCACGCCGGAGTTCCGGCCAGTGTGCTGCAGGACGTCCAGGTGGTCCCTTTTAACGAGCTGACGGCGGTTGCCACGATCCTCGAAAAAGACGCAGATCGGATTGCCGCTATCATCTTGGAGCCTGTACTCGGTGCCGGCGGTGTTATTCTCCCTCAAGATGGATATCTCGCCGGATTGCGTGAGCTGGCCGACCGTTTCAAGATCCTGTTAATTTTCGACGAGGTCATCACCCTGCGGCTGAGCACCGGCGGCATGCAGAAGTTGACGGGTGTGATGCCGGACCTGACCAGCCTTGGTAAAATTATCGGCGGCGGTCTGCCGGCGGGTGCTTTCGGGGGCAGGGCAGACATCATGGCCATATTCGATCCGGCTCACCCCCGGGCCATTACCCATTCCGGAACCTTCAACGCGGCCAACATGGTCATGGCTGCCGGCCTGTGCGCCTTAACTGCACTCGACCAGCCGGCCATTGATCGAATCAATAGCCTGGGTGAACGGTTGAAAAAGGGTTTTCACAATGCTTTTCAGGAAACCGGCGTCCGGGGCCTGGTCAGCGGGATCGGCTCCCTGAATCAGGTCCACTGGTGTGATGACCCGCCCCAAAATGCCCGTGATGCCGCTCGGGCACTGGCTGGAGCCGGGGAGTTGCCGGGTTTGCTTCACCTGGAATTGATGAATCGTGGCATATATTCTGCTAAACGGGGCATGTTTGTCATCTCCACCCCGATGACCGGGGAGGAGATCGATAAGACAGTTGCGGCTTTTGCGGGTACGTTGGCTAGACTTAAGCCCTATATTGCTGACAGGTATCCGCAGCTGGTTGTCTAAGGATGATCGTTGACGCATCAGTTAAGTGCATTAGTTTATGAGCGACCCTTTTGCGGGTTCAAATTGGTTTAATTGATACCTGAATTTTGCACGAGTCCTCCAGAGGAGGATAAATCGGGGGCTTTCGTATGCAAGATGCGGGTGATAATTTAAGGAGACACTATCATGGAAAGGCTGGATCTTTTGGATGGGAAAAGAATTCTCATTGTTGATGATGAACCGGATATATTGGATACCCTGGAAGATCTGCTGACCATGTGCAGGATTACTAAAGCCGCTACATTTGAGCAGGCCAAAGAGCTGTTGGAGGATCAGTATTTCGATATGGCGATTTTGGATATTATGGGTGTTCAGGGCTATAAGCTGTTGGATATATGTAATGAGAAACGGGTCATCGGTGTCATGCTGACCGCTTATGCCATGACGCCTGAAGATATCAAAAGGTCGTATGAAAGCGGGGCGGCATCTTTTGTACCCAAAGAAAAGATGGCGGAAATCACCACGTATATGGCCGATATTTATGAAGCCAAGGAAAAGGGAAAGAGTTTATGGTGGCGCTGGTATGATCGCCTGGCGAACCACTTCGAGAAAAAATTCGGCCCTGACTGGCAAAAAGATCACGGTTTCAAAGTCAGGTGACCCAAAGCTCAAGTTTTCCTCTTTGCGGGGGTTGTCGCCCCCAATAAAAATTGACACCGAATATTTGAAAGGATTTTCCGTGCTAATCCTCATAGCCAGGCGGCGCCATGAAACCACCTACGCGCTCAGACAAACCTCGAGCGAAGTCTATGGTTGTTCGATCCTCGAATCTGGCACCGATGATCTGGACACCTACCGGAAGGCCTGTATCGCTCAATCCATCTGGCGTTAGAGTAGCCGGCAAACCTGACACGACTGCCATCAGTGTCCATGCAAAGTTATCCCTGCTGAAGAACTTATTTGGACAGTGCCATGGCCTGTCCTCAGGGTTTTACATGGTGTCAAAACATTGCATAAATAGCAGATGAACGCCGAGTTCAGCGTATTTTTATGCACCTCGAGCTGGCCCCAATGCCAGCTATCATCTTAGACCCAACCGAGTTCTTTCATAGCCCAGGGTGCATTCCATACCTTTATCATTCTCGCGACCTTGTTGTCCGTATCCAAAGTCAGAACATAGACATAGTGTGAATGGGTCTCCTTTTGAGTGGGCGGCACCGGACCGGCTTCTCCGGTGTGCTTGGCGTGATATGTTGCAAAGAATACAGCCATTCTGGTTTGTTCGTCATAGCTGGATGTGTGAAGGTCATATGTTGCCCCGGGAGATATGGTACCCATACCGGCCATCCAATCACAGTAGGCTTCCACGGTATCAATGCCAACCAGAGGTTCGCTTTGGGCAACGAACGGAGCGTCTTTTGCCACGTATTGTTTGCAGCCCACCCAGCCTTCTGGTGCTTCACAGGCGTGGAAAAATTTTTTGGCGTTCTCAAAAGCAGTCATGATTTCTCCTTCTTTCCGATAAATGATTCAGACAATATATGCGACTGCAATGAACACAGCAGATATATATCAGCCGCTATTGCCGGCAAGGCAACGCTGATAAAGATGGCGGTTATTTGTCAGACTCCCAACAAGATAATATAACTCCTGTCAGGAGCGAGGCAGGCCCAATTTGAGGAGGGCCTCCATCGTAAATTCACCATATTGATAGGATAATGTTTGATGGAATCCAATATTCTTTTCGGTAGAAGTATTTAAAAGGTGCAATTCATCAAGATAGCAGAAGCGCAGTTGGTCGATAACGGTCAGATTCAGCAGGAGATGGTGATTCAGAGATGTAATTGTTGGCTTTTAATTATTCTATAGATATTCTCATGTCAAGAGAAAAATAAAACGATGGGTTGGCGACGACGTATCCCTAACATTGCATAAATTCTTGTCATCTAGCCTGGCCGTTATGTCTGAGATCGTTGCTTTTTCCGGGCAGATGCTGGATGCTTGATACTCGATGCTGGATATCTAACGGTACACTATCGGTGAATTTCAACGACATCCAGGATCCAGCAACCAGAATCCAGGATCAGTCAATACTTTCAATGGTCTTCATTGCAGCAGCGAAGTTGGATTTCAAAATTTTATGCAACTATAGGGGTATCTTGTCGCCATCAATCCGGTTCAGTCGCTTGACAATCAGGCGGAAGTCCCTCCCGGGCGCGGAACGGGCGTTGCTGACGGCTTCTTCTTTGCTCGCATGCCGAAGAAGAAACGCACGATGTTGAAGCGCCTGACGAACAGTTCATAAAGGATTATGATCAAGGGGAAGGAGACCCCGGCGATGATCAGGAGCTTGATCAGGATGCCCATGTCCCAGCGTATAACGTACCAGCCGACGCAAAGGATAATCGTCTGGTGAAACAGGTAGAATGGTAACACTGCCTCGTTACCGTAGGCCAGGAATTTATGGTTCGTGTCTAGGTACCTGGCTCCCATGTTTAGAACAAATACAACCGCGCTCCAACTCGTAATGCTCCATATGATTTGAAAGAGCACGAATAACAAAGAGAAAGGTTCTTTACCCGGGTATGGGTCATAGCCAAGTACCAACACTAATAGACCTAAACTGCTGAAGCCAACTATCCACAGCACCAGGCAAATCCACCCATGCCTCCTAACGCTCACGGTAAAGCGTTTATCAGCCGCCAACATGTAGCCGATTACAAAAAAGATCGCGTACCAGAGAAGATTCCCCCAGCTGTACTGAGTTTCGAAAAACCCCTGGAGCCCGAGGAGCACCAGGGACAACGGTATTACGAAGAGGAATATACCGCCTCGGCTATCACACCATCCGGCAAGTCTCGCAACCCAGCGCCGTCCCTGACTTGAATTTAAATAGAGCAACAGTGGGAGGCTCATCAGCGAAATCAGAAAAAGATATTGGAGAAACCACAAATGTCCGGGAAAGGGAATGGGCAGCAGAGAAAAGGGCGACGGCGATATGCTGGGTGGCTTGAAGCCGGCGAGGTAGAGCGGAATCACCTGCCAGAAATCGCCGCTATACCCCTTATTGGTAAACAGTTCGAAGTAGAACTGCATCGGCAGCAGGACAAAGAGACCCACGGTATACAGAGGGATGAGAAGCCGCTTGATCCGCTCCCAGATATACGCCCCGGCGCGCTTTGACCTTAGCGCGTACCAAGTACTAACCCCCGATAACAGGAAGAAGAGCTCCATAACCCAGGTCCAAATCAAACCACGCATCAACACGAAGAGCAGTTCGCTTTGCGCCGTGTTCTTCAAATGCCAACCTTCCGGATCAAAGAAGCGGGAACAGTGGTAGAGAAAGACGGCCAGTATGGCGATAATTCTCAGCCAATCGACGTCATATAGTCGTTCTCGCATGATTTTGCTTCCTCTTAATTGGTATTTTCCTCGGCAATCCGTCAGCCGGTCATCATTAGAGATATATTCGCTGCGAAAAAATTACAACTAATTAAAAGGATTCTCATGAAGGATTTCAAAAGATATCTCATGTCAAATAATTGGTTGTAAAGATCAAAGAATTATTAAAATGGTATTGGTGTACCTTTGCCAAAAAAGACAAAGCTATGAGAACACCAAAAGTAAATAACAACACCCAGAACAATAGGAATCAGCCCAAAATACCGAATTACTCCAATGTCAAAAAGGTAAATATGATTGGGCGATGACAGTATATTATATGGTATCCAGATCAAAAAGAAAGGAAGTATCAAAAATAGGAATAATAGTGTTCCAAGTGAAGCTATCAGAGTTTCAGCTATTTTATTTTCATCGCAGTATTTGCGATTTATTGTAACAGTATACCGGAATTTCATTTGGCACAGCCGCCAGACATCGATTGCAGGAAACACAGGAAACCTTGTCCAACTTGCCTTCTTTTATTTTATTAACCAGAAAAGGCTCCCTTATGAATGGCCTCGACATGGAAATAAAATCTGCATAGTTATTTTCTAATACATATTCCATATGAGAAACTGTGCGCAGACCGCCAACCAGCATTAGCGGCGTATCACCTATAACTGGCTTGATCAGCTTGGCGGCTTCAAGATTATACCCTTCTGCGAGGTCATATTTGCCTTCCAATTTGCCGATCATCAGGTGCCCAATGGGTTTCTTCCACCAGGAAAGACCTTTGACCAGTTCGGCCGTTGGTACATCACCCCGGCACATATTCATGTACGAATAGTTTGTTGCTCCGCAGCTCACTTCCAGGGCGTTGATTCCCAATTCCGCCATCCATCCGGAATATGCGGCTGCCAGAGGCGGGGTAATTCCTTCTTTTGGAGTGTAGTCATTGGTGTTGAGTTTTATCAAGACAGGAAAACTAGCAGGCACTACCTTTTTGATCTCCTGGTAGATCTCCTTTAAAAACCGAAATCGATTTTCATCGCTGCCGCCCCATGAATCTTTTCTGATATTAAAAAAGGGAGATAAAAATTCGCTGATTAAATACCCGTGAGCTCCATGGAGTTGAATAGCATCTGCGCCAGCCTCCACCGCACGCTTAGAAGCAGTCCCGAAGGCTTTAACGACTTCCATGATATCGGCTTGGGTCATCTCTTTGGGCTTTACGAAGTTTATCGGATCCCGACCTCTGCTTGACGGTGCTAATGGAGTCTGACCAATCATAGCCTTTGTGGTTTGCCTTCCCCCATGGGCCAATTGGAAAGCAATCCTGCCGCCTGCCTGATGCACGGCATCTACCAGTCTTTTTAAGCCCGGTATCATACGGTCGTGATGGATAGCGGTCTGGTATTTGTAAGCGCGTCCGGAAGGGTGAACAGACATCAGCCCTGTGATGATCAATCCCACGCCGCCTCTGGCCAGTCTCTCGTATCTCTTGATAAGGTCATCGCTGATCTCACCGGTTTCCTTGGCCATACATTCGTGGGTTGCCGAATTGACGAATCTATTTGGTATCTCAACATTTCCAATTTTCATGGGATAGAAGAGTGCTGACATTTAAAGCCTCCTTAATCTGTTCATATACGGTTCCTGAAATTGATATTCCGCCGGCTGCCGCCAGTCCCTCCACCCTCGCAACAATATTGACACCGTTCGACCATGATGTTGTTGAATAATTTCGGTTATTAAAACACGGTGGGCGGCGATATCACGGACAGTGGCCTCTCCATCGTCTCGCATAAGTCGGCTGTATCCGACGACATCTACAAGAATTGCAGTGAGCTTGCGTTTAAAACCTTTCTGAGTCATTGCGTCGCTCCAGAAATTTCGGTTTTTAAACGATGGTAGAGTCAGGGAATTGATTGGTTATCAGACGTTATTGATACCCAATGATAACTGGCAGGTCAAGGCTATTTATTTTTAATCGATAACATGGTCCTATGGGTCTGGTCAGAGATGATCGGCTCTGCCATAGATCAAATCCGCTCATGGGTTACCGGTGTTCTTCCCTAGTTTCCCTATGCCTAAGGCATTATCGTGAAGCTTTGCTGTAAAGATCAGTCTTTTCATCACCGCTATATTCTTCGAGAAATTTTCGAATCGCCATCCGGGTTACATCCGATTTTTTTAAACCGCTTGATTTTGCAATTTTTTCAATCTTGTAAAAATATTATTCAGGCATCCTGATTGTTAGTTGTTGCATTTTTTTAGCCTTCCTTTTGTAATCTAATATCAGAAACATGTAATCTTTTTCACATCTATTTTCAAAATATTATCTCAAGCCATTTTTTCACCGGCACCCATAAAAAAATTAGACCGGGTATTCGGCGCAAAGTGGTCTCCTGTGAGCGGGATTTGACAGCGATTGGATTGGCAGAAAACATTTGATTACGTTAGCTGAAGCTGCCAAACGAGTTGGCGTATCGACCGCGGCCATATTTAACATAATCAAGCGGCCAAGCTAATAGGTCAAATCAGTCAACAACGATTTTCCGTCCTGTCCCGAGTTTCTCCCGAGTCCCCCCCAAACAAGTTGAGTTAGTCAACTCAGTCCCGGAGTTTTCAACAACGTCCCGGAGTTTTCACTTGCGTATTGCTCTTCATCTTGGCCTCCTCCCCCCTTTTGAATACATGGGATTCTTTCACTTTTTAAGTGCCCGACATTTATGATCTATCGAAAATACCATCTAACTTTTTTTGGATGTTACCGTCTGAAAAGATGTGATCTGTTGTTTTAGTGCTCTTCCTTGGCATTTGGGACACCTGAATTTTTTCTTTTCATAGTTGGTAATTGAGATCACCATGCTAAAACTTTTTTTACATTTCTCGCAGTAGAAATCATACGTAGGCATAATGCACCCCCTTTTTTTGGCTTAGATCCTAAGTTGAGCGAAACGCTCAATTAGGCTTTAGTCCGCCTCCGGTGGATTTGTTATTCGTTATTAGAATTTGATCATCGTGTTATTTTAGAATTCTGCGGTAGATGAAGTAAAAGATGGGATCATATTCCTCTCAAACTCTTAACGAATGACCAGCAACTAATAACTCTCCAATTGGTTTTAACTCAATTGGAATAGAACATGCTGCGATAATCAGATTTCTATTGCCATACGAATATCATTCCATGAATACAGCGATCACGGGAACCAGTTTTAGAATGAGCGTCAAGAATGGTGAAACGGATTTGCTATCAGTTCAATCAGACTAAGAGGTAGCGTCCGGATTCAAGTGCAGAATTAGATACAGCCCAAATAGACAATTCTGTATAGAATATTTAGAGCCAAAAGTCAAATCAAAATCCTCCCCTCAAGGATTCATCTCAACAACTCTGTGCCTTTGTGTACTCTGTGAGTGATAATGATTCCCGATTTTCCGGATCTTCTCCCTTGTTTCAATTTGTCAAGAATGAAGACTTGACCCCTATGTTTTTTTTGGCGCATCGATTGTCCAACTTCTAACGGCCATGATTTACAAAGGGCCGGGTGTGGTCAAAAATATCAATCAGGGCCTTTGCAGGCTCCTGGAGAGAGACGGTTTTGCCAGTATTTCTGAAGCTGTTGGAACGGGGAATCTGATCCGATAAGAACTTCTTTTTTGTGAGGATGAGAATAAGGGAATCAGGTTTTTGAATAATCAGCCAATTTTTCCACATGACCAAATCTATTAACCTTGGCAACGTGCTTGGAATCATTGGTAACGAATATCGCATCATTTACGATTGCTAGGGCATGGTATAAAGAATCGCTGAGTTCAGGATAACCACTCTTTGAATTTCCTGTTCGAGCTATTTCAATAGCTTTCATTCTGATAGCAAGACTCGGAACGACAATCAGCAATGCTTTTTCCTTTACCAATTGTTCAAGATAGAGAAGGTGCTGCCGGACTTTCTGCAGATCGTCTAAATTCCCACAAAGAACCTCTGTTATTTCATCTAATAACAGACTTGGCGCTACAAGTTGAATTTCACCAGCAATTGCATGAGATATCAACTGTCTGGCAGTCATCTGCAAGGAACGCCCGTATATCATTTCTAGAAATATATTCGCATCCGGTACAATTATATTATTCATCATTGCTGTCCAAAATAAATTGAAAATCAAATACTGCCTTTAATAATAACAGGCAGTTATAAACGCGAAATTGGTGATTTCGAAATCAGGTTATGCCTTTTAAAGTGGATGCTGTCCAAAACCCACG
>Ga0209791_1000200_pt1 | contig 30028 bp, 26 predicted proteins | sample WorMetTyACAVOLI1_FD_187422 | JGI IMG/M metagenome (GOLD analysis project Ga0209791, IMG submission 187422) | Marine gutless worms symbiont microbial communities from Max Planck institute for Marine Microbiology, Germany - Olavius algarvensis... ... | reverse complement strand
TGTTGCGGGTATTTGTTATTTTTTGGCGAAATTAACAACCACCCTACATATAAGGAGGATTTTTTTCAATGACTCGTATTATTACTCACTTTATGACTCATTCTAAACCCGTTTTTGGACAAGAGTGGTTCGACACAAAAGCTCACGACGGGCAGAATGCCTTACTTCGATATTCGATATTCGCTTTTTCTCTTTTTCGTTTTCGAGCAGACTGGACACTCACGACCGCCAAGCCAGGATTATTTATTTTTTCTGCGGTCCGAGCTTCTTCTTGGCATCCTCTTCGGCCTGTATGGCGGCAGCGCCGGCTGCGGCTGCGGCCTCCGCAATTTTTTTATCTGTTTCCGATCCGTCGCTGGTTCCGGTGTCTTTGTCTTCCGGGGGAAGATAGACCGTCACGTTGCGATGGGCAAACTCAATGCCGTTTTCCCTGAAAGATTCCTGCATCATGCGGTATACCTCCCGACGGACCACAAACTGCTCGCCCGGAATGGTCTTGAATTTCACCCGCATGATCATGGCCGAGTCATCCATTTCCCTGACACCCTGGGATTTAAGCTTGCCCAGCATCACCGGACCCATGTCTTCGTCTTTCATGATCTTTTTGTTGATCTTTTTTATGATTTTTCTGACCTTTTCGACATCCGTGTCATAGCGCACGCGAAAATCAAGCTTGGAGATAATATAATCCCGGCTGTTATTGGTCACGGTGCCCATTCCGCCAAAGGGGATGGTGTGTACCGGACCCCGGGGATGGCGCAGTCGCAGAGAGCGCAGGGAAATGTGCTCCACCATGCCCTTGGTGCCCGCCGTCTCGATGAAATCGCCGACCCGGAAGGCATCATCGATCAGAAAAAAAATGCCGGAAATGATGTCTTTAACCAGGGTCTGGGCGCCGAAACCGATGGCCAGGCCAATAACACCGGCACCGGCAATCAAGGGACCGATGTTGACGCCCATCCCTGATAAAACGATCAGGGTGACCATGACGACCATGATGGCCAGGATAAATTTGCGCAACAGCATCAGCAGGGTACCGATGCGCGATCCCCCGGCACCGCCTTCTTCCATCTCTTCGTCAGTATCGGGCATTTCTTCTTTCAGCTTCCGATCAATTCTGGATTTGGCAAACTCCCAGACAACAAAACCCATAATCACGACCAGAATTATTTTCAGTGCATCAGCGGCAAAGATGCGGCCTAAAGGAAGATCAATGCCCCACAGACCGAGCACAATAAAAAACAGCAGGGCGGCCAGCACGAACCGGAATATCATTCTGATCAACGGCGCGAAATGTTTGATATTGCTTTTCTGGACTACCGGAGACGATTCGGCGGCTTCGGCTTTTTCTTCACTGTTTAAATCGATGACTTCGGGCAACTCCCCGGAGGCAACTTTTAATAGACGCTGCACCCACTGGTCCAGACCGATGAAAATCGGGATCAAAAACAGGCTGGCAATTAGATTGAGAATTCTACCTTTACTGCCCATAATCACATTGATTAGCCAGAAGGCCCCTGACCCTGCCACATAAAGGATAGCAAAATAATGCCAGGTCCGGGCAAACTTTATCCGCAGGGTTCCCTCCTCACACGAGTCTTTGCCAGCATCAGCGCAAATGGCTTCCGCCACCCGGTGCCGGCTCTGCCAGATCATTACCATCATTAATATTGAGACACTGAGACCTGAAATAATAAAAAACAGATTATAAAGATCCTGGCTGCGACCGGCACTGAGAAATATTATACCGGGAGTAATAAGACCGGCTGCAACCAGGGAAATTCGGAAAATCCAGCGATACAGAAACGTGGCGTCCCGATCCTGCAGGGGCAGTAATCTCAAGGCCGGTTTCTTTGGTGCCATGATCACCCTTGCAGCAAAAATGATGATCATGAAATAGTAACTGGCTATCAATAGCTCGGAAATGATCCAGTAGGCAGCTTCTTCCTGCCGATAAAAAATTATCAGCAGGATGAATGTGGTGAGTATGTAGGCACCAATACCAAGCAATTCCAATAAGATACGGGATATGAATTGACCGATTCGCTGGAGTCTGCCCAGTGTAACGGATGTCAGAATCTGTTTTTGAAGATTTGCAGTTAGCCGCAATACCAATTGCTCAACTACAATACCGCCGGCAATTATCCCCAGACCGATCAACAGGGTCAACGCGATATAGCCGACGCCCCGCCCGCCCGACAATCGGTTGAATATGGTTTGCCAATTTAACGGGCCCTCCTTTTCGGGTGAAAAAAAGGAAGCAATTTGGTCAAAAACATTGGAAGCGCCCAGGGTCAGTTTGTGAAAAAGTTGATCAGCGGGATCGTCCTCCGCCGCGAATTCTTCGGAAATTTCCGATATTAAATCACCGGATTGCTCCTCTTTAAGCTGGTTGGCTAACACCTGGCGCACCTGCTCATCACTTAACCCCTTCAGATACTCATCGACCTCAGCCGGTGAAAGTTCCTCCGGAATCTTGGCTTCCGCTTCGGTTTCATTCGTGTCCGCTTTCTTAACTATGCTTGCCGGAAGGCCGGCCGCCTGAGATGCCGGCGGATGTAATAAACACAGCCCCAGGATGCAAAACATTAAAATAAAATACAAGGGTCTAGAGACCGATGACGAATTTAAGCCTATAAAATTCATGCCATTCCTCCTAATCAAATGTATCACTTGTTGGTTGGCCGTAGTCCGCAGTAAATAAACCCAAACATTGCATAAATTCTTGTCATCTAGCCTGGCCGTTATATCTGAGATCGTTGCTTTTTCCGGGCAGATGCTGGATGCTTGTCGGAGCGGAGCGGAGATCCCGTTTCAGCGGGGATACTTGATGCTGGATATCTAACAGGACACTATCGGTGAATTTCAACGACATCCAGTATCCAGAAACCAGAATCCAGGATCAGTCAATACTTTCAATGGTCTTCATTGCAGCGGCGAAGTTGGATTTCAAAATTTTATGCAACTAAAGGGTAAAGTGTGCTATTTTACAGAAAATATCAACAGAAAAATTTGGGAAAAGTAAGTATTATTAGCTGAATTTTACAAGACAAGAGTCATTGTCAAAAACCCCAAGGATGCGGGAATATGCTTTTCCCATTGACAAATAGGCCCTAATTCAATAAATAACTGAATACAGAAACGACTCTCTTTTTAATCCACAGTGATTCTTGATTAAGTTCATATCCTTCTTTTACTGCTCAATTTCCCCGCTCTTCGGAAATACGATTGTTGAAAACTGAGTCCTTTAATCCGACATTGAAAACCTGGTCTTCTGGACCCGGATCTTTACTCGCTCTATGTACCTATGTGTGTAATTCATCTTGATCCTGTCGGTCTCAAGATAAAGGAGTTAGAATATGACAGGTTTTTTAGTTCCCCAAAAAGTTAATGGCACCAAACCGGAATTGCTGCAAACCATTAGAAAATACGAACGGCCGGATCGATTGAGAGCCCTATGGCAGCTTGCAAACACGTTCATTCCTTACTTGGTTTTATGTATCCTGATGTATTTTAGCTACAAGGCGGGTTATTCATATTGGATAATACTAGGCCTTGCCATTGTGGCCGCCGGTCTGTTAGTTCGGATTTTCATATTTTTCCATGATTGTGCGCATCAGTCATTTTTCGCCTCCAGAAAAGCGAATACCGTTTTAGGCTACCTATGCGGCGTATTAACCTTCACGCCTTATGAAGAATGGCGAAGGTCCCATGGATGGCATCACAACACGTTCGGTGATCTTGATCGCAGAGGCGAAGGTGATGTCTGGACCTTGACGGCACAGGAATTTCGCACAGCGTCAAAATCAAAACGATTCTGGTATCGGTTTTTTAGAAATCCCTTTGTTCTTCTATGTTTAGGCCCTGCTTATTTGTTTCTTGTATCTTACCGATACCCCCACAAGGGTTCAAAGAGACGTCAAAACAATAGTGTTATTATCACCAATGTCGCCATCGCAACTATTATAATAGTTGCAAGTCTCACCATCGGGTTTAAGGCGTATGCTTTGATTCAGTTTCCGGTCATTTTCTTTGCCGGAGTTATTGGAGTATGGCTGTTCTACATCCAGCATCAATTCGAGGGAGTGTATTGGTCGCGTCATGACCAGTGGGATCCAATAATGGCTTCAATTCACGGGAGTTCATACTATAAACTACCTAAGGTGATCCAGTGGTTTACCGGCAATATCGGATTACACCATATCCATCACCTTCGATCCCGCATTCCCAATTATAATTTACCAAGAGCCTATAATGATACGAAAGATTTTCTGGTTGTTGAACCGCTGACCATCCGTAAAAGTATCACTTGCCTTCGCCTGAAGCTATGGGATGAAAAAAGGCAAAAACTAGTGGGATTTAAATCAGCGTAGGCATGAGCAAAATAGAAATCAGAAGTGCTGATAAAGAACAGCTTGAGCAGATTTCTCATAAGCTTAGAGGAAGAAAAAAGCTTAATTCGTGCGATTGCTGAAAGTATCGCAAGGATTGTCGAACGTGAATGGGCGGAAGCAGAAATAAAGAAATACAGGAAAAAAATTGAGAAACTCATCCAATCTGCTGGATAAACTATATCTGGTCTTTGGAATCGGATGAAAAATAACTACCAATAGCCCCTTTTAGGGGCACCATTATGCCGCCCCTTTCAGGGGTAGTGGTTAACAAAACGACTTCAAAGTGACTTTGTTTTGATCTGTCTCCTTTTAAATCCGGATAATTTGCCTTGCGGCTTTCTTAACCAGCGGGGGCGGCCTTCACGATCCGGCACGGGTGATCCGTAGTCAAAAGCTGATAAGGTGCGCTGCTCGATTTTAGAACCGATAATTCGATTGATGGCTCGCACCATATCTTTGTCTTCTCCGGTAACGAGGGTAAACGCTTCGCCGCTGCGAGTTGCCCGGCCGGTTCGCCCGATGCGGTGAATGTATGCCTCGGGGGTGGAAGGGATATCATAGTTGATGACATGCGAAATCCGGGTAGCGTCAATGCCGCGAGCGGCGATATCGGTGGCTACCAAAATCTGAAATGTCCCGTCGCGAAAGCCGTCCAGTGCTGCCTGGCGGCGTGTCTGGGAAAGGTTACCCTGCAGTGAAGCCGACCGGTAGCCTGCGGCCACGAGTTTTTTGCCCAGGCTCTTGGCGCGATGTTTGGTTCGGGTAAAGACCAGCACCGATTTGGTATCGGTGTTGCCAAGCAGCGTTAACAGCAGCGCTGTTTTTAAATGCTGGGCTACCGGGTAGAGCGCGTGACTGACCGTATCAGCTGGTGCGGTGATTCCCACCTGGACCGTAGCCGGATCTCGCAGGATATCCCCGGTCAAGCGACGGATTTCGGGGGGCATAGTGGCCGAGAAGACCATCGTCTGGCGCTTCATTGGAAGCTGTTTTAAAATTCGCCGGATATCAGGAATAAATCCCATTTCCAACATCTGGTCGGCTTCATCTATGACCAGCACTTCCAGTTGGGAAAGATCGATGCTATGACGTCCGATATGGTCAAGAAGCCGGCCGGGGCAGGCAACGACTATATCGGTATGCCTCAGTTTCTGAATCTGCGGATTAATTCCCACGCCGCCGTAAACTGAAACACTTCGCAGACGTGTCTTGCGACCCAGGGACACGATGTCCTGATGAATCTGTTCAGCCAATTCACGGGTGGGGGCGATTATCAGGGCGCGAACGCATCCGTATTTGCCCCCCACCAGTCGATTGAGTATCGGCAGAACGAAAGCCGCCGTTTTACCGGTGCCGGTTTGGGCCAGACCCATCACATCATGACCTTTAATTACCTGCGGGATTGCCCGGGCCTGAATCGGGGTCGGGGTTTTATAACCCACCGCTGCCGCACCTGCGGCAACGGACTGCAAAGCAACTATTGCCGGAAATGGCGTTGAATAGTAATGCACAGGGTTCAAACATTCATATGAAATCACACGCTGCAAAAAAAATGGTCATCATCACCTGTTTTTTCAATGATGAGACCTATGGCCTTCTGGGGCCGCAGATGGCGGCCACAATTATCCAGGACCATACACCTTATGACTGCATCGTCATCGCGGTCACCCGGGAGTATGACAAGGCCGCTTTTAGAAATGCCCTGGCCGATTATTTCGGCACCGCAAGACCGCTAATCGGATTTTCCGCTTTGAGTGGTCGCGAGGATCTTTTCGCCCTGGCCAAAGAGCTGAGGGATGAGGGGGCCGTTACCATCCTGGCAGGTCCGCAAGCTGATGTTGACTTCGCAGGAGAGGAAGGCTGGCGTGATCACCCTCATCGGTTTAAGGGGCTTTCTGATCACTTCACCTTCGGTTTGCATGGCCCGGCGGAGCAGGTGATCAGGCTGCTCAATCGTCCCGATGGAAATGATTGGTCCCAAATTCCCGGTCTATTGTATAGCGACCGGGATGGTAATCTCATTCAAAACCCGGCCAATGACTGGAGCAAGAAGTTTCTCGGTAAGGTCAGCTGGGATAATATTTACTTGACCGCCAAGGATGGAACTGCCCCTTTAATTATAGAAACCGGCCAGGTCCTGCAGCATATCGGCTGCCCCCACGCAGCCCGAACAACCCCGGCGGAAATCGATTATCCTGTATCCATTACCGGACGACAGGGACAACGCATCAAACTCCCCCTGAAAGGGTGCAGCTTCTGCGATGTGGCGGTAGACAAAGGATTTCACAGAAAACTGGATCAAAAGACGGTGATCAGCCAAATACGCTGTCTGCCGGAAACCCGGGACGGCCGCAAGATACCATTTGAACTGATCAATGAAAACCCGCTGCCGACACTTCCCGATTTAATGCGAGAAGTCCATCTGCTGGGTATCGAGCTTTCACAAATAAATCTCACGTTAAGAGCGGATGGGCTGATCACAGGACTTCAGCATTTAAAAGAGGCGCTGCTGATGGCCGGTGACTCGGGTGTTTATGTGCTTTTAAGTTCAATTGGGTTTGAATCTTTTGATGACACCATATTGCTTAATTTAAACAAAGGACTGAGTGTTAAAAAAAATATAGCAGCTATTCGGCTAATCCGGCAGCTGAAAGAGGAGTTCCCTCACCAGCTGGGGTATTCAATCCGGGAGGGCGCCAATCACGGCCTCATCCACCCCACAGCCTGGGATACCAAGGAAAGTGCCGCCGAAATTCAGAAAAACATTTATCTCTACGGCCTGCAAAACGACATCCTGCCCCCGCACAGTACCCCTCTGATTATCCATCATGCATCCGGCCTGGGTCATTGGATCAGAGAAATTGAACGCCGCGAAGGACTCTGGTTTAAACGAGATGGATCGATTATCGGCTGGTGGGAGGAACCTCAGCAGACAAAAAAAAGTTGAAGTGTTGAATCGTCGACTGGTAGTTTAGGTCGATGCGCACCGCTTATGTTAGCCCCAATTCAAAGCGTATATGGTACTTTCAAATTACGACTTTGATAAACCACGAAAGTTTCCGTGGAACTAACCCCATCTATTTTACTAACTTCCTCGGTGAAAAACTCAAGCAAATTGAAATCATTATTTAATAAGGCAACCACGATCAAATCAAAGCGCCCGGTGACCACGCTCACAGAAACGACCCCTTTAAGGCGGCCGAATTCCTCTCCTTTTTTGGCAAGGTTCATCGTTTTCAACTTGACGCAAAGGTAGATGACCGTGTGCCCGGGTATAGCCGCCGGATTTACCAGACCGGCAATATCCAGCACCCCTTCTTTTCTCAGCTTGTTGACCCGGGCTTTAACGGTGTTTACGGTGAGGGAAAGCTCGTCAGCGATTTTCTTAAAAGATTTGCGGCCATCTCGCATGTGCTTGATGATGGCTATGTTGATTTCGTCCATCTTCATCGGTTTACCCCGGACAGAATTTTGGCAAATGTAATGGAAATTTTACAATTCCTTGGAATCACAGTGTTTTTTGCGAAAATTGGCTTGGTAGGCCGCATGGAATCATGGAATAGTGGAATGTTGGAAGGCTGGGTCTGAATAGCGGAAAAGATCTATTCTACAAAAAAATGTTGTATCTACCCATTATCCCAGAGCTCATGCTTCCAATATTCCAGAATTCCAACATTCCAATTAGGGCGAAGCCCCTAACTTGTATCCAGAGACTATGTATAAAAGCTTAAGGCTATTGTCAAAAAGCAATCGTGATTTTTGAATTATATTCGAAATTACAATATCCCCACGCGGTCGTTAAACTCTTCGATCAAGGCTTCGATCTCCGTCACCTGCTCGAAGGTGCCGCCCCAGTATGTTTCATGGTCGTGCCACTGGGCATTGAGTTCTTCGACGTCACGGCCTTGCTGCTCGATCCAGGTATAGTATTTGAGATTGTGAATGCGCTTGCGGTCGTAGTAGCTCAATTCCTGCATCCAGTCGACGGTCACGGAGTGGAGTAATTCCAGATCCCGTTGCGCCCGGCTGTCACTGTAAGCCCCCTGTTCGGCATGGAGTTCCGTCAGGCGCGACTGGTAGAGATGCATGGAGTCGGTGGCGATGGTGACCACATAGTCGTTTCCCGTCAGTTCATTGTATTTGGCGAACTTGATTGCGGCCAACAGGTTGCCGATACCGGAGATGCCCAGCAGGTCCAGTTGGCTGACCAGATCGGCGTCCACGCCTTCGTTGATCAGGGCCGCACGCCCCTCAGGCTCGTTGAACAGCCGCAGCAGGCGCATGGGCAGCTCATCGTTTACCGCAACGACGAAGTCGGTACTTTTAACGTCATGGACCCAGGGCACATGCTTGTCGCCTATGCCCTCGATACGGTGGTCACCGAAACCGTTTTGAAGCAGGGTAGGGCACTGCAGCGCTTCGGCCACGATCAATTGCGCGCCGGGATAGCGTTTTTTCAGATAGTAGCCGGCACCCAGGGTGCCGGCCGAGCCGGACGAGGCCACATAGCCGGCCAGGCGCTGCCTGCCGGTCAGGTAGTAATCCATTAAATCCTCCACGGCACTGCCGGTGACATGGTAGTGCCAGAAGGGGTTGCCGAGTTCGTCGAATTGGTTGAAGATCATCAGGTCCTGGCCCGAATTGCGCAGTTCCCAACACTTGTCGAAAATTTCCTTGACATTGGATTCGCAGCCCGGTGTGGCGATCACTTCGCCGGCGATGCTTTGCAGCCACTCGAACCGTTCGCGGGACATCTCTTCCGGAAGAATGGCGATGGATCGGCAGGCCAAAAGCGTGGAAATATAGGCGCCGCCCCGGCAGTAGTTGCCGGTGGAGGGCCAGACCGCCTTGGTGGTGAGTGGATCGAACTGGCCGGTGACCAGGCGGGGTGCAAAACAGCCGTAGGTGGCTCCCACTTTATGGGCACCGGTGGGAAACCAGCGGCCGGTCAGGGCGATGATGGGAGCCCGGCAGCCGGTAAGTTTCGGGGGGATGACGATGTGGTTGACGTCGCCGAACAGGCCGCCGTGCTCCCGGGGCGCGTTTTTCCAGGTGATACGGTAGAGGCTGGCCGGGTGGACGTCCCAGAGACCGGTCCTGCGCAAGGTCTCTTGAATTTTCGCCGGAATTTTCGCGGGGTCCTTCATCATCGCAAAGGTGGGCAGCGTGATGCCCTTCTCACGGCAGTAGTCAACAGTGTTCGTCAGTACTTGGCTGTTTATGGTCAGATCCAACATGGGCTAGGTTCCTTTTGTAATGTCGCTAAGAGATTTGATGGTTTCGGCCGGTACGGCAATGCCCCGGACGGCGGCGGTGCTGTCCTTGAGACCGTTGCCGGTGGCCAGGATCACGATTCCGGCCGCCGGGGCAAGTTCGGCGCTTAGTTTAAGGAAACCGGCGAAGGCCGCGGCCCCGGCCGGCTCGCTAAACAGACCGGTGGTTCGGGACAATCGTGCTTGGGCCGCGATGATTTCCTCATCACTGACGGTGATCACCCGGCCATTATGGGTTTGCAGTCGTTTGAGGGCCTGCCATCCGTTGCGGGGGACGTTTACGCAGATAGAATCGGCCACGGTTCGGGTGGGCCGCGCCTCGAATTGGCCGGTTTGAAAGGCCCGGTACAAGGCGTCCGAACCGGCGGCCTGGACCGCGATCACCGTCGGGAACTTGTCAATCAGGCCCAGTTGCCGCAGGTCTTGGAATCCTTTATAAACACCGGAGAGTATACAGCCGTCCCCGGAGGCGACAAAGAGGTAGTCGGGAACGCCGCCCAATTGTTGAAAGATCTCCAGCGATACGGTTTTCTTGCCTTCCAGGGTCATGGGGTTGTATGCCGTGCTGCGATTCATGCCGCCGAACCGATTGGTATATTCCAAAGATAGGTCATATGCATCGTCATACGGTCCGTTCACACGGTGGACGGTGGCCCCGTACTGCAGGGCCTGGACCAATTTTGCCGCGGGGGCCGTGGCCGGCAGGAACAAGGTGACCTGCTGCCCGGCGGCCGCAGCCACGCCGGCCATGGAGGATCCGGCGTTGCCGGATGAGGCCAGTACAATTTCGTTGATGCCGTGCTGGGCCGCAAAGGCCGACACCAGAAACGAGGCGCGATCCTTTAAGGAACCGGTGGGATTCAGGCCGTCGTCCTTGATGTACAAGTTCTCAAAACCGAGGCTGCGGCGCAGATTTTCAGGCTGCCAGAGGGGGGTGTTGCCCACCGGAATGGGCGGAAAGAAGTGCCGCGGAACCGGGAGCAAATCGAAAACATCAAAATCCTTTTCAGCATTGCCGGAAAGTTCAACATCCAATACTCCCCGCAAAGGCTGATCCGGCGCCTGCTGCTCCCCGCAGACCGGACAAACGGTTAATTTGGGGTCGATGGTATAATTTCGCCCGCAATCGGAGCACATATAGTTGAATTGCATCTGTTTATCCCTACCTGATTTTTACATTTTTGATAAAAAAAATATCTCGCAAAGCCGCCAAGCGCCCAAAGGTAAAGCATTAAATAAATCTTGGCGCTTTTGGGTGAGATCTTTTCGGTTCTCCGCGGATCCGGTTTAGGCATTGTAATCAGATCCGAAACCGCACATACCCATATTCATAGCATGCAACTTATGCATTTCCAATTAGAGAATACAAGATATCGCATATTTGGACATCTAAATTTGGATGGACTGTTAAATGACAAATTAAGCGGAGAATTACTATAACCAGAACTCTGGGTATCGGCGGTTTTTGGGGATGTTATTGACTATCAGTGCCACTACAAGCATGATGACGGGCCCGATTCCCCCCGGGGATAAAAGCATACCAGTATCCAAGATTCTGGATTTTCTGACTGCCGAAGCACCAAAGGAGCCGATTATCATAACGAGATCGGTTTTATCAACGATCGTATAGTTTACATAAGCTACCGCTGCAATTCCTATAAATGATCCGATCCACGACCAAAAAATCTCCGATAAACCGACGGCAGGGGGACTTTTTGTAGTCCCTTTCATGCAATATAATTTCGCACACAAGATATGGTATGCGGCTTTTTTATAATCGGGATAGATTCATTTTATCGGCGCTGAGATACTTAAATGATATCAGTTAAATAGGCGGAGTTGTGCTTGATAGCAGAAAACATCACTCAGGTATTAAAATATAGAATAGAAAATATCATCAATATTTCTGGCCGTTAATCTCTGACGATTAGTTGGAGAAATCAAAATATATTTATCCATAAAAATATGCTTAAATATCAATCGTTAATTTTGCTGGATTCGTTGCGTTGATTATCCAAAAAAGTGCAGCCAAATCTGCCTTTTGTCACGATCACGAGTATAATCGCAATGGTCCAACAAACAATCGTCTTTAAAACAATCCAGTCCGGTAATCCGGAAATCACATCAGACGGCATCGGAAAATAATGCCAGACATGGTTGGTGCCCTGGTGGAATAGCATTACCGGAATCACACTCATGCTCGATTTGAAATACAACCAGGTCATGATAAATGACAAACCCACCGTATTGATAAGAAACCAACCAAACCAATAACTGCCACCTCCCCATCCTGTTGATAGAGACAATGGGATATGCCAAACAGCCCACATTATCCCGAGAAAGAGGCTGGCAACCAGCGGATGGTGCTTCTTTATCAATTGGGGCAGGGCGAAACCGCGCCAGCCCGGTTCTTCGTTACCGCCTGCAAAAAGTGCCCCGATTGGCACACTTATAAGATAATTCCACCATGGATTTGCTTCAGAAAAATCAAGCTCTCCCCCTAAAAGCAGATACAGGCTAAACTGGTACAGAGCGACGCCAATAGGTCCCAGGATTCCACCCAACAAATACCATCCAATGTTGATACGGAAATTAAAGGTTTGGCGAAGCCACTGCCATAGTCCAAATTTACTCTCGGTGGACCATGTGACGATGACTGCCGATAATAAGGGACCGAACACACCCACATAATATAATGGATGAAAAACACCATTCCGGGCCAGAAACAAACGCACACAAATCCAAATTGTCCAGCTAATGGCAAATGCAAAGATAAAGAAGGCCGTCATGTTATTCTGCTGAATCCAGCGGCTAATTTCTTTCATGTTAGTTATGTGATCTTATCAAACGTTAAGTGTAAAAAACCATAGTTAAGAACTAAGTGTGATACTTCTTCATCATCCTCCATATCGAAATCAATTGTTATATTGCCAAAAACTTTCAAGGTCCCGTGAAATTGGGTTTCTGAAAGAGGTGTTAGCTCTACCATTCCTCCATGAGGATCTGTCATATGAATTATCATAAGGGCGACTAGTAAATACGGCAACCAAATCAAATTCTGGTAATACCAATATAAATTGGCCGCCTCGACCCCATGCAAAAAATGTTTCAATCACTTTACCATTTACAGCCGCCTCTCCGCGGTACCACTGGTAGCCATATCCCAGTCCAAAATAGGCGGGTATATGCGCTTTAGTGGATTCATTTACCCAGTGCTGGGAAACAATTTGTCTGCCTTGCCCCTTGCCCTCTTTTAAAAACAAATATCCAATTTTGGCCATGTCACGCGGCCTCAAACTGAGTCCACCCTGGGTGTTGGATGAGACTGTTCATCCCAATCTATTCCTGCTGACATTGTAAGGACATGTTCGACGGCGATATTATATTTTTGATCAATCCATCGTGAGCCCTTGTATTCAGGAAAAAATCCATAAACTTTTTCATCAACCCCTGGTATCTTTTTTTGATCAATTGCAATACCGACCAATATCGATGTGATACTTTTTGAGACCGAGTGTAATTCATGCTTTGTATCACGCTGATAGCCATAGAAGTATTCCTCAAGAACCAGCTTGCCATTTCTGACCAGCAGAACGCTGTGTATGTTCTTAAAGCGCTTATTTAGAATACTTCTTATGAGTTCATCGATTTTTCCTGAATCAATCCCTTCTTCGTACAATGCGGCGATCTCCCAACCATCTTCAGCTTTTGCTGGAACCTGGTAGGTATATTTATATTGCGGAAGACCCCAACGGTTGGCTCGAGGGGCACAAGATAAAAAGATGCATAACATCATACAAAAGATAACTGAGTATTTCTGTCTGCATGAAAGTCTCATCTTCCCCCCTCTTATAGTTTGAAATGGCAGACTCTTTGCCGCTACATTAGTCATTTAACTTCACATTGAGTACCGCTTCAATGATATCCTGATAAACTCTTTTGCCATTTTGTCCGTTCGATTCTGAATTAAAAGCACATTTTGTTGCCAGCATGGCAGACATAAATCGTGCGTAGTCTAAGATTGTAGTAAAAAGAGTAACTGCTGCTTCGGGTTTCTCTGGTCGCCATTGCCACCTATCCACCGCTTGACCCGATCTGTTATGAGGTATTGCAATCACAGATTCCAAGGCCTCATCCCAGACAAAATAGCTATCATGCATGCTCAATGGATCGAGCACAGCATCTTTCATATATATATCAAGTTGCTGGCCTGTGATATTCTCCACGACAAGTTTAAGATAATTGTATCCTTCTCCGGAATAACGAAACTCAGTGCCCGGCTCGAACTGAATCTTAAGCGGTTTCGGGGAACCAGTCCAGCGTCCAGGCCGCCAATTAGGAAAGCCTGTGGTGTGTGAAAGCACCATACGCGCTGTTATTTTTTGTAAGCGATCGTCTCCTTGAACGTAGGGCTCATCCAGATATTCGGAAAGAGAACGATCCAAATCAAGCCTGCCATCTCGAACAAGCACTAAAGCGCCGTAAGCGAACACCGGCTTTGTTAAGGATGCCGCTGGGAAAAGAGTTTGCTCATTAACTTGAGAACGTTCACCAATACGTTTCACACCCCAACCCTTTGAAAAAATCAATTCATTATCTTTGATTATGGCCACAGCAGCGCCAGGAACATTGTATTTAATTAGAAGGCACGGGATGGTTGCATCGAGCCAGAGTTCTAAACTCTGGTTTTCCGCTTTCGGTTCACAACGAATAAATGTCGTAAAAGCCGATAAAATAACAGTGGATTGCAAGATAATTAGTAGAATTAAGAAATCACATGCGCATATTTTTCTTAAGAAGGACATTTTATTACAGTTAAACTAGGGTTCATCCGGCTCTTGAGTACTTTCAAATAAGATTTTCAGATATTTGTTTTTTTATCAGTAATTTCCATCTTTTTTAATTTTAGCTACTTACCAAAAGGCTGAAATCTACCAAACAAAGTGCCTGTAGCATCAAAAAATTTTATCCAACTGTCTTCTTGTACTACGAAAAAGAATGATTTCGAGCCCAAGATATCAAAATAAAATCTGTCACAAGAAATCCACCATTTCCCTTCGAATTCCAATCCTTCGGCGACTGACATAGAAAGCTCACCATCCTTAAAACAGGATACAACAAGCGACTCCCCGCCAGAAGGAATTATCTGGGTGTTGGGGGAAACCCATTTGGTATCTCCCTTAAAGAGCTCTTTCAAATCGTCAGCTTTTAATCGAACACCTCTTGAAGTTTCAATTGCCGGTTCGTCGCCAATATCTTTTTCACCTGCCGCTGAAAGGATTAGCCATAATAGTCGGCCAATATGGTGATCCGAAACCTGACGATTTGATAAATCTGTGTTGACTCGGTGAACGACAACCAATTGCCTATAGGGCAGCACAAATAGACGATGTCCTCCCCAACCAGCAGCATAATAGCTATGGTCTTTAACACTTACATTAACAATCAACCCTTTATTAATTCCAGTCCACCACATGTATGAGTATCCACCGTCAATGCTTCTCTTAGAATAGCTGGTCGTGCTTTCCTGGACCCAAGAAGACGAGATAATCTGTTTGTTTTGCCAACGCCCTTCACGCAAGTACAAAAGACCAAAGCGGGCAAGATCCCGCGCACTGATTCGAAAGAGATAATAGCGGTGCATTGACATCGGGGCGTCTTTATAATCAGCGCTGCTTAAATAACGACAGTAATTGACGCCAAAGTCCTCCATTTGGAGAGGTTTGGCAATACGCATATCGAAATCTTTGAATATCTTTTTCCCGGTTTCCCTCTCAAAAATTGTGCCCAGAGCATTGAAATCCCAGTTGTTATAAAACCAAAAAGTACCTGGTTTGTGGCTATTGCGCTTCGGTCGCATGGCTTTCATTATTGGGGATTCGCCCAAAGCTGGATGATAAATACCGGAGCGAGCTTTTATAAGATCACCAGTGGTTGCTTGCTTTTCTTCCGGTGTTAGAGAGGGCTCGTAGTCGTCAATGCCAAGCTCTGCTATCGTCTTCGATAGATCAATCTTGCCCTCATCTACGTGGACACCGATGAGCCCGCTCAGTAGGCTTTTCCGCATAGAGTGGCATTGGAAGTTTCTCGTTATATCTCCCCAAGCATCAACCACAACCCCATTATCGACTATCACCACAGCATCGGAACCGATCTTCTTTGAATATTCGTGTGCCAAGGCGAGTTTTTCTGATGACCAACCTAATTGTTCAGGTGCGATCGTCTTCTGCCAATGTTCATCCGGGTAAATAACCTTGTTCATGCCGTCATACGGCACCCACACTGGCTTTGGTGAACAAGCAACAACAGAAAATAGGAGGATACATGATAATATTTTCCGCTTCATTATGGCCCCCTGAATTGAGTTTTGCAAAACTGTTTATTTCTTATTATGAGATTTAAAATGGCTCAATATAGATGTGTTTATCTATTGTTAAAGGCGCATGTACATAGCAAACACCGAAGGAATTAAAAGTTGTCTATGGAGATAGTCTGCTTGTGACCCAATCCATTATAATTGTTAACACAAATTCGGATAGTTGGTTTGTGTGCTTTACCAATTCTAAATAACCGCTTTTTCTTCCGTCACGATCCTCAAGGAATATGTGGCTATGATCCGTAAGAATTTTAACAGTCACGTCTTTATTTCCGCCTGAACGCATTGCTTCAGCTGTTGTATGAGCGTGTTCGAAAGGGGTGGAAGCATCTCGATCTCCGTGGAGAATTAGCACGGGGCAGGAAACTTTGCGTGCGTCTAGTAACGGATCATAGTTAATGAAAAACTCAAACCAGGGACTCGCTTTACCGCTTGACAAATATTGATCTAACCAATGCAAAAGTTCCGCCTCGATGCGATCACGATCCGCATCCGTCAAGCCCTCTTTACGTTCAACTTCATAAAGTTTTTTATGCACGAGTATCTTCCAAGAGTCACCTGCACGTACTGCCATGAGAACAAGGGCGCAAATAGTAGGATCTGTAGCTGCAATCATCGTCCCAATAGTACTACCCTCGCTTAAGTCGAGCAGTTTGATTCGTTTATCATCGATCTTTTCATGTTTCCTCAGATAATTGAGTCCCGCTCGAATGTCATCGGCTCGATCAGCCGTTGTCGCTTGTGTGAGCGGTCCTCCCCCAGAGCATCCCACCCCGCGGTCATCCATTCGCAAAACAGCAATACCTTGCCGTGACAGCAAATCAGCTATCTGACGAAACGGCCGGTAGAAACACGCGGGCTCAAAACGTACCGACATCATGTCTCTGTCCTGTGGGCTCGAACCAGAAATAAGAATAACTGCGGGAAATGGAGGGGCTACATCGGACGGCAAGGTTAATGTACCTACTAACTGAGCACCGTCGGATGCAGATACAAAAGTCTCTTCTGCGGTATTTGGTGCGCCTGGTTCCGGATCATAATATGAAGGAGGGTAGCAGGGACAGGGATTGGATGCGCATCCCGCTGTGAGGATAAAAAACATTAAGATAAATATTGTTAGAGCTGAGGAGGTTTTCATTTCAACATTTGTATCGCAAAAGTTATGCCATAAATTTCGCAGAATAGAAGCACTATCAGGATAGCCATAATTTCAGAGGCTTTGTCAAAATGTATAGTCCGAAATGATAAACCATATTTTTTACAACCATTAGATGGATTGTCCGTTAGCAGTACAGTAAGTGTACGAAATCGAACAGTTTGTCTAAATGGCCAAAGCATTTAACTGCAGATTTCTTGCTACAACATGAAAGTCCGGGGGTGCACCGGTTCCTGCGATATCTGTTTCTTATCCAAATCCAAAACTCAAGAGATTTCAAAAAGAGTACCCTACAATATATAGTGTTCTGCCATATGAACAATGTTACCTAAAAAAATAAAACGGCAGAGTCCGTGAAAAAGAACTCCGCCGTTGAAATGGATTATCCTGTAAAAGTTTTTTGGCCGTTGAATAAATCTTTATTTAACAGCCTCTTTTAGGGCCTTGCCCGGGGTAAATTTAGGGGCTTTAGATGCTTTAATATCAATTTCCGCTCCGGTCTGCGGATTGCGTCCCTTTCTGGCCTTTCTTTGCACCACTTTGAAGGTGCCAAAACCAACCAGGGTAACTGTGTCCCCAGTTTTCATTGCGTTGCTAATAGATGAGAAAACACAATCCACCGCTTCCTGAGCTTCTTTTTTGGTGCTGACCACTTTTGCCACTTCGTTGATTAATTCGCTTTTATTCATTCTTTTCTCCTTTCATCAGTTTTGATTTTTAGCATTAAATTTGTACTGGTAGTAGCTCAAAAAACACAAAAGGGCACCCCTCTCTATTCGAGGAGTGCCCTTTTTTTTCGGAAACGAAGGTTAAATCACAGTGACATTTGCAGCGGCAGGGCCTTTTTGCCCTTGCTCAATGTCAAAGGAAACTTGGTCGCCTTCACTGAGGGATTTAAAACCGCTGGCGTTGATTGCTGAATGATGAACAAACACATCCGGTCCGTCTTCCTGCTCAATGAATCCAAAACCTTTGCTGTCATTAAACCATTTAACAGTTCCATTCGTCATAATAACATTCTCCTTTCATAAAAATTTTCAATGTTGCAAACTGGAGGATGCCACTTTGATAAATGGATTGGTCCTTCAGAAAGAAACCATCCCGCCTAAAAAATGCGGGATTTAATTGATTCCGTGGAACATAACGCTTCATTAAGCCAATTGCAAGTCAATTATTGATTTTTTTTACGAAATACTCAGATTGGGATATCGAAAAAATCCCGGTTGACAACCAAAGCCGCCTTCGATATCTGAATGGAAGCCGTTTTCGATGGATTCCATGACAAACATTTTGCCACAAATTGACATCGCCTGAAGGTGAGGCTATCTTAATTTTTAAGTTTGAATAGTTATCCTCAAACTCAACCCGAACAGTGAGAGGAGGTTATTGTGGATGTTAAGACATTTTGTGACAGTGCGGGAAACGATCTTATCGAATGGAAAGCAAAACTGTATGATGCCATTCGCCAAACCGAAACCCTGAACCAGGCGAACCAGGTTGAAGTGGCTCCGTTGATAAACGAACTCAACCAACTGGTGGCTGATATTGATAAGCACATCAAAATACTGGCTGATGAGTGCCCACTGGAGTGGGATTCCCAGAAAGCTGAGATCCAGGAAAAATTATCGCAGGTGGATACCAAATATAATGATTTGGATGGTGCCATGGATGTCTGGAATATGAACCTGGAGACCTCTATATAGCAGGGAGGCTGGATGCTTGATACTGGATACTGGATACTGGATGCTGGATGCTGGATACTGGATTTAGGAACAGGCGTTAGGCGCAGGGCGAACGGCGCACGGCAGAAAAAATGACGAATGGTGAATTAAGGAATTCTATGGATTTAAAGAATAGTCCAACGAAGGAGCGAATTGCCATTTTTTAAATTCCCTGCCCGCCATTCGCTGTGCTTCAGGCGCTGGCAGACGGGCGCATTCCCTGACTTCATCTTTCTTCTTCCAACTTCCGCATTCCGACTTCCGACTTCTGAATATGGAGACCGATTAATGAATGCATCGGATTACTGCCCGGTAACACGTGAAATTATTGAAGATTTGAAGAGAATTTGCGGCGAAGCGTTTGTTTATTCTGATGACGCAAGAAAGCTTGCGAAATATTCACGCGATAAGGTGCCCGGACAGCCTGGTTATTTGCCTGAAGTCGTTGTGATGCCCAAAACTGCCCTGGAAGTCGCCGAAGTCGTGAAACTGGCCAACCGCGAAATGATTCCTATTACTCCGCGGGCAGCCGGCAGCGGTCTTTCCGGGGGTGCGGTTCCGATATATGGCGGTCTCTTGCTGTCCGTTGAGCGGATGAACGATATAATCGAAATCGATGATAAGAACCTGATGGCCGTTGTGGAGCCGGGTGTGGTAACCAATAAGCTGGATGTGGTGCTGCAGGAATATGGCTTGTTTTTTGCCGGGTATCCGATGAGCGAGGAATTTTGTTTCATCGGCGGAAATGTCGCTGAAAACGCGGGCGGCGGCAGGGCCGTCAAATACGGGGTAACGGGACAATACATCCAGGGGCTGGAAATCGTTGCTCCAACCGGCGAAATTATTCAGCTGGGCGGCAAACGAATCAAGGATGTCACCGGTTACAACATGGTTCAACTGATGGTCGGTTCGGAGGGAACCCTTGGAATTTTTACCAAGATCTTCATCAAACTGCTGCCGCGTCCCACGGTTCGGCAGGCTATCCTGGTGCTGTTCGAAACCCCGGAAACAGCCATTGCCGTCGTACCCGAAATTATGACCGCCGGCAAACTGGTGCCGACTTCGATTGAATTTATGGATGGATTCACGTTTAATATGACGGCCAAAGCATTAAAGGAGTCTTTCCCCTATGAGAAAATCGGGGCGGCCGTGCTCTTTGAGGTTGATGGCACCCATTTGTCCGTTGTGGCAGAAAATGCTGCGACCATTCGCAGGATATGCCGCGAACGCGGGGCGATCGAAGATTACCTGGCCACGACGGATCCGGAGATCGAGCGTTTTTGGCGAATTCGCAAGCGAATACCTTGGGATATTATGCGCTACACCCCCCACCAGTCCGTTGAAGATATTGTCGTGCCAATTGCAAACATTCCCCTGGCTTTGTCCAACCTGAAACAAATTGGCGAAAAGTATGGGGTTGCCATCCCTGTGCTTGGACATGCCGGCGATGGTAATCTGCATGCCATACCGCTTAAAAATCCCGCCAGTTCAGTAGCGCACTGGCAAGAAATACTGCCCGCCCTGTTGAAAGATATTTATGCCATGACGGCCGAGTTGGGCGGGACCATCAGCGGTGAGCATGGTATCGGTCACAAACGCCGAGATTATATGAACCTCGTCATGAGCGAAGCACACCTTGATATGATGAGGAAGATTAAACGCGCCCTGGATCCGAAAAATATTTTAAATCCCGGCAAAGTATTTAACTTTATTTGAGAATATTTTCTTCTCACACGCGGTGGGTCGGCGCATCGAGATTTTTACGGTTTTTATCGCAGCCGATACAGTGATCCGGGTTATTCAAACACAAGGACTATTGTCCGCTATTTTTTTAATAAAAATCTGTAAAGGAAAGATTGGAACTGCCAATCCACCGCTTTCTGCCAATGCCAAGACAAAGAAATCCTATCTTTTTCCAGTCGATATTTCTTGTTGCAGCAAAATCATCACTCAATAATCCCTTCCTCCACTATCCTCTGAAACTACAATATGAGTTGGCTGAATATCTGTGATATTCTTCAGGGCCTATGTTTCAAAACACTCCCTCATCTTGTGGAATACAGTGGAAAACACGTCGGTCAGACGCAAAATGCCCACAACTTTTTTTCCGCCGGTTACCAATAAAGATTGGTGGTTTCCCATGACAAACTGATGAATAGCGGGATCCAGGGATGCTTCTTCGGAGACATATTCACCCTCGGTGGGTGTAGACATAATTTTTTTGACGTTCTGCTCTCCGGCTTTGCGGCAAATATCATCCAAGGGGTTAGCAAAAAGGTGATAACCTTCCAACATGGATTCCATGAAATCTTTGGTAAACCCATATTGGCGCGATCCCTTTCCCAGCAACATGTCCTTGTACTTTGGCTCTAAAGCTCTGAGCATATCCAGTTGGCTGAGTTTGCCGACTACATTGCCGTCTTTGTCCAGTATGAGAATTGCCCTGTGGCGATAACGGGTGTGTTTGTCTTTGAATTTTGCCTGTGCTTCTTCCAGAGACAGTACGGATTCGTAAAGGGTTGCGTTTACGGTCACGGTTGCATACTCCGAAAGCGGCACCATCAAATCTTTCACCAAGTATGATTTCATGGCTTCCTCCATTTGTTCTTTTGTAGTCGTGAGCAATGCGCTCAAAAAAAAGGCCATATTAGCGGAATGAAAAGCGAACCCATGATCAGCACCAGCAAATTTAGCGGCATTCCCAGTTTGAAGAAATCGCTGAAGCGGTACCCGCCGGGTCCATACACCAGCAAATTAGTTTGATACCCGATCGGAGTTGCAAAGCAGGCGCTGGCACCAAAGCAGACCGCAACGATAAACGGTTTGGGATCTACCCCTAGGCCCTGGGCGGCCGAAATCGCAATGGGCAGCAGCAGGATCGCGGTGGCGTTGTTGCTCAATACATGTGTGCTGATGCTGGTCAGCAAGAGCACCCCGCTTAAAACATAAGCCGGGCTTAGCCCGCCGAACAGGCCGAGAAATGCCCTGGCATAAAATTCCGATGCACCTGTTTTTTCCAATGCGGCGCTCATGGCGATCATGGCAATGATAATTAAAAGAACCCGGCCCTCCATCGCACGATAGGCATCACGCAGCTGCAGGCATCCGGTCAAAATCATGAGAAATGCAGCCGCCAGGGCACATACTAAAATATCCGCCAGCCCGGAGCTGGCAGCTACAACCATTGCCCCGAATATCAGAAACGCGCGACCTGCCAGTCTTTTGTGCTCAATTTCATGGTGGATGTCTTCGACGATGATAAAGTCCGTCTGCCCACGCAGTCTTTCCAGCGATGATCCCGGTAGACGAACCAGCAGAATGTCGCCAATCTTTAATCTGATGTCTTTGACTTTTGGCTCGGCATAATGAAGCTCTCGGCGCTTAATGGCGATGATATGGATATCCGGATCCCGTTGCAGACGGCTTGTCACTAGCCGTTCACCCAAAAGCGACGATTGGGGCGGTATGATCAGCTCCACGATTAACGCTTGCTTTTCTTCGGCCTCGAAATTCAGGCCCTGCGCGGCCATCGGTAATTCAACAATATCATCGTGAATTATTTCAACCAGATCATTGGCCGATCCTTTCACCAGCAAAAGGTCATCCGGTGCAATTTTTACCGCATCACGGTCAGGGTAAAAAACGTGGGAGTAGCGGATGAGCTCAAGTACTTCCATGCCTGGATATTTTTGTGAAAAATATGACTCCGGGTTTTCTCCGATGATCCGGCTGCCGTGTGGGACCTGCAACTCGGACAGATACCGACGATGTTCATCATCCTTTAACTCGCATACCGGATTGTGCATGCTGGGCATCAGCTTCGGGGCGGAAAAAATCAGAAAAAAAATACCCAGCAGGGCGATGGGCACGCCTAACGGTGAAAGCTCAAACATGCCTATAGACCCTAATCCATGTTTGGCACTCAAATCACTGATAATGATATTGGTAGAAGTTCCAATCAAGGTGCAGGTGCCGGCTAGAATGGAGGCATAGGAAACCGGAATCAAAACTTTGGACGGGCTAAAATCCAGCTCGCAGCTGAGGCTCAAAATGATGGGGATAAAAAGAACCACCACAGGGGTGTTGTTAATAAAGGCTGAAGCCGTGCCCACGATCACCAGGATAAAAAATATGGCCAGGGTAGGTCGGCCCCGGGAAAATCGACTTACCATTTGACTGATAAACCCTACGGCCCCGGTGCGAATCATGCCTTTACTTATCAGAAACATGGCCCCAACGGTTATGACCGCCGGGCTCGCAAAACCCGCGATGGTTTCGGTAGGGGTTAAAATTCCAGTGGTTGTCAATACAACGATGATACCGATTGAAGTCAAATCCACCGGCAACTTCTCGGTTATCAACAAAAGCATTGCCACAACTAAAATAAGGGTCACCAGCCAGATCAACATATTTTGCCTCAGTGCAGCGTTTAAGCCTTAAACTTTGTACAATAAATACGTTGTCAAGCCTTATAATTCAAATGAATTCTTCAGTGCCCTCTGAAATTTCCCATCACCTCGCCAAAGCCCATCCTATTACCGAGCCGGTCAAACAGGGGGTGGCAGGCCCCTGAAAAACACAATGAATTATACGATAAACGGCATTTTCAAATAGGTACGCTCTTTTTTGATAGTTTGAACGCTTATTGTCGGCAACCATGTCCGGATCCAGTCAGAGACTGAGCAACGGCGGCATTGCCCGGCAAACATTCTTTGGTGATAAAAGACGAGCAAATACAGCTTACCTTGAGGCCATGGTGCCCTAACTTTTTTATTTCCAGGCACAAGGCATCTGAAAACCCGACCACGCCCAATTCAGCGGTACAATAATCGGTCATCCTCAGTACCGCGATCAAACCGGCTGCCGCTGCGATGTTGGCGATGTGCTCGGCGTTTCTGGCAATCATTCGTGGTTGATCAAAATATTAATAGAAACAAAATCTTCTTACAAATTCTAAATGAAAGAAATGGTTTACTTATCGCAATAAATTCAAAACGATCAAAATTGCCGCTCAGACAGCGGTCACGGCTGCGATTTCCCATGCACGACTTCAGCGTATCGCAGCACCTGGATCGGTGGGTATAGCCTTAGCTTCCTGGCTGTCTCATGTTGATAACATCCAAATACCGACTCAGGCTCAATATCGGAAGATCAATCGGAGCGATTTTGTTTATTAAAATATTTTTTGCCTGGAATCCAGCTAACTTACCGACACTGTAATATCGACTGGCGACTGCAAGAAGGGCATTCGACTGGCTGGCCATTGCCTCATACGCGGATACAATTGGAACATCCTGTGACGCCAACTCCCAATGCTGATCATAAGCGACGTCATTCCTGGTTTGGTTTTCCTTGTAACTATGCTCGGGTCGCGGCATTTCAAGGGTGTCTGATGCATTATTAGCAGTTGCGATGTTTCTTTTAATTGTACACAACCGATCATCGAAGGCATCCATTCGAATCAAAGCATTTTCCGATTTACCTGCCGGCAGACCGTTCATATCGATAAAGCAGACATTCTGTCCCGTTGCCTCTGAGTTCCGAATTTTATCATGTGAGGCTTCAATGCTTTTCAAATATTTACTTAAACCACGGAACGCAACCATATTTCCAATAAAGGCGAGAATCGAGAAGGCAATAACAATAATTGCAGACTTCAGTAGAAGTGAATTCTTGAATTTAATAACCTAACTGTTGTAATCATCCTTAGCAATACGATCATACATAAAATGGATTTAAATAAAACCTTTTTCTTCTTCCAACTTCCGCATTCCGACTTCCGACTTCTGAATATGGAGACCGACTAATGAATGCATCGGATTACTGCCCGGTAACACGTGAAATTATGGAAGATTTGAAGAGAATTTGCGGCGATGCGTTTGTTTATTCTGATGACGCAAGAAAGCTTGCGAAATATTCACGCGATAAGGTGCCCGGACCATCTGGCCATCTGCCTGAAGTCGTTGTGATACCGAAAACAGCCCGGGAAGTCGCCGAAGTCGTGAAACTGGCCAATCGCGAAATCATCCCCATCACTCCCCGAGGTGCAGGCAGCGGTCTTTCCGGCGGCGCGGTTCCGATATATGGCGGTATCTTACTGTCAGTTGAGCGGATGAACGCTATAATCGAAATCGATGATAAAAACCTGACGGCAGTGGTGGAGCCGGGCGTGGTAACCAATAAGCTGGATGAGGTGTTGCTGAAATACGGATTGTTTTTTGCCGGGTATCCGATGAGCGAGGAATTTTGTTTCATCGGCGGCAACGTAGCTGAGAACGCGGGCGGCGGCAGGGCCGTCAAATACGGCGTGACAGGACAATACATCCATGGGCTCGAGATCGTTGCGCCAACCGGCGAAATTATTCAGCTGGGCGGCAAGCGCGTCAAGGACGTCACCGGCTACAACATGGTTCAACTGATGGTCGGTTCGGAGGGGACCCTCGGAATTTTCACCAAGATTTTCATCAAACTTTTACCATGTCCCACAGTTCGGCAAGCCATCCTGGTGCTGTTCGAGGACGCGGAAGCAGCCATTGCAGTCGTACCTGAAGTTATGACCTCAGGCAAGCTGGTGCCGACTTCGATTGAATTTATGGATGGATTCACTAATACCATGGGATATTATGCGATATACCACCCATCAGTCCATTGAAGATATTGTCGTTCCCATTGCAAGCATTCCGCTGGCTTTGTCCAACCTGAAACTAATTGGTGAAAAATATGGTGTTGCCATTCCAGTGCTCGGACATGCCGGCGATGGTAATTTGCATGCGATACCGCTTAAAAATCCCGCCAGTTCAGTAGATCATTGGCAAGAAATACTGCCCGCTCTGTTGAAAGATATTTAGGCCATGACGGCCGAGTTGGGAGGGATTATCAGCGGTGAGCATGGTATCGGTCACAAACGCCGAGATTATATGAGCCTCGTCATGAGCGAAGCGCACCTTGATATGATGAGGAAGATTAAACGTGCCCTGGATCCGAAAAATATTTTGAATCCCGGCAAAGTATTTAGCTTAGATTGATAGATACAACCTCTTCCCCGGCGGACATTTACTATCTTTTACGCACAACGAGACTCCCAATGGAGTATCCGGCACCAAAGGAGCATATGACGCCGAGATCGCCGGCAGCCAGATCCCGATTGTACAGGTGAAAGGCGATCAGTGATCCTGCGGAGGCCGTGTTGGCAAAGCGGTCGAGAACTACGGGTGCTTCTTCAAAGGTAGCTTCCCGCCCGAGTAATCGCTTGGTAATCATATTATTCATATTAATATTGGCTTGGTGCACCCACCAACGCTTGATGTCAGGGATGGTGAAACCCAGGCTTTGTACATGGTTGCGGAGATGCTGTTCGGCCATGGGGCTGACCTCCTTGAACACCCTGCGGCCGTTCTGATGGAAGAGTTTGTCGGGACCGAAAGGGTCCACATCGTTGACGCGGCTGAGATACCCCATATTGGAACGAACATTGCTGGAATATTGAGTCATGGACTTGGTATGAATGATTTCATAAGAGTGGGGGGCCGTGCAGGTGTCTGCCCGTTCCACGATTGCTGCTGTGGCAACATCGCCAAAGATGAAGTGGCTGTCCCGGTCACAATAGTTGACTTGGGGTGAGGTCAACTCCGGGTTGATCAAAAGAACGCAGCGGGCTGTACCGGCGGTTACCATCTCATAGCCTCGATGCAGGGCAAACGTGGCAGCGGAACAGGCTACCAGCATATCGAAGGCGAATCCTTCTATCCCCAGTTCGTTTTGCACTTCAATTGCAATGGCCGGATAGGAGCGCTGCGTATAGGCACAGGAGACAACGACCGCATCGATGTCCGCAGCGCTTTTACCGGCGGCTTTGATGGCGTCCCGCGCGGCGTTGAGTGCCATCTCCGCCTGATCGGAAAGGGCTTCCTCCGGGCGTTCCGGTATAAGCGGGCGCATCCGCCCGATGTCCAGAATTCCCTCCTTAACCCAGGCAAATCGCTGCTGGATCCCTGAAGCCTTGACAATGAATTCTACTGTGGAGCGGGGTTTTGCCTCGAGTTCGCCTTTTTCGATTTCCTCCGCGTGCTCCGCGTTGTACTGATCTGCCCAGCGGTTATAAGAGGCAACCAATTCTTCGTTGGTGATGACGTGTTCAGGCGTATACAGACCGGTGCCGCTGATTACTACAGAATATGGTTTTGCTGATGACATGAGTATCCTTTTGTTAAGTCGTTTTAAGGCCCAAATCTTCCACGATCTTTGCTTTCAGCTATAATCGTTCCGCGGAAATGACAGGCGTTTTTCCTGGCCTCGGCCGTAGCTTCCGGTTTTTTTGAAATATTAATTGAGCGTAAAATAAGGCGACTTCCCATAGAAAGCAAGTTTTCCCAGCTCACCCGGGACGGCTGCATCCGGCACGATCACAGTCGACCAGAAACCTTTTCGGTCCAGGGACGCATGAATTCAATGCCGCCTCCTGATACGATATAGGTTTTGAAACCATTGGCCCTCAGATGGGCCAGCAGTTCGAGCATCGGTTGGTAAACAAGATCGGTGTAAGGCCGGTTGAAACGCGGGTGTTTGGCCGTGGCCAGCCAGTCCTTCACCACCCGGGCGAACGCGTCGGCCGTCATGCCGGCGGACGTCGCCATGATCAGTTCTACCAGCGCGTGCTCGCCACCGGCAGCGACGGTTTTGAAGTCGCCTTCGAGCGCAGCCTTAAAAGGCTGTTTGTCCTTCCATTGGGAGTGCGTCGGCGCCAGCGCTTTGACCCGGCCGAGGGCGAAGACCACCTGAACGTACATCGGTTTTTCGGCCCACAGGCAGCCGTCATTGTCGAAGACGGCGATGCGTTCCGGCAGCGGCACGAAGGGTTCCATCCAGACACGGAAGGTGCCCGTGGTCTTCTGTTCCATGAAGATCAGCTTCCAGTCCCCGTAGCGCAGGGCGGTCAGATCGCCGTCGTCGGAGAAGTAGAAGATTTCCTTGCGCAGGCTGGGGACGTTGGCCGGGTCCTTGAGGTGCGCGGTGAGGTCATAACCGTCGAGGTGGATCTTGTATTCACGACCGAGTGCCTTGGAGCTGTAGCCGTCGAGGAGATCCTGCTTGATGTCCTTCTTGCCGGCGGCATGTTGTTCTTTGATGAAGGCAATCGCGCGGTCCGAGGTATCGTCATCAACGGTTTGCATGCGCTTTTTGGTCAGCGGTCCGGTAACCTCTATCTTCTGGCTGCCGTCCGCCTGGGCCCGAAAATGAATTACGCACCGGGGAGTCCGACCTTCGAAAGCCCGGTGCGGAACACGCTCTGGCCCAGTATGAAGGACGCACGGCCGGCCGTGCAGGACTGCTCACCGTAATAGTCGGTGAATATCATGCCTTCATTGGCGATGCGGTCGATATTGGGGGTTCGATATCCGACGAGTCCGCGCGTGTAGGCACTGATGTTGGACTGACCGGATGCGTGAGAAATTCAGGTAATAATGTTCATTGTTTTGCAAACCAGTCGGGCTTTTCTGTGTGCCGCGGCAGCCGGGAATAGAAAAGATCATCCATGAACAGCGCAATGTGGCGCGAAATCGGGTTGCGGGTGCACAGGAACCGAATGATATTGTGGTAGAAGGTGTCGGGTTTGGAATAGGGGCAGACGGCCATGCAAATGGCGCAGTCGGTGCCGGCCGTGCGCCAGAATTTATAGCAGGTTTCCATATTGCTTTGCCACTTGACCACCCCGCGTACTTCTTTTTTGCCCCCGGTTTCAATAGATTTGGATGGACAATTGTCCGCGCATTTTTTGCAGATTTCACAAAAATGCTGGACGCCGAAATTAACTGGACTGTCTTCATTTAAATCAAGATCAGTGGTCACCACTGCCAGGCGGACGCGCGGTCCGTGGGTTGGTGTCATGATCAACCCCAATCGGCCGAGTTCTCCAATGCCGGCATCGTGCGCGACAGCGGTGGCCAGCACCTGATAGTTGCCGTCAATATGGGCCCTGGCACTGTAGCCGAGTTTGGACAAATACATGGCAAGGGCAATTCCGATATTGGCCAGATGCATGTATTGAACGGCAGATTCTGTTGCGGCCGGTGCCCGGGGCGTACTGTGCAACATTTCATGATCCATTTCCGAAGAAAAAACGATGGCATGGGTATGATGAACATTGTTTTTTTCACCCCAATTGTGAAGCCGCCGACCGGCGTGAGAGTAAACATGATAGTCTTTTAGCCGGGTAACGCGCACATCCAGGGCCCCCAGGTGTTTGGCAAATCCTTTGACCCGGCGGGTTGCCTCCTCGGTCGACAAGCCAATCGGTTCGGCATCAGGTGAACCCGGATCGGCCAGATGATTGTAGTTGGCGATAAATTCAAAAATAGCGTCAAAGTAAGGTGAATCCAGTTCATGGGAGTACTCCCCCCCGAGTTCACCCAGTTTCGGCATGGTGCGAACGTGATCGTCAAACCCCTTGACCTGGGGATTAAGCTCGGAATAATATTTTTCATACTGGGGCATACCCGGCTCAAGTTCCATACGGCCGAATATAACATGGCGTTCGTCATAGCGCTCGGTTGAAGACGGGTTGATTTCAAGGGGAGCGGGTTTGCCAAATGGCCAGGAAAGCAAACCCAGGCTTGCAACCAGCAGCAGCCAAAAAGTGATGGTGATATAAATTGTGGCCGCAGGATAAACGTGGCCGGTTAAAAACCACGCGCCACCATAGACAGTGGCAATAATCAAGGCAATCGCAGATGCGCGTTTTTCCTTTTCAAAATATGATGCTACGGCAAAACCAAGTAAAAACAGCCAACACAAAAGCCCGGTAAATACAAAAATGAGGTGCACAAAAACTCCCAGTATTAGTTGAATGGTTGAATAGTTGATTTGTTGATTAGACCCTATAGTTGCATAAAATTTTGAAATCCAACTTAGCTGCTGCAATGAAGACCATTGAAAGTATTGACTGATCCTGGATTCTGGTTGCTGGATCCTGGATGTCGTTGAAATTCACCGATAGTGTACTGTTAGATATCCAGCATCGAGTATCAAGCATCCAGCATCAGCCCGGAAAAAGCAACGATCTCAGACATAACGGCCAGGCTAGATGACAAGAATTTATGCAATGTTAGGGT
>Ga0209791_1000198_pt1 | contig 30203 bp, 26 predicted proteins | sample WorMetTyACAVOLI1_FD_187422 | JGI IMG/M metagenome (GOLD analysis project Ga0209791, IMG submission 187422) | Marine gutless worms symbiont microbial communities from Max Planck institute for Marine Microbiology, Germany - Olavius algarvensis... ... | reverse complement strand
TCGAACTACGCTGGGCACGCTTCGCATTCGGAGTGATTCTATAGTTCTTTGGTTAAAACAATATTAATCGTGGCCTGCCACGCGTAGCCTTTACGGCGAAGCGTGGTGGAGGCGGCGGGAGTCGAACCCGCGTCCGAAAACATTCCACTCGGGCATCTACATACTTATCCTGAAATTTAAATTTCGCCCTGCAAGACTCCTTCAGGCTGGATTCCTGAAGGGCTAGCCTGCTGAAGTTTCGCCGATTCCGTTACAGGCGCCCAGAATCAACTATCCCGCTAGTCGATGCCCTTATCAGGTCCGCAGGATTAACCTGACAGGACACTGGCTATTTATGCAGCCAGAGCATATTCATAATCATCTGCGATTATGTTTTAGGTCCCATCGTTTTTACGAGCTGACAGGAGCTCGGTATGCAGCCGGAGCTTCTTTGTCCCCGTCGAAGCCGTTTCGCCCCCAAATACAAACTTCGTCTGCAGCTCAAAGCGGATCGCTTCCCAGTGAAATCCTCCAGAGGAGGTCCGCTATGCGGAATTTCACGGGGCAGGCATAGCTCAACGTTGAGGTGGGTGGACAAGGGGTTATGTGAAAGAGCAATTGTGCCTCTAAGGTAAGCTAAAACAAGCGTTTTGTCAAGATAAGGCTGTCCTCTTGACGATTACCACGGTTCATCACCCGGTAATAAGCACCAGGATAGTTTATGCTCAAGGTAAAATTTTCATTTTGTTTGACAGATTATATTTCTGAAGCAATTTAAGTCAATTTTGAAGAATCACCGGTTTTTATAAAATCAGCATTTAATTCTAGTTCAGTATCTAATTGTTATAATTATAAATATAAACTTGACACCTGCTAAAGATATGAGGTATCCGGAATGATAACGACTTCATAACTCATACATTCAAAGATTGATAACCCTTAAACCATAATCATAAATAGCCATGATTAGGGGTATCCAGAAAGCACCAGATTGCAGCCTCCAAGGGTTAATCGCCCTTCGGAGGCTTTTTGTTTTGGTGGCGTCTATGATCTGGAACAAAAGGCAATATAACATCTATTAAGGTACGAAACTTCTTCTGAGACTGCACTCTGAAGAAATGCCCTATGGGCCTAAAGAAGTATTGGGGGAAACCATGGCAAATCGTAATTTCAAATCAAAAAGTCCATTTCCCATGAAGGCCCTGACTGTTTCCCTGGTTTTCACAATTGTTCTGTTCGTCGTCTTCGGCTATCTCATTTGGGCCACTTACAAAGATTATAAATCGACTGAACTGGCCAATCTCAGATGCCGCGAACTAAACGGCATCATTCTTCATTTCGACGAAGTTCTGACTATGTCGGCCCGCATGGCGGCGGCTACGGGAAACATGCAGTGGGCAGAGCGTTATCGGCATTTTGAACCGCTTCTGGATGATGCCATCAAGGAAGCTAAGAAAATGGCACCCAAAACCTTCATGACTAGAGCCGCGGCCATGACAGACGCTGCCAATGCTAAGCTGGTTGCCATGGAAAGAAGAAGCTTTGAACTGATACAAACAGGAAATCGTCAAGCTGCCAGTGTTTTGCTATCCAGTGAGAATTACGAAAAAGAAAAAATGCTTTACCGCAAAGGGATTGAGCAGATTTCGTCCGGCCTGGATAATCGCATCTTATCTTCGATTGAGAGTCACCTCCGCCGGGGGCTATTTGCTGTAATATCGGTAGTGGTCGTCGTGCCGGTCCTATCAATTATCTGGCTGCTGGTTGCGCGAACGTTGAATAATTATATCGCCGATCTTAATCGAACCAAGGAGGCGTTGCGGGAGAGTGAGAAGCGTTACCGAACGTTAATTGCCAAAATGATCAATGGCTTTGCACTTCACGAAATCATATGTGATGAGGCCGGCAAACCGTGTGATTATCGATTTATAGAGGTCAACTCCGCTTTTGAAGAAATGACGGGATTAAAAGCCGAAGAGATCGTTGGAAAATCAGTGCTTGAAATCTTGCCGCAAACAGAATCATACTGGATTGATAATTTCGGCAAGGTTGCCTTGACGGGGAAATCTGTCCAGATTGAAAATTATTCGCGGGCTTTTGACAAATTCTTTGAAGTAATGGCTTACAGTACCCGGAAAGGACAGTTTGCCACTGTATTCACGGATAAAACAGACCGCCGAAAAGCTAAGGAGGCCTTGCAACTGACCCAGTTTGCGATAGATCGATCCTCTGATGCTTGCTTTTGGATGGGATCCGATGCACGCTTTATATATGTAAATGATGCTGCCTGTCGGGCGCTTGGTTATTCACGCGAAGAACTCCTGTCGCTGACGCTTCATGACATCGATCCGGGTATCCCCCGGGAGGTCTGGCTTGAGCATTGGTCAGATCTGCAACGTCGAGGCTCTTTTACGATGGAGTCCAATCACCGTGCCAAGGACGGTCGATTATTTCCGGTTGAAACCGTTGTCAATTTTGTAAAATTCGGCGACAGGGAGTTCAATTGCGCATTTGCCCGTGATATTACTGACCGCAAAAAAATGCAGGATGAACTGCTTAGAGCCCAGAAACTCGATTCCATTGGTATTCTCGCCGGCGGTATTGCCCATGACTTTAACAATCTTTTATCCATCATCATGGGCAATATTGATCTGGTAAAAAACGAATTTAAGCCTGGAGCCGATATTTCTGCTCTATTGGCAGAAACTGAAAAAGCAACCTTGCAGGCACAAGAGCTGACCCAGCAGCTTATTACATTTTCAAAAGGCGGCGCACCCGTTAAACATGTCAGCTCCATAAAAGAGCTTGTCAAGCAAATAAAAAAATCTCCAAATTTAGGTTCGAACATTATGTGTGAATTTACCCTCGCTCCCGACCTTTGGGCTGTTGAATTTGATGAAGGTCAGCTGAAACATGCAATCAACAATATGATTGCTAATGCTGTGGAATCCATGCCTGCTGGTGGAACAATCAATGTGCTGGCGCAAAATTTCAATCTTGCTGCCGAGAAGGATTTGCAGTTTCCAGAAGGAAGGTATGTCAAGATTTCAATCCGTGACCATGGTGTTGGAATACCAGAAAAGCATCTATCCCTGATATTTGATCCCTACTTTTCTACCAAGGAGTTGGGACTTCAGAAAGGACTTGGCTTGGGACTCACAACAACCTACTCCATTGTCAACCGACATGACGGTTACATAACCGTTGAATCCGAGATGGGTGTCGGAACGACGTTTACTTTATATCTTCCTGCACATGAAAAGGATATCAGTCAATCAGAGCCCCTAGGGGTAATCCAACCAGAAGAGCCGGGTGTCCGGACCGGGCGGGTTCTTTTAATGGATGATGAAGAAATGATCAGGGATATTGGCCATCGGATATTAAGTCGACTGGGGTACGAAACCGAACTTGCTGCTGATGGTAATGAAGCGATAGCGATGTATCAAGAAGCAATGGACTCAGGTAAGCCTTTTGAGATTGTCATACTGGACCTAACCGTGAAAGGTGGTCTTGGGGGCAAAGACGCCGTTAAAAAAATATTGAAAATAAATCCGCATGCTAAGGTGATTGTTTCAAGCGGTTATTCAAATGATCCTGTGATGGCAAGATTCAGGGAGTATGGTTTTAGAGGGGCTTTGCCCAAGCCATACAAAATAATAGATATGATTGAAACATTAAAGAAGATTACAAAGGTAATCGTATAACCAAAACCGGGATCGGGGATTGCCTGACCACCCATTTGGCGGTGCTGCCGATCAGGACATCGGCGATGGCGCTCTGGCCGTGGGTGCCCATGACGATGAGATCACAACTCAGTTTCTTGGCGGTTTCAACGATAACTTCGGCGGGTGAACCGCTTTGGATCAAAATTTCGTCAGTAATAAAGGCCTGATCTTCCCCATCGGCCTTGGCCTCCTCGGAAAATGCCTGCAAAACTTCTTTCAGGGCAACCGGCCCCCTCTTTTTGCCGATCAACTGATTCCGGGCTTCGGAATAATTTCGGTTTTTAATCTCTTGCCAGGTGTCGGCATTGATCATGTTCGTTATAAATTCTTCCCCGGGAAATTCAGCGAGCACATGCAGGATCGTGATGCCGGCGCCATACATATTGGCCAGGCTGACCGCATAGGAAAAGGCGTGAACTGCACTTTCCGACAGGTCGGTTGCATACAGGATTTTTTTGATCTGGATGTTGGGTAGGTTCACGTTTATCTCCCGAAATATAAATTGGGCAGCCACAGGGCAATCCCGGGAAACAGCATGACAATGGCCAAACCGACCATCATAACCAGCACGAAGGGTATGATCGAGCGGTAGATATCCGCCAGCGATACCTCCTTGGGCGCCATGGCCTTCATCAAAAACAGGTTATAGCCGAAGGGCGGCGTCATGTAGGCAATCTGGCAGGTGATCGTATAGAGAACACCGTACCAGATCGGATTATAGCCCAGACTGATTACCAGGGGCACATAAAGGGGCGCTACAATAATCAGCATGGCCGTATCGTCCAAAAACATACCCATCAGGATGTAGGACAACTGCATCATCACGAGGACGCCGAACGGGCTGAGCCCCCATCTTTCGATAAATAGAGACTTGATGGCATGCACGGCACCCAGACCGTCAAAAACCGCACCAAAACAGAGGGCTGCCAGAATCACCCACATGAACATGCAGCTGACGCTCAGCGTATTTTTTAAGGTCTCATCGAGCACCCGCCGGTTTAAGCGGCCCTTGACGAGAGCGGCAATGGTGGTTGCGGTCGCTCCGGCGGCCGAACATTGAACGAGACTGGTGATCCCCATCAGAAAAAGTCCGGTCATGGCGAAAATAATGACCAGGGGAACGATTCCGGCCCGCAGCAGTCGCAATTTCTGCCCCCAGGTGATGGTCTCCAGTTCTTGCTTAGATAATGCGGGTCCCAGCTGGGGCTGAAGTCGGCACCTGATATAAATGTATGCCATAAACAGGCCTGCCAAGAGGAATCCGGGAAAAACACCGGCCAGCCATAGCTGGCCGACGGGTTGTCTGGCGATCATGCCGTAGAGAACCAGCACCACACTGGGCGGAACCATAATCCCCAGGGAACTGCCGGCCTGGATGACACCGGTAACCATGACCTTGTTATAGTTGCGCTTAAGCATTTCCGGCAGGGCGAGGCTCGCGCCAATGGCCATGCCGGCCACACTCAAGCCGTTCATAGCAGATACGGCGACCATCAGCCCCATGGTTCCGATGGCCAATCCACCACTGACCGATCCCATCCAGACATGAAACATTCGGTAGAGGTCGCTGGCTATGCCGGATTCCGAAAACATATAGCCCATATAGATGAACAACGGCAGGGTCAGGAGGGGATACCAGTTCAGTAAGGCGAACGCCGCGTTAAAGGGCATTTCGGCCGCACCCTTGCCCCACAACATTAGCGCAAACAGTGTAGCGACCCCACCGATGGCACCGAAGACACGCTGCCCGGTGAGCAGCATCAGCATCATGGAAGAAAAAATCAGTACCGCGATAAGTTCATAACTCATGTTAAAGCTTCTCCCCTCTCGCCTTTGCTAAATCCTTGAAAAATGTGGCGATTGCCTGCAACAGCATCAGCAGCACGCCGGTTCCCATGATAATTTTGATGGGAGCCATATACGGTGCCCAGGCGGATCGATTTTTTTGCCCGTACATGACCGCGTATTCTATACTGGAATAGGCGCCGTAGAGGAGAAACACCAGGTAGAAAATCATAAAGAGACCGCTAAAAACGTCAACCGTAGCCTTTCTCTTGTCCGACCAGCGGCCATAGAGCAGATCCATTCTGACATGCCCTTTGAGCATCATGGAGAACCCGCCGCCAAGCAGATAATAAGCGGCCATCGTGAACTGTGCCATCTCGACAGACCATATGCTTGACTTGCCAAAGAGGTTTCTGGCTACCGGTTCGTATAGCAGAATCCCGATCATAAGGAAGACAAGATACATGGAGAACGTGCCGACCACCTTGTTAACTGCATCAACAGCGTGCACGAATTTTTTTACTGCTGTAGGCATTTTTGCCCCTTTCCTTTGGTGCCGTTACCCGGAATCAAATTGAGCGACTTTTTACCCGAATTGCACCGATCTATTTCATATTCCCGCCAGTGGCAGAATTATGCATCAGTATTTCAGCACATTTACCGGTAACAAATCGCTCAGCCTGAATTTTAATCTTGGTTTTAGAGGTTTGCCTTCCCTGGTCGGTATAAAACGCGAGCCAGGAAAGGCTTGCTCTATATTATACGTTTAATACCCAATAACCTAGTACCGGTAGGGAGGACCGGCGTCTTTCATGGTTTGGGCGTATTCTTTGAGTATTTTGACGACCTTGGCACTTCTGGGGCTCTTTTTGGCAGTCTCGTCCCAGAATTTAAGGGCGGCATCTTCCACCTGCTTCCACTCTTCTGGGGGGATGGAGGTGAGCTTCAGTTTCCCGCCCTTGGTGCGGTAATGCGCCTCACCCCACCAGTACCAGTGTTGCCGATAGTAATGCGAACTGTCCATTTGAAGTTTAAACAACGTTTGCAGGCGCTCCGGCAGGGCATTCCATGCATCGGAGTTGGCATAATACGAACCCGCCCAGGCGCCGGAGATGGGATTGGTCAGATAATAATTGGTGACATCCGCCCATCCGACCGTATAGTCCTCGGTGATGCCGGACCAGGCCACCCCGTCCAATTCACCGGTTTGAACGGCCATCTCGATGTCCTCCCAGGGCAGGGTTACCGGGATGACGCCGAATTGCTGCATGAACCTGCCGCCGGTGGGAAACATGAACATTCTCAGTCCCTTGAGGTCTTTAAGGTGTCGGATCGGCTTGGTGGTAGCAAAATTGCAGGGGTCCCAGGCCCCGGCACTGAGCCAGGTGACGCCTTTGATTTCAGAGAAGGCTTCCTGCCAGATTTCGTTCAGCCCGTACCAGTTAAACAGCACCGGAACATCCAGTGAATAGCGGGAAGCAAAGGGGAAGTAGGCGCCAAATATGGACACGTCCACAGGTGCCGCGATGGAGTCATCATCATACTGGACGGCTTCAATGGTTCCCTTTTGCATGGCTCTAAACAACTCACCCCCGGGCACCAGCTGATCGGAATTGTACAGCTCGATCACCATCTCGCCATCGGCGACCTTGTTAAACGCATCGATTGCCGGTTTGCAGACATGCGCGGCAAGGGCTGCACCGGCATAGGTTTGCATTCTCCACTTGATGGTGGTTTTCTTGGCCGCATGTACAAAGGGTGCATTTACCGCTGTGGCAGCTATTGCAGCGGCCCCTACGCCTGCTTTTTTGAGAAAATCGCGTCTTTTCATTCTAACTGGCTCCTTTCATGGTGTTATGGTTAACGAACGTCGAAATCAAATTGACAGAATACAGATGAATAAATCGTGGAATCCTTAAGGTGTCAAGATGATGGCCCATCGTCAAGGATTTAATGCGCCACAGCGTCGATATATCCCTGCTGTGATGCAAAACGGACTACCTGTCTATACAATTTTTGTGATAAAAAAAAGCCCTCTTTTTAAAGCTCGAGCAAAGCTTAACCTAACACTTGCGTTAGGGTCATTATTTTTTGACTAAATATTGGAGCTTTGTCAAGAAATTTATGGTAAATTGGAAATCCCATTTTTAGAGTTCAGTAATTAACCCGCCCAGATGACATCAAAACATTCTCATCAATAAAAGAGATTGACTCAATATATACAGCCGTTATATTTATTCCGTTTAATTAATCCGCCCTGAAAATTAGCATTTTATAAAAGAAGTATGAACCGATTTAGATCGAAAAAGAGGAAACTGAAATGAGCAACACAACGCGCCTTTTGGACCAGGAATTTACAACGGAAGTATGCCATCGACTTTTACCGGAATGGAAAGGCCTCGATATCCAGATCATCGAGCTGAGCGGCGGCATAACCAACAAGCTGTTTCGGATCCGATCGGAAAAGGGAGATTACACGGTTCGGATTTATGGCGATAAAACAGATCTGTTCATTAACCGTGACCACGAGGCCCACACGATCCAGGAAATGGCCAAGGTCGGCGTCGCCTCCAGCATGATCAAATACATGCCCGAGATCGGGGTGACCATTGTGGAATTTATCGGCGATTCCATCGTTCTCACCAACGATCATTTTCAGGACCCGTCGCTGCATTCGAAAATCGTGGCGCCGATCCGGAAAATCCATACGAGCGGGGTGCGGCTGAAAAAGATTTTCAACCCGCTCGTGGAAGTGATGAAAATGTCAGCCATCCTTAAGGGACTCGATGCGGAATATAAGGAATTTGATATATCAGGCACTATCCAACGCCTGATCAAGCTGTCGAGCATCATTAACCTGCCCGAAAGTGAATATACCCCCTGCCACAATGACCTGCTGGCTGATAATTTTATCCTGATCAATGACGATGCCCGTGACCGGTACGCAGAACCCATGTATATCATCGACTGGGAATATGGCGGCATGGCACCCAAATATTATGATATGGCGGATATGTTCCAGGAGATTCTGGTTCCGCGTGCATCGGAAAAATGCATTGTTGCGGAATATTGTGAAGGCGACAACTCCGATCGGACCCTATTCTTTATCGATCTGTTCAAACCATTTCCAGATATTTACTGGTTTTTGTGGAGTCTGATTCAGCTCAATATTTCAAAAATCGAGTTCGACTATTACAATTACGGCAAGGTTAAATATGAGAATGCAGTGGGCAACTTGGGATTTGTTGAGAAGGAGTACGGTGTAGCCGTCTAACAATACACAGCGTCGTTCTAAATTACGCATTTGCCATTTGGAGAGTTGATTTTTTAATTATTATATCGAGTCAATCATGCAGAACGCTGTGTATGTATGGGAAAGGATTTAATTAGACAGGATTTACCGGAGTTTTTGGATTTTTAAAATACCCGGTTTCCAGATGAAACCGGGTATATGCAATCCGCTGAACGGAAATTGAATCGAATCCATACCTCAACACTTCACGGCTTTTGCAGCAACAGGACAAAAATTAAGCCAACACTTCGGCGAGACAATCGAACGATCCGTTCCATCCGAAAGCGTGGCTTTCTTTCGACGCTTCCGTCGGCAAGAAATCATGGGTCAGAGTTAAGCGCGTGGAGGACCCCATGTCCTCAAACTCAATGGTAATCACGGTTTCGGCGTATAGGCCGGCACTTCCCTCACAGCCCTGTCCATCCAAAATCCCGGTAAATACCAGTTTGTTGGGCGGGTCGATTTCGCGGTATTCACCTTGATGGGTGGCGATTTGCCCGTCCGGCAGCTTCAACGTGTACTGGTATTTTCCGCCGACCTTCAAATCGATCTGGGCGGATTCAGTGGTAACGCCCTTGGGTCCAAACCATTTCATTAATATTTCCGGATCGGTCCAGGCTTGAAATACTTTTTCGCGCGGTGCGTTGAAATCACGTGTCAGTGATAAGGTGTAACTTTGAATATCAGCAGCCGGTAAGCTCATTTTAGGTCTCCTTCATATGTTTTTGTTAAGATATTCCGCTAATGCATCGAATTGATCTTCCCAGAATTGCCGGTAGCGGGCGATCCAGTCCGATGCCAGCTTGAGTGAATCTGATTGCAGTTGAAAACGGTGCCATTGGGCATCTTTTTTACGTACGATCAGATTGGCGTTTTCCAACACCTTTAAATGCTTGCTGATGGCCGGCTTGGAGATCCCAAACGGTTCGGCCAATTGACCCGCAGAAGCTTCTCCGATGGCAAGTCTTTCTATAATCGCCCTGCGCGTCGGGTCGGCCAAAGCAGCAAATATTGAGGTGAGGTCCTTAGTGATCATTAATTAACCTTTCGCTTAATTAACCTTAAGGTTAAACATAAAGACCTTTTTCCAATTGTCAAGGGTCAAAAAAAATAAAGCGTTATTTGGTTATTTGTTGTTCGTGATTGGGTCGTGCGATTTATGGGGTGATATGCTATAACCCTAATTATTATTCTGGTCATTGAATATTGAGATTTGGGATTTATTTGTAGTTTGGTGCATGCGATTTGGAATTCCCTTATCTTAAAAATCTATAATGAACGTAAAAAGATTGGGAATTAAGCTGTCGGACGGCGGACCATCCCCCCCGAATAGAAGGTATCCATGCTCTTAATTCACCCGCCGGTGGCCAAACCCTGTGAGCCTCCCGGCGGCATTGCAAAACTTGCCGGGGCGCTTAAACGCCACGGGGTGAAACATTCGGTTTTAGACGCCAATCTGGAGGGGTTGTTGAACCTCATCCTGGGGCCGTCGGCCGCATCCGACCGGTGGACCGTGCGGGCATTTCGCAGCCGGCGTCACCACCTTGAAGCGCTCAGGAAACCGCCGCTATATCGCACGCCCGATCGCTATCGACGAGCAGTAGCAGACCTCAACCGGCTGGCTGAAATGGCTGCCCGCCAGAAGTCGGTTCACCTGAGCCTGGCAAACTACCAGCATCCCGAGCTTTCTGCGCTCAGAAGTTCCGATCTTCGCCGGGCGGCCCGCTATCCGGAGGACAATCCATTTTTCGTGTATTTTAAAAACCGCCTGGAGACGCTTTTTGAAAAAGAGCAGCCGCGTGTTCTCGGGGTTTCCATGAATTATCTGAGCCAGGCCCTGTGCACATTTGCCATGCTGGGCTTTATCCGTCGACAGTGGCCGGAGCTGACCCTGGTTCTGGGCGGCGGGCTGCTCACTTCGTGGATGCAGCGGCCGGGCTGGCAAAACCCCTTCCAAGATCTGGTGGATCACCTGGTAGGTGGTCCGGGGGAAGCGGCCCTGCTCACTTTACTCGGGACTCCCGGGGTACGGACATCCCCAGCGAAACATTACCAGCCCGACTACGATCTATTCCCCCTGGCGGATTATCTGGCACCCGGCACGATTTTGCCCTACAGCGCATCGACGGGCTGCTACTGGAACCGGTGCGCATTTTGTCCCGAAAAGGCCGAAGGCAACCCTTATGCAGCCGTACCGGTCGACCGCGTCATCGGGGATCTCAAAGTGCTGGTGGAACAGACCCGGCCGTCTCTGATCCATCTGCTGGACAATGCCGTCAGCCCAGCCCTGATGGAGGCCCTGGTGATGCAGCCTCCGGGAGTTGCTTGGTATGGATTTGCCCGGATCAGCCGCCGTCTGGCAGATCTGGATTTTTGCAGGGCACTGAAACGATCCGGCTGCGCGATGTTAAAAGTCGGCCTGGAATCCGGGGCTCAAACCGTACTGGATGCGGAGCAAAAGGGAATCGACCTGGCATTGGCCACCCAGGCGTTGCGAAACCTCAAAAAAGCAGGCATCGCCGCATATGTCTATCTGCTCTTCGGAACGCCTTCGGAAACCCTAACCGAAGCGCGCACGACCCTGGAATTTACTGTCAGACACAGCGACTCGATCGATTTTCTGAACCTGGCCATTTTCAATTTGCCAATATGTGCACCGCAGGCTCAGCAGCTGGAGACCAAAAGCCTTTATGAGGGTGACCAATCGATTTACACCGGGTTTCGTCATCCCAAAGGGTGGGACCGTGGATCCGTCAGGCAATTTCTGGCTAAAGAATTTAAAAGGCATCCTGCCGTGCGAAAGATCTTGATCCAGGACCCGCCCCTTTTTACTTCCAATCATGCACCGTTCTTCAAGTTAGAACATGTCCGGTTTCAAATCCAGTGAATAGTCGACACCCGCCATGCCGAATCCGTGGTGCCTTAAAAATTCCGCCCTTAATCCCTCAATGTCGGCAAGCTCGCTGAGGTTGTCCTGATCGACCTGCTGCCAGAGATTTCGAACCTCATCCTGAACATCCGGACGCATTTCCCAGTCATCGAGACGAACTCGACTTCTGGCATCCAGCTTGGGAACATCTCCGCTGAACAGAAAATCCTGATAAAGGCGATGGATTTGCTGGATGCAGCCTTCATGCAGGTTTTTCGCTTTCATGACCCGGTACAGCAGGGCAATATAAAGTGGAACCGCCGGTATGACGGCACTGGCGCGGGTGATCAGGGCTTTGTTGACGCTGATCAGCGCATGTCCTTCTATGGCTGCCAGCATGCTGTTGATATCCGCGGCCTTTTGTTCCAGATCTTTTTTGGCGGCACCAATGGTCCCGTCACGATATAAGGGACGGGTTTGCTCCGAGCCGATATAAGAAAACGCAACGGTCTGAAAGCCCCGGGCGAGAAGATTTTTGGCAAGCAACCGGTCGATCCACAGCATCCAATCTTCGCCACCCATCACTTTGATGGTGTGCGCAATCTGCTCCTCGGATGCCGGCGCGGCGGTAACCTCACTGACAACACCGCTCAGAAAATCAACTGTTTTTGCCGTAAACGGATTGTCGATGGGTTTGATGACCGAAGAATAAATTTCACCGGTGGCCGGATCGATCCGCCTGGGAGCTGCAATGCTGTAAATTAAAAAATCAACCTGGCCCAGCCGGTCTTTGATGATGGCCATGGTTTCTGATTTCGTTTCCTCGGAAAACGCATCGCCATTGACATTCCAGGCCGACCGCCCCGCAGTTTCCGCTGCATGCCTGAAGGCCTCGATGTTATACCATCCGGCCGTTGCGGTCCGGCTGGCACTGCCGGGCTTTTCAAAGGCCAGTCCGATCGTTGCCGCATCAGATGCAAAAGCCGACACAATTCTGGCCGCCAGGCCATAGCCGTTGGATGCGCCGATAACCAGTACTTTTTGAGGGCCCTCAATTTTTCCGCGTTCCCTGACATAATTTATCTGCGTTTTGACCTGGGCCGCGCATCCCACCGGGTGTGCATTGATGCATATATTCTGTCGTATTCTGGGATTAATGATCATAATTTTCTGTGCTCCATGTATTAGGATTGCGAACTCAATAACTTGAACCATATTGCTCGTCTTTTGGCCCGTCTTCTGCGTTGCGTTAAAGCCCACGTACGGTAAGTATGCGACCCTCAACGCGCCTTGAATACGAACCAAAATCCGTCGCAATCTTTGTTCAATTTATTTCGTCCCCAATCCTTAGTCTCACAGAGCTTATAAAATCCGTTTGGCGAAGTCCACAACTTTTCCACCATGGAAGATCGCAAATAAAATGATTTTTTTAACGGTAAAGTTGCCCCCAAGGATGCTGATGCTGCTTAGGCGCAATTTATGGGTTTCATGTGTCAGGGAGTTGAGGTGCTAGATCCCAACCCGGACAAGCCGGAATTGAATATTGACGATTGAAGATTGAAGATTTGTGTGAAACTGCATTGATTTAGACGGGATTAACAGGACCAACAGGATTTTTTTTGCTGATTATGGCTATGTCCTGTTTTAAAAAACCATCGAGAATCCTGGACGGGGTATTTATCAGGGCGGATTAATTAAAGCGCAACCCCTTTTTTGCGCAGAAAGTCCGCAAAGCTTTCCCGTTGCGGAATTTCGAAATGAACGTCGTTTAAATTCTCGCGGATCGGAAGCCGGCCATAGGCATGACAGGCCGCCACAGCCGCGTGAATATGCTCAGGCGGAGTTTGGAATCCCGGATTAAAATTGGTCAACCGCCTCAAGGACCTTCAGCATGATGCCGCTGATTTCGTCCTGCCGTACCCCGATAAAATCCATGGTGCCTGTTTCAAGCTCAGAGAAGGTCTCATCGTCGTCGTAGGAGATGCCACCCATCGTTGCAACATAGTCCGCCATATGGATTACATAGGACAGTTCATCGCCGTTTGAAATCGATGGTTGATGATGACTCCCGATCGCCAGACTGATATTTTCAGGAATATTCCATGTCTGGCAAACCTCAGATGCAATTTCTGCATGATCGAATCCGAAAATATATCGTTCAGCTTCGAGAAAGGTTTTTTCCTCTTGCACCATATAAACGGAGATTTGGTCCATATTTTGCCGGATATGTCTGTCAAGGATGATTTTACCCACATCATGGATTAACCCGGCTGTGTGAGCCTCGTGGATTAAGTCTTTATTTTTTATTTCCGCTATCATTTTGGCGGTGAAGGCTACCGAGAGTGAATGTTTCCAAAGTTCCTGCGAGTCGTAACCATATCCCGGCATACTCCCGGACAGGATATCAGCGGTACCGGCCATGGTAACGATTTCGCCCAGAGTATGATAGCCCAACAAAATTGAGGCCTGGTGGATGGATGAAATCTTGCCGCTCATCCCGTAAAAGGCCGAATTGGCCATTTTTAGAACCTTAGCTGCAATGGCCTGATCTGTTTCAATGACACCGGTGAGGTGCGAGATGTCTGAATTGGGATCAGATATTATGTGCTGGAGGTCAATCACAACTTGAGGCATCGGGGGCAAATCTTTGATGCTCTGAATAATCCTGTATTTCAACTCTTCTTGATTTTGCGCGGTTTCAGACTGGCAGGCCCTGGTGGAAGATTCTCTTTCATCCCGGGAAGTCGCCGCAATTTGATCTAATTCCGTGTCAATTTTTACATTTTCATCGCGAGATCGGCAATTACATACGTGTTTGCTGATCCCGCTTAACAATTCATCCTTCGATTTATGCTTATTTTGACAACCATCGCAGACAGCTTCCATATCTCCCTCCCTCAGAGTATACTATCGGTCTTAATATCGGCATTTATTTCCGATTCTTTAATGGAGAAAATATGTTGCCAAAAGAAAGTTGATGATTATCTTGAACCAATTTAGAAGTACTAAATATCTTACAACCCATCGACGGAATTCGAAATGAAAAAAAGAGATCTCAATCAGATAAAGAAGATATTAACCCAGCAACTTTCAGAGTTTTTAAGCAGGGCCGACTGCAGTCTGGATGGGGTTGGGGAATCCAACGAAAATTTGTCCGATGTTCTTGATCGGGCCGCATTAATTGCCGAGCGAAATTTTTCTCACCATCTTTGCAGCCGGGAGAAACTCCTTATCAGAAAAATCGAGCGCTCCCTGCAGGATATCGAAAACGGAACCTACGGACGCTGTCAGCACTGTGAAGAAGATATTTCGGTTAAGCGGCTGAAGGCCCGACCAACAGCCCGATATTGTATCGATTGTAAAACGCAGCTTGAAACCATGGAGCGGCTGACAGGTATTGAGACCAACTAAGCAGTTGTCTTGCCACCCCCCGACTGCTGAATTACCTTGGCCACCAACCCCGTCCAACCGGTTTGATGGGCAGACCCCAGCCCGGCGCCATTGTCGCCGTTGAAGTACTCGTTAAACAGAATGAGGTCTCGCCAGTTGGAATTGCCGCCGTCAGGCAGATAAAGATGGTTTTCAAAAAACCAGTTCAATCTCCACTTAAATACCGGCAGGTTTTCAAGCAGCTCATATTCAAGCGTTTCAACAGCCAACAAGGGCATCAGGCCGACCAGGGATCGCACTTTCATGTAGCTGTGGGTGGGCGTGCTGTCCAGGTAAAACCAGTATTCTTTGGCGTCTTCACCATGATTGCCTTCGGATCCGGTCAGTCCGAACATCCGCTCCTTTAATATGGGGTCTTGCCCGTTCCAAAGCCCCAGGGCAAAGCAGATGTACTGGAAGCGATCAGAGATGCCGGCAATAATGAGAAGTTTGATCTCGCAAAATCATATACTGGAGATCCTTATAGTAATACGATGAAATCAGTGGCTGGTATACTGGGCAGCGCTTTTCAGGACAGCATGCCGCAGGCATTGAATCTGGAACGAATTGAGATTCAGACCGCCTGGGGAATGCAGGTGCTTTATCACGCCAAAAATTTCCAGCGCCCGGCTTATTTATTGTTCCGCCACGGTTTACCCCATCGGTTGCTGCCCAATCAAATCAACTTTCGGTCCCAGGCTCAGGCCTTAAAACAGGTGGACTGCGGGGCCTTGCTGGTAACCAGCTCAGTGGGCGTGATGGCCTCCGATCTGCCCCTGTTCAAACCGATGCTCGTGACGGATCTGATGATGCTGGACAACCGACTGCCGGATGGTTCGACCTGTACCATGTTTACCGAGCCGTCTTCAAAGCAGGGGCATCTGGTTGTAACGGAAGGATTGTTTTCGGGGGAATTAAATCGGCAAATTCACAGGCTGGCTGGAGACCTGATTCATGTAGCAAGGCAACAAATTATTTTTGCTTATGTTCCCGGACCGCGCACCAAAACACCGGTGGAAAACAAAATCTGGCACGAACTGGGCGCCCAGGTAAATTCCATGACCCTGGCACCTGAAGTAATTTTGGCCAATGAATTGAAAATCCCCTGTACGGGATTGGTGGTCGGCCACAAGTATTCGGCCCCGGAAATTAAAAACATTGCCGACCCAAAATCAATGTCCGATTCACTGGAATCTTCCAAATACGCAATGGAAACCTTGGTCTTGCGATTCCTTGAAGATGGCGAACCGGTTTCGTTCGGCAACCGGATTTACCGGTTCAACCATGAATAGCACCCGGCCGGATCGCAATGAACTGATCGCATTTGCCCGCAGATACGCTTCCGGTGTAAGCGATAGGTCTCCCTTGGAGCAGCTGAGGGGGGGCAGTCTGAATTTTGTCTGGCGCATACACAGCCCATCCGGTAAATCATTTATTATTAAGCATGCGCCGCCGTATATTGCATCAGTGCCGGACATTGCATTCGATGACAGCCGCATTGTATTTGAGGTAAACATTCTCAAGGCATTTCAGTTTCGAAATGAGCTCAATCAACTAATCGGAATCAGTGTTCGGCCGCCTGAATTTCTGGGAAGTGACAACCGCCGCCATCTCCTGCTTATGGAGGACATCGGCGCCTGGCCGGATTTACTGCAGGCCGTTCGGTTTACCGGTTACAACTTTGCTTCCTTGGGCAGTAATCTGGGAGCATATATTGCTCAACTGCATCTGCAAACTTATCAAAACAAATGGTTTGCCGATAATTTTGCCAATTTGCCGGTCCAACGAACCCGGCTGCAGGTCCAATATAATGGCTGCCTGGAATTTTGTCGCCGAGCGCACCTGCCGGATGCTGAAAAGATCGGAAAATTGTGTCGTCAACTCGGCGAAAAATTCAATACGGTGGGAAAATGTCTAATTATGGGCGATCTTTGGCCTTATTCGATACTGTTGGGCCGCGAAGAAATTCGACTGATTGACTGGGAGTTGACACACTTTGGCCGCCCGGCCCAGGACGTGGCCCATCTCTCAGCTCATTTATGGATGATGTTCCATCGGACCTCCCGGCCGTCACAAAAAGATCGAATCGGCCGATTCAGACAAACATTTCTGGCGAGCTACTTTAATGAGGTCGCGAGGCAAAAGCCGGAACTCATCAGCGCGGAAGATGAGCGCGATTTTCAAATCCACTTTGGCGCGGAAATTTTAGCCCGCACTCTGGGAAATTTTCAAAACAATTATCTTTACGACGGGCTAACACCGGAGCATCCGGTTATTCTGGAAGCCATTGCAGAGGCCCGTAAATGGATCTACGGAGACTATGCGGCATTCAAGCCATAAACTGATGAAAAATAAAGCAATAGATGAACTAACGCCTGCTGAATGGGAATCCCTGTGTGATCATTGCGGTCTTTGCTGTCTTCAGAAGCTTGAAGATGAAAATACAGGCAAAGTTAAATATATCGGTATTGCATGCGAATTTTTGGATATTGAGAAGTGTGAATGTCTGGTGTATGAAAATCGCCATTTCGCCAACCCGGATTGCGTTGCCCTGACCAGGCACAATATCAGGCAGTTAAAATGGCTGCCGGACAGCTGTGCCTACCGCCGGCTGGCTGAAGGCAGGGAGTTGGAGTGGTGGCATCCGCTGAAAACCGGCGACCCCGCTACGGTTCATCAGGCGGGAATATCCGTACGCGACAAAACGGTATCCGGCTTTTCTAAATTTTCGCTTGACAGGCTGGTTGATATCCGATAATTGGTCTTACCGGTCAAGCCGGTAACTCTGGCCACGACTTTAGATCCCAACTCTCTTCGTTCAATCGGGACTGTCGGAATTGTGGCATAATGATTGACATCCCTGAATGTACTATTTTTCTGGACGGATGTACTACCGTGAAAAATAACTCAGATTCTCCCTTTACCCGGGTCACCCAAGCCGGTTTTAAAAAGAAGAGCTCCCTGATCGCCGATCAGATCCTACAACTGATCAAGACCGGTGTCTATGAACCTGCGGCTAAATTGCCACCTGAACGAATTATTGCCGAACGGATGAAAGTCGGCCGGCCATCCGTCCGGGAAGCCATCAGTGCCCTTCACATTGCCGGCATTCTGGAAAGTCGGCCGGGGGACGGTACCTATGTTGCCGTTAGTCCACCGATCGACTTTCCGGTGGATAATACCCTGTCGGTGTTGGAGGAAAGCGATAGTCCCTTTGAAATTCTTCAGGCCCGTAAAGCCATGGAAATCGGTGTGATTCATTTGGCCATCAAAAACGCGACGGAAGAAGATATCCAGCGGATAAAAGCGGCCTGGAAGCATAAACGCGATAATGCCCGCCAAGGCAATTATGCAGAATTCATTCGTCACGGCCGGGAGTTTCATCGTACCATCGCCGAGGCCACCGGCAGTCGGTCGATCGTGAGCCTGACCGAGGGTTTATTGAAAATGACCCACCAATCTTTATGGGTCCACATGCGGGAGCAGTATTACCGGCAGGATAACAGCCGGCTTGAACCGATGATAAAACTGCATGACGACATCGTTAAGGCAATCGAAAATCGCGATTCAGAAAATGCGATAAAACTCATCGAAAAGCACTATGACATCCAAATTGAGCAGCACTACCACGATATCAGCGAAACGACTGCCAAGAAGGATAGGTAAAGAATTAAAATGATTTCGGATTTTGGATTGCGGATTGCGGATTGCGGATTTAACTGGAATTGTACATTTTTCAATTCTCCGCCTCCGGCGAATCGATATTAAAACGGACGGAGCAAAGCGACATCCACAAATATTCAATCTGCAATCTTCAATCCCAGTTCGTCCGGGTTAGGGCGGTTAGACGCAACCCAACCCGAAGCGGTGTTTAACCTGCAACAAAAAATTCAAAGAGGAGGTAGTGTATGAAAGCAAAAAGTATGTGGTTAAAACTGGCATTGGTTTTATTTGCGGCAGTCTTTGTCTTGAATGCCGCACCGCTTAAGGCTGAAACAGTCATCACGCTCTGGAGTCACTGGGCGGACCACGACAGTAAACGCAACTTTGTCGAAGGTGCCGCCCGGGCATTTGAGGGCGCCAACCCGGGAGTGAAAGTCAAGGTAACCTGGTATGAAAAAAAAGCGCTTTATGCTGCACTGAAGACCGCTTTGCGGGCCGGACAGGCACCGGATATTTTCTACGGCGAAACCAACCAGATCGAGTATTTGGAAAACAATATGCTCTACGATCTATCCAAAGGGCTCAACTGGAACAACATCGAAAGCTGGGCCAAAGAGGGCTGGACCTACAAGGGCGGTGTTTACGGGTTCCCGCTGGAGGCCTGGACGGTCGAGCTTTACTACAATACAAAGATGCTGGCCGAGCTTGGTTTCAAACTGCCGGCCGACAGTCAATTCAACCAGTCTGATTTTTTGGAGGTCGTCAAAAAAACCCGCGCCGCCGGCATCACGCCCCTTGCCCTGGGGGTTGGCGACCGACCCTACCCAGGCGCATTCCTGGTCCATGAAGCACTGCTGAAAAACCTGGACACCGCCGATTATGACAAACTGCTTAAAGGCCAGCTGGACTGGAGTGATACACGGGTTCGAGAAGCATTGGAATTTGTCAAAGCGGTGATCGACGCCAAGGCGCTGCCGAGCAGTTTTTCGACCTTGAAGCTGGGTGAGTCCCATTTTTACTTCCACACCAAACCGGGCGCACTGATGTTTCTAATGGGCAGTTTCTATCCATCGCGGGCCTTTAACCCCACCGACAAAGGCGGACAGCCGCCGGACTTTAACCTGGGCATCATGCAGTATCCGGCGTTGGATAAAGGCGCCTGCAACAATTGCAAGACCATCACCATCGGCGGCAGCTATGTCGTCAACGCGGCTTCCAAACACCCGGACACGGCCATCAAATTCCTGAATTCACTGGCCACACCGGAGATGGGCAATAAATGGCTCGAAACGGTCCTGGTACAGACCGGCATCAAGGCTGATCCCAGCAAAATTACCGGGCCCTATGCATCTTATTTCCAGGATCTGGCAGCAGCCGATGCACCGTGCAAATTCTACCCTAACCTTCCGCTGGGCGCCATGCAAGGTAAAACCAAAGAAACGTTTATCCAGGTAGTCAACCAGGCATTTCCAGCCGGTCTGCTGAGTGTTGATCAAGTAATTGATAAAATGAACGCCGTACGTTGATCGTTGCTAAAAAATACCGCCCGCGGTGAAGATGAACCAAGGGCGGTATTTTACGAGCATGTTAGGGTCCTGCGCCTGAAAAGCTGATTCCGACTTAATATCGAAGTATTAAACTTTCAATGAGCGATACGGTTCTAAATAAGGGAAGGCTTTCATTCGGCATACAGCGTGATCTGTCGCGGCCGACCGGTGCGATTATCAGTTTCTTGCTGCCGGCCATGATGATTTATCTAGCCTTTACTGCCTACCCGGTAATCCGGACCCTATTTAACAGCGTCCACCAGGTGCTGCCGGGTCGTCCCAACGTATTTATCGGCTCTGAAAATTATATCGAGCTTTTCAACGATGAATTTTTCTGGCAGGCCGTCAAAAACACCCTGATCTGGGCCTGCACCGCCCCGCTGCTGGAGCAGGTTCTGGCGATATTGCTGGCCCTGGCCCTGTATGCCAGGATTCCGGGGGCCAGATTTTTCCGCATCGTCTGGTTTACCCCGGTGCTGATGTCCTTTGTGGTGGTCGGCATTATCTGGATGTGGATTTTTAATTACGACTGGGGGGCGGTTAACGTCATCCTGCGGGCACTGAGCCTGGACAGTTGGACGCGCTCGTGGCTCGGCGATCCATCGACTGCCCTGCCATCCCTGATTTTTGTGACCACCTGGATGTGGACGGGCTTTAACATGGTGGTGTTGCTGGCGGCCCTGCATTCACTGCCCTCTGAAGTGCTTGAAGCCGCCGAACTGGACAATTGCAGCTGGATGAAAAAACTCTGGTTCGTGATTATACCATTGATCAGACCGACCATTTTAAATCTGGTTGTGCTATCCTTTGTCGGCAAAATGAAAGTCTTTGACCTGGTCTGGATTATGACTAGGGGGGGGCCACTGTGGTCGACAGAAACGGTCTCCACCTATGTCTATAAGCGCGCCTTTGAGTGGAGCACATTTGATCTGGGTTATCCCTGCTCCATCGCCAGTGTCTGGTTTGTGATTGTGCTGGCCGGTGTGCTGCTGCTGACCGTATTGTTTCGGCAGCGTGGTAAATTGGAGTATTAGCGAATGTCGATTTTTCTCAGAAAATGGAAACATGCGGTTTTAATTATTGTTCTGTCGGTTTACACCGCCTATGCCGCCGGTCCCCTTTTCTGGGTCTCGATGATGTCCCTGCGCACCACGTCGGAAATTGCCCATGCCCCCTATGCTTTCCCGCAAAAATTCCATGTCGGCAAGTTTGCCGAAGCCTGGGTAAATTCAAATTACAACGTCTATTTTACCAACAGCGTCAAGGTGGTGCTGACAGCAGTGGCCATTGTCACGTTAATCGGCGGGATGGCGGCCCACTGTTTTGCCCGCTACCGTTTTCCGTTGCGCAAAGTCCTCTATTTTACCCTTTTCAGCACCATAATCTTTCCACCCCAGATTACGATCATCGCTCTGTTTCAAATTCTGGTGGAATACGGTCTGTACAACACCCTGACAGGGCTGACACTGACCTATGTCGCATTTCAACTGCCCATAACGGTGTACGTGCTGGAAAGTTTTTTCGCCAGGATTCCATCCGATCTGTATGACGCCGCCCGCATGGACGGATATTCCGAGTGGCGAATTTTCTGGAAAGTCAGCATGCCGGTGGCCTTGCCGGCGCTGTCGACAACCATCATTCTCAATACGATACTGCTGTGGAATGAATTCCTGTACGCCGTGGTTCTCATCACCGATGAGACCAAACGTACCCTGCCCCTCGGCATCCAAAAATTTATGGGGGACCAGTTGGAAGATATCGGTATGATTGCAACGGGACTGATGATCGCCATCATACCGGTGGTCATCATCTACATATTTTTTTCGGAAAAGCTGATTCAGGGGATGACGGCAGGAGCTGTAAAATAGGAGGTTGGGCGATGGCGGTTGTGAAACTGGAAGGGATCACGAAAGTCTACGAAGGTTCAAAAGAATCGGCCGTTAAAGACATCAACTTTCAGGTTGATGATGGAGAATTCATGGTCCTGCTCGGTCCATCGGGCTGCGGCAAGTCAACCATTTTGCGAATGATTGCCGGATTGGAAAACATTTCCGGCGGCCGACTCAGCATCGATGGGAAGATGATAAATGATATCCCTGCCAAAGACCGCGACATCGCAATGGTTTTCCAATCCTATGCACTTTATCCCCATATGAAAGTCAGAGATAATCTCGCTTTCGGCCTGCGGCGGCGGGGGATACCCAAAGCACAGATCAAACACCGGGTGAATCAGGTTGCCGAATCGCTGGGTTTGACGCCGTTTTTAAACCGCAGGCCCCATGCCCTTTCAGGGGGGCAGCGCCAGCGAGTGGCGGTCGGACGGGCGATCGTGCGCGACCCCAAAGTATTTTTGTTTGACGAACCGCTTTCCAATCTTGATGCTTCCCTGCGGGTGAGCACCCGCAACGAGTTGGTGAGTCTCCACGACCGGCTGGGTGCCACAACCATTTATGTGACCCATGACCAGGTCGAAGCCATGACCATGGGATCACGCATCTGCATTATAAATGAAGGCCAGCTGGTTCAAATCGGACCGCCCATGGAGGTCTATCGCCGACCGGCAAACACATTCGTGGCCGGCTTTTTAGGCAGCCCGCCCATGAATCTGCTGCCGGCCAATTTAGAACCGGGCAATGCGGGCCGATCGTTGCTGGGTATCGGAAGCCAGACCATCAACGCTCCTCCGGAGTGGGACAACTTGCTGGCGGGTCGTTCGGGAGAAGTTATTTTCGGGATCAGACCCGAGGATCTGTTTTTACCCGGTCAGGCTCAAAGCGGCAATGCTGTCGCTGAATTGAACATGGAGGTCAGCGGTGTTGAAGCGCTCGGTGCAGAAACGGTGTTGATTTTTAAAGTTGCCGGACTGGATCAGACCATCTTTGTCAAAGCCGATCGCTTTGCCGAAGCCCGTCGGGGCGATCGAATTCGTGTCAAGGCCGACTTGTCCGCTGCTCGCCTTTTCGACCCGCACAGCAAACAGGTAATAAAGGGAAAAATTGAAGATTGAAAGGAGAAAACATGGCAGACAAAGAAACGGCGGTAACGATCAAGCGCAATTTCACACGAACGGCCCAAAAATTTGTTAAACAATTCATGAATCTGCCCATCGGTAATGTTTGTGATGCCCAGGGACGTGTCGGAGCATTGGACTACCGCATTAAACCGGTCAGCGAGATGTCGCGATTTTACGGAACCGCCCTGACCGTCGACAGCGGGCCACGGGATAATCTGGCAGCCTGGGCGGCGCTGGAAATTGCCAAACCGGGAGATATCATCCTCATAACCACCGGTGGACATCTGGCAAGCTCCGTGGCCGGTGATCTTTATGTCGGAATGGCTAAAAATGCCGGTGTCGCCGCAATCGTAACAGACGGCGCCGTAAGGGATCTAGCGGGCATAAATGACGTCGGTATCCCGGTATTTGCCCGTGGTATTTGTGCCAATTCTCCCTGGAAAAACGGGCCGGGCCGGGTTGGCTTACCGATCGTCATCGGAGGCGTAGACGTTAACGCCGGTGATATCGTGGTGGGCGATCAGGACGGGGTGGTTATCGTGGCGCGCCGGACAGCAGCCGCTGTGGCCGATGGGCTAAAGGCGGTGTTGGCCAAAGAGAAAAAAATGGAGGCCAACGTTAAGGCCGGAATGACGGTACCGGGTTGGCTCAAAGAGGCCTATAAAGCCAAGGGGGTTCGGTATTTGGATTAGGGGCTTGCGAGGGAAAATGCGAATCCTCCCGAGGCGGATAAATATCGAATACTGAATGTCGAATGTCGAAGGAATGTATTCTGCCCGTCGTGAACCTCTGTGCCGAACGGTCTATTATTAAGAAAGAGCACAGCGCTACCGCCCTTCGGAATTCTGCGGTTCGCTTTTCAAATTGCGGAGTCTCATACGAGACCATAAATCTGAATTATCCGGGATAGGAGAGCTAAATGTCCACTCATAAGGTGTTTTACTTCAGCCACGCGCCCCAGAGTGTTTACGAAATCATTCGTGAAGAAGTGCCGCCGGGATTCGAGCTGATATCACTCAATGAAGATTCCGACGACGAACGCAAAAAAAAATTGGCGGAATGCGCGGCAGTCATTGTGGCGGCCCGCCCGATGACCCGTGAATTTATAGAGGCGGCCCCCGGATTAAAACTTTTGCACCATCAGGGCGTCGGCTACCAGGATACGGTGGATGTGGCAGCATTGAAGGAGCGCCAGATCGCGCTAGCCCTGACGCCGGCCGGCACGTCCATTGGTGTGGCCGAACACACCCTGCTGCTGTCCCTGGCGGTCTGCAAGCGTTTGCCCTATGCCGACAGTGAATTGCGGCAGGGGCGCTGGCACATCAACAGCCTGCGCCCCTATTCCTTCGAATTGAATGGCCGCACGGTGGGATATGTCGGTATGGGGCGCATCGGGCAGGAAACCGCCGCCCGCTTTAAAGCCTTCGGCACGGCCGGTATTTATTACGACCCGCACGCGGCGCTATCTCCAGGACGTGAAGAAGCGCTGGGTTTGAGCCGCGTAGAATTCAATGAATTGCTGGCCGCAGCGGATATCCTTACGCTGCACGTGCCTTCCGGTGACGACACCTACCACATGATCGATGAGGATGCGCTGAAGCAAATGAAGCCCAATGCCATTGTAATAAATACCGCCCGTGGAACAGTGATCGATGAAGCGGCACTCTGCAAGGCCTTGCAGGAAGGCCGCATCGCCGGCGCCGGCCTGGACGTTTTTGAAACAGAACCCTTCCAGCCGGACAACCCGCTGGCAGCCATGCCCAATGTCGTATTAACCCCTCATATCTCGGCCGGCACCCGGGATGCCCTCAAAACAAAAATGCGGGCCTTGTTTCAAAACGTTCAACGCTTTTTTAACGGTGATGAATTGGAGAACCGGGTAAAACTTTAGCTTAGTCGATCTGGTGGGCTTGGCCCCCTGACATCATATTGCGATAAATGTCTGATTTAGAATAGGCGCAGCGCAGCGACATCACTATGGGCTATTCAACGTTGGACGTTCGATGTTGGACGTTCATTTTTCAACTCTTTTTAGATCTTTTTTGTGAAATCTAAAACGTAAAAACCAATCCCATTTTGTTTACAATCATTTAAGGTGGAAGCTTGACTATCACGACCAGGACCAAAATAAGGGTAGCCATTGCCGGTGCCGGAATGGTCACGCGGCATCATCTTCGGGCCTGGGCCAGACTGCCTCAAGTTGAAGTGGTGGCGATTTGTGCCCGGCATATGAAAAATGCTAAAGCACGGGCGGCAGAATTCAACATCCCGACGGCCTATGATGATGTCGCTGTCATGCTGGACCGCGAAAAACCCGATGCCCTGGATATTGCCACTCCCCCTGAAGTCCATCGCGAACTGGCCAACCTGGCGGCCGACAGAGGAATTGATATCCTGTGCCAGAAGCCCATGACAGCTGATCTGGCTGATTCCGAACGGCTGGTTAGCGAGGTTGGTGACCGCGTACGATTCATGGTCCATGAAAACTGGCGTTTCAGGCCCCAATACCGTCAGGCGGCCAGATGGTTGAATGAAGGTCAGATTGGCTCTGTAAATGAGTTTCAGTTGACAGTCCGCAGCTCGGGGCTCGTCACCCGGACCGAAACCGGCAAACCCTTTGCCCTGGATCGCCAGCCCTTTCTTGCCGATCTTAAACGCTTCATCATCATGGAATTGCTGATTCATCATCTGGACACCATCCGTTATCTGATCGGCCCAGTTCAAGTCATGAATGCCAGCGCCGGGCGGGTCAGTCAGGATGTCGTCGGGGAAGATTTGGCCCTGATCAGTCTGAAGGCAGATAGCGGGGCCTTAGGGACGGTCAGCGGTAATTTTTCCGCTGCCGGTTTTCCACCGTTGCCGACTGATCGATTAGTGTTAATTGGCAGTAAGGCAAGCATCCTATTTGAAAATAATATTCTGCGTTTGTGCGGCGAATCCCAGAAAACCCTTGAATTTGATTTCGAGCAGGTCTACCAGCAATCCTATGACAACGCCATTGCACATTTCGTTCAGGCCTTGGAACGAGACATGCCGTTTGAAACCGGCACTGCCGATAATTTGCAGACACTGAGGTTGGTTGAAAACGCTTACCGGTTTGTCGGTCTACAGAGTAGAGATCCCTAGCCCAGAGTGCCGGGCTATGAAATTTTCTTCCTATTTCTATGAAATAGCTTCCACAATATCAGCTATTTGTTTTTGACCCTCATTACCATAACCTATAAAAATAATTCCAGATTTAATATTTTTTGTAAAGTGGCATGCGATTTGCTGTTTGTCTATAGATCAGGGGGGCGGGTTTAAGGCTTAATTCTCTTATCCGGACAAGTTTTAAACCCCTACCCCCTATATCGCCATAACCATATTAACTTGCAATGAGTGGGAGATGCTCATGATAGAGCTTGGCTTGGGGAAAGTCAATCCAGGGAGTCAAATCTCGCTCCCACTCCAAATAATTTTTTCACACCGTTAAATGATTGGCAATCTGGGGGGCCCATGATTTTTGTCTGGCAAAAGAATAAAATCTGGTTGTTCGTAGGAATGCTTTACGTTGTTTACTACTTGATCAAGAGTTCCAAAGCCCTTAAAAGGCTAGAAATACCACGGATAAATTTGGGTACGAAAAGCTGACGGCGATATGTGGTTGACTTTTTCCGATAAACTTAGAATTGTTTTGCGCCAGTTACGCAAGCGCCTTACCAAATACATTCTTGACCGGTCTCGATGGCTTCGGATAAGCTGAGGAGTCCGGCTGACACCATCATTGCTGCTTAAAGACCCGCAACGACCCCATACCGCCATCCACATGAATGATCTGCCCAGTATTCCACGACCCGTTATCTGATATCAAATCAAGACACCTGTATCAGGCCTTTTCATAATATCCACTAAAAACCCTTGCGATATCCCTTTGAAACCTGGTAATTTATCAATGCTCTATTTATGGTGAACCGCGCTGTTCAAATTTAGCCAGATTTGTTTCTGATCCATTAGGCATTGATGCGGATCTTAAGGGCATGCTCCCGAACACCATTGTTTCCATAGCCAAGGGCATTCCAGTGGGCGGTCTCAGGCTGCCGGATGCCGTTAGCGTCGGTTGCCCGTGCCATAATTGTATAGTCACCCCCGGTTCTAGCTTGCCATAAGTACTCCCAGTGACGCCAGGCGTATGGCTGCTCCAGTCCAATCAACTTAGCCGGATGCCAGGTTGCGCCATGGTCGACAGACACTTCAACTTTTTTGATCCCGGCTTCTCCGGCATAGGCCGCTCCCCGGACCGGCACGACACCGGCAGAAAGCGTTTGATCCATGACAGGCTCGACAATGATTGATTTAATGTCGATGTCTGTGACCACCTCACCGGATTTCGGATCTTCGCCTTTTTGGAATACGCGGTAGACCTTGTCCATAAAAAAACCCTCCGAGGACTTTTCCTGAACGGTGATCTTACTGAGCCACTTCACACAATTTGCTCCCGTCCACCCTAACGCCAGGGCCCGCAGGGGGTATCCATGTTTTAGCGGCAAGGGCTGCCCGTTCATTTCATAGGCCAGCAAAGTCGAGGACATGGCTTTTCCAAGCGGAATACTGCGAATAAATTTGATGCCGGCTGATCCCATTGGTTTGTCAAATCCTTCAAAGCCCACATGGCGGGCATTGTCCTGAAGGCCTGCTGCTTCAAGTAGATCCTTCAGCCATATTCCCCCCCAGATGGCATTGCCGACACCGCCGATGGTCCAGGGGTTGCCGGATGCCTTATTTTTAAGCAAAGAACGACTGTTGCCGGAACATTCCAGGGTATCGGCCACCTCCACTTTGGGTAGGCGCCGGATGTCCTCGAAGGACAACGAGAGCGCCTTTGCTACCAGTCCATCGACTCGCAGCACCCATTGCGATAGGTTGATCGGTGCGTCCGGGAACTGCCCCTGATTGCGCTTGAAGAAGACCTCATTGTCCGTTATCCATGAACGCAAAGATGCGGTGGGGGTTTCTGCGTTCAGGGGTCTTTCTGTCATCACACGCATTTTTTTATTCATCCTGATACCTTCCCAGCGTTTGAATTGAGAAATAATGGATTCTTCGATAGAATTTTCAAAGCTTACATGAGATTGCCAGTGCTTAATCTTACTTTATCGATCAAAACCACAATGTATATTATGTATACCTGTCAATGTGGATAGCAAATTAATCACAAGATGTAAATCGTATCCTCAAGGAGCTCAAAACCTGAGTAATGTCAGTGCCACTTATGCTAGCGATGGAAACAGGGGGATATCGGTAGTTAATAGTGGCTATAACGAGAAAACCGGCGAGTGGAAAGAGATAGAAGGCCGGGCGCGTTTCATTGAGGATGAAACGGTTGGCAGCCTTAAGGTTCGTTTTTCGGCCCGTTTTATGGCGGCTACCACGTTCTCGAACTTGATAAAATAAATTACGGATACGCAATGGTCGCCGGCCCAAATCGTTCCTATCTTTGGATTCTGTCGAGATCAGCTTCACTGGATGAAACTATCTTATCGCATTTAAAAGGAAAGGCCGCAGATTGGGGCTTTGAGACTACAGAACTGATAGCAGTCAAACACGACCGGCCCGTAGGCTAGCAAATTTTATCTTTGTAAACAAAATCAAAACTCCACATAGATAACTTGGAATTGTGGATTGCCGAAATCGCACCTTTCGCTAATTTGGCGATTGCACATACCTAATATACAATCTTCCAATCTTCGAAAAAAAATAATTGATGGGGAAATATCACACAATGAGATTACAGATATGCCAGTAGTATCCCACCTGCCTGTGATAAGCGCAGAGGATCACCGGTTAGGTGGACCATATAGAGATTAGGTCCTTTATCCGTGACGCCTGGTATGAGAAATCCTCAAAAGCTTGAATTTCTTATGGCATTCTTCACGTCTGGAACCAATGCGGCGGCCACACTGAGAGACTTGATCCCGGTTCTCAGCAACCTTTGGATAACATCGATCCGGCCCGCAAGCTCCCCACAAAGAGACACGGGAGTGTTCCCGGATTCCCTGACCACCAACTCGATGAGCCGTAGGATAGTCGGATGGTCGTCAATGAAATACTCAGTAACCAGAGGATTCTCTCGCCCAGCGGCCATGGTGTATTGAGTGAGGTCATTAGAGCCGATGCTTAAAAAGTCCACATGCTTCTTCAGCGAAGGGATTGACAAGGCCGCTGCCGGTGTCTCGATCATGGCACCGATCCGTGGCAACTCGCGAATGCCCATTTCAGCAGCCAATCTATGAGGGAAAGTGCTTAGCTGACAGAAAGAAAGGCTCTGTCCGAAACAACCCGATCCCATCAGCGCCGCTTTCCATCGCAAGCTCCACATCTTCGCGACTGCGGACGTTGGCCATGACAGAAACCTCAATTCCGTCCAAGGTGACCGTGCGCTCAGTAAGGCTAACTTGCGCCATCGTTTCCTTGCGCTTTCGCACTTCGTCAAGAGATCTTTCGTACTTTTGCAGGGCTTGAGAGTCTGGATTGATCACCGCCGTTCCTTCGGCCCCATTCAAAAGCACAACGTCTCCCGTGTGGACAGTTTCAAGTAGCTCAGGAATCCCACCCACACAGGGAATGCCGAGTTCGCGAGCGAGAAGAGCCGCATGCGCTGAGGGGCCAGCGAACTCTGCAAGGACAGCGACGGTGGAAGAACGCGATAGGAACACCGTGTCCGAAGGAAGCAACCGACGCGCGACGAGCACAGTGTTCGCAGGCAGGTTCTCGAGGCTGTGTGCGTGAATTCCGGCTAACCAACAAACCCCGCAGTTAGCGCAATTTGCCTTTTATTAACGGGCATTTCATGATGAAGCATGATTCAGCAGAGGTGCAAACATGCTTCATCGCCAAATTAATCAATTCCTGGACTATTGCAGGC